>Ga0160428_1000922_pt1 | contig 26474 bp, 23 predicted proteins | sample SolpanmetagenomM_FD_108198 | JGI IMG/M metagenome (GOLD analysis project Ga0160428, IMG submission 108198) | Solar panel surface microbial communities from Lawrence Berkeley National Laboratory, California, USA - M | ecosystem: Engineered > Built environment > Solar panel > Unclassified ... | reverse complement strand
GAAGCCCGACGTCGATCATATCGAGGGCCTGTCGCCGGCGATCTCGATCGAGCAGAAGACGACGTCGCGCAACCCGCGCTCCACCGTCGCGACCGTCACCGAGATCTACGATTACATGCGCCTGCTATGGGCGCGCGTCGGCATTCCCTATTCGCCGACCACCGGCGAACCGATCGCCGCGCAGACCGTCAGCCAGATGGTCGACCGCGTCATGGCGCTGCCCGAGGGGACGCGACTGTATCTGCTCGCGCCGGTCGTGCGCGGTCGCAAGGGGGAATATCGCAAGGAACTGCTGGAGTGGCAAAAGGCCGGCTTCACCCGCGTCCGCATCGACGGCACGGTGCACGAGATCGACGAGGCGCCTGCGCTCGACAAGAAGTACAAGCACGATATCGAGGTGGTCGTCGATCGCCTGGTGGTGGGGGAGGGCGTCGCCACCCGCCTGGCGGAAAGCTTCGAGGCGGCGCTGAAGCTCGCCGACGGACTGGCCTATGTCGACCCGGCCGATCCCGCCAAGGACGAATATACGCCGCACACGCCGACCAGCGCGGTGCTGGGCGATCACGCGCCCCCCGGCCGGATCGTGTTCAGCGAGAAGTTCGCCTGCCCGGTCAGCGGCTTCACCATCGCCGAGATCGAACCGCGATTATTCTCGTTCAACGCCCCGCAAGGCGCGTGCCCGGCCTGCGACGGACTCGGCGAGAAGATGCTGTTCGACGCCGATCTCGTCGTCCCCAACCACGCGCTGAGCATCAAGAAGGGCGCGGTGGTGCCCTGGGCCAAGTCCAACCCGCCCAGCCCCTATTACATGCAGGTGCTCGGCAGCCTGGCGCGCGAATTCGGCTTCGGCCTCGAAACGCCGTGGAGCGACCTGCCCGCCGAAACGCAGGACATGATCCTGCACGGCACGCGCGGCAAACCCGTGACGCTGACCTTTATCGACGGCAAGAAGTCGTACGACGTCAGGAAGCCGTTCGAGGGCGTCATCGGCAACCTCAACCGCCGCCTGATGCAGACCGAATCCGCCTGGATGCGCGAGGAACTGAGCAAATATCAGTCGAGCGCGCCGTGCGAGGTGTGCCACGGCGCGCGGCTCAAGCCGGAGGCGCTGGCGGTCAAGGTCGGCATGCGCGACATTTCCAGCGTGACGCGGTTGTCGGTCGTCGATGCGCTGACCTGGTTCCAGAACATCCCGGCGGAACTCGGCGACCAGCAGAATGCGATCGCCGAGCGCATCCTCAAGGAGATCCTCGAACGGCTCGGCTTCCTCAACAATGTCGGGCTGGATTACCTCAACCTCAACCGCACCAGCGGCACGCTGTCGGGCGGCGAGAGCCAGCGCATCCGGCTCGCGTCGCAGATCGGCTCGGGCCTGTCGGGCGTGCTGTACGTGCTCGACGAACCGAGCATCGGGCTGCACCAGCGCGACAACGACATGCTGCTCAAGACGCTGCGGCGGCTGCGCGATCTCGGCAATACCGTGCTCGTCGTCGAACATGACGAGGATGCGATCCGCACCGCGGACTATGTCATCGACATGGGGCCGGGCGCGGGCGTGCATGGCGGCGAGATCGTCGCCAAGGGCACGCTGAAGCAGGTGCTGAAGACCAAGGGCAGCATCACCGCGGATTACCTCAACGGCACGCGCGAGGTCGCGGTGCCCAAGACGCGGCGCAAGGGCAACGGCAAGAAGCTGACCGTCCACAACGCCGTCGCCAACAATCTGCGCGGCGTCACGGCCAGCCTGCCGCTCGGCACGTTCACCTGCATCACCGGCGTGTCGGGGTCGGGCAAGTCCAGCTTCACGATCGACACGCTGTACGCCGCCGCCGCGCGCGAGCTGAACGGCGCGCGCATCGTGCAGGGCAAGCACGACAAGATCACCGGGCTGCAATATCTCGACAAGGTGATCGACATCGATCAGTCGCCGATCGGCCGCACCCCGCGCAGCAACCCGGCGACCTATACCGGCGCGTTCACGCAGATCCGCGACTGGTTCGCCGGCCTGCCGGAATCGCAGGCGCGCGGCTACAAGCCCGGCCGGTTCAGCTTCAACGTCAAGGGCGGGCGCTGCGAGGCGTGCCAGGGCGACGGGTTGCTCAAGATCGAGATGCACTTCCTGCCCGACGTCTACGTCACCTGCGACGTGTGCCACGGGGCGCGCTACAATCGCGAGACGCTGGAAGTGAAGTTCAAGGGCAAGAGCATCGCCGACGTGCTCGACATGACGGTCGAGGATGCGGTCGAATTCTTCAAGGCCGTCCCGCCGATCCGTGACAAGATGGCGATGCTGGTCGAGGTCGGGCTGGGCTATGTCAAGGTCGGCCAACAGGCGACGACCCTGTCCGGCGGCGAGGCGCAGCGCGTCAAGCTCGCCAAGGAACTCTCCCGCCGCGCCACCGGCCAGACGCTGTACATCCTCGACGAACCCACCACGGGGCTCCATTTCGAGGACGTCCGCAAGCTGCTCGAAGTGCTTCACCAGCTGGTCGAACAGGGCAACACCGTCGTCGTGATCGAACACAATCTCGACGTCATCAAAACCGCCGACTGGGTGCTTGACCTCGGCCCCGAAGGCGGCGTGAAGGGCGGCGAGATCGTCGCCCAGGGCACGCCGGAGGATGTGGTAAAGGTGGAGGCTAGTTTTACGGGGCGGTATTTAGCTCCATTGTTGAAGTAACGCGGTGACAATAAACACATTGGCGTTTAGCCTCGTGTTCCGGGAGGGATGCGATGTTTTATATCCATGTACTGAGGATCAAATGCGAGTCGTTACCTCAGTCAGATTTTCTACGAATTGAACGTGATCCAATCGATATAATTTCGCGATCCTTTGAAGCTAAGCCTACGGCAGATGTTGGAAGGGGTTCGGAATGGCATATTGGTAACGTCGAAGCCGTCGAGATAGAAGGAATTGGATTTGCGATGGGCCGCACGCAGGCGATTAAATCGCCTCAGTTCGATACGGTGAACTACAACTTCCTCGAAGAAGAAGCTATGAGAGCGCCCTTCACAGTCGGCGTCTTTGATAAAGATACGCAGTCGTGTGGTATCATTCGGAAGGCTGGTGTTTCGCAAAATGCCGAAGAAATTTCGAGTAAGCTCCAAACACTGCTTAATTCAGCATCCGTGGCTCAGGAAGCAAATAGCCACATAATCGTCGAGCCGATCCCCGATCCAGTTGGTTTTGTGGACGCGATCCGTCGCGCGGACGCGGTAACGAGATTTAGCTTTACAGTAACAAGGCCAAATCCACATGATGTAGACCGTTTGATACAAAGGCCCGCGGAAGAGTTTACCGAAGCTGCTGGCGGTGACCGTACAAAAGTTGAGGTCGAAGGGGAGGAACTGAACAAGGATTTGATAGAGGATGTGGCAAAAGCAGTTGCGGCAGTAGGCGAAACAGCCGCCGCTAATATCCGACCACAGGGTGGTGGTCGGACAAAGCGAATTTATCTAAGTGGAAACCCTGTTGTAGAATCTGTTAACCCCGGCGTCGCCAACACGATATTCGCTGCGATCCTTACGAGTTCCCGAGAAGCATATCACAGAATTCGAGGAAGACCTGTAGAGTAAAATGGATACATTTTGGAAATGGTTGGTCAAAGGTTCTGGCGAGTCTCGCGCAGGAATTCGTAATGTATTAAACAAGTTTTTGTTGGTTCATTTCGCTACTGCTAGTCTAGCTACATATCTAATGGCCGAGGGGCCTTTTCAGTTTGCTACTAAAGCTCTTTTCCCTGCTGCTTCTATCCTCATTGGGATGTCAATGGCTTGGACGACTTGAGCGTCTACTATTTTGCAAACTAAGGAGTTAAGAGAGGCTCTTTTTAGCAATTCAAGACCTGCAGAAGATTATGTCTATGGATTTCAACTTTCGATATTGGTAGTTATAGTGATGGTGATCTATGTGTCCATCATGGCTGGTGGCGGTATCAGGTTGGTTGTTTTCGGGAAAAAGTGGGACGAAATTGCATCTGCATTTTGGCTTTATCTAGTTATAAGTTTGGCTTTAAAAGAATGTTGGGGGGTGGTGAATTTTACTAATATGTTAAGCATGTTGGAATATCGGCGTACAAAATAGAAAACCTGGTCTTATAATACGTCAAAGCAACGGCGGGAAGATCTTTCCGGCTCGTTTTTCTTGGGCGGCCTATTTGAGGCTCTCGTCTTTCTCGTTCTTTACCGCACTTCCACGAAACGCTCGCCTCGTTTTATTAACGCGACTATCTCATCCCAGCGCGGATCCAACCACTGCGTCAGTGCTTTGTTAGTCGCGTTCCCGCACCGTAGCCAGACTAAAGTGAACCGGTCAGGCAACCTGATGAAGACAAAGTCTTCGTCCTTGCTGATTAAAGCCATCCCGTGACCCTCGGCATGGGCCGCGATTGCGGTATCGCTTGCTGCACCAAGGCCGATCTCGCTTACATGAACCGCGTCATCGCCGCGCATTTTCAACCACCGGCATAAAGCAGGCGGAAGCTGCGCATCGATGAGGAAAATCATTCGGCGGCGAGGACGACTGGATGGTCGGCGGCGGCGGCGGCATATGCCAGTGCCGACAGCACGTCGGCCTCGACGAGATAGGGGAAGTCCTCGATGATCTCTGCCATACTCGCGCCGCCTGCCAGCATTTCCAGAATATCGGTCACGCGCACCCGCGTTCCCGCCACGATCGGCCGTCCCCCGCAGACCGCAGGATCGATGGCGATGCGAGGGTGGCCGGGCAGGGTCATGCCGGGAGGATGTCTCAAAGATGCGATTATCGCAAGTTGCGGAGGGCGGGGCTGGGGGCAACGCCGCAACAGAGCCGCGTTGTCGGTCGTGGCTTGGGCAACGCCGACCGGCCCGGCCTAATTTGCTCGGAATTTGCTCCGCAAGTTTCTCGGCCGGAGGCTGTCCTACAAGCCTCGATCCGGCATATCTAATCCGCCTCCTTTCAACACCGGAGGCCGGCCGTGTCAGACAATCCCGACGAGACCGCCCGCACCATGCGCCCGTTCGATGCGCCGCGCGCCGCTATCCTCCGTCCACCGCCCGGCGAGGATCGGGGGGCGCTGCCCCGGTCGACCCTGCTCGACGCCAGCCCGATCGGCATCGCGCCACCTCCACCTCCCGAGATCGCCGCCCTGCGCGGGGACAACACCGCGCCATTCCCTCGCACCGCGGCCTCGGCACGTCCGACAAGATACCGTGCAGGGCGCGAACGTCTGTGAACTTCGCGGCCCCGGCCACGCTGTCGGCGCCCCCCATACCGTATTATCTTCCCTGAACTTCGCTTCCCCGCCGCGCCGATCCAAACCCCGCATAGTGTGACCCTAGTGTGACCCTAGTGTGACTTTAAGGCTCCGCGCCGGAACGCCACAAGGCGCCACCCGTTGAGCGGGCAATCATCAACAGGAGCGCCCTTCATGGCCAGCAATGCATCCAAGACGTCCACGCCGCGCAAGCCCGCCGCCCGCCGCACCCCGGCGCGCAAGCCCTCCGCCAAGGCGCAGGCGAGCGCCAAGTCCAACGGCAATCGTGCGCTGTCCACCGGGGCGGCGGTGTTGGCGATCGGCGCGGGGATCGCCGGGTTCCTCGCGCGGCGGCAGATCGCGGCCTGGGCGTCGCCGGACGCTGCGACGGGTCGCGCCTCGTCTGGCGCAGGCGATACGGCGGAGCATGAAGCGCCTGATCTCGCGCTGGACAAGCCGCACCCGAGCGAGAACGATCGCGCGCCGTTCGATTTCCGCCCCGACATGGATGCGCCGATGTCCGAGGCCGAGCGCGAGGCGTTGCGCCCCGCGACCGGCCCGGCGCCGTCGCTCGTGTCCGAAGCGGGGACGATGAATTCGCAGACCGGGGCGTCGAACTGACTCGCCGGCATGCGCACGGCGGGGCATCGCGCCGACTACGCAACGAAATATGGTCGCCGTGCATTGGACCAGCACCTACACAACAGGGAGACATCGCATGCGTGCATTGACTGTCGGCCTTCTCGCCGCGTCCACTCTTCTCGCCGGCTGCAACGATTATGGTGGCGGCCGTCCGGGCTATGCCAGCGACTATAGCCGCTACGACTATAACAATCCGGATCCGGCCTATGGTGGCTATGACGCCGGGCGCTATTATCGCGAGGACAACCGCCGCTATCGCGAGCGTCGCCTGTCGTCGAACGATCGCGTCTATCGCGGGCAGGACGGCCGCTATTATTGCCGCCGCAACGACGGTACGACCGGGCTGATCGTCGGCGGTGTCGCCGGTGGCGCGCTGGGTGCGGCGATCGCTCCGGGCGGCTCGGGCCTGCTCGGTGCACTGATCGGTGGCGCCGCGGGTGCGCTCGGCGGCAAGGCGATCGACAAGAGCAGCAGCGACACGCGCTGCCGCTAAGCTGATCCCGCGGGCTTCCGGCCCGTGAACGGGGGAGGGCGGTGCCGTGAAGGTGCCGCCCTTGCCATGTCTAGGCTCATGTCCGGGGCCGGCCGCGGGGGATGGCCGCACCGGAGCTTTACCCGGCTGGCAAGCCTCGCGAAACTTGCTAGAGGCTTGGCCCTGTATGGCCGAACCCGACTCCCCCAATTTCGAATTCCGCATTCGCCGGGAGGAGGACGCCTCGTTCGCGGCGCGGCTGTGGCGGCGCTGGTGGGTCAAGGGGATCGTGATCCTCGTCGGGCTCGCAGTGTTGGGCATATTCCTGATCTGGCTGCTGTTCGCCCGCGATCTACCCTCGGTCGACAAGCTGCGCGCCTACGAACCGCCGCTTCCGACCAACGTGCGCGGGATCGACGGCGCACCGATCTACTCCTACGCCCGCGAACGCCGCGTCGAACTGAGCTATGCCGAATATCCCAAGCAGCTCGTCCAGGCCTTCCTTGCGGCGGAGGACAAGACGTTCTTCGAGCATCACGGGGTGGATTATCCCGGCATCGTCGGTGCGGCGATCAACAACTTCCGCAGCGGCAAGCGCCCGGCCGGCGCCTCGACGATCACGCAGCAGGTGGCCAAGAACCTGCTGATCGGCAACGCGCCGAACTATAGCCGCAAGCTGAAGGAAGCGATCCTCGCGTATCGGATCGAGGATACGCTGACCAAGCAGCAGATCCTCGAACTGTACCTCAACCAGATCGCGCTCGGCCGCAACGCGTTCGGCGTCGAGGCGGCGAGCTATGCCTATTTCGGCAAGGAGCTGAGCCAGCTGGATCTCGCGCAGATGGCGTATCTCGCGATCCTGCCGAAGGGGCCGTCGAACTACGATCCGGTCCGCCACACCGAACGCGCGCTGACCCGCCGCGCCTATGTGCTGCGCGAGATGCTGAAGAACGCCTTCATCACCCCGGCTCAATATCAACAGGCCAATGCCGAGCCGCTCGGCACCGTGCCGCGCCAGACGCCCAAGGCGGAAGTCGCCGGATCGGGCTATTTCGTCGAGGAAGTGCGGCGCCAGCTGATCGACAAGTTCGGCGAGAATCCGGAGGACGGGCGCTTCCCGTTCAGCGTCTATGGCGGTGGCCTGTGGGTGCGGACGTCGTTCGACGCGAAGCAGCAGGCCTTCGCCCAGGAAGCGTTGCGCGACGGATTGCTCCGCTTCGACCGCGGGCGCGGCTGGTCCGGTCCGCTCGGCCATGTCGAGATCGACGGCGACGCTTGGCAGTCGGCGCTGCTCAACACCAATATCGGGCTCGACTATAAGGACTGGCGCGCCGCGATCGTCATCGCGCTGGACACTGGTGCGGCGCGGATCGGTTTCTCGAACGGCCAGACCGGCGATCTGCCGCGCTGGGCGGCGCAGATGCCGGTGCGCGGCAAAGGCGGCACCGCGTTCACGGCGTTCAAGGTCGGTGACATCCTCGCCGTCGCGCCCGAGGGAGATGCGTTTGCGCTCAGGGCGATCCCGAAGATCTCCGGCGGCTTCGTCGTCGAGGAACCGGCGACCGGCCGCGTGCTGGCGATGCAGGGCGGGTTCGACAATCGCGTGCAGAGCTTCAACCGCGCCACGCAGGCGCAACGCCAGCCGGGCTCGACGATCAAGCCGATCGTCTACGCCGCGGCCTTGGCCGGTGGGATGACGCCCGCGTCGAGCATCGTCGACGGCCCGTTCTGCGTCTATCAGGGCGCGCGGCTCGGGCAGAAATGCTTTCGCAACTTCGGCGGCGGTGGTGGCTCCGGGGCGCATACGATGCGCTGGGGTGTCGAACAGTCGCGCAACCTGATGACGGTGCGCGCCGCCAGCCAGACCGGAATGGACAAGGTCGTCTCGCTGATGAACCAGATCGGCGTCGGTAAATATCCGCCCTACCTCTCCTTCGCGCTGGGGGCCGGCGAGACGACGGTGACGCGGATGGTCAACGCCTATGCGATCCTCGCCAACCAGGGCCGCGCGCATCCCGCGACGTTGATCGATTTCGTGCAGGACCGGCACGGCAAGGTGATCTGGCCGGCGAACTGGCGGGCGTGCGACAATTGCAACGCGGCCGACTGGAACGGCAAGGCGATGCCGCGCCCCGTCATCCGCGGCAAGCAGGTGCTGGATGCGATCAGCGCGTACCAGATGGTGCATATCGCCGAGGGCGTGATCCAGCGCGGCACCGCCACCGTGCTGCGCGATCTCGACCGGCCGATGTTCGGCAAGACGGGGACCAATACCGGGCCGACCGACGTGTGGTTCATCGGCGGCACGCCGCAGATGATTGCCGGCGTCTATATCGGTTACGATACGCCGCGCTCGCTCGGCGGATATGCGCAGGGCGGTACGATCGCCGCGCCGATCTTCAAGCAATGGGCGATCAAGGCGTATGAGGGGATGGACAAATTGCCGTTCCGTGCGCCCCCCGGCGTGCGCATGGTGCGGATCGACCGGCAGAGCGGCAAGCCGGTGTTCGGTGCCTGGCCGACCGCCGACCCGAAGGCGGCGGTGATCTGGGAAGCGTTCAAGCCGGAAAGCGAACCGCGCCGCGCGATCCGCCGCGCCGGCGTTACGGCGGATCCTGCCGCCGCGGTCGCTGCGGCAAAGGCGCGCGAGGAAAAGGCCGCGGCGGCACGGATCGAACAACGCCGCGACAGCGATTTCTTGCAGAGAGAGGGCGGAATCTACTAGCGCCCGTCCCCATATGGTGTCCGGGCCCGACATCGGTCGGCGGACACATCGAAACAGCGCGGCACTCGCCGCAAAGATCCCGGCCTTTGCTGGGCGGATATACTGGAGAAGACCCATGCGCGCCGAAGCGCAGGCACATGTCGATACGATCAACGAGGCGCTGGCGCTGTTGCGCCGCTTCCTCGATTGGGACCGCGCGCTCCGTCGCCTGGACGAACTGAATGCACGCGTCGAGGATCAGGCGCTGTGGAACGACCCGAAGGCGGCACAGGAAGTGATGCGCGAGCGGCGTCGGCTGGACGAGGCGATCACCGCGACCCGCGCGATCCAGAGCGAGTTGAGTGACACCGTCGAACTGATCGAGATGGCCGAGGCCGAAGGCGATACCGAGATGGAGGCCGACGGCGTCGCCGCGCTCGCCGAACTCGCCGCGCGAGCGGACAAGGACAAGGTCAAGGCGCTGCTCGCAGGGGAAGCCGACGGCAACGACACCTATGTCGAGATCAATGCCGGCGCGGGCGGGACGGAGAGCCAGGATTGGGCCGGCATGCTCAGTCGCATGTATCAGCGCTGGGGCGAGCGGCACGGCTTGAAGGTCGAATTGATCGATCATCATTCGGGTGAGCAAGCAGGCATCAAGTCGGCGACTCTGCTGCTGAAGGGCGAGAATGCGTACGGCTATGCCAAGACCGAAAGCGGCGTCCACCGCCTCGTCCGCATCAGCCCGTATGACAGCGCGGCGCGGCGGCACACCTCGTTCGCCTCGGTCTGGGTCTATCCGGTTGTGGATGAGAATATCGAGGTCGAGTATAACGAAAGCGATTTGCGCATCGATACGTATCGCGCTTCGGGCGCCGGTGGGCAGCACATCAACACGACCGATTCCGCGGTGCGCATCACGCACATTCCGACCGGCATCGTCGTGCAGTGCCAGAACCAGCGATCGCAACACAAGAACAAGGCTGAGGCATACAACCAGTTGCGTGCCCGGCTGTACGATCGCGAACTCGCGATCCGCGAGCAGGCGGCGAATGCCGAGAATGCGAGCAAGACCGATATCGGGTGGGGGCATCAGATCCGCAGCTACGTCCTGCAACCGTATCAGATGGTCAAGGATCTGCGCACCGGCGTGACCTCCACCGCCCCGTCGGATGTACTCGACGGCGATCTCGACGCATTCATGGCCGCGGCGCTGTCGCAGCGCGTGACGGGCGAAGCGGTCGAGATCGAGGACGTGGATTGATGCAACGCCGCGCGCTGTCGTTCGGTCTTCTGTGCGTGCTGACGCTGTTGGCGGCGTGCGAAGCTGCGCCCGTCATCAAGACGCCGAAGGACAAGGTCGGACCGTTCCCCGCGGCGGATCGCCCGGTGGCGCATATCGTCTCGTCCCGCTGGTCGACCGAGGAAGCGCGCGACCGTCTCAACGAGGCCGGCGAGGTGATGGCGAAATCGGGCATCACCAAGGGCATGACAGTCGCCGATATCGGCGCGGGCGAGGGCTATTACACGATCCGTCTGGCCCAACGCGTCGGCAAGGACGGTCGCGTGCTGGCCGAGGATATCGTTGCCGGGGTTCGCGATGCGCTGGCCGAGCGCGTCGCGCGCGAGCGGCTCGACAATGTCAGCGTGCGACTGGGCGAACCGTCCAATCCCAAGCTGCCCGACAACAGCTTCGACCGGATCTTCATGGTGCACATGTATCACGAGATCGAGCAGCCGTACGAGTTCCTGTGGCGTATACGACCATCGTTGCGGCCCGGCGGCCTGGTCGTCGTGGTCGATGCGGATCGTCGGACGCAGGATCACGGCACGCCGCCCGAACTGTTGAAATGCGAATTCGCGGCGGTCGGCTATGCTCAGGTCGATACCGCGAACATGCCGTCCGCGGGCGGATACCTCGCTACCTTCCGGGTCGACGGCCGCCGGCCCGATCCGCAGGCGATCAAGGCCTGCAAGCTCGTCTAGAGCAACCCCAACGCCCTGAAGCTGGTCGTAGCGTGCGCCGTGAGGATGATATGATCGAGCATCGTAACATCCACTGCACCCAGCGCATGTGCCAGCCGCCGCGTCACCGCTTTGTCCGCAGCGCTCGGCGAGGGGTCGCCGCCGGGATGATTATGCGCCATCACCACGCCTGTGGCGTCGAAGGCGAGAGCGTCGCCCACGACAAGCCGTATCGGCACGATGGCCGCCGTGCTCGTTCCTTGCGGCGAATAGCGTACGCCCAACAACCTCCGATCCGGATCAAGATACGCGAAGCCGACCAGTTCGTAAGGGAGCGCCGCCAGATCGACGAACAACTGTCGCGCGGCATCGGCGTCTCGTACGTAGCGGGGCTCGGTCGACCGGACCTGGGAGGAAGGCATCAATCTAGGTCGAGCCTTGGGGACGACGGGTAAAGCAAAGCCAGGTCCATTGCTGCTCCAATCCGCTTCGGCTATTTCGACGCGATGCAGCCCTATCTCGAACTCATGCAGCGCGTGCTCGACTCGGGCGCCGAACAGATGGATCGTACCGGCACCGGCACGCTCAGCGTATTCGGCGCGCAGATGCGCTTCGATCTGGCCAAGGGCTTCCCGGTCCTGACGACCAAGAAGCTGCATCTGCGGTCGATCATCGTCGAGTTGTTATGGTTTCTCCGCGGCGACACCAACGTCCAGTGGCTACGCGATCGCAAGGTCAGCATCTGGGACGAATGGGCGAACGAAGACGGCGATCTAGGCCCGGTCTACGGCAAGCAGTGGCGCGACTGGGTGACGGCGGACGGCGGGCATATCGACCAGATCGCCGGCTTGATCGACCAGATCCGGCGCGATCCCGGGTCGCGGCGCCAGATCGTCACCGCCTGGAACCCCGGCGAGTTGCACGCGATGGCGCTGTCGCCATGTCACTGCCTGTTCCAGACCTATGTCGCCAACGGCAAGCTGTCGCTCCAGCTGTATCAGCGCAGCGCCGACATCTTCCTGGGCGTACCCTTCAACATCGCGAGCTACGCGCTGCTGACGCATATGCTGGCGCAGCAATGCGATCTGGAGGTCGGCGAGTTCATCTGGACCGGCGGCGATTGTCACCTTTATTCCAATCATCTGGAACAGGCCCGCGAGCAATTGTCGCGTACGCCGGGCGATCTGCCGAAGCTCCACCTCCTGCGCCGCCCGGACGCGATCGACGGCTATGAGTATGAGGATTTCGAGCTGACCGGCTATGTCGCGCAGCCGCATATCAAGGCTCCGGTCGCCGTCTGAGCCGAGAGCGAATCGCAATAGGAACTGCGGGCATCCACCCGCAGTTGAGCGCCCGAACCGTTACGGAAGGGCAATCATGGACATCACCCAACTCATCCTGGACGAACACGCGCAGCAGCGCAGCCTGTTCGCGCAGATCGACAGCATCGACCCTAAGAATATCGAAGCGCTCACCGCGTTGTGGGGGCGGTTGAAGAACCTGCTCGATTCGCATGCCGAGGCGGAGGAGCGCTTCTTCTACCCGCGGCTGATGAAGATCGGCACCGGGGGCAACGATGCGGACTCGGCGGCGGAGGAGACCGAGGACGCGATCGAGGATCACAACGACATCCGCGACACCGGCGAAGCGGTGCAGAAGCATGCGGTGGGATCGCCGGAATGGTTCGAGGCGGTCGGCGAGTGCAACAAGGCCAATAGCGATCATATGGCCGAGGAAGAACGCCAGGGCCTGACCGACTTCCGCAAGCACGCGACGCTGGAGGAGCGGCACGATCTCGCGGTCGCGTTCGCCACGTTCGAGGCACAGCATCTGAACGGGGTGAAGGTGGTCGACAAGGATCCCGATGCCTATGTGAAGCAGCACGCGGCCTGAGAGGAGACCCCGGAACCCGCTCGCCATTGCGGGCCGTTCGTTGCATGACGCGTCGATGATCACCTTCATCCTCGCGCGCGCCGACAATGGCGTCATCGGTCGCGACGGCACGTTGCCGTGGCGACTGCCGGCCGATCTCAAGCGCTTCAAGGCGCTGACGATCGGCAAGCCGATGATCATGGGGCGCAAGACGTTCGAAAGCTTTCCCAGTCCGCTCCCCGGCCGGCGGCATATCGTCCTCACGCGGGACGCGAACTGGTCTGCGGACGGCGCCGAAACCGCCGACAGCGTCCGGAACGCGCTTACGCTGGCGGGAGACGGGGATATCTCCGTCGTCGGCGGGGCGGAAATCTACGCTGTGTTTCTCCCGTATGCCGATCGCATCGAGCTGACCGAGGTACATGCTTCGCCCGAAGGCGATGCGATCGTTCCGTCATTCTCCGGCTGGCAGGAGTTCGCGCGGCAGGATATGCCGGCGGACGGAGATCGGCCGGCATACAGCTTCGTAACGCTGGAGCGGGGCTGACGCGGGGGAGGGCTTATGAGAAAGTGGCTGTACGGCATCGGCGCGCTGATCGTGGTCGCTTTGGCGGCGTTCCTCATATTCGCCCCCGGTATCGCCGAGCGATCGATGAACAAGGTCGTGCCGGTCGCGCTGAAGATCACCCCGGCGGCGCGGCAAACCCATCTCGGCCTGCAGATTGCCGACATGCATGCCGACTCTCTGTTGTGGAAGCGCGATCTGCTTGAACGCTCCACGCGCGGGCAGGTCGATCTCCCGCGCTTGCAGGAGGGCAACGTCGCGCTGCAAGTCTTCTCATCGGTGACGAAGACCCCGAAGGGCCAGAATTACGACGCGAATTCCGACGACACCGACAATATCACGACGCTGGCGATCGCCGATCTTCAGCCGGTGCGGACGTGGCGCTCGTTGCTGCAGCGATCACTGTGGCACGCGACCAAGCTCGATCGCTTCGCTGCGGCGTCCAGCGGCCAGCTACGGGTAATCCGCACCCCGGCGGAATTAGATGCGCTGTTTGCCGCTCGAAAGGCAGCGACCGCGTGCCGGGGCGAGTGCCGACCGGCGCCGGTCGGGGCGATGCTTTCGATCGAGGGGTTGCAGGATCTGGAAGGCAAGCTCAGCAATCTCGACGTGCTGCACGCCGCCGGCTTCCGCATGGCCGGCATGGCGCATTTCTTCGACAATGAAGTCGCAGGATCGATGCACGGCGAGAAGAAGCGCGGGCTTACACCACTCGGGCGGCAGGTGATCGCGCGGATGGAGAAGATCGGCATGATCGTCGACGTCGCGCACTCCAGCCACGAGACCGTCGCCGAGATTCTCAGGATCGCCACGCGCCCGGTCGTCGCCAGCCACGGCGGCGTGCAGGCGACCTGCAAGGTCAATCGCAACCTGACCGACGAGGAAATCCGCGGCGTCGCGGCGACCGGCGGCGTAGTCGGCATCGGCTATTGGGAAGGCGCGGTCTGCGGCACGAGCCCGGCGCAGGTCGCGACGGCGATCGCGCATGCGCGCGATGTCGGCGGTATCGATCATGTCGGGCTCGGCTCCGACTTCGATGGCGCGGTGACGACCGGTTTCGATACGAGCAAGCTGGCCGCGGTCACCCAGGCGCTGATCGACCGCGGATTCTCGCAATCGGATATCGCCAAGGTGATGGGCGGCAACGTCTTGCGGGTGCTGCGCGCCGGGATCGTACCGCGTTGATCGACACCCCGGGACGAAGGCGGCGCAAGACGTCTGGCGCAGCGTTCCCCGCCATCCTATAGCGCGACGCATGCAGCGGCTGGACGGCAGCGCGGCGGTCCCTTCGCATTTTGCAGGCGGCATCGTCGCGCTCGGCAATTTCGACGGTTTTCATCTCGGCCATCAGGCGGTGGTCGGTCGTGCCGTGAAGCGTGCGCGCGCCGAGGGCCGGCCCGCATTGGTCGCGACGTTCGATCCCCATCCGGTGCGATATTTCCGCCCCGACACCCCGCCGTTCCGGCTCACCACGTTGGACCAGCGCGAGGAATTGTTCGCCGCGGCCGGTGCCGACGCGATGGTCGTCTTCGCGTTCGATGGCGCGTTCGCCGAACTCACCGCCGAGCAGTTCGTCGCCGAGCGACTGATCGCGTGCCTGCACGTCGGCGGCGTCGTGACCGGTGAGGACTTTACCTACGGCAAGGCCAAGCAGGGCACCGTCCGCACGCTGGCCGAGTTCGGCAACGCGCTGGGCTTTTCGGCGGAATCGGTCGGTGCCGTTACGCTTGCCGGGGCGCCGGTATCCTCGACGCTGATCCGTCAGGCGCTGGTCGCCGGTGAGCCGCGCGGGGCGGCGCGATTGCTGACGCGGCCCTTCGCGATCCGCGGCGCGGTCCAGCACGGCGACAAGCTTGGCCGGACGATCGGCTATCCGACGGCGAACGTGGATATGGGCAAGTATCTGCGTCCGGCCTACGGCATCTACGCCGTCCGGGGGCGGTTGCCCGACGGGCGGATCTTGCACGGCGCGGCGAACCTCGGGATCCGCCCGACGTTCGATCCACCGAAGGAATTGCTCGAACCGTATTTCTTCGACTTCGCGGAGGATTTGTACGGGCAGGAGATCGAGGTGGAACTGATCGAGTTCCTGCGTCCGGAAGCGAAGTTCGATACGCTCGATGCGTTGACCGCGCAGATGGATGCGGATTGTAGGCGTGCGCGCGATATTCTGAATGGCTTGAAATAGGGTCGGGCCGCGCGCTCGGCACGGAAAGGATGACGTGCCGAATATCCCGCGCTAAAGCCGCAGCACTTATGACCGACAGCACCGACAGCCAAGCCGATTGGCGCGACACCGTCTTCCTGCCGAAGACCGATTTCCCCATGAAAGCGGGTCTCGCCGCGAAGGAACCGGCGATCCTCGCGCGCTGGGCGGCACTCGGCATTTACGATCGGCTGCGCGAGCAGAGGAAGGGCCGCGAGCGCTTCATCCTGCATGACGGCCCGCCCTACGCCAATGGCGACATCCATATGGGCCATGCGATGAACAAGGTGCTGAAGGACATCATCGTCCGCAGCCAGTCGCTGATGGGCAAGGATGCGCCGTACGTGCCCGGCTGGGATTGCCACGGCCTGCCGATCGAATGGAAGGTCGAGGAAGCGTATCGCGCGAAGAAGCTGAACAAGGACGAGGTTCCGGTCGCGCAGTTCCGCGCCGAATGCCGTGCCTATGCCGAGAAGTGGGTCGCGGTGCAGTGCGAGCAGTTCCAGCGGCTGGGCGTGATGGGCGACTGGGCCGACCCGTACCTGACGATGAAATACGACGCGGAGGCGGCGATCGTCGGCGAATTGCTCAAATTCGCCGAGAGCGGTCAATTGTACCGCGGCGCGAAGCCGGTGATGTGGTCGCCAGTCGAGAAGACTGCTTTGGCCGAGGCCGAGGTCGAATATGAGGACGTGGTGTCGACGCAGATCGACGTCGCCTTCGAGATCGTGGACGCACCGAATGCGCCCGAACTGGTCGGCGCGCATGCGGTGATCTGGACGACGACGCCATGGACGATCCCGGTCAACCAGGCGCTGAGCTATGGGCCTGAGATCGAGTATCGATTGTGCCGCAAACGCGACGACGACGGACGCCGATATTTGATCGCCCTTGAGTTGCTCGGATCGGCGAGTGGTCGCCTCGGCAATGAGCTCGTCCCGCTGCAAGGCTTCAAAGGCTCGCAACTCGAAGGCGCGACCGCCCGTCACCCGATGCACGCCCTTGGCGGTTTCTTCGCCAAGCCGCGGCCGTTCCTGCCGGGCGATTTCGTCACCACCGACGCCGGTACCGGACTCGTCCATATGGCGCCGGATCATGGCGAGGACGATTTCCTGTTGTGCAAGCAATATGGCATCGACCCGGTGTTCGCGGTCGACGGCGCGGGCATGTACCGCGCCGACTGGCCGTGGCTTGGCGGGCAGGGGAGCGTGATCAACAAGAAGTTCGTCGCGGCCGGAGCCGGCGGCGACATCAAAGAAGCCGGGCCGATCTGCGCCGATCTGCGCGCGACGGGTGCGTTGCTCGCGGCGAGCGACGATTTCGCGCATTCCTATCCGCACAGTTGGCGATCGAAGGCGAAGGTGATCTTCCGCGCGACGCCGCAATGGTTCATCCCGATGGACCGCGACACGGCCGGCACCGCGCAGGCTTTGCCCGGTGCGGCGCTGTCCGGTCCGGAAGGCTCGCCCTCCAATGTCGATGTTCCCGCATTCGAAGAGACCGGACCCGGCAACGGCGCGACGCTGCGCGAGGTCGCGCTCGACGCGATCGCCCGGACGCGCTGGGTACCCGCGCGCAGCGAAAACCGCATTCGCTCGATGGTCGAGGGCCGTCCGGACTGGGTGATCAGTCGCCAGCGCGCCTGGGGCGTGCCGATCGCGCTGTACGTGAACCGCGCGACCGGCGAGTATCTCAACGATCCGGCGGTCAACGCGCGTATCCTGGCGGCGTTCAAGGAAGGCGGCGCGGATGCATGGTTCGCGGCGGATCATCAGGAGTTGCTCGGCGCGGATTATGCGCTCGCCGACTATGAGGTGATCAACGACATTCTCGACGTGTGGTTCGACAGCGGATCCACGCACGCCTTCGTGATCGAGGCGCACTACGGCGAGGGCGTTCGCGCGAACCTGTATCTCGAAGGGTCGGACCAGCATCGCGGCTGGTTCCAGTCGTCGTTGCTCGAATCCTCGGGCACGCGCGGCCGGGCGCCCTATGACGCGGTGCTGACGCATGGCTTCGCGCTGGACGGGCAGGGGCGCAAGATGTCCAAGTCGCTCGGCAACGTCGTCGATCCGCTGAAGATCATCCAGGAATCGGGTGCCGACATCCTGCGCATGTGGGTCGCCTCGACCGACTATTTCGACGACGTGAAGATCGGCAAGGAAGTGCTCGGCACGGCGTCGGACGCCTATCGCAAGCTGCGCAATACGTTCCGCTATCTGCTCGGCGCGCTGGATGGCTTTACGGACGCCGAAAAGGTCGCGGTGAAGGACATGCCCGATCTGGAGAAATACGTTCTCCACCGGCTCGGCATGATCGACGTCGAGTTGCGCGCCGCGGCGACCGGCTACGAGTTCAATCGCTACCTGCGCCTGCTGACCGACTTCGCGCAGGACGATCTGTCGGCGTTCTTCTTCGATATCCGCAAGGATTCGCTGTATTGCGACGCCGCGACCGATATCAAGCGCCGCTCGTATCGCACCGTGCTCGACATACTGTTCCACGCGCTGGTTCGCTATGCCGCGCCGATCCTGTGCTTCACGGCGGAGGAGACATGGCAGGCGCGCTTCCCGAGCGACGAAGGATCGGTGCATTATCTGGAATGGCCGGAACTTCCCGCTCTGCCGGGGGACGATGCGGTGTCGACCCGGTGGAGCGACGTGCGGGCATTGCGCGTGCAGGTTACCGAAGCGATCGAGCCGCTGCGCCGCGAGAAGCGCGTTCGCTCCAGCCTGGAGGCGGAAGTGACGGTGCCCGATCCGATCCTGTCGGAAGCGGCGCTGGCGGAACTGTTCATCGTCGCGAAAGTCTCGACCGCCGATGGCGTCGCGGTGACCCCGACGAACTATCACAAATGCGGCCGCTGCTGGCGGCATCTGCCCGAAGTGACGGTGGATGGCACGCTGTGCGACCGCTGCACGAGTGTCGTCGCATGAACCGCCTGCCCAAGGCCGGGATGACGGCCGCCGCCGCATTGTTCGTCGTCGATCAGCTGGTGAAGTTCGTCGTCACCGGGCCGCTGGGGATCGACCGGCTGGGTGCGTATCGCGAGATCGTGTCGTTCTTCGACCTGCGCTTCGTACCCAATATCGGCATTTCGCTCGGCCTGCTTCCGGCCGGCGGCGGAGCGATGCGCTGGGCGCTGGTCGCGCTGACTGCGGCGATCGCGGTCGGCGTGGCGGTGTGGATGACGCGCGAGCGCAACCGGCATGATCAGATGGCGCTCGGGCTGGTGCTGGGCGGCGCGTTGGGGAATATCATCGACCGGGTCCGCTTCGGCTATGTGGTCGACTTTGCGGATCTCCATTTCGGGAACTGGCGGCCGTTTCTGGTCTTCAACGTCGCCGATGCGGCGATTACGATCGGCGTGCTCATCTTGCTGGTGCGCGCGCTGCTGATCCGCGATACAAGCAAGACGGAATCAAGCGACGGGCAGGACGCCGGCAAGGCGTCAGTGGAGAATTTGAATGCGTAAATTGGTTATCGTCGCCACCGGCCTCGCGCTGGCCGCAACGCTCTCGGCCTGCGGCAAGCGCGGCTATGATCGGGCACGCCCGGACGAGTTCGCCGTCGCGCGTCAGGCGCCGCTGGTCATCCCGCCCGATTTCTCGCTAACTCCGCCAGCACCCGGCGCGGCGCCCGTATCGTCGAACACGCCGAACGCGCAGGCGCTGGATGCCTTGTTCGGCGGCACCGCGGCGCGCAGCGCCTCGGAGACGGCCGTGGTGGACGCGGCTGGCGGCGACACGGCGGCGGAGGGAATCCGCTCCGACGTCGGCGACCCGGGCACGGCGGTGGTCGACAAGGCCGGCACGACCCGCGACATCGTCGCCGCACCGGAAGGCGACGGCCAGGACGCACGGGCGAGCACGCCGCCTAAGAACTAATCCTGTCGATGGGCCGACCCTGGTTGGCCTGAACGGCGGAATTCCGGAAGAGGCTGCCGCGGGGCGGCCCTTTTCCATTTTCGATGCGAGCTTCGAGAGGACGGCGTGCCGCCGTTTCGCAACCACCTTGGGCTAGAGCAAGACGATCTGCTCCCGAGCCGGTCGTGCTGAGCCTGTCGAAGCGCCCGTCCTTCGCACCCGTGCTTCGACACGCTCAGGACGACCGGTGGGGGCGGATCAACGTAAGGTCGTCACGCGCTAGCGCCCCCGCCTCGACCTAGCCTTTGGCGACGTCGAACCGCCGCAGACCGGCCGCCAGATCTGCGATCAGATCGTCCGGATCCTCCAGTCCGATCTGCAGGCGAACCATCGGCCCGGCATCGTCGCGGCGCGTGACGCTGCGGTAGCGATGCGGGTCGACCGGCAGCGCGAGGCTTTCGAAGCCGCCCCAGCTATAGCCGATCCCGAACAGGTTCAGCCCGTCGATCAAAGCCGCGCGCTCGGTCTCGCCACCGCCGTTCAGGACGAACGAGAACAGGCCCGACGACCCTTTGAAGTCGCGCCGGAAAATCTCATGTCCCGCGCAAGTTGGCAGGGCTGGATGGAGGACAGTCGCGACCTGCGGCTGCTCGGCGAGCCAGCGGGCGATCGTCAGCGCGCTGGCCTCATGCTGTTTCAACCGTACCGCCATCGTGCGCAAACCGCGCGAGGCGAGCCAGCAATCGTCGGGACTGGCGACCTGGCCAAGCTGGAAGCTGGTATCGCGCAATCTTTCGAAATGCCCCGGCGCGGCGGTGACCGATCCGAGCATCACGTCCGAATGGCCGACGACATATTTGGTGCAGGCGAGAATGGTCAGATCGACGCCAAAAGCGATCGCCGGGAAGAGCAGGGGGGTGGCCCAGGTATTGTCGATCAAGGTCGTCACGCCGCGCGCTTTGGCGGCAGCGACGATCGCCGGCACGTCCTGCACTTCGAACGTCAGGCTGCCGGGGCTCTCCATCAGGATCGCTTTGGTATCGGCACCGATCAGCTCGGCGATCCCCGCGCCGATCAACGGATCGTAGAAGCGCGTACGGATCCCCATCCGCTTGAGAAGCCCGAGCGCAAGCCCGCGGGTCGGGTCATAGGCGCTGTCGACCAGCAGCAATTCGTCGCCCGGGGACAGCACCGAAAGCAAGGCGGCCGCGACCGCCGCGACCCCCGAGCAATACAGGAACGTACCCGCGGCGCCCGGCTCCAGCTCCGTCAGCGCGTCGGCCAGCGCCCATTGCGTCGGCGTGCCCTTGCGTCCGTAGAACAGGCGATGATGCGTGTTCGAACCGCGTTCGCGCAGGCTCGCCACGTTGTCGTAAAGGATCGTCGAGGCGCGCCACACCGGCGGGTTGACGATCCCCTGCGTCCATTCCGGGCGCCGGCCTGCCGATACGACGCGCGTAGCGTCGCTGGCCGGCCGGTCGCTATCGTGGCTCACGCCGCGCCGGTTGCCTTGGGCGTGTCGCTTGCCGCGCCCCATTCCGACCAGCTGCCATCATAGACGGCGGCTTCGTTGCCGAGCAGATGCGCGCCGAACGCGAGCACCGACGCGGTGATGCCGGACCCGCAGGTTGTGACCAAAGGCTTCGAAACGTCGATCCCGGCGCCCTCGAATTCGGCCTTCAGCGCGTCGCCGGTCTTGTACGTACCGTCTTCGTTGAACAGCTGGCCGACCGGCAGGTTCTTCGATCCGGGAATGTGACCGGCATGCGTTGCCGGGCGCGGATCCGGCTCCTCACCCGTAAAGCGCGCGGCCGAGCGCGCGTCGAGAACCTGCTCGGCCTTGCTGTCGAGATTGGCCTTCAACTGGTCCTTGGTGCGGACACCCTTGTCGTCGGCCCAGACGGTGAAGTGGCGGTGCCGCAACTGTTCCTTGCCGCTGGAGACGTCACGGCCTTCGGACTGCCATTTGGCGAGGCCGCCATCCAGAATCGCGACGTCATGCGCGCCGAACGTGCGGAGCATGAACCAGGCGCGCGCCGCCGTGTGATAGGGTGAGTTATCGTACAGGACGATGCGGCTGCCGTCACCGAGACCGAGCGACTGCATGCGGCTGGCGAACTTCTCGGGTGCAGGCAGCATCGACGGCAAGTCGCTGGACGTGTCGGCGATCTCACCGAGATCCATGAACACGGCGCCCGGAATATGGGCCTTTTCATATTCGGCCGCTGCGTCGCGATCTCCGAACCCGGCAAAATAGGTCGCATCCACGACGCGCAGGTCGTTCGCGCCCAATTCTCCAGCCAGCCATTCCGTCGTTACCAGCGAGTCCATGCAGTCTCTCCAAAGTGCCGTTCGAGCCATCCCTAGCCAGTGCCGACCGTTCCGTCGAGTGAAGGCATCGGCCGCCAGGCGCACCGGCGGGGCGCGAACCAGACGCCCACGAGACAGGTCCGTTCCAATTGCTTGCCGGATTTCCTAGATAGGCGGGCATGACAGATCCACATCCCATGGCCCATCTCGGCAAGACCAGCGCGCTTCCAGCTTCCCCGGAAGAGGCGATGCTCGATTATGTCCCGAACCCGCGGCAAGGCGCGCCGTATCTCGTACGCTTCAGCGTCCCGGAATTCACGTCGCTGTGCCCCGTCACGGCGCAGCCCGATTTCGCGCATCTGGTGATCGATTACGCACCTGCAGCAACGATCGTCGAATCGAAATCGCTCAAGCTGTTCCTCGGCAGCTTCCGTAACCATCAGGCATTCCACGAAGATTGCACCGTCGGTATCGGCCAGCGGCTGTTCGCGGAGATGCAGCCGTTGTGGTTGCGGATTGGTGGCTATTGGTATCCGCGCGGTGGCATACCGATCGACGTCTTCTGGCAATCCGGCCTGCCACCGGAAGGGCTCTGGCTGCCCGATCAGGACGTGCCCAATTATCGCGGACGTGGCTGATCGGGCGCGATTAATTGCCCGTTCATCGCAAGAATTGCGGCGCTCGTCGATATTCGCACGTTGCGGTGCAACATGATTGCAACCATATTCAACACGAGCCGTTCGAGGGAGGCAGAGTTGGGGTTCCCGACCCCTGTTCCACACTGAGGTAAAACGATGGCGTACGCGGCAGGTTCAGTATCCGGCATCGATCATATTGCTCTGATTGGCAACTTCCTGCCCCGCAAATGCGGCCTTGCAACATATACAACCGACACCTTTACCGCGTTGAAGGATCGTTTCCCCGACATGAAGGTCGATGTCTACGCGATGGACGACCATCCGGGGATGTACGATTACCCGTCCGACGTGACGATGAGCATCGCCGATCAAGACCGGCTTGCCTATCTTTCCGCCGCACGTGCGATCGAGGCCAGCGGTGCGAAGGCGATCTGGCTGCAGCACGAATATGGTATTTTCGGCGGGTCCGCCGGTGAGTTGATCCTCGACTTGCTGGACCGTGTTTCGGTGCCGGTCATCGTCACGCTTCATACGATCCTCGAAAAACCCAGCACCGACGAACGCCGCGTGATGGAAGGCCTGTTGCGTCGCGCGTCGCGGGTCATCGTGATGGCCGAGCGGGGTCGCGAAATCCTCGAGCGCGTTTATGGTGCCAGCGGCCGGTCGATCGTGATGATCCCGCATGGCGTTCCGGATCGCCCGTTCGTCGATCCCGATATGCTGAAGGTCAAGTTCGGCTGGGAAGGGCGCAAGGTCGTCCTTACTTTCGGACTGCTTGCCCCGAACAAGGGGATCGAGACGTTGATCGAGGCGATGCCGGCGATCGCTGCGGCGAACCCGGATGTATTGTACGTGGTGCTGGGCGCGACGCATCCGAACCTCGTCGCGCACGAAGGCGAGAAATATCGCGATCGCTTGAAGACGCTTGCGTCGAACCTCGGCGTCGGCGCGCATGTCGAGTTCATCGATGCGTTCGTCGAGCATGGCGAACTGATCGATTATCTTCAGGCGGCGGATATCTATGCCACGCCGTACAACAACCCGGCACAGATCACGTCCGGCACGCTGAGCTACGCCGTCGGTGTTGGCAAGGCCGTCGTATCCACGCCGTATGTGCATGCCACGGAAATTCTGGCCGACGGGCATGGCGTCCTGGTCGATTTCGGCGACAGCGCCGCTTTTGCCCGCGAGATCAATCTGCTGCTCGGCAGCGAACGCAATCGTCAGCGCCTGTCGCAGCGCGCTTATGATCGCGGCCGGACGATGATCTGGCCGGCCCTCGCCGAGACCGCCATCCGCGAGATCGTCGGGATGATCGCGGCGAAGCCCCGCCGCTTGCCTAAAAGCGCGAACGTGGCGGTGCTGAAGCCGGATTTTTCCGCAGTGGAGCGGATGAGTGATTCGACAGGAATGCTACAGCATTCGATCTATTCGATACCCGATCGGCGACACGGATATTGTATCGACGATAACGTCCGCGCGCTGATGCTGCTGACGCGGATGGACGATCTCGACGAAGTGTCGCGCGACAAATGGATGACGATCTATGAATCGTTCATTCAATATGCGTGGAACCCGGATGTTCGGCGCTTCCGCAATTTCATGAACTTCGATCGTACGTGGTGCGAAGAATTCGGATCAGAGGATTCGAATGGCCGTACCCTGTGGTCGCTCGGGGTAACCGCACGCGACGCCAAGCAGGCGAAGCATCGCGATTGGGCGCGGTCGATGTTCGACATGACCGCGTCGCTCGCGCTCGATCTCGGCAGCCCGCGGGCGCACGCTTTCTGCATGCTCGGCGCGGCGGCGATCCTCGACGCGCATCCCGGCCATGCGCTGGCCCGCCAGATCCTCACGCGTTTCTCCGACGAATTGCTGGCCTTGCTCGCCGAAGCGCGCCGTCCGGAGTGGGAATGGTTCGAGATCGTGCTGGCCTATGACAATGCGCGTCTGCCGGAAGCGATGATCCGCGCCGGTACGGCGTTGAAGCGCGACGATTTGGTCAAATCCGGTCTCGATACGCTCGCCTGGATCATCGACAAGCAGACCTCGCCGGAAGGTCGCTTCCGCGCGGTAGGCACCGAAAGCTTTGGTCGGGTCTATGCCGATCCTTTGCCGTTCGACCAGCAGCCGCTGGAAGCGCAGGCGACGGTGGATGCCTGTGTCGCTGCATATGACGTGGCCGGCGATCAGCGTTGGTTCGACGAAGCGAACCGGGCCTATCTGTGGTATCTCGGTCAGAACGATCTCGGTATGCCGCTTGCGACCCAGTCCGATGGCGGGTGTTTCGACGGCCTGATGCCGACGGGTCTGAACCGAAATCAGGGTGCCGAGTCGATTCTCGCGCTGCAATTGGCGTCCTGTGCCATTTCTGGGCTTTCAAAGCGCGTCGAAAGCGTGGCAGGACCGTCTAGCGCCGTCGCTTAGCCTCGCTACCGATGCCGCCGAATGGGCGTTGAAGCGAGGAAGACCGTGTCAGAGCTGTTCCATCACGCATTGCGGCTTCATGCCGATCCGTCCCGGGTCGTCGTGCGCCCCTTCCATCTCGCCTGGGCCGGTAACGGCGGCAGCCGGACCGAGCGGCTCGTACGCGAGGTGCTCGAAATGGATATCCAGCAGACCCGTGCGGAATTGGAGGTCGTGCTGAAGGACTTCGAGGCGCGTCACTGGCAGACGCGCCGGGTGTTCATGACGCGCTATGACGAGATCGAGTCCATGCTCAAGCTGGACGGTAGCGAGATCGGCGACGAGAAGCGCCAGTTGATCGGCGCCTATTTCTGCCACGAATATTCCTACGCCGCCGCTGCGCTGATGAACCCGAGTGCGACACCGCATTTCGATCAGTCGGGCATGCCGCCGGGGTCGTTGCGGATCCTGATGAGCCTGCGCGCGGTCGGCGAGGGGCATATTTCGTCGGTCGCGTTCCGCGAAGGCATCATCACCGATCATAACCAGTTGAAGCTGGCGCCAGAGCCGCCCTTCGCGACCGCCACCGATGCGGTCGGCGAAGAAGAGGCGGAACTGCCCGAGGGCCCGATCACGGTCTATCGCCACCGCGATTCCACACTGTCGGGCACGGTGATCTTCCCGATCACCGCGGCGCAATCCAAGGGCCTCGAGGATCTCCGATTGGTACAGTTCACGCACGACGACGATTCGATCGAGTGGCTGGGTACCTACACCGCGTATAACGGGTCGCAGATCCAGTCCGAACTGATGCGCACGCGGGACTTCCGCGCGTTCGACCTGGTGCCGATGTCGGGGCCGGCCAGCCGCAACAAGGGCATGGCGCTGTTCCCCCGCAAGGTGAACGGCAAATACCTGATGATCGGGCGTCAGGATGGCGAAAACCTGTTCCTGCTCGAATCCGACACGCTGATGCATTGGGAAGAAGGCACGCGCCTGCTCGAACCCAAATATCCGTGGGAGCTGGTGCAGATCGGCAATTGCGGCCCGCCGATCGAGCTGGAGGAGGGCTGGCTGCTGCTGACCCACGGCGTCGGCGCGATGCGCAAATATTCGATCGGCGCGGTGCTGCTCGACAAGGAGGATCCCTCCAAGGTGATCGGGCGGACGATCAACCCGATCCTCGCTGCCGCGGATCAGGATCGCGAAGGCTATGTGCCGAATGTGGTCTATACCTGCGGCGCGATCCGCCACGGCGATACGCTGTTCGTCCCCTATGGCGTGGCCGACAGTTCGGTCGCGTTCGCATTCATTCCGATCAGCAAGATGCTGGAGGAAATGGCTTCCGGATAAGACGATCGGCCGGGCGCGTTCGATACGAGCGTCCCCGGCAGCACATCCGTAGGATGTCTACCCGACCAACTTCCGCGTGCGGGCGTAAAGCGACCAGATCAACGCCGCGAACAGCACGGGCGCGAGATACGATGCGGTCGCTTCGAACCCGTCCCCCACGATCGCGAGCGGCGCGTCGATCGCGGGGATCGGGCCGCTGCGATTGACCCAGGCGACGATGCCGGCGAACGCTACGCCG
>Ga0160428_1000921_pt1 | contig 26483 bp, 23 predicted proteins | sample SolpanmetagenomM_FD_108198 | JGI IMG/M metagenome (GOLD analysis project Ga0160428, IMG submission 108198) | Solar panel surface microbial communities from Lawrence Berkeley National Laboratory, California, USA - M | ecosystem: Engineered > Built environment > Solar panel > Unclassified ... | reverse complement strand
CATCGCCATCGACGACTTCGGCACCGGCTACACCTCGATCGGGCAGCTGCCCCGCCTGCCCGTGGACGTCCTGAAGATCGACCGCAGCTTCGTCTCCTCCCCCGGCGAGGGCCACGCCGAGCTGGTCCGCCTCGTCATCAGCGCGGCCCACAGCTTCGACATCGACGTGGTCGCCGAGGGCGTGGAGCAGGACGACCAGCTGCAGGCGCTCATCGCGGCGTCCTGCGACAGCGGGCAGGGCTTCCTGTTCGCCCGCCCGCAGTCCGCCGGGGACCTCGAGCTGCCGGCCCCGCACCCCGACCGCGGGGCGCCGCTGCCGTCGCTGCCGCGGCAGGCGGTCGCGCCGGGCCGTTGAGGCCGGGCTCGTGAGGTCGGGCCGGCCGCCGGGGGCGGTGGGCCATACTCCCGAGGTGCCCGACGCCGACGCGACCTCCCCGCACGAGCGGCGGCACCGGTGAGCGCTGCGGTCCGCGTGCTCCACGTGCCGGGCGAGCACGACTACGTCGCCCACCTGGGCGACGAGCGGGTGCCCGGGGTCGAGGTCGTGCGCGACGACGACGGCGCGTCCGAGGCCGGGTGGCGGCCCAGCCCGGCGCTGGACGCGGCGTGGGTGACGGCGAACGCCGGCCGCTTCGACGTGCTGCACCTGCACTTCGGCTTCGAGGGCCGCACGCCCGAGCAGCTGCGCGCGCTCGTCGCCGCGGTGCGCGGCGCGGACCGCCGGCTGGTGCTCACGGTGCACGACCTGCAGAACCCGCACCTGCGCGAGCAGGCCCGCTTCGACGCCCTGCTCGACGTGCTGGTGCCCGCCGCGGACGCGCTGGTGACCCTCACCCCGGGCGCCGCCGCAGAGGTCCGCGCCCGCTGGGGCCGGGACTGCGCCGTCGTCCCGCACCCGCACGTGGCCCCGCCGGCCGAGATCGGCCGCCCGCGCCCCGCCTCCTCCCCCCGCGTCGTCGGCCTGCACCTGAAGAGCCTGCGCGCCAACCTCGTCGCGCTGCCGGTGCTCACCGCGCTGGCCGACGCGGTCGGGGCCTCGCCGGGCACCGTGCTGCGCGTCGACGTGCACGAGGAGGCCCTCGACCCCGCCTTCGGCCGCCACGACGCGGGCCTGGTGGCGTGGCTGCGGGCCGCGGCCGCGGCCGGCCGGGTCGACCTGCGCGCGCACGGCCGCTTCGACGACGCCGGCCTGCGCGCCTACCTGCGCGAGCTCGACGTGTCCGTCCTGGCCTACGGCCACGGCACCCACTCGGGGTGGCTGGAGCTGTGCCACGACCTCGGGGTGCCCGTGCTCGCGGGCCGCGCCGGGTACCTGCGCGAGCAGCAGGCGCTGGTCGAGGTGGACCTGCACGACGCCCGAGCCGTGGCCGGGGGGCTGCGGCGCGCGCTGGACGGCGTCCCCGGCGCCGCCGCCACCCGCGAGGGCCGCCGCGCCCAGCGCCTCGACGTCGCCACGGCCCACCGCGACCTCTACCGGCGCGTGCTCGCAGCGCCCCCGGGCGCCGGCGACGTCACCCCAGCCGACGCCACCACCGCCGACGCCGCCGCCGCCGCCGACGACGCGGGGCGGCCGACGTGATCGGCTGGTACGTCCACCACCACGGCGCCGGGCACCTGCAGCGGCTCGTCGCCGTGACCCGGCACCTGCGGACCCCCGTCACGGCCCTCAGCTCCGCCGCCCGCCCCGACGGCTTCCGCGGGGAGTGGGTGCAGCTGGAGCGCGACGACGCGCTGCCCGTCGACGAGGCCTCGGCCACCGCCGCGGGCGCCCTGCACTGGGTCCCGCTGCACCACGGCGGGCTCCGCCGGCGCAGCGCCGCGATCACCTCGTGGATCGGGCAGGCCGCGCCCCGGCTCTTCGTCACCGACGTCTCCGTCGAGGTGACGGCGCTGGCCCGGCTCTGCGGCGTCCCGGTCGTCGTCGTCGCCATGCTCGGCGACCGCGGGGACCCGGCCCACCGGCTCGGGCGCAGCCTGGCCGAGGCGCTGCTCGCCCCGTGGCCGGCCGAGCCCGGCGCGACGCGGGGGGACGACGAGGGCGGCGACGTCCCGGTCGTCCACGTCGGCGCCTTCTCCCGCTTCGACGGGCGCCCCGCGGCGGACGTCGCGCCCCGGCCCGGGACGGTGCTGGCGCTGTGGGGCAGCGGCGGCCGCGAGGTCAGCGACGCCGACTTCCGCGCCGCCGCCGACGCGACCCCGGGCTGGACGTGGGAGCACCGCGTGCCCGGTTCGGCCCTGACCGCCCCCGGTGACGACGTGTGGGCGGCACTGCAGCGCGCCGAGGTCGTCGTCGTCCACGGCGGCCACAACGCCGTCGCCGAGGTCGCCGCGGCCCGCCGCCCGGCCGTCGTCGTCGCCCAGGAGCGGCCCTTCGACGAGCAGGTCCGCCGCGCGCAGCGCCTGCGGGCCGAGGGCCTCGTGGCGCTGGACCGCTGGCCCGCGGCGCAGGAGTGGCCCGCGCTGCTGGAGCGGGCCCGGGCCGTCGGCGCGCAGCCGTGGCACCGCTGGGCGCCGGGCGACGGCGCGCAGCGCGCCGCGGCCTTCCTCGACGAGGCCGCCGGGGGGCAGCCTTGACCTCCGTCGCCGTGCTGACCGTCGTCGCGGGCCGCCACGACCACCTGCACGGTCAGCTGGTCGGGCTCGCCGCGTCCCGGCGGGCGCCCGACCTGCACGTCGTCGTGTCGATGGGCGACCCCGGCGTCGCCGCCGTGCTCGACGGCGTCCCCGCGGGTGCCGGGACGCGGCGGGTGCTCGTGGACGTCGCCGTGCCCGCCGACGGCGAGCTGCCGCTGGCCAGGGCGCGCAACGCCGCCGCGGCCGCGGCCCTCGACCGGGGCGCCGACGTCCTCGTCTTCCTCGACGTGGACTGCGTCCCGTCGCCGGACCTCGTGGGCACCTACGCGCGGGCGGCGTCCTCCGCTGCGGTGCAGGCGGTCCCGGGCCCCGCCCTGCTGTGCGGGCCGGTCGCCTACCTGCCCCCGGGGGTCCGGGTCACCTCCCCCGCCGACCTGGCCCGGCTGCCCGCGGCCGCGGAGCCGCACCGCGCCCGTCCGGTGCCGGCGGCCGGGGAGGTCGTCGCGGCGCAGGAGTCGCAGTGGTGGCTGTTCTGGTCGCTGTCCTTCGCGGTCGCGGCCGCGGACTGGCCGCGCACCGGCGGGTTCTGCGAGGACTACCGCGGTTACGGCGGCGAGGACACCGACGTCGCGGCGAGCGTGCGCGCGCTCGGCGGCACCCTGTTCTGGGTCGGCGGCGCGCTGGCCCACCACCAGCACCACCCGGTGCAGGACCCCCCGGTGCACCACCTGCACGCGATCCTGCGCAACGCCGAGGTCTTCCACGGCCGCTGGGGCTGGTGGCCCATGACCGGGTGGCTGGAGCGCTTCCGCGCGGCGGGGCTCGTCGACTACGACGCGGCGAGCCGCACCTGGTCGCTGACGGGGCGCTCCGCGACGGCGGCCCGGAACACCTCCTCGTAGCGCGAGACCATCGTCTGCGCCGACAGGTGCGTGCGCGCCGCGGCGCGGACGGCCCGCCGGTCCATGGCCATGGCGGGGCCCACGGCCGCGGCCATGGCCTCGACGTCGGAGGCCGGGACCACGACGCCCATCTGCTCGCCCACGTGGGGGCGCAGGACCTCGCTGATGCCGCCGCGGTCGAAGGCGACCACGGGCGTCCCGCACATGGCCGCCTCCGCCGCGACCAGCCCGAAGGGCTCGTCCCAGACGGGCGTGACGAGGACCGCGCTGGCCCGGCCCACGGCCCGGGTCAGCGCCGCGCCGCCGAGGTGCCCGTGCCAGGTGGCGCGGGCGCCGAGGCGCGGCGCGATCTGCTCGGCGAAGTAGTCGGCGTCCAGCGCGGGGCCGACGAGGTCCAGGTGGCACCCGGCGGCCGCGGCCGCGTCGAGGGCCAGGTGCGGGGCCTTCTCGGGGACGAGCCGACCGAACCACAGCAGCCCGTCCCCGCCGGGCCCCAGGGTCCAGCGGTGCGGGTCGACCCCGTTGTGCACGACGTCGGCGTGCTCCACCCACGGCGCCCACTGACGCGCGGTGAAGCGGCTGACGCCGGTGAAGGCGTCGGAGGAGCCGCCCGCGCTGAGCGCCGAGGTCAGCCACGGCGTCGGCGGCGTGTGCAGCGTCGTGACGGTCGGGAAGGGCAGCGTCGTGGACAGCGACAGCGGCAGGTAGTGCAGGGAGTTGTTGTGGACGACGTCGACCTCGTCGGCGTACGTCGTGCGCAGGGCGTCGAGGACGGCGAGGTGCGCGTGGTGCTCGCGCAGGAAGGCCTCGGCCGGCATCGACGGGTCCTGCCGGGACAGCTCGTCCGGCTCCCACCCGCCCCCGGCGAGCAGCTCCGGCTGCGCGTCCGTGCTGCCCGCGGCCGCGAAGAGCAGGACGCGGTGCCCCCGCGCCCGCAGGCTCGTCACCAGGTTCCCGACGAAGGACTCCAGCCCGCCCAGGTACGGCTCGCTCACCGGGTAGCGGCTGGGCCCCAGCACGGCGATGGTCATGCGGTCCCGGGGACCCGCGGCGGAGAGGCCGCGGCGCGGCAGGGCGCCGTCCTGGCGCACGGCGGGGGCACTGGTGTGGTCGGGGGCCGGCGGCAGGGCTGCACCGGTGGAGAAGGGGAGCACGGGCTGATGCAAGCACGAACCGGGCCCCGGGCGCTCCCCGTCCGTCGGCCGGACCTGCGACGACCACTCTCTAGGGTGCGTCTGTGACCGGACGGCGACAGCACTACGCCCACTTCTACGGCCTGCTCCCGGTGCCCGCCGACGAGCGGCCGCTGGTGCTCGTGCACGGCAACTGCCAGGCCGAGTCGCTGCGCGTGCTGCTCGACGGCCCCGGCTCGCCGGTGCGGGCCGTGCGGATCCCGCCCGTCCACGAGCTCACGGCCGAGGACCTGCCGCACCTGGACCGCCTGCTGGCCGGCGTCGACGTCCTCGTCTCCCAGCCCGTGACCGCCGGCTACCGCGACCTGCCGCTCGGCACCACCGAGGTCCTGGCCCGCGCGCCCCGCTCGCCCCGGCTCGTGGTCGTGCCGGTGGTCCGCTGGGCCGCGCTGCACCCGTTCCAGGTCATCGTCCGCGCACCGGGCGCGGGCGAGCCGCCGCTCGTGCCGTACCACGACGTGCGGACCCTGACCCTGGCCGCGGGCCGGCCTCCCCTGGCCGAGGTCCCGTCGCCCGCCGGGGCCCGCGCGGTGCGCGACCTGTCGGCGCGCGAGCTGCAGGGGCGCCAGGAGCGGCACGGGTCGCTGCCCGTCGTCGACCTGCTCCTCGACGCCGGCGCGGACGCGACCCACACCGTCAACCACCCCGGCAACGCGGTCCTGACGGGCCTGGCTCGCCGGGTGCTCGCCGCGGTCGGACTGCCCGACGCGGTCGCCGACCCCGGGCGCACCCTGCTCGACAGCGTCCACGCCCCCGTCCTGCCCCCGGTCCTGGACGCCCTCGGGCTGAGGGGAGCGGGGCGGGCGGACTGGCTCGTCGGTGGCCGGAGCGTGAGCGACGCGGAGGTGCGCGAGGCGCACCTGCGCTGGTACGCCGGGCACCCGGGCGTCGCCGAGGCCGGGCTGACCCGCCACGCCGCGGCCGTCGCGGCGCTCGCCGCGTGAGCACCACCACCTGCCTCGTCGTCGGCCCGGCCGAGCACGGCGTCACCGCCGCGGCGCTCGTCCAGGCGGAGGCGCTGGGCGCGCAGGGCCCCGTGGTCGTGGCGCGCCACCCCGGCCGGCCCGCGGCGGCCGAGCTGCTCGACGCCGTGCGCGGGGCCGCGCCCGGGGTCGTCTCCGTCCACGTCACCGACAAGCTGTTCGGTCGCACGCCCGAGGAGGCCGCCGACGTCGTCGTCGCGCTCGCGCAGGCCCGGCCGCTCGTGGTCTCCCTGCACGACCTGCCCCAGGCCAGCGACGGGCCGGTCAACGCCGGACGGCGCGCGACGGCCTACCGGCGGATGGCGCAGGCCGCGGCCGCGGTGGTCGTCGCCAGCCACCACGAGGCGCGGCTGCTCGCGGCGTGCGGGGTCGAGGCGCCGGCCTCCGTCGTCCCGCTGCCGGTGCCCGACCTGGCCGCCGCTCAGGCCGCCGACGCGGACGCCGCCCCCGAGGCCGTCGCCGTGCTCGGCTACCTCTACCCGGGCAAGGGCCACGACGTGGTCCTGTCGGCGATCGACGTGCTACCCCCGGGCGTCGGGCTGACGGCCTGGGGCCGCGCCTCGGACGGCCACGAGGACCTCGTGGACTCCCTCACCGCGACGGCGCGCTCGCTCGGGCGCCCCTTCCACCTCAGCGGGTACGTGCCCGACGACGACCTGCCCGGGCTGCTGCGCTCGGCGGTGCTGCCGGTCGCCCCGCACGAGCACCTGTCCGCGTCGGGGTCGATCAACGCCTGGATCGGGGCGGGGCGGCGGCCGCTGGTGCCGCGCAGCGACTACGCCCTGGAGCTGGTGGAGCGCTCCCCCGGCTGCGTGTGGCTCTACGACGACCTGCGGACGGCGCTCGCGCAGGCGTGGGCCGACCCCCGCGCCACGTGGGCCGCCGGTGGCGTCCCGGCCGCGCTCGGCCCGGCCGCCACCGCCGCCCTGCTGCGCGCGGTGCTCGAGCGGGTGGGCGCGGCGTGAGGACGGTCTCGGTGGTCCTCCCCCACTTCGAGTCGCCGCACGACCTGGCCCTGGTGCTGACGGCGCTGGAGCTGCAGGACCACCCGCTGGACCTGCTCGACGTGGTGGTGGCGGACGACGGCTCCGCCGTCGCCCCCGACCCGGGGCCCCGCCCGTACGCGGTGCGGGTCGTCGCGCAGGCCGACGAGGGGTTCCGCGCGGCCGCGGCCCGCAACCTCGGGGCGGCCGCGTCACGCGGGGAGGTGCTCTGCTTCCTCGACGCCGACACGGTGCCGGAACCCGGGTACGTCTCGGCCGTCGTGCGGGCCGTCGACGCGGGCGCCGACCTCGTCGTGGGCCGCCGCCGCCACGCCGACCTGAGCGCCGTGACGCCGGACCGCCTGCGCCGCTGGCTGTCCGGCCACGGCGACGCCCCGGAGGTGCTGGAGGAGCCGGCCTGGCTGGCGGACGCCTACGCCCGCACCGACGACCTGCGCGCGGCCGGCGACGACGCCTACCGGTTCGTCATCTCCGCCGTCCTGAGCACCACGCGCCGCCTGTTCGAGGAGGTGGGCGGCTTCGCGGAGTCGTTCCGCGCCTACGGCGGGGAGGACTGGGAGTTCGCCCACCGCTGCTGGCTGCACGGCGCGGACTTCGTCCACGCGCGCGACGCCGTGGCCTGGCACGACGGGCCCGACTTCGGCGTCCGGACCACCGAGGAGCAGGCCCGCGCGCACCGCAACGTCGAGGGCCTGGCCCTGGCCCGCCTCGTCCCGGGCCCCGCCACCCGCGGCCGGGACCTGGTGTGGTCCCACCCCGACGTCGTGGTCCGCCTCGACGACGCGGGCGCCGACGACGCCCAGGTCGTCGCGGGGGTCCGCTCGCTGCTGGCGGGCACGGACGCCGGGGTCTGGCTGCGCGACGGCTCGGCCCTGGCCGTGCTCGACGACCCCCGCGTGCACGCGGGCGAGCCGCCGCGAGAGGTCCTGCGGCGCTGCCGGTTCCAGGTCGACCTGGACCTCCCCGTGGTGCTGGCGGGCGCGACGCTGGCGGAGCTGACCGACGTCGCCCCGGTCCGGGTCGGCGAGCACCTGCTCGTGCGCCGCACGCGCGACGTCAACCGCGGCGAGGGCGTCCCCGTGGTCCTGGACGCCCCGGGCGTCGAGGCCCCGGCGGCGGGCGACGTCGACCTGCAGCGCAGCTGGGGCCGGGAGGAGCACCGGCGCGCCGTGCGGTTTCAGCGGTCGCTGCGGACCCCGTCCGTGGCGAGCGTCCGCCCGATCGACTCGGCGTAGGCGGCGACGACCCGCTCGTCGACGGCCCGGTCCGCGACCAGCTGCAGCAGGCACCGCACCACGAGGTCGGGCGAGCCGTAGACGAAGTCCGCGAGCAGGGCCAGGTGCTTGAGCTGCTCCGCGTCGAGGTCCTGCAGCTTCCCGAAGTCCTTGACGTAGGCGACGTCGGCCTCGATGACCTGCTGGTGGTTCTCGAAGATGTTCCCGTCCAGCACCGCGGGGGCGATGGGCCACTTCTTCACCGCGGCGAAGGTGTGCAGCAGGAACCCCTGCGCCCGCAGCTCCGCGTCGACGTCGCCGAACAGCGGCTGCCCGACGTAGAGCGGCACCATCGACACCTCGGTGTGCACCGCGACGGCCCCCGCGAGCGTCCGGCGACCGTGCTGGAACACCGACAGCTCGGAACCCTGGACGTCGATCTTCAGCAGGTCCAGCGGCCCGAGGTCGGGCACGTCGTCGAGCCGGGTCGTCCCCATCGTGAGGCGCTGCAGCACCTCGCCGTAGCGGGCGAACTCGTTCAGCGCCGACAGCCGCTCCACGTCCGGCTCGAACAGGCTCGTCATCCCGCCCATCCAGGTGACCCGGAGCTCGTGCTCGCGGCCGTCGCCGACGGCGTGGGGCAGGTACCGCTCGTGCGGGCCGGCGGCCTCCAGCAGCCGCTGCAGCGCGTCCGCCTGCGGCTCGAACCCGGTGACCGTGCAGAGCCCCGCCCGCAGCATCGCCGCGTACGGCGGATCCCCGTCGATGGGGTTCGCCCCGATGTCGACCACCGCCGTCGGGCGGTCGGTCTCGAGCATCTCCACCCAGGCGTGGGCCACCGTGGTCCGTTCCTCTCGGTCGTCCGGCCGGGACGCCGCGCGGCGGTCCGTCCCGCGCCTCGTCGAGGCGGTCCGCAGCGTACGGGCTCCTCGGGCGGGCCCTCGCGGCTCGCGCCCCGGGGTGCCCCCTGCCCCGTCTCCTAGGATGGGGGGCATCCGGGGCACCGCGGTCGAGACGAGGTCGTGCGTGGACGACTGACGCGGACGGGCGGTACCCATGACGGGCAGGCACGAGGCACGCCCCGGGGCGGCGGACCGCACCGCGCAGGTGCTGGAGTCGATGCCGGTGGGCTACCTGTCCGTGGACGCGGCGGGGCGCACCACCTACGCCAACGCCGAGGCGGAGCAGCTCCTGGGCCGCACCCGCGCGCAGCTCGTGGGCGGGCCCGTCCGGGAGCTGTTCCCCCGCACCGTGGGCACGGACGTCGAGGCCGGGTACCGGCGGGCGGTCGAGACGGGCCGGCCGGTCGTCGTCGACGCCTGGTACCCCGAGCCGCTGAACGCCTGGTACGAGGTGCGGGTCACCCCCGAGGGGGACGGCGTCGCGCTGTACTTCCTCGACACCACGACCCGCCGCCGCGGCGAGCAGGCGCGCGACGAGGCGGCGCAGCGCCTGGCCGGGCTGTCGCGCTTCGCGCTGGCCCTGACGTCCATCACGGCCGTCGAGGACATGATCACGGCCATCACGGAGCGCGGGCTGCCCCTGCTCGGCTGCAGCGGCGGGTCGCTCGCCTTCGACGACCCGGACGACCCGGAGGCCCTGCGCTCCTACGTCACGGCCAGCTACGGCACCCGGGTGCAGACGGAGTACGCCCAGCTCGCCCGCGCGGCGCGCCTGCCGGTCGCCGAGGTGATGCGCACGGGACGCGCGATCCTGCTGCCGGACCGTGCCACGGCGACGGCGTACTCGTCCGAGCTGGCCGAGGTCGTCGAGCTCACCGGGTCGCAGGCCTGGGCCAGCCTGCCGCTGCCCCTGGGCGCCGCCACGGTGGGCGTCGTGACCGCGGGCTGGGCGGAGCCCCAGGCCTTCGACGCCGACCAGGTCGCCCTGCTGGAGACCTTCGCGGCGCAGTGCGCGCAGGCCCTGGACCGCCTGCAGGCGCTGGAGGCGGAGCGGGCGGCGGCCCGGCGGGTGGCGCGCATGGGCGAGGCGCTGCAGCGCTCGCTGCTGACGGAGCTGCCGGCCCCGGACCACCTCGAGCTGGTGGCGCGCTACCTGCCCGCCGCCGACGAGGCGCAGGTGGGCGGCGACTGGTACGACGCCTTCCTGGTGCGCGACGGCGCCACCTGCCTCGTCATCGGCGACGTCACGGGCCACGACCAGAGCGCCGCCGTGCAGATGGCGCAGGTGCGCAACGTCCTGCGCGGGATCTCCCACTGCCTGGTCGACCCGCCCGCGGAGATCCTGCACGCCCTGGACTGGGCGATGCACGACCTGGCCGTCGGGTCCATGGCGACCGCCGTCTTCGCGAAGATCGAGCAGGTCCCGTCCGAGGCCGCCGAGGGCCTGCGCACCCTGCGCTGGTCCAACGCCGGGCACCTGCCGCCCCTGCTGATCGAGGCGGGCGGGCGCAGCCGCTACCTGCAGCACCAGCCCGACCTGCTCCTGGGGCTGCACGTCGACACCGAGCGCCAGGACCACACCCACACCCTGGAGCCCGGCTCGACCGTGCTGCTGTTCACCGACGGACTGGTGGAGCGGCGCGGGGAGAACCTCGACGACGGGCTGCAGGAGCTGCTGGAGCTGACGTCGACGCTGGGCCACCTGCGCCTGCAGGAGCTCTGCGACGCGGTCGTCGCGCACTTCGGCCGCAGCGCCGAGGACGACATCGCCCTCCTCGCCGTCCGCGCCCACCCCGAGGACCGGCCCCGCCCGCCCGAGGCCGGGCCCGGGCGCCTGCCGGACGACCTGCTGCGCGACGCCCCCGCGGCGCTGTAGCGGTCGACCGGGACCCGCCCCGTCAGCGGGCGGCAACCACCTGGTTGCGGCCGGCGGCCTTCGCCGCGTAGAGCGCCTGGTCGGCGACGGCGACCAGCGCGTCCGCGTCGGTGCCGTGCTCCGGCGAGGTGGCCACTCCGGCGGAGACGGTGACCGAGACCGACGCGTCCCGCCGCAGCGACGTCGCCAGGACCGGCAGGTCGACGACCGCCTGCTCGCACCGGCGGCGCAGCTCCTCGGCGCGCAGCACGGCGTCCGCCCCAGAGGTCCCGGGCAGCACGAGTACGAACTCCTCGCCGCCGTAGCGGGCGAGGGTGTCCTCGGCCCGGCAGCTCTCCCGCAGCTGGTCGGCGACCGCGCGCAGGACCGCGTCCCCGCCCTGGTGGCCGTGGGTGTCGTTGACCAGCTTGAAGTGGTCGACGTCGATGAGCACGACGCTCAGCGGCTCCCCGGTGAGGTGCGCGTTCACCACGGCCTCGCCGAGCGCGTGCAGGAGGTGGCGGCGGTTGTGCAGGCCGGTCAGGGCGTCGCGCACGGCCTCCTCGGCCAGGCGCTGCTGCAGGGCCCGCGTGAGGGCCAGCTGCTCGCTCAGGCGCTCGTTGGCCCGCTGCGCCAGCTCGCGCTGCTCGATCAGCTCGCTGATGTCGCGCAGGACGACCACCTGACCCAGCGCCCGCCCGCGGGAGTCGCGCAGGGCGCTGACGCGGGCGTCGACGTGGACGCCCGCCGTCAGCTCCAGGCGCTCGCGCCGCGCGCCCCCGCAGACCAGGTCGCCCAGCGGCGGGGGCAGGACCTGCACCGCGGGGTACCCGATGACGTCGCCGGGGAGGCCGGAGGTGCTGCGCGCCAGCAGGGCCAGCGCGGCGGGGTTGACGTCGACGACCCGCCCGTCGACGTCGATCACCACCACGGCGTCCTCGATGCCGTCCACGACCTGCGCGCGCGCCACCGGCACCAGGCGCAGCAGGCCGAACCGGAAGATCGCCCGCGCGGCCATCAGGCCGGCGAGGGCGAGGAAGAGGGGGGTGTAGTCCACGGGGTGCTCGCCGCGCGCGGTGGCCAGGACGACGGTGTTGCCCAGCACGGGGACGCAGCAGGCGATCAGCAGGTGGGTCAGCTGGTGGCGGAACACGGACGTGGCGCCCCACCAGGCGACGACGAGGCGCAGCACCACCCAGGCCAGCACGAGGTAGCAGTAGGCGAGGTGGACGTAGAAGAGCGGGCCGACCTGGACCAGCAGCTCCTCGCCCGCGGCGGACGCCCGGACGCTGGTGAAGAACAGGTGGTGGCGGTCGTCGGTGAACAGCAGCACCAGCAGCACGAGGGGCGGCGCCAGCAGGCGCAGGGCGACCGTCGGGCGCGGGTGCCAGTCCCGGTCCGTCGCGGCCCGACTCAGGCACCACAGGCCGGTGAGGGTCAGGTAGATCCCGACGAAGCTGATGACCGCGGTGTCCTGCTGCAGGACGAACGGGACGGGCAGGTGCGCGAACACCCCCGTCGCGGACCACAGCGCGACCCCGACCATGGACGCGGCCAGCGCCTTCGCCGCGGCGTTGCGCGCGCGGCGGCGCCACGCGAGCACGGCCGTCACCGCGCAGGCCACCACGGAGGAGGCGAACGCCGCGATGAGGAGCGACGTCGTCACCGCACCGCACCCCCGCTCTCCCCGACCACCCGGAACGCGGCCCCTCCGAGGTGTCGGCGATCCAGCGGGCCGGCTGAAGCTCCAGCGACCCGCTCACGCGGCGCACGACGCCGCGGGAACCGACGGGTCCTCGTCCCCGCAGACGACGAAGGCCCGGCCCCGCTGATGCGGTTCCTGGCCTCTGAGCTGGGGTCTAGCTGGTCGGGGTGACAGGATTTGAACCTGCGGCCTCTTCGTCCCGAAGCTTCGCAGGTAGGTGCTCTGCATCCTTCCCCTCCTACTGCCGCCTCCCCTTCGGCCCATAGGTGTCCCTGGTCGTCCGGGTCTGTTGTCATGCAGTTAGACACTCGCTTGGTGCGTCGGCGACAGCAGTTTGGGAGGGCGCGAGGCAAGTTTGTGCGCGATCGAGGACTCGTGAGATGCCACGAGTCACCTCCCGGGCGTCTCTAGGCCACGTCTCGCCTGCGGTCAGACAGGAGACGGTGACCATTGCAGCTACGTCGCGGGGGCGCTCCGGCGTTGCCAGAGCTCGGACACTGCGGCCGGGCTGGTGGGCTCGTCTGCATGCGCAGCAGCCATATGGACATTCAGCGGCAAGCCCCGTAGCGGAGCGAGGGGTGCGGCAGCCTTACATGGACCACCACCAGTCTCGGCGCCGCATCCGCATTAATGGCACCTGCCGTCCTCTTCGGCTGCCGCCGGCTCAGGGGCCGGGGGTTGCCTGGGTCTGCAACGGACCGCTTGATCCGCCATGACTCATGCAAGATTAAGAGCGCATCCATCGCGTGGTGTCCGAATGGTTAATCTCGACGCTGGCAAAGGTTAGGGCCGGGGCCACCGCCCGACCTCTAAGTACAACTAATAGGTGGGCCTTTTTCTCCCGCCTCTATGTGTGCGGCAAGCAGCGGATTAAAAGAGCGGAGGAGGGTGTCCGCGGGAGTCCGATGAGGGCGGCTGACCTGCGGCGGTGGTGCGCTGGCGTGCAGGGGGACCGGGGCGGCTGCCGTCGCGTTGCCGTCATGGCTGCCGTCAGTTCGGGTGCTCCGTCGCAAAGACTTTTGGGAGTCACGGCAGACGGCCGCCACACAGTGACCTTGTCAGTAGCGGTTCTCCAGGCCCCTGAGGACGAAGTCCGTGGTCGTGATTGCGGTGAAGCGCCGGGGGTAGAATCAGAAACGAGGAATTGTTACGCATAAGGCTTTAGTTCGTTGGCATCTACTCTGACTTTTACCAAATTGCGTGTCGATGCTTGGCTTGGCGATACGCGCGAGCAACTCAGCGCGCGCCTAGTTGTACTGCCCAGGGACGTTGGTTCAGTGAATGCGACCCGCGTGTCTGAGAAGCAGACGCAGACGTGAGAGGACCTCCCGGTGTGGAGTGGGACTTGTCGAAGGTTCCGCACCACCACCAGGAGGTCCTCGTGGTCCACGCTAACGCTGCCCTGACAACAAAGGCGCGTCTCCGCCTGGGGCGGATGGTCTGTCAGGAAGGCTGGACGATCGCCGGCGCAGCGCAGTTCTTCCGTGTCTCCTGGCCCACGGCCAAGCGGTGGACGGTGCGTTATCGAGACCGAGCGGTGCTGGGGCCAGTCACCGCCGCCGACATGACCGATGCCTCCAGCCGCCCCCATCGCGCTCCCACGAATACGCCACTGCCAGTGGTGAAGAAAATCGTGCACCTGCGTTGGAAGCAGCGCCTGTCCCCGCGTGCCGTCGCCGGCAAGCTCGACATGCCGGCCTCCACCGTGCACGCGGTCCTCACCCGTTGCCGGGTCAACCGACTGTCCCACATCGACATCCGCACCGGGGAGGTCATCCGCCGCTACGAGCACGACGCGCCCGGTGACCTGATCCATGTGGACGTCAAGAAGCTGGGCAACATCCCCGACGGCGGGGGTTGGCGCTACGTCGGTCGCGCCCAGGGTCTGCGCAACCGAGCCGCCACCCCGGGCAAGGCGAAGAACGCGTGGCACAACAAGAAGATGGGCACCGCGTTCGTGCACACCGTCATTGATGACCACTCCCGGCTCGCCTACGCCGAGATCCACGATGATGAGACCGCAGTGACCGCGATCGGGGTGCTGCGTCGGGCGGTGTCCTGGTTCGCCGCTCGCGGCGTGAGCGTGCAGCGGGTGCTCTCCGACAACGGCTCGGCCTACGTCTCTCACGCCTGGCGGGCGGCCTGCGCCGACCTTGGCGTGAGCCACAAACGGACCCGGCCGCGGCGACCGCAGACCAACGGCAAGATTGAACGCTTCCACCGGACGATGGCCGCGGAATGGGCTTTCGCCCAGTTCTACCGCTCTGAGCAGGATCGACGTCGAGCCCTGCCGGGGTGGCTGCACACGTACAACCACCACCGGCTGCACTCAGCGATCGGTTACGCGGCCCCGATCACGCGGTTGACCAACGTCCCTGGGCAGTACACCTACTTGCCCCCGTTGTGATTCAACTCTCAGCGGGACGCATGACCGATAGTGGGTGAGGCGGTCGATTATGTATGGCTCAGGCGCATAATGATGCGCTACTGTCGCATCGTGACTGTTCCGTGGGACATTGCTACGCAAGGGATGAAGAGGAAGCACCTCGTCGTGGATCGACATAGCGGTCACGATTGGCGCACCTTCCTGGCTCGTCGTTTGCTCTCCCAATTCGACCGATTGCCGCATGGGGATAGCACGAGTATGGCGGAGCACGAATTGGGCATGGAAGCCTCCGCATACTGGTTTCTCGGCCGGGTGGCGCGCATATACGACCGCGTGCTTTCTATTTGGCGCATCCCTCCCAGTCTTTGTCATGTCCAGCACGCCCGCCTTTCGCCGTTCGATACTGGGGGCGTGGCTAGTGGCAAGTACCACCTACTCGCATCCACCGATCACGACTCGAAAAGCTTCGTTCAAGATCACTCGTATTCGATCGGAACCGTTGATCAGTTTCATTTTTGGGTTGCTGAAGCTTTCGATGATCCAAAAGAATATATCTCCGGGAGGGTCTTACCTAGCGCCGTTAGCCATCCTGGTTCTGATTGCTCTAATTGCATTCTTGTACCTACTGTGCGCAGCGCTGAAGATTGGTCATGGGAGCTACGCGTACCTGTAGCTGACCTTCCCAACAAGGACTTCGAACCCCAGCGAATATTCTGGACATTGGGTGAGTTTGATGAGTTCCACGCTTACGTTCTCACGGAATTCAACTCGCGGGCACAAGAGCACTTGCTGAAATTTATAGAACGGCAAGAGCCATTTTCAAGTGTGGATGAAGCGCGCATATCGGCCATTAACTTCTTGGCGGGAGTGTGGCAGTGACTACCCCCGACGAGGCTCGAGCAGTCGTTTTCGCTGTTGAGGTTCTCCCGTCCCTGAGCCCATTTTCGTTCGTTCCAGCGCAAGGCTTGGTTAAGCGGGGTGAACTGTTTTACCTGCTGACGGACTCGGTCGTCCCTCGACTTGAGCAGCTCCGCGAAGACGAATTTGCTGGATACGCGGAAGACATGGTGGAGCTTGGTGAGTCGCTTCCTGTTGCCGAGGGAGACGTCATCGTGACGGGGTCCTCGACTGTGCCAAGAGTCCTCGAATTGATGTTTTCGCAGGTGCGTCCTCAGCTAATTAATAGCCACGCGAACCTTATTGGGGGGCAGGATCATGCTCGAGGTGGACGGCAAACTCCCACGCTAGTCTTCTCGTGCCCGAGCACCATGTTTCGTTGGTTGGCTCGTGACGTGGGCAACTCTCTCCTTCGATACTTTGATTCAACATTTAGAGAGGGAAATCGGCGAGATGCGCGATGGGATACACGTATAGACGCCGCCATCCTGGCCTGCGCATGGCTCCATCCTGGCGACAGGGCCCTCCGATGGGTTTACTCGCAAATTAATGGGGAGCGCCAAGAATCGAACGCCGAGCCAAAGAGGGCCGCTGAGGTTCCTCAAGTTTTGGAGTCCTACGTGAGACGTAGCGCCATCGAGAGTATTGATGTCTTCATGTCGGCCTTTGGCGCCTACCGAGCCTTCATGGAAGATGCTAAAAGGGTTGGGATTGGCAGTCAAACATTTCATTATCCTTCTGGGAGCAATTACTTTCCCCGCGAATCTCCCTCCAGGGCATATTGGGAGTATGGTGCAGGCGTTTCATAGTTCTCGGTCCGCCTCTTAATCGACGGGGTTGAGTCGTATGGAGCCCAATATGAGCTGCTTGACCGCTTCTTGGCTTCCCTGGTCAGGCGTCGGCTCCGGGACCGGCGCGAAGCGGCGCAGCCCGGAGCCGACGCCTGACCGCCGCGCAGCGGCTGGCCTTGACGGAGTAGAGAAAGTTCTCACAGAACTACGAGAGGGTTCCTCGGACCTGTTCCGTCCCTAGAGTGGTGTTGTGGTCGAGGCGCACGGGCTGACTGAGCTGACGGTCGACTCTGCGCGGACTGCCGCGGCCCGACTGCTTCGGGACGACGAGCATCGATGGGCGCATGTGCAGGCGGTCGCGGGCAAAGCAGCTGAGGCCGCGGCTGCCCTAGGCCTGTGGATGGCGACCTGCTGGTGGTGACGGCCTGGCTGCATGACGTCGGCTACGCCGCCCCGCTGGTCGTCACCAAGTTTCACTCGCTTGACGGGGCTTCTTGGCTGCGAGGACAGGGGCAGGAGCGAGTGGCCTGCCTGGTTGCCCACCACTGCTGCGCGTCCTTCGAGGCGGGTCTTCGGGGCCTATCAGAGTTGATGGCCACCTTCCCCGATGAGGGGACAGCGGTACGGGACCTTCTCACGTACTGCGACATGACGACCGGACCGCAAGGACAAGCCATGACGCTTGCTGAACGCCTGCTCGACGTGGAAGGGCGCTATGGGCCGGATGATGTCGTGACGCGTGGACTGCGTTCCGCGGAGGCCGAGCTATTGTGCCAGCTGGCCGCGGCTGGTCGGCTGCTGGGGGCCGCTCAACCGATGTAAGCGCTCGCCTCGTCCCGCAATGCGACTTGCACGCGCAGCAGGATCGACGGGTGGACCTGCTCCTCATTCATGGCTTCGAGATCCTCCAGGGTGTGCCAGCCGACCTCACGGGTCTTGGCGCTCAGCTGAGGGCTCCCCCCGGTAACGTGGCCGGCGAAGCAGATGGAGAACTGCTGACGGACCTCCCCATCGTCGTAGCTGACCACGTGGCTAGGGTCAGAGAACACGCCCACCAGGCGCTCGATCTCAACCTCATAGCCGGTCTCCTCACGTGCCTCGCGCACAGCGGTGTCCTTGATAAACTCACCCGGCTCCATGCCGCCACCGGGGATGGACCAGCGGTCGGTGTCGCTACGGCGGTGCATGAGCACCTTGCCGTCTCGCACCACGACCACGCTGGCGGCAGGGACCAGACTGTTCGGGGCCGGGGCGTCGGGGTCTTGGTAGTGATCGATGCGAGGCACGTCTCCGAGCCTAGAGGGGCGTCGTGATCTCCCATACGTCGTCCATGTGCTGCGCCAGGTTGTCGAAGACGCCGCCTTGCCCCACGCGCCGGAGGTGGAAGAGGGGGGACTCGTAACCGGGACGTCCGAAGAGGTGGGGGGTGTACAGCAGCTCGTCGTCGAAACGGAAGATCGAGTTGTACATGGCGGTGCGGTGCAGACGGACCTCGGTGAGGTCGGAGCGAACGCATGCGTCGAGGTGTCGCAATGAGGATCGGATGCGCGGCGCGATGCCGCCGCCAAGCTTCTCCTCGGCATCACGCGCAGCGACCTCAGGGCTGTCCGGATCGGCGACGGCGATGCGCACCCGGCAGCCGTCCCCCGCCTTGGCGACCAGCCGAGCGGCCAAGGCCGGGTAGAGCTCGGGCAAGAACTGAACGGCGTATCCAAGGACGTCGACTGCCTGCCTTGCGTCGTCGATCAGACGTGTCCAAAGCGCATTGGGCGCATCTGCGCGGTGCGCGTAGGTGGCGACGACCTCCGCGGTGCTGCCCGCGCCACCATCCACCCGCGCTTCGCTACTGGGCCACAGGTACGCCTCGTCTTCGGTGACGAGCTTGGCGACGGCCCACCGGTGACGCTGGTGCGGGACTCGGCCTCGCAGCCAGCGCTGGACCGTCTTCTCGTCCACTCCCGTGACGCGGTGAACGTCCTCGAGGGTCACTGTGGCGCGGACCATCGCGCGTCGCAGTCGTTCGTTCTCCATGGCACCTCTTCTGCCGGGACGTTTTGACCCTATCCCAAGACGTCCCAAAACGTCCCACTGGGCTGATCGAACGTCCTTTCGAAACGAGTGGACTCGTGCCACGGCAGAGGGCCGCTGACATGAGGAGGACGACATGGCGATTCAGGGTGCGATCCCGTTGGGCCAGGACCTGGTGTTCCCGTACGGCGCGTACGTGGTGGGTGAGGTCGAGCAGGTCCAGGACTTCGACCGCCGTCAGGCCGGGGAGGTCGACTTCCAGTCCCGGGACAAGAACACCGGCGAACGGCTCTGGGCGGTGCGCGTCGTTGACGCCGACCCCGAAGCCCGCCGCGGTCAGGCCGAGGTCGTGGTCAAGGTCATGGTCGAGCACCAGCCCGTCCCGCCGGCCCCGCTGCCGGGCCTGCCCTTCCGCCCCGTCATCTTCGACGGGCTCACCGCCACCCCGTACGTGGACACCAACCGCGCCCGCCCTCGTCTGGCGTGGTCGCTGAAGGCGACGGGCATGTCGGCTCCCGGCAAGACCGCGGCGAAGACTGACGCTGGGCGGGCCGCCTGATGCAGGCGCAGAAGCTCCAGGAGGAGCAGAGCGAACGAGACAGCATGGCCACGCAGATCGGAGCGCTGCTGCGCTCCCGTCCCGGCTCGCAGACTTCGCTCCGTGAGCGGGCGGCGTGGTTCGAGCGCAAGGCCGAGCTGTTCGGGCAGCTCGCGGAGCACTACGGCCCGATCGACCCGCAGGAAGCAGCAGAGTGCCGCTACCTGGCCACCATCGCCGCTGAGGAAGGCGCCCGGCTGTGATCGGTGTCCCGTCACCCCGCGGGCCGCGCCCGCCTCCGCACGCCAGAGGTGGCGTGATGGGTGGCCGTCCGCAGGGGGTCGTGACTCACCAGCCAGCGCAGCAGAACACCGCGACCTCCGACGATTGGATCGCTGACCTCATCGTCTCGCTGCTGTCCCTGGTCTGGTGGATGGTCAAGACGGCACTGCAGCTGGCGTGGCGCTTTCCGCTCATCGTGGCCGTTCTCTTCGCGGCCTGGTGGGCGTACACCAGCGACCACCTCCTCGTGGTCGGCATCGTCGTCGCGGTCCTGGTCCTGGCGCTGGTGGTGTGGCCGCTCGCATGGCCGGGGTCTTTCTCCCACCTCGTCGCTCGTCCCGCGTGGCGGCGGCGCAAGCGGCGGGCCATCCGTCGCAACTGGCCGGGGCTGTGCGAACGGGTGGGTCTGTCAATGGCCGTTACCGACCGCCGCTCTGGGCAGCGGGAGTCGTGGACGCCGGGCCTGTCACGGCTGCGGTGGGCCTCGTATGAGCACCTGGTCCTAACCGGGCGGGTGCAGGTCGTAGCTGGGCAGACCGTCGACGACCTCGCCACGGCGGCGGAGACCCTGGGCGCGGCGTGTGGGGCGTGGTCGTGTCGGGTCCGCAAGACCGGTCCGCGCACCGCCACCGTCACCTGGTTCTACGGCGACCCCCTCGCCCAGGTCGTCGACCCCCTGCCCGTCCCCGACGTCCTCGATGCCGCCGCCGTCCCGGTGGGTCTCCGCGAAGACGGCCAGCCGTGGCTGCTGCGTCTGGCCGCGACTCACGTCTTGATCGTCGGGGTCACCGGCGCCGGAAAGGGCTCGGTGGTGTGGTCGCTGCTCGGCGGTGTCGCCGGGGGCATCCGCGACGGGCTGGTGCAGGTGTGGGCCGTGGACGGCAAGGCCGGGATGGAACTGCAGCCGGGCCGGGACCCGTTCACCCGGTTCGCGACCACCGTCGAGGACGGTGTGCAGCTGCTCGAAGACGCCGCGGTGCTCATGACGGAACGAGCCGCCCGGATGGCCGGCACCTCCCGCCGTCACGAACCCAGCACCCGGGAACCGCTGCTGATGGTCCTGGTCGACGAGGTCGCGCTCCTCACCGCGTACACCCCGGACCGCAAGCTCCGCGACCGTGCGGAGAAGGCGCTGGCGGCCATCGCCACCCAGGGACGCGCACCCGGCGTGGTGCTGGTCGCGGCGTTGCAGGACCCCCGCAAGGAAGTTCTCGGCCTGCGCAACCTGTTCCCGACGAAGGTTGCGATGCGCCTGGACGAGAAGGCGCAGGTCGACATGGTCTTGGGCGAAGGGGCACGGGAGTCCGGAGCGCTGTGCCACCAGATCCCCGACACCGCCCCCGGCGTCGCCTACGTCAAGGTCGACGGCGTCCGTGAGCCCGTCCGGGTCCGCGCGGCCTACTACGACGACCAGGCCATCGAAGAACTCGCCCGCAGTCACGCACCGAGCAAGGCGCCGGGGTTCCGGCCGGTGTTCTCCGTCGTCGACGACGACTTCCACCCCGAGACGGGCGACCACCTCCGTCAGGCGGGTGCGGCGTGAACGTCCTGTCCCCCAGCACGGAGACTGAGGTCGGTCGTCGGCTGCTGTTGCCCACCTTCGGCCGCTGGGCCGAGCAGGCCGCGAACTGCGGGCACTGCGCCCGTCCCGTTCGCCTGCGTGGGCAGGCCACCACCGTGGACCGCGCCACGGGCCAAGTGCTGTCGACCTACGACTCCGCGAACGAGCCGGACGGGGTGCTGTACACCCGTTGCGGCAACCGCCGCGCCAGCGTCTGCCCGTCCTGCTCTCACGAGTACAAGGGCGACATGTGGCACCTGCTCGCTGCCGGTGCTGCGGGGGGGATGAAAGGTGTTCCGGAGTCGGTGGCCACGCACCCGCTGGTGTTCGCCACTCTCACCGCGCCGTCCTTCGGTGCCGTCCATGGGCTGCGTCATAGGAACGGCCGTCCGAGCATGTGCCGGCCCCGGTCGACATCCGCGGTGTGCGAGCACGGCAACCCCGCTGGCTGCCGCACCGTGCATGCCGAGGGCGACCGCCGACTGGGGCAACCGTTGTGCTCGGAGTGCTACGACTACACCGGGCACGTGGTGTGGCAGTGGTGGTCTCCGGAGCTGTGGCGGCGCTTCACCATCGCCCTGCGCCGGGCTCTGGCCGCCTTCCTGGGGTTGACGCAGAAGGCTACCCACGCGCTGCTGCGGGTGTCGTTCGCGAAGGTGGCGGAGTTCCAGCGCCGCGGGGTGGTGCACTTCCACGCCCTCATTCGCCTCGACGGCCCTCCTACTGATGACGACGCGTTCCCTGCCCCGTTGACGGCGGTGAGCGCGCAGCAGTTGTGCCACCTCGTCCACGTCGCCGCCGCGCGGGTGTGGTTCGACGCGCCCGCCACAGAAGCCCGTGGGGAGCTGCGCCGGTTGCGGTTCGGGACTCAGGTCGATGCTCGCGCCGTCACCACCGCAGCGACCCGCGAGGCCGGCCGTGCCGACCACCCCGACGACGGGCTGCACCCTGAGACCGTCGCGGCGTACATCGCGAAGTACGCCACGAAGGCGTGCGACGACTTCGGCCTTCCGCCGGGTCTGCGTGATGCCGAGGCGGCGCGGCGGATGGGCATCGTCGAGCACGTCTGCCGACTGCTCGCTGAGGTGCAGCACCTCGCCCGGACGGGCGGACCGAAGTACCTGCCGCTGGCGAAGTGGACGGCGATGCTCGGTTTCCGGGGGCACTTCTCGACGAAGTCCCGCCGCTACTCCACCACCCTCGGCCAGTTGCGATCAGCGCGGAAACGGTGGTCGGTGCAGCAGCTGCGCGACCGCCTCACCGGCCGCACCACCTCGTCACTGGATCAGGACGCCGCCGTGGAGCCGACCGAGGTGGAGGACTCGACGTTGGTCGTCAGCTCTTGGTCCTTGGACGGCATCGGCTGGTTGACCGCTGGGGATGCCGCCCTCGCCGCCACCGCCGCCGCGCAGGCCCGTGAGTGGTCCGACGACCGCGCTCGTGCCCGCCGCGCCTCGCAGCTCTGAACCCTCCCCCCACGACCCCGGAAGGCCCACGATGAACCACGAGCAGCGCACCGCCCCCACCCGACTCCTCTACCGCGTGCAGGACGCCGCCGACGCGCTCAGCTTGAGCCGTAGCGTCATCTTCGAACTCCTGCGCTCCGGTCGTCTCCGTTCCGTGCACGAGGGGCGCACCCGGCTCATCCCCTACGAGGCGCTGGTCGAGTACATCGCCTCTCTCGAGGACGTGGCCTGATGCCCGCCCGTCGTGGCCGGGGTGAGGGCGGTCTGCATTGGGACGAGAAGCGCCAGCGTTGGATCGCCAGCGTCAGCCTCGGCTTCACCCCCGCGGGGAAGCGCATCGTGAAGCGCGGTAGCGGCCGGACGAAGACCGAGGCCCGTGCCAAGCTCAAGGAGGTCCTACGCGACCAAGACGACGGCTTGGCTATCGCCCCGAACGACTACACCGTGGCTCAGGCCGTGGTGGACTGGCTCGCTTACGGCCTGCACGGGCGGTCAGAGACGACCGTCACGACGAATCCAATTCTCGCCCGGACCCACGTCATCCCGGACATGGGAGCCCGTCGCCTCCGTGACCTCAGTGCCGAGGACGTCGACCGCTGGCTGGTCCGGAAGGCGCAGATGCTCAGTACCCGCACGTTGCAGGGCATCCACTCGGCGTTGAACCGGGCGGTGAAGCGGGCGATGGCGCGGGACAAGGTGAAGCGGAACGTTGTCGCGTTGTGCAGCGTGCCGCAGGGCAAGGCTGGCCGGCCGTCGAAGGCGTTGACCACGGCCCAGGCCGACGCCGTGCTGCGGGCGGTGGAGTCAACCCGGCTCCGGGGCTACGTCGTGCTGTCGATGCTGACAGGGGCCCGCACTGAGGAGCTGCGGGCGCTGCGGTGGGACCACGTCGACCTCACGGGCCGTCCTGACGTCGTGCCGCCCATCCCTGCGCACGTCGCGGTGTGGCGCTCCGTCCGTACTGGCGGTGACACGAAGACCCGCAAGTCCCGTCGCACCCTTGCTCTGCCTCAGCGGTGCGTAGAGGCGCTGTACGCTCAGCGGTCACAACAGGAGCAGGACCGGCTCACCGCAGGCCCCCGGTGGATTGAGACCGGTCTCGTCTTCACTTCGAAAATCGGCACTCCACTCGACCCGGCGCACGTTCGCCGCGATTTTCGCATCGCTATCGCTACGGCCAGGGGGGTCAACCCCGCCGAGTGGACCCCGCGAGAGTTGCGGCACAGCTTCGTGTCACTGCTGTCGGACAGCGGGGTGCCACTGGAGGAGATATCCAGGCTTGTCGGGCACAGTAGCACTACAGTGACCGAACTTGTTTATAGAAAGCAGATTCGACCAGTCATGCAGTCGGGCGCCGTCGTGATGGATCGAATATTCTCAAGTGACTCCACTCAAGCCCTTGAGCCCCGCAACTACGGTCATTAATTAGAGGATGGACAAGTAGGCAAACCAATCACCTTCCAAGAATCTGATCCACTTAAGCGTGCTCTATTCACAAATCCATACCCCGCCTACAAGCCTTCTTGTACACGAACAAGAACTTGGGTCATCCCAGGCGGCTGGAATTTGTCCTCCACCATGCGATCCAGTACGAGATTCCGAAATGCCGCATAATTGACATGCCCCTCCAAGTGACCACCGATAAACCTCTTTAAGATATCGCGACCCGGGAACTCATTTACCCAGGACTTGTCATCATTCAGCCAGCCCTCTAGTTCTTCGTGGAGCTCTTCCTCAAGCGCGCGGAGGGAATCCTCGTCGCCGATATCGCTTTTCACGCGCTGAACTCTATTAAAGGCGCTCATAACGGAGGGCAATAGAGCCGTTACGGCGTCCGAGGCGGTAGGTGAGCCACCAATATTGAGCGCAGCTACAAGCCGGTCATTAATGTGCTTCTGCAGGCGCTTCACAAGTAAACCAGGAAGGAGCTCCTGAGCACAGTCTTTCAGAGCAGACCGCACCTCATCATCGGTGGCGAATTTCTGGGTTCCGAGCAATGAATTAGTAGCCTCACGTACATACTTGGGCTCCAACAGGTAATTTTCGATGTGATAGACATCCCAGGTCATTCGAGATGCATTAGCAGGGGGGATCTCCAAGGGGCCCGAATCTTTATCGGTAATTACAAAGAAGCGGTCCGCTAGGCGCACCTCACGTGCAGTGTCAGCCAGCACCTCATAAAGATCACTTACGCGACGCTTACTACCTCCACTCAGGATGTTAACGCGCCGGGCAAGCTCAGGAAAAAGACGTTTCGTCATTGCAACGTCAATGTCAGACTCTCCGCCGCCCTCGAGCAACAAGACTTTTGCGCGTGGTCGATAGCCCGCCAGGTCTCCAACAAGATCCAAAGTAGCTTTTTCTAGCTCGTCCGCCACCTCGACTTTCGCTGCCTGGTTGACGTCGCGGTCCGCGATAGAGGCTGCAGTCATGTGATAGACGGAGTAATTGAGGTTTCCAACCGCCTGCCTTAGCAGCGTGTCGGAATGAGTTACCATCCACAGCTGATTACCACGCTTGCGGCCGATGTGTTGATGATAGAAGTCTGCGAATCCTTGCAGAAGGCCCGGATTTAGATGCAGTTCGGGCTCATCCAAAAGGATCGTTGAACAGAGAGGCGTCGAATTCCTCAGACGCAAGTATCCATAAACAATCTCTTTCTCTCCACTGCTCATCTCATTAATATCGTGCTGTTCGCCCGTAGAGAGTCGCACAGGAAAACTTAGGTTGCCATCGACCCCCGGCATTACGCCTAGGTATTCTTTATCAGGAAAAAATGTTGCAAAAAGCTCTTTGAGAGTTTCATTGAGATCTGAATGTACGGTTTCCATACCCGCCTCGCGAGCAATCAATTCCCGTACATACGCTGCCGCAAGTTCCGCCTTGACACCTTGATATTTTCCCTGAGAATTGTACAGCGATTGCGTTCGACGCTGAGCATCGAACTGCTTGACGTCTAGATTGAGTCCTCCAAGATTCTCTCTTTGATAGGCTCTAGAGGCGCTGTGATAGTCAAGGATCCCAAGGTGTTCCGGGTCGTACGTTTGAAAAATCGCCTCTACCGTCTCATTAGGGCTGATCCCCAAATTACCATCTGGGTACACTTCGACTGAAATGCGAAAGGGCTGTCCATTAAGACTCGTCCGAAGTCGCGCTGCACGCTCATTTTTTTGGCGTGCAACTTGCTCTCCATACTGACTGAACTGCGTAGCTAATGCGGTACGGGAGAAGCTCACTGTCTCAAGGGCCTGGCCGGTGACGGCGCGCCAAACTAGCGGCTCTACGACTGACTCAGCTTCCAGTCTTAGATACTCAACCTCGCGCTGGGCGAGCTCGATACTGGCGGATATACGGATGGCCTGGCTCGGATCGCGAAACATACGGGAAACTTGACTCGTATCACCCAGATCGATTCCGAATTCGCCGAACCATTGCTGCCACTCGTTGACCTGGTAGCCACCGTAAACTGATTTCAAAAGGCGCATAGCATCAAGAATGCATGACTTTCCGCTTCCATTGGCGCCCGCAACAACAACGAAATCAGTCAGGCCATCAACATGAAAGTTCTGAATAGCTCGAAAATTAACGATGCCGAGTTCGGAAAATCGCACAATGTCTCCCTGGCTTGCTAGCCGACTATAGCTTTAGACCTTAATGAAATAGCGAGCAGTGCCCTGTGTCTTTACGTGGCAGGGGCGAATCAAGGCCCGTCCGCGTAACGCAGGAGCTTCTTGCCCTTACGGGCTTCGCCAATACTGTTACGCGATCTTTCCGCGTTCTTCGAAGAAGCTAATAAGTGAATGGCCTCAAGTAGCGGCACATAATCGTTCCGCGCAACGGCCAACGTCACGGCCCGCTCAAACATAATCTTTGCCACCACTCGGACAACATCCATCAGATCCTTGAGCACGCAGAGACCCGCACGGATGTTGCCTGCAGTCGTCTCCATTGACCCCTCCCCCAGCGACTCGTGGAGGACAGTCTCCACTGCCAGCTGTGAGACCACAGTGTGAGTCACGCAGTCAGTCACGCACAACGTCAAAGGCCCGGCCCCGCTCTCGCGGTTCCGGGCCTTTGACCTGCGGTCTTGCTGGTCGGGGTGACAGGATTTGAACCTGCGGCCTCTTCGTCCCGAACGAAGCGCGCTACCAAGCTGCGCCACACCCCGTGGCTGGGACAAGGGTAGCCGACGCGGGGGGGTG
>Ga0160428_1000920_pt1 | contig 26491 bp, 27 predicted proteins | sample SolpanmetagenomM_FD_108198 | JGI IMG/M metagenome (GOLD analysis project Ga0160428, IMG submission 108198) | Solar panel surface microbial communities from Lawrence Berkeley National Laboratory, California, USA - M | ecosystem: Engineered > Built environment > Solar panel > Unclassified ... | reverse complement strand
TAATAAGCAAACTATAAGTCTTACTATATTATAAGTCTATTGCCTTCACCACTACTTATCTTATTAGATACTTCCCGCACTTCTTAGCACTTAATATACCTCCCTATTAAGTTCTAACATAGACACTTATAGTAATAAAAGTACATTTAGCAATTTAGCTTATTTTGCTGCAATGAGTAAAACTAGCAATTCAACTTATAAAGTCAAGTTCACTTAAATAAGCTACAAAGGCCTAAAGCCACCTGAATAGGCCCTAAAGAAGACTTAATAAATAGGGGGTCGAAATAGAGCGCCTAACCCGCCTAAAGTTCCTAATTAGGCTAATCAGTCTCTAAGTAGGTCACGATGAGGTTATATATAGGGGGGTAGGCTTTATAGATATAAATCGACCTCGTTGTCGCTTAAGTTTATAACCTCTTAGCGATCGATGGCGACAGTTAGCTAGTAACTATATAGCTTATATATAATGTGTAAAATAGCTTTAGAATAGGGCCGTGCGCACCGGGCTTATAACCTATAGGATATTATGGTTATTTAGAGCTACTTTAGTCATATATAGGTTAATTAAGTGACTAACTAATACTAAGCGTGCGATTTAGTATAAGGTGCGGTTAAGCCACTAGGGTTAGGTCTTCTTAGTAGAAGAACTTCTAGCTCCTAAGTGGTGGAACTCTTAGCGTTGCCACTTAGACTTCACCTAAATTTAATATTTTAAATAAGGGTAGATCGTAATGATAAGAACTAGAACTTAGTAGTAAAAGCTAAGTATATTAGCTACTTAGGACGATCTATAAGGAGAGAAAGAGGATCTAAAGAATCTATAGTAAGAAAAGGTGCGAGGTGCGGTTATAATTACGCTGCTACACCTTACGTAATTATAATAATAATAATGTTAGTTTATAAACCATAATACTCTAGATAGCTTCTAGAGATAAAGAGAGTTAAAGGCTACTTATTAATAAGCTAGAATATATATAGCAGCCTATATAGCTAGGTAGAATAGCTTTCTTAAGATATAACTTAGAGATGAAGAGACCTACAATAATCGAAACAATAATTATACGATGAATTAGAGTAGCCAAGTCATTCTCTAGACACACCTTGGTCGAGCTATGTCGTTGTTCGCAACAGGTTCGGTAACTAGACTACTATGTTCTTGCTATCACTTGGCTCGTACAAAATGAGATGGTTCCATGTCTCGGTACAAAGTTGGGGAGCCAAAAGTGAAAATGTCGTACTTGATTATCAGTCATATATCATACTAGTCTCGAAATGGCGTCGCTTGTACAGGAGCCGGTAATAATGCTACCTTCTCGTCCCCTTCCTCTTCTTCCAACAGAAACTCATGTGGCAGTGGGAGACTCGCCTCTCCCGATGGTGTTACCTCCTCCATCTGAGGTTGAGTCTCTATCATCGGCTCCATCGGTATCGACACCGGCAGCAAATTCTCCTCATCTTCAACAATTCGAATTTGGCCTTCAGCACTTTGCTCGTCGGGCTGTTCGTATGCCTTCTTGGCCAACCAGTCCACAATCTCAGCACACGTCGGGTCTACCCATTTAGTCCATGCATGTGCCAAGAAGATCAGAATGGCGTAGAATATTGGCACGCCATACAGAAATTGCTGCCAGCCGCCTCTTTTGTAGAAGGTTTCCTCCGCGCCATCTTCACCGCCAACCCACTGCTTGTAACGATGTCCTTCCTCCTCCGAATCGAGGACGCTTGGCAGATACACGATCCACGTTAGCACGCTCCTGAGAAGAGCGCTGTGCAGCAAGTACATTGGCAAGCTGATTTTGCCGAAGAAAACAAACACCTTCCAGCTGAGGATCTTCTGTGCGTATTTGTTGTAGAAACAGCCAAATATCACTGCACAACCACCAACACTAACAACGAATCGACGAGTATCACCACTTTGCGGTTTTACCGCCTCGAAGATTTTGTCAACAACCATGCACCATGTTGCTTGATCCCAAGCTGCGTCAGGTATGCAACAGAGAGTTCCGCCGACGAATATGATTGGGATGGACCATAGTGTTGCATTCTTTGAGGTTGCTGGTTTTGACATGTAGGATGCTGCTAGATCAGCCATGAAGACACCAAACCAGAGATTGATGCCTTTGACGCCTGAGGAGACGAGTCAGCTATCGTTGGCTTAATCGTGGTTGTCTCGCCCCCAGTGGTAGAACTATGGTTTCCACTCGACTTACTTTGATCACTTGCCCAAGACCACACATACAACATCGCTAACACGATCCTTCTTGCCTTTTTGCTACAACCAGAAGTTGCCAGTAGAAACAAATAGGCATCCAAGCTCGCTTGTAACAAAGATAGGATTGGCCACAAAGTTTTATCGAATTCGACCCACCCACCAGTCCACAATCCAAGGAATGAGGCATACAAATGATGTAAGCTCGTCAATGGATTCTTCTCCGGCATGACACTGCTGCCGGCTATCCATCCTGAATCTGTATGTGTGCCCAGCTCGAAGGCATGCGCTTCAGCCATCAGCCAATCCAGTGTCGTAGCCAGCAGGACTGGTGGAACGAATTTCCCGACACGCGTGAGAGCGGATTTTGAAAGAGCGGCCATGGCGCCAGTTCTGTCGCCTGACCGAGTCTTTCGGAAGAATGCCAGAGTATTCACGTAGCCGGTGAGGATAAAGAAGATGGCGACGGCGGCGGCACCACTGACTGGGATGCGTAACCAGGGAATGTCGTAGCCATTGCCTGGATAGGGATGCATAGCGTTTTGATTCCATGATTCGTGAATGTGGTAGGTGACAACTACAAAGGCTGCAATACCACGAAGGCCCTAGGGAGTGGTATCAGTTTCACATCCGCGGGCTTGCCCAGAGGTTGTCACTGGGATACAAATCCAAAGGGGAATGAGACGTACATCAATCCAATCACCAGCTCGGGCTTTGTTTGCGATGGAGGAGGGCATTTCGTTCGAAGTCAACAATCTGAAGAACAGTAGCGAATAGTCCACCTTATTATCAGAGATAGGGTATGGCAGAATTGGATACGAAGTTGATGAAAAACCACCCGAGATGGAATACCATCGTATTATGGAAAGGAGCAGATGACAACAGGAAGTGACATTGCTGTCTGTTTTTCAGCTCGGCCCTGGCTGACTTGGCTCATTCTTCGCCGCTACACGTAAGACGAAGCACAAAAGTACATGGTACAACGCCGTTTGGCTGGCCTATGGACGCCCAGTATTGTGACAGGGCTGCTCATTCCTTGTGGAATTCGTTACCAAACATTGACAGACACTGGTTAAGCGAGAGAAAAGCCAGACGGAGAGGTTGAAATGTGCCAGGTAAACTCGTACCTTTTTGCGACACGGAGCGTCTACAAGCGTCTAGACTCTAGCGAAGACGCGCTAGCACGATAAGGCCGAGGCCTCCGGTGACACAGTGTATCAGCCTCATCTTTCTTGTGTTCTGGAAGAAAGGTGATCTGGAAGGAAGGCCTTCCTACTCCGAGGCTAAGCGTCTGAATCTGTACAGCTAGTTAATAATGGATGTGAGTCTAAATGTAAATGTAAAATGAAGCATTGCGAGATGCCCGTTAATATTGTCACGAAAATTGCGCGCATCGTTCGCGTATATTCTCCAAGGCAACGAAAAACGTCACTTCAGTACATTCCTTCGACTCGACAACGAACATACAGCACGGTAGCAATCTGTGTCTAGTCTTCTTCCTCCATCATCATCATCATCATCATCATCATCATCGGTCTTGTCGTACCTCTGCATCCGCGTCCATATCATTTCCACTACTCACACCACAAAACATTGACTTGCCCACGCTATTTCACCAACATGCCTCCTTCCACAACTTCCCATACTCGCAAGCGTCACATCACCGCAGCCCAGTCCAATAAACTCACCTCCTACTTCTCTCCGCTGCCTGCAAATCATACCTACCCAACAAGTCTGGACTATGCCGACTCCACCGCCTATGCTGGCACAACACTCTCCCCACCCGTACCAACAGAAATCCAATCCTCGCTGCTCAATGTTGGTATGCGAGTGCGCAAAGCAGTGCCAGAAGGATACAAAAATACACTCACTGGATTCAAGTCAAAGCCGCTAGTCTCATCACAACAACAAACGTCACAACAGATATCGCATGCAGAGATTGGACTGGTCCCGTTTTGTGGAATGCATAAGATTGGCGGCTTTGCTGTACAACCGCAAGTACAACACGACGACCACACATCTCCATACCCAGCACTTTCCTTTGACGGGCGGTTAGAGGAAGACAACAACGAGAATGACTTTCCTCTGAGTTCGCAGGAAAGTGTCATGACGAGTGCTTCTACAGATTCGATACCTCAACAACGACAAGAGATGAACAACAAGCGGAGTTTCAGTGATGAAGAGGAGGACGATGAAGAGGTTGTTGTGGACATGATCACTGTACCAAGAAGGATGGCTAAGGCGAGGGGAGTCAGAGGGTGGGCAAGAAATGTGAAGAGGACGGTCAGTGGTGAGGCAGAGATGGATTTTGGTGAGGTGGATTGGCTTGTGCCGGAGGAGACATCAGACGGAATGGAGATGTAATGAGTACGGGTATACGAAGTGTTCTCCAATTTTATGATTGCGTAATGGTATTTGGGCTTTTGGGGGCATAATTTGCAGACGTCTGATTACCTCTCAGGCAGAGACATTGCCTTTCCGAAGAGTATTAATACACCATGGTCATCAGTCGTTCGGATGTGACATCCTGAAACTCCTCGAGGTCACTATTCGTGAAGCACCGTTCATATACACCTCGTAACAACATATGCAGATATCAGATGCAGTATATTCTTGTAACAACAGAACGCCTCATTTCTAATCTATATCGCCGTCGCGCTAGTAATGACAAGCGTCTTCTACAACTCATCCTTACCGCCCACAGCCTCATCATTCACGTTCGGTGTCTCCTCTGCTTCAGGCTCCCTTTCCATTACAGGACTTGCTGTGCCCATCTTCTCATCAACCTCTGCCGTCGTTTCGGTACCGACAGTCGCCGATGCTGTCTTACTCTTCGGCTTACTCGTCTTGGGTTTCGCACTCCTCTTGGACGAGCTCGACCTGGGCGGCGTCCTTGTCAACTTCCTAAGCATACTAGACGTCAAGTCGCTCAACTGCTCAGACTTCTTTTCAATCTCTGCTTTCGTTAGCACTGGATCCTCGAATGGGTGCAATGCTGCTTGTGCGAGCTGTTGCTCAGACAGCCACGTCTTAATGGAAGTGTAGAGCTCGGAAAGGGTTGTATAATCCTCCTCGGTATATTGCGAGATTGTGTCCAGGATAGGGGCTTTGTACGCAGTGGTAGAGGCCTTTGCGCTACTGGAGGTGGTGGAAGCGTCCTCTAAATCTTCGTCGTCTTCTGGTGAAGCGGTCATGGAGGAGACAGCCTCTGCAACATTTGAAGTAACAGATGAGATTGCTTCAGACACAGTAGATGTAGCAGCCTCAGCTGCAGAGGCAGCTGCAGAATTGGCACGATCGATTGAGTTACGGACGATGCTCATGATAGATTGTGACTGATTGAGGGTCGTTTCGAGAGATTCAATCAATTGGGGACGATCTGCGAGCTCTTTCTTCCTGTTCTGCACTGGTGATACAAGGGCGAGCAGGCCGGACAGCTTCTCACGAATTGCCTTGGAACCGGCTGACGATCCTTCACCATAGATCCATTCGGATGTTTCACCAAGAAGCTTTTCGATGGATGTGCGTTGATCGGGTGAAGATACTTCCATGAATGATTCATCCGTGAGCATGTCACGTACGCGGTAAGTAAGGCCTTCGAGGGAGTTAAAGGTCTCTTCACGGGTGCGGCGTGCAGCGTCAGAATTGTCAAACTTGGCCAACCGATCTTGCATCTGCTTCAACTCGTCGATCGAAGGACCAGTCTTGCCGATGGATTTGGTGCTGAAGCTCAAAGGAATGACATGAAGCTTGGGTGTGGGCGTTGCGGTGGTACTTGCACCCGATTTTGTTTTCGTCGACTTTGATTTTGACTTCTTCGCGGATGTTGTGCTGAAAGCTTCAGATGAAGTCTCGGCCTCAAGGTCAAGCTCGACATCATCGTCGTCAGTCAGAGGCTTTTGATTGTCCTTACCAAAGCCAAAAAGACCCTTGACTCCGTCCATAACACCAGCCTTTTTCTCGACATCTGATACGCAGCTTGCATATGCCTTCAGAAGCTGAGGGAGGCCATTGGAGGGGTCGAGCTGTAGTTCTAATGTAGTACTAATGTTCGTGCGGACACAGCTATAACTCTTCTCAAGTTCTGCGACTGTGGCAGTGAGGTTCGTAATTGCTATTTCGGAGAGAGGCTTGGTAGTTACCTCCTCACTCACGAGAGCGGGAACGCTTTGACTGAACGAGAAAGTAAAGTCATCCTGCATCTTGATGGGTACTTGCTTAATATTGCCGACTTGCGAAGTTCCAATAAAAAGCCCTTGCTTCCTATCCTTTTCACCAGACTTCCAGTTCATAGAGAACGGATAGTTTGCAACATCGATGTCTCTAATCTCCTTGACGCGGAAACTAGGGCTCAGTTTTGCAGCTTTAAAGGCTGCACCAAAGACAGCAGCCTCATCAGCATTGACATTACTTTTCATCTTAGCAGCGTCTGCAACAATAGCTTCAAGCGCTGCTTGAACAAATGGAGTACGAACTGCACCACCATGCAAAATGATAGAATCGATATTGGCAAGGTCGAGTTTTGCTTTTGTTAGTGCTTCTGTAATCGGAGCACCAACACGGCTCGAAACAGTCGCCGCGAGCTCTTCAAACTCTACTCTTGTCAGTTTGTACCTGAAGTCTACATCATCCTGTAGGCCTTCGAAGAATGCTGAGGTCGCAGTGTTTGCACTGAGTACCTGTCGCACTTTCTCGGCTTCACGGTTGAGCTTGACAATAGTCCGACCATTCTTCTTGACATCGCTCGCTGAAAGGTGGGCAGCTTTTGCTGCCTTAGACTCAATGAACTGGTTGATCATATGCTCCACGATAAGATCGTTTAGGATGTCTCCGCCCAAAGTCCTGTCCCATCCTGCACTCAACACTGCCACCTCCTGCACAGTCTTGTTGAACTTTCCGACGTCCTTGACAGTCTTGCCCTGAAACCGTACGATTGTAGCTGTGGTATACCCAGCGCCCATATCATAGATCAAGTGCGTTTCCGGCTCTTTGAATGTCCTTGATGTCGCAAAATTTACGCCAACAGCCAGACCATCAGTTACCAGCGCCATGACCTTCATGTCTGCTAATTCCGCTGCGTTTTGGATTGCTCGGCGCTCGTCCACAGTGTAGAAGGGCGGGATTGTGAACACTGCTTCGCGCACGACTGAGCCAGCTCCAGCCATCGCTTCAGCATTCTGCTTGATCACCTTGAGCTCCATGGCCAGCAGTTCCTCGACCGTGAAGACTTCATCAGAACCTCCAAAAGCCTTGCTCCTGAATTGGATTGACCCTGCGCTCTCCTCCAATTGTAACGCAGGATATCTATTCTTGTATTCGTCGAAAGCAGCATTTCCAAAAGGCTCAGTAGCTCCAAGCAAATGTTTTAGATTAGGATATACATCTCCTGGTATTCTTGCCGATAGGGCTAGCGCATCTCCGCCATATAATCTTTCTGGGAACGTGTCTGGGTCTTGCTCTGCTTGGTTTTTGGCGGCTTTGAAGGCAATGGCAGAGCTTTCTTTTCGCTTTGAGTCCTTGGTGAGCACAATCTCGAGGGGGATACCGGGTTTAACCAGTGCAGCTTTGATATATTCGGTTCCCAAATCGACGCCGAGAACAGCGTATGCTGCTAACGTGGAAGGGGTGAAGAGTAGTGCAGCGAGCGTAATAAAGGACAGCAACGAAGGTCCTTGTTTCCGTCTTGATGGTGCCATGGTCTGATGTGATTTGGTCTTAAACGAGAAGAAGAGACGGTCAGAATACCAGATATTTTATGCTGATAAGAAAAGAGGCCAAGTTGTCCAAATCACAAAATATGGTAAATCATCATCGGGCTTTGACACGTGGAAATAGTAGCCGGGGGTCGAGGGGTAGGGGTAGGGAGGGGTTGGGAGGAGTCTCTTTCTTCTATGAACATCATCTAAAACCCCAATGACCTCGTTGCAAACCCAAAGATGTGACACTTATCACAAGTTCATTGCTTCTTGACGACTCCATCACTCCCTTCTACCCAACCCCCACTTCTTCCTCCACTTTTTAGCACGACTCTAACACCGTCCATCCTCATTCCCTTATCCACTGCTTTGCACATATCGTACACTGTTAGGCCTGCCACGCTTGCAGCTGTTAGTGCCTCCATCTCCACTCCGGTCTGACCGAACGTGTGTACTCGTGCCGTGACGATCACACCTCCCTGTGCAGCAGCAAGACTAGCTCGTTCTCTAACCAGTATGGGTTTCAATGCAGCTTCACCATCGTCTGCTCCGGCCGTTTCAGACTCTTTCATGTCCACAATAGAATCTACTGCGGCATCAGCATCAACAACTTCGACGTTCATCTCCACTCCCGAAATCAAAATGTTGTGGCAGAGTGGTATTAATCGACTAGTCTCCTTTGCGCCACTGATACCTGCTATTCTTGCAACACCTAAGACATCGCCTTTCTTGTTCAAAGAATGAATGATGAGGTGAGAAGGTGTGGGAGAGGAGAAGCAGACAATTGACATAGCGATGGCGATGCGATGCGTTGGTGGTTTGTGTGGAGATTGTGTTATGGTTGATGCTTCGTTCGAGGCTACAGGAATTGGTGGAGGCAATGATACCATGTGAGCTGTTCCCGAAGTCGTGAGATGGGTCAATCGAGGTGCATTGTCCTTGTCAGCTTCTGGCCGAGCATACACGGATGGCGACTTTGAATGTATTGTCGAATAATGGCGTTGTGTTTGATGCAATACAGCTGCAGCCGAAGGTGCGAGAAAGGTGGTAGGTGTTGTGCTCCATAACGAAGGACTGCTAGATGGACGTAGGTGATATGGAGAGGTAATTCGGGTAGGGCCAGGCTGGTCTGTGGCACCGATTGTCAGACAAACAAATGCAGAATCGTCGCAGTCATATAAGTCGTGAATTTGACTCTTCGGAAGGAAGGAAGTGGTCATTGCAGCCAGGCACGCTTTTCCGAACGTGCCGAACGTCTATAGATGTATGTCGTAAATCGTAGCATCGTGTTTTATTGTGCTCAAAAATGCTCAAATGAGGGCATCACCCACCAATAAGTATCATGGGCCTATTCTCCATGTGCTCCAGCTCTCCTAATCCAGCATGTTTCTCTTTCTTTTGCTTCACAGCCATGCCAATCACATTCAAGAGCTCCATCTCCTTTTCTTGCAGACCGAGACTCCCTTGTGTTCGCCCCTCTTGTCTGTCCATTTCAACTTGCTTCAATGCCTCCCATGCCGCATCGTCGATGGGTGCTCCTGCATTGAAATTGGTCCGCAACATATCCCTCAGACTGACTTCTGCATTACCAAACAAGCAGACCTTGAGGTTCCCATCTGATGTGATGCGCAGACGATTGCAGCTGCCACAGAAGTGATCCGTCATACTTGTGATGAACCCTATTCTCCCTCTGAATCCAGGAACATGGAACGATTTACTGGTATCGTTCGGATGATCTTGCAGTTTTTGTACCTGTGGATATTTTTCTCGTATCAGAGCAAGCATTTCTTGATAGGTGAGCATCTTCTTTGAAGCCCACTTGTTGCCTCCGAATGGCATATATTCAATAAATCGAATCTCAAGGTCCTGATCTTTGGTCATGTCCACGAAAGGCAGTATTTGAGCATCGTTTAATCCGCGAATGACGACTGCATTGACCTTGAGTTTGAGTTTTACACCGGTCCTTTTGATTTCCAGTATTCTCTGTATACTCTTCATCACCTGATCGAAACCTCGCCGCCTAGTCATGATCTCGAACTGGAAAGGATCCAGGGTGTCCAGACTCAAGTTGATCCCTGTCACACCGGCATCCACCATGGCGTCCAGTTTTCTTGCTAAAGTCAAGCCATTGGTCGTTATAGCCAACTCTTTCAAGCCTTTGCTCCTCAGACCACCAATATTCCGCAACAGTGGTAGGATTTGCGGATGTACCGTCGGTTCTCCTCCGGTAAGTCGGATCTTGTTGACACCCTGCGAGACGAACAACGAAGAGAGGTAGAGAATCTCTGGCGCAGTGAGAAGGTGTTCTTTGGGCGAAAGCGGCACTCCTTCTTCAGGCATACAGTAGAGGCAGCGGAGATTGCATCTTTCTGTTATGGATATGCGCAGGTAGTCGTGCTGTCGATTGTATGTATCTGTCAGGAATGCAGAAAATGGCTTTGCGTCTTTCAAGCTAGCGATTCGTGCTCGCGGAGGTGGGTATATAGATGGGAAGTCGAGGTTAGGACGACTACCAGGTTCCGGCCGCGCCGCTGCTGCTGCAGATGCTAGACATCGTGTCTGCTGTAATGACTGGCGCTGTGACTGATGTCTCACAGAGCCTACTCGGGCCTTGAGACATGCCGGTCGTCGCAGTGTCGCCATTGGGATGAAATAGAGGTCATGAGGGGGGAGCAATTGAACACAGCACTAAACAGCAGTCCCGTTTCAATTCCGATACTTGAAACAAGTGCGCCACCCGATAAGAGCGAGGATAAGAGAAGTGACAAGGATCACGTGCTGAGTTTCCGAGGTTCTGAACGACGCTTCTGACGAACGAGCATTATAAACACTTTTTCCCAGCTTCAACGCGCTTCATTGCGGTCAGTGTTCGGGGGGTTCTCAGACTATATCAGCACACTAGAGAGGAAGTATGTCTATCTAGTTTATTAGGCAGTGGCAGGATATGGGCGCGAAAAGGAGCTCTTGATCTATCCAACAGGCACATCAACACCCGATCTTAGTACATTCGTCACTCTTCGATAGGCAATCTATCATTGTCGACAGCACGGTCGGTGACGTGAAGTCTCCTTTAGTTCATTATGGCAGCGCAACAGCAATGGGGTACCACACCTCCTGTGTCCATGGCCTTCCCTACCGACAAAGAAAACACACTCAATGACACTATGGTCGAGGAGCTGAAGAATCAGAACAACTTCGAGGCGGTTGAAGAGACCGAGAAAAGGCAGGCCTTTACCTGGTATTCATGGTCGTCACATACTAATGCTGGTGCAGGACAGTAGTACTACGAACCCTGCAAAAGATCACTGTCGAATTTGTCAAGCATGTTGGCAGGGAGAAGAAGATGCCCGAAGCGATCATAAATGAAGGAGGTGGCAAGATCTTTACATATGGAAGCTATCGATTGGGTGTCTTTGGTCCTGGTAGAGATACCTTAGTCCGAAAGAGAAAAGAGGCTTGCTGACATCGTTCCCGTCTAGGTTCTGACATCGATACTCTGGTTGTGGTGCCCAAGCATGTCAACAGGGAAGACTTTTTCGAACACTTCCCAAAGCTTCTGGATCAGATGGCGGCGCCTGGTGCCATCGAGGAGCTTACACCAGTCACTGATGCTTTTGTACCTATCATCAAGCTCGAGTTCTCCGGAATCAGCATCGATCTCATCTTCGCACGGCTCTTGGTTACATCTGTGCCTGTCAGTCTCGACCTCAAGGATAAGGGACTGCTCAGAGGACTAGATGAGACAGATCTTCGTTGCCTGAATGGGACACGAGTAACAGACGAAATACTGACACTCGTGCCTCAAGTGAAGACTTTCCGTCATGCGCTTCGAGCTATCAAGCTGTGGGCGCAACGTCGAGCAATCTATGCCAACGTCATGGGTTTCCCTGGTGGTGTTGCTTGGGCTATGATGGTTGCTAGGATTTGTCAACTATACCCAAATGCACCTGGATCCGTTATCGTCAATCGTTTCTTTCACCTGCTTGCTCCATGGCCATGGCCACGACCTGTGATGCTTAAGACCATTGAAGATGGTCCGCTCCAAGTCCGCGTTTGGAATCCGCAAATCTACCCAGGTGACAAGCGTCATCTCATGCCAATCATCACGCCTGCCTATCCATCTATGTGTGCCACTCACAACATCACTCTATCGACTAAGAAGATCATTGTTCGGGAATTGGAGCGAGCCACTGACATCACTAATAAGATTTTTGATGGCAAGTTGGAATGGAAGGATCTCTTTGCCAAGCATACCTTCTTTACTCAAGGTTACAAATACTATCTTAGTGTCGTGGCGGCAAGCAAGACGAAAGAGGCACAGCTAATCTGGTCTGGACTGGTTGAATCCAAGGTGAGACGTCTTGTCAGTGGTATTGAGATGTCCCAAGCTGGCGTAGAAATTGCGCATCCATTCAACAAAGGTTTTGAGCGCGTCCATCGCTGCAAGGACGAAGAACAGATCGATAAGGTCCTTCAGGGCAGCCTCGACTTTCACGTTACCGACATCAAAACCGAGACGACTGACCAGACTAATGATATCACTCATGTTGCAGTCGCTGTAGGTGGTGGCGAGGGCGTGAAAATGCCAGAGGCAAAGGGAGACGAGGCTAAGACAGATGGTGGTGAACCTGTCACGATTTATACAACAACTTACTATGTTGGCGTTGAGCTAGCACCAGGTGAGTACTATCCTTTGATATTACTGATCTCACACTCATTCCCTGCAGACTCGAAATCACTGGATATCTCATTTCCAGTGCAGGAATTCAAGAGGCAATGTACTGATTGGCCACAATACAACCCTGACCTGAACTCGATTCGCATCGTACATACCCGCAAGTGAGTCTTCGAAAGCCAGCTACAATACTAGAAACTCACATGAACAGCTATGATCTGCCAGCAGATGTCTTCGAGGCTGGCGAGACCAAGCCCGCACGCAAGTCGAAGGCAAAGACTGTCAAGAATGGTGATTTGAGCTCGAAGAAGCGAACCTTCTCTGCCACTCAGATGGATGTGCGTTTCCATTCACTACTGCTTTCCACGTTCACCCGTTTGCAGCACTGCTAATCATGTCCTACTAATATAGGGTAGTGATGCTAATGGAAACAAGCGCCGACTGCCATCGGTCTCAACGCCCGCCGTAGGCTGATACAGTCTCTGCACACTCCTAATCTGCAGAATCCAAATACGACGGCACTACACACACTCTCACTCTCAAGCTAGTTCATACAGGATATGAGCAAGCTAGGGCTATGCATCGGCACAACGAATGAGGTATTGTCTTATGCTTTAGTAGCTCATTGGTCCGTTGCAGTGGTGCACTTGCTTTACTTGCCAGGCACAGTTTTCTAGTAACGTGCAATTGCTTGACACAACTGACAGCTTCAGGTCGCCTGCGGTATTTACAGATCGTTGCGGCACTACTCACGGCTCCGTTGCCTACCAAAAAAACAAGCCGATCAAATGGATTCGCGATGAACCTTTAAAAAGAAGCGGCACCAACAGAAGAGGGAACAACCTGACTGCTGGGAAGGAACATGAGAAGTGTCTTCGGGTTGCTGTACTTAATCAATGTTCTATTCCCGTTGTAGTAGTATCGGAGAGGCATACATAGACTATATGGACCATAGCCAGACACAAAATACAATCACAGTTTGAGACTCAGGTCTCACCAAAACAAAGAGCACCTGCATTCATTGCACATGAGCGGCAAACCAGCTATTTTTAACCTGTAACAAGGTCTATTCTCCACCAATTCTCCGGGCATTCAGGGTCGTCTTGTGTTTCAGTTTCAGTTTCGCCCAGCCAGAGTTTACGTTCGTCATCAGCAGTTTCATCTTGCGCTGCGCCTTCCTATCTCGTTGCTCTTAACCTCCTCCGCCCCGGTCAGCCGCAAGCATCAGCCCCCGAATCCATCATGCCTGGAATCTTCAGTCGGAAGCGAAGCTCGCAGTCTTCAACGTTACAGCAAACACCGCCGAGCACGGCCTCTACAGCGTCACCTTCCACACCAGCACGCTCGACATCCAGCCTCCCACTTTCGCGACCGTCCACAAACAGCTCCCTTCCTCCATCTGCGCGCGCGTCGCTCACAATCACCAACCCTAGTAATCCCGCTCCTGGCATGGCTCCTCAACCCAACTCTGCAAGACCGCAGCAAGCCTATGGCTATTCGCAACAGAACACTCATCAAGCATCACACCATTCGATGCCAAATCGCGTACCTAGTGGTGGCGCAGTACCTTACCGCAATGGACCACTGGCAGGCTATGCACCAAACCCGGACGTAGGACAACAGCGTGAATATGGTCCACCAGCCTATGCTCAGGCACCACACTCCCAAGCTATGTCAGCAGCCCCACCGCACCAACAGCAACAACAACAACTACTACAGCAGCAGCAACAGCACCAGCAGCCCTATGCCGCTCCTTATCCCAATCAGGCATCAATGGATCCTCAAGCTTACAATGTTCGACAACCAAGTGGGCCAGTCCCAGTGACTGCTGCGAAGCCGAAGACCCAGCTTATCGTCGGCATAGACTTTGTAAGTACCAATGAATATTTAGCAATTGTCGCTTCAAGGCTGATGCGTTCATGGAACCACATTTTCGGGTGTGGCATTTGCGCTGATTACCGAACGAGAAACAAGAGAGGACATCATCGCTGAGTGGCCTGGTGCTGGAAGCCAAACGAAACAGAAGGTAATGCTGAGTATGTCGCATCCGGAGGAATAGCAGTGGCTAACGGACCCGAATAGGTTCCGACAGTACTGTACTACGATCAGAACCAAGAAGTTGTAGGATGGGGACCTGATTTTGCCAATGCTCTGGCACCAACTGGATACCCGAAGCCTGGTGTACAAAAAGTAGAGTGGTTCAAACTACAGTTGATGCTCTCTGGCAACACATATATTGATCCCATCAATCTGCCTGCACTGCCACCTGGTAAGACTGCGGTGGATGTCGCTGCAGACTATCTCTCCAAACTTCGACAAGCTATGCGCGTACAATTGCAGAAGACACTCGGAGAGGTATTCACACGTGAAGAGAGCAGGATCAGATATTACATTACAGTTCCTGCCATTTGGGACGATGCTGGCAAAGCTGCCACACGCGCTGCAGCTATTCAAGCCGGCTTTGTTAGTGGGGATGATGACAACAGGTTGACACTAGTGACAGAGCCAGAAGCTGCGGCTATGTTCTGCTCGAAAGCGGGTCTTCTTAATCTCAAGATACGCGATGCCGTCCTGATTGTTGACTGTGGTGGTGGTACTGTTGATTTGATATCATACGAAGTGGAAGAGGAGAATCCTTTCACGGTAGCAGAATGTACAGGAGGTTCTGGAGACTCGTGCGGATCTACGGCCTTGAATCGCAACTTCAGCAACATATTGCGAGCCAAAATCAAGAAGATGAATCTACCAGAAGGCTCGAAGGCTGTCGGCAGAGTCTATGCCAGATGTATCATGGATTTCGAAAACCGCATCAAAGCTCAGTTCCGTGCTGATGGGTCACAATGGGCTGTTGATGTGGGTATTGAGGCAGCTTTTCCAGCGGCTGGCATCGAAGATGGCTACATGACGTTCACGAATGACGAAATCCTGCAGTGCTTTGATCCTGTCGTTAAGAGGATCTTGGAGCTGGTAAGACAACAGATCAATGCCATACAGACAGCAAATCGTCAACTACAGGTATGCCACAGTTCATTCAGGCAACATCGTTCTCGCACAAACACGCTAACAATATTAGAACATCCTTGTCGTTGGTGGCTTCGGGGCGTCCGAATATCTCTTCGCACAGATACAAGTCAATGTACCGCCGCAGTTCCGACAGCGCGTTGTTCGGCCAATGGATGCTGTTGCGGCTATCGTCAAAGGCGCTGTAACTGCAGGACTGACCGAACGCTTGATCACATCTCGGGTTTCCCGTCGGCACTACCTAATGGCCACATTGCAACCATTCAAGGAAGGCTATCATCCAGAAGCATACAGAGTACCTAGCCTAGACGGCAAGGACAGATGCAAGTATACAAGACAGATATTTGTGCAAAAAGGTCAAAGACTACGTGTCGGTGAGCCTGTCAAGATCAGCTTCTTCAGACAGGTTGCGCCAGGGGCGAGCCTGACGTACGATGATGTATTGTATGCGTCAGACGAAGATGTTTGCCCAGAGTACACGAAAGATCCTCGTAAGTTGACATTGTAACAGCGGACGAGTTAATATACTAACGGATTCTCACAGGCATCAAAGAAGTTGTCACGCTGACTTCCGATCTTTCGCGCAAAAATCTGGAAAGAGATTTTGAGCGTATGGATACGCCTCAAGGGACATTCTATCGCGTATACTTTGACATTCTTTTGACCCTGGATGGCAGTGAATTCATGGCGGAGTTAGTCTGTCAAGGAGAAGTTATGGGAAGATGTACAGCAAGATTCAGGTGATGCGCATTTTTTGCAGTGTTGGTAAATAGGTCAGGAACTTGGGCAATGGCGCAACAGGGGGCAAGACTAACGATACCAAAGGCATGGGACTATGGGATTTGATGATACCAGCATACGTTGGATGGCTCTATTATTGACAGAGCAGTATATAATGGGCAGCTATATAACATTTAGAGAGGTGGCAAAGACAGTCACATGCTCATACTTCCTACGGCAGCAATTCGAGATCACCACAGCACGCTCCCCAACCTATTTTGCATGAGATTGCCAGCAATAATCGAATGTCATCTTGGAGTTTTGGTCTTCGAGTACCGTGCGAAGAAAGCGAATAGATCTGTTCTGTTTCTCCGCGGCAATCCTCACACGTCGATATGGTGTAACGCAGGCCTCATCTAGCTCTCCACCTTGCCAACGCATCAATCCAGGAACTGAGCGTGAGCATCGAGTCACGCGCTATTGAATATCTGACGGTTTTCTCCACGCCCTCACTTTGCAACACGACGACTGCTCGACTTCGTCACGTCTCAGACTCGCTACCTGGATTGCCTGCTCGTGTGCCTTGATAATTGTCGCTAATCTGAAAGGCCACGGTACTAATCACACGTAATAGGTCACTCGGATCTCACAAGGTTCAAACGAAAAGATGCAGGTAAGCTACACATTCACCTTTTGAGTGGCTCATTCCCTGTTTCGTGTATTGCGAATTGAGCCGTGCCTCTTGCCTGTTCTCAGATATTATCGAGAGGTCTTGATGGGCAAGGAAAAGGCGATCTTGTCCGCCCTCTGGCCTTGTCAGATCTGAAGGTACTCGCTGATCCGAGTCGCCCCTGCCGTGTGCGACTTGGGTCTGCACCAACAATACTTCCTCGCGGAGCAGGTTGTTTTCAGGCAGTTTTGCCTACGGACTAGTCGGTTGACTGTCTTGGTCTTCGTACTACGCGCAACTGCATGGTACAGACTATTGTGTACTCGTCTTCCGAGCCATGTTTTTGGCGGCAACCAACCTCCGTGGCTGTCGCCGAGATGCTATTCGTGCCGTTCGCTCTCCCGTCCTGCTTACTTCACTTTTCACGACAAACGCAAACCATTGCCAGCGGTGCGACATCCACATCTTTTCACACTTCATCTCTTTCTTCCCATTTTTCACACTTCTTCCTCACATATTCCACCATGACATCTCCTTGCTCAACAAACAGCTCCAGGTGTGACGAGCCGAGCTGTACAGAGTGTTTTACCTTGAGCAACCTCAATCGAAAACAAGCGCTAATGATAGCACGTTATTTCCAGAACCTCGACGACCCAGCAAAAGCCGAAGAGCTTAGAATTAGGCCACTTACAGAGACAAGATTGCAGCCGAGCCATGTGAACGGCACGCCGACCATCTTCTTGATGGGATTGAGAAGGTGAGCTTGCGACGGCAAGAAGAAGTATCAAGTCGAGAGCTGCAAGCTGACGAATGACTTTTACAGGAGTGGCAAGACATCAGCAGCGCATGTTCTTTTGCATGACTTGCCTTCAGCGAACACCTTGCATCTCGAACCTACCCTTACGCCAAAGCGATACACTTGGGAGTATGTCACACTCATTCTTGTCTGTTGGCTTCGTCTCTGACTACTTGCGACAGATCCGTCATCAATGTCAATATCCTAGAGCTACCTGCCGACCATCCTACTCTCAATCCCTCAGACCCAGTCAACATCCCTCTCGCAGCTGCTTTCACGAATCTCACCTCTATAATCTGGTTTCTCGATTCTCAAGACGAATACCTCGACTCACTCGAGCTACTTCACTCCCACATCCTCTCCGTATACCAACACAAACCTCGTCTCAACATCGAGATCTTCATTCACAAAACCGATGGCCTCTCTGACGACTTCCGCACCGACATCTATCGCGATATTCAAACCCGTGTTCCAGAAGAGCTTGCAGACGCACAGATCTACAATCCCACTCTCACCTTCTACCAGACTAGTGTCTACGACAAGACCCTGCACGAAGCCTTCTCTCGTGTAATTCAGAAGCTCATCCCGGAACTGCCAACCATTGCTAGCTTAATCGACAGCCTGACGGCGAATTGCGGCATGGTCAAAGCTTACATCTTTGACACAAAGTCCAACCTCTACATCGCCTCAGACACCACACCAGGCAGTCTCCCCATCTACGAAACTTGCTCAGACTACCTTGACATGATCTCCGAGTTTACGCAATTCTACGACTGGCGTAGACGTGCTGAGCCTGGAGGTGGCTCTGTTCCAGGCGAAACAGGTGTTGTGACGGAGAGTCTGATCACGATGGAGAAAAGAGGGACGAGCGGCATGTGTACTCGCGAATTGAACGAGAAGTTGACGCTGATTTGTATGTTGGGCAATGAGGGTCCAGGCAAGAAGAAGCCCTTGTTAGACTTCAACCTGGGTGTCTTTCATCGTGCTATGAATCAAGTATTGGAGAGGACGATGGGTCGTGCGCAGAGGGCTAGACAGAGCGAGCCGAAGTGGGTGGAAGATAGGGTTGAGGCTGAGACTGGGACTGGGACTGGTAGGAGGGGAAGAAGATAAATGGTGCTTACAGCGCATAATAAGCAGGCAGACATCCTCAAGAGGACAATTCGGGATCTCTTGGATAAATTTGAAGTGTAGATTAGATCTATGTCCAGCGACACTACCCACACAAGGGCGGATAGGTCATGTGAAATATGACCAACATTGCCTTCCTTGATGAATAGATGCTTCAAGCTATCGTCTAATATAGACTTGATCAGATCCACTGGCACTCAACACACGACGCTCAAATGCTGTTGTTATTACTTCTCGTCAAGATCGTCATTAAGCCATCTGAGACCCATTCTCCCTTCATTACCATGAGCTTGCTCAATCCAGCCCAAGGAGCATACCGCCACTCTTTCCACCTCCCGAACTTTTCAACCCTCAACGACATCCCGAAGGCGCACATTCTGAAATGTGTCCTCCAACCCAGTCGCCGTAGCCTCACCATCACCAATGTGTGGAGTGCCGTGACCATTTTGCTCATCCTGCTCGCCGCCCACCGGAACAACAAAACTCACACCATTTACCGAATGTACTTGCAGCATCCCTGGCTGCTCTGTCAAACTATCCCATGTGTATACTAGTCCTTCGCTGTCCTTGCCATCGCAGGTCATGAGGAGAAGGTCTTTGCTCCAAGATACAGACTTAATGATGGAATGTTGGATCAGTACGGCGATTAGTTCGTGGTTGCGCATGTTCCAGATATAGAGAGTGGTGGGGTGCGAGTCGTCGCGGGTGGCGAGGTATCTGCTGGAAGGAGAGAAGGACAGGATCGAGGCGCCCCTTTGTATTGGAGGAATCGTGGTGGTAGTAGATGAGATAGTGTTGGTGGCGATGGCAGGCACGGAGGAGACCGTGGGAGCAGAAGTTTGTGCTACTAGCGTGGTGTAGCTATGTGCAGAGGCAGAAGTGATCGTCTCTTGATGGATGCGACGTGTTGGTGTGGGCTTGAGTATATCAGGAAGGTAGAGGTTATCTGATGGCGGAAACTGTTTCGTAATGGGCGATTAACAAAGCTGTCTGGCAAAAGAAAAGAAAACATAAAGTCATGACTTACCATGTTCGTGTTCAGTACAGTCACCCACTGGTTGTAGCCAGCAATAGCCAACCAGCATCCTTCTCTATCGCACTCTACCATTCTGGCACCTAAGCCTCTCAGCTCTTCGCTCCAGTAAAAGTCACTGGAGTACGTCCTGAGTAGTCGAGCTTCAGCAGTTGCTATCAGGACGTTGAAGCCCATACTAGCAGCATCCCATATAACCAGCCACTTGCCGGTAGGACTCCACTTGATACCCTGGGCGTCAATAATCTTTGGTTCCCAGCTGTTCAACTTCTCGTAGGAATTGCCAGTGGAATGCCACAAAGTGATGACGTCTTGAGCTCCGACGCGTGTAAGGAGAGCAAAGGGACCTCTTGTGGCATTGCCAAAGTCATCGGTCGTAGTACGCCAGCTACATCCTTTCGCCACAGCGGCCCCACTGATGAAGTGCTTGGGGTCTTTCAACTCAGAGATCATGCGACCAGTCTCCAGTGACCAGACACAGATACTAGCGCCTAAAGCAGTCCATACCATGACTTCAGTGTCATCAAATCCAAAGTCTGCGTAAGAGATTGGACCGAGTCCACCTGATCCATTGTCGATGACGCCGAGGAAAGCAGGAGCAGTGATATCGTAGATATACACATGGTCGGTGGTGGCGTATAGGATGCGTGTTGTGAGGTAAGATGGCGGGATGGTTTCAGAGACGAAGCTGTCATTTCCATTCGCTTCGTGGTCAGAGCTCGATACTGCTGATGATGATGATGTGGTGGCAGAAGCCCAACCAAAGCAGATAAACTTTGAGCGTCTGACAGGAAGTGTGAAGGTGCAGACTAAGTCCAGGTCGCTAACTCTGCGGACTTCGATGCGGCTAGACCTCACCGTCGCGACATGACTCCCGTCAGGGGAAAGACGACAGCTTGATGAAGCTGTTGAAGGTATGTGAGCTGGAGTTCGAGGGTTATACAAAACATGGAGGAGAAGCTTAATAGCATCACTCACGCCTGATAATTTTCGAGGACTCCATCTTTAAAGTAGCAGCGGTCCTATACGAGCTAATGCAAGGCATTGTAACAAGTAAGCATGTGTTTTTGCAAAGTGAGATGTGGTGTATTGATGCTGGACTAATAAGATTGTAGAAAAGTCTTTCAACAGGGGCTTTAAGTAGCAGAACCACCAGGTGTCACGCTGGCAGTATCACCTTGCATCACAACCCCAGAAGAAACAGAAAAGAGAAACAACTCCGCAAAAGCAAGGATATATATATGTTTTGACAAACGACTCATCGCCGAGCTTGTTTACTTTTTGAGAAAATTGTCCCGATCGGGCTAGCGCCGTCGATCTCGAGCACGCCCTTAAGTGGACTGGTGAAGGAGGACTTGCTGTATGTTACATTGATATAAAACCAGGCTCCCAGCTTGATACAAAGGCGTACGAACCAACATTGATAACGCATCGGGGCGAATACAATGGTGCACGAAGCAACATTGACAACTCAGCGTGGCGTTGCCATGTTTGTAGGATATTTTCCTGGAACAAGGCATGATTCCGTCAAGAGGTGATATGGCCAAGGTGGTTTACCATTCGCGACAGACTAGCAGCGCATGCATCTTGCTTGTGACTGTCCTTGTCTCTACTGCCACACCATCTGCCTCTGGCCATGATAACCACGTTCAATGCTCTTTGACTTGGTGTCTAAGAAATCGGCTAGCCACACGGGGGTGGATCGTTTTACGCCGTTACATTTTCTCGATATATAATCATTGAAGTTCTAATCACTTCATCAACCAACCAGACGTTGTGGCCGAGTGGTTATGGCGCTGTATGTTACCCCATTTTCTCTTCACTTCGAAGCCCTATTCTAATATTATTTCAGTGACTAGAATATCCTCCGATATCTCTAAGCACATCAAGTTCTTTCGGGAGCGCAGGTTCGAGTCCTGTCAACGTCGAGAACTTCCTCTCTCAGAGCGGTTTCCTTTTGCTGTCAATAGTATTGACGTATCTTTGCCTTTTGGTTTGGGTTAAACTAAACAGAGGTCGAAAAACGAAAGTATATCTAGTCACTGATGTTGCAATGGACGGGGCCTGCTCGTATCAATGTCACAACTACAAGTCTTTTTGTTCCCTGCCAGTTTAATTATTGTCATTTAAGGTCAACATCTCCGTTAACAATTCTCTCCTTTACACCACGCCATCAGGTGTCTTAGATAATGTCTTTTGCTTCAATATGCCCCTTCACTTCCTGACAGACCCTTCCCTTCTCTTCACCTTAATCACATCCTTCATGGGTGGTAGAATCGAGCTGGCAAACCACTGATTCTCTGGCCTCTTCTCCAAATACTGCAAGTCGTAGTTCATAAACACATACGCCAATAACATCTTGAGCTCATGGTTGACAAAGAATCTACCCGGGCATGCGTGTCGACCATGGCCAAAGGGAAGGAATGTGTCGGAGGTTGTGATTAGACCAGCACTCCTCATCTTCAGGGTCTCGGCCATATCTTTCGATGTGTCGGTATTGCTGGTGGCGGTCTGCTGCTCCTGTTTCTGCCTAGCTTCGAACTCCTCTCGAGGACGTGAGAAGCGAAAAGCATCATAAGTCATTGGTTCGGGATAGATGTCCGGGTCGTGGTGAACACTATGCGCATTCACGCTGACAAAACTTCCATGTGGTGCTGTCCATCCTTCCTCTTCATTCGTCAATCCGTCCTTTGCAACAACTTTCCGGGTCAATGGTGCAGCACCAAAATTGCTAATGCGCATGCTCTCGCGAATGGCAGAATCAGTACGAACCATCTGACCGAGCGCAGTCTTACTCCAATCACCATTGCATGAAGCGAACACACGCTCTGCTTCTTCCCGAAGGAGTTCAATGTATTGATGCTTTGGGTCAGAACCGAGAAGGTCAAAGAGTGTGTTTACAATGGTAAATGTGGTAGTGTGAATCGCTGCGAAGTTGAGTGGCATCAAACGGCGGGAGATCATGGTAGGATCGAGTTCTTCAGTGTTCTTCTCTGCCTGGGCAGTCCTAATGTGCCAAGTAATATAGTCATTGGGTACATCTTTTCGACTCGGATCAGCAGTCAGCTGGGCGAGGCGTTCCCTGATCATGGGCAGGTTGAGTTTCTTGACCCGATTGAAATGTATATGGTTGGGAATACTGGCCAGGCGCCCAAGAACTGGATGAAGGACCTTTGGCACGAAGCTGAGACCTGTCATAACATTGATGACATCCTGAGCAAAAGCGCTATTGTTGGCAAGATAGGTCTCATCCCGGCAAAGAGGCAAGCCGACCATCATCCTGTTCGAAACTCGCGCAATAATATGCATGAGAGTATCATAATTGGGAACATCAGTCCACTTTGTAGTACTCATACCAAATCCGTCGTCTACGGCAGCTTGTACCTCATCCCAAGTACCTTCAACCAGAGACGGCAGGTTGCGGAAAAGGTTTTTGTGGATGACATGTTCGTGGTACATTGTCGTTAGAATGGTAGGATCCATAAAGTTGTACGGCCCCTCAAGGACATCAAAATGACTCTCCCGGACGCTGACCACATCATCCGGCTTCTCGAGAAGCCATCGCAGCTTCTCACGGGGTCTAAGAGAGAATCATCAGCATCTACACTAGTATAGCACAACTAACGATGAACACATACACCATTATCGTGGGTCGACCTGTGAAGTCCGGAAAGATGTATGACTTTCCTCGTTTTGAGTACTGAAGTAGTGGATTAGCTAATACCTGACATTCTATGTGAAACCGCGTTACCTTATGATATCCTTCGGCTAGCCATGCTTGAGCGTTCTTGAAGCACGCCCAGCTCGCACGAGATTCAGCGAGTAGTTTGTCTGACTTGCCGACCCATGGTATTGCTTTGGGCAGAGAAATTAAGGACGTGGCATAGTTAAGCGCGAGAAAGACCAAGAGGGGTAGGATTAGGAGGACAGGAGATGGCCCAACTGCAGCAGATGTGGTGGTTGTGTCCATTACCGCTCTGATACAGTGACGTGGCGTTACGAGCACCCTCTTATCTCAGCTAGAAATTAAGAAACTCGAGAATGAGTCAAAATAACCTCCTTGTCTTTGAAGTACAGAAGGGTATTGTTATTGAGGCAGCGTAGAGTCTTACAACGCGCTAGTGGCGGCTAATACGAGATGTGACGTGGCGAATTGTGCTTATTCCTAGAGCCGACAACTCGCGGTGAGAAACACCTGCTTCGAAGCGGGCGCAATCGATACACGGAGATGAATGTTAGGAACAAAGATCAATACTTTGAGTGGCAGCCTACAGCTGCACCTTTTGGCGAGTCATAACTTTTGCCATCAACAGGGGATCTGAGACATTACTATTTATTAGTTTTGTGAACTGTTACTCCTCAGATTCGGCATAATGGCGGTGCCAAACCTCTATGCTGACAACTACGAAGCTGAGCCCATGCATGGTGTAGCTGTTGATCCCAAAAATTGTGAGTCTTTGACCTTACTGTCGCCCACGCCTCACCGAGCCGCTAGCGTGTTTCGGAAAGATAGGGGCTAGCCTTGCTCTGTTGCATGTAAATTTCACTCTTATGTAAGACCGTCCGCAAACATACAAGGTGCTTACTGTCTTGCTTTTGCTATCTATCACACTCTTTGATCGGTCTGACTATTGTCATATATCTCGCTGTGATCTACGTTGGTGTCAATGATCTGGTCTCAGAAGAGGCACATCTCATTGGCATTGTGGGATAAAGAAAATAACAAGGCAAAGCCACGTAAAGAACAGAGGATCGCGTACAGAAACGGATTACGACGCGAACGTAGAACATGATGTCCAGTATAAGCAGCGACGACGAACGCACACCTCTCCTCCACAAGCGTCAGAGGAAACTCGAGCCTTCGAGCGGTGCACTCTGTGTAACCAATGCCGATGTCCATACACAGTTCTGCTTCCTGATAGGCATGCCACCTTCTAATGCTCCGGCCGATCCCAAAGCTTACTGGCCTAAATCTTCTCTCTATAACAGGGCAACTCGTCAATTGAGCTCACAGACTCGAACCTATCTATTTACTGCTGTTCTCACAAACACTCTACTACTAAGTCAGGTGGTTCTCGGAGCTGTAGTGACAGGACTAGGAGCTACGGAAAGCAGCCACTTGATTATCACGATAATTGGGGCATTGAACACCATCATTGCGGGTTTAGTTGCGTATCTCAAGTCCAGAGGACAGCCAATGCGAGCCAGAATGTATAAAGATGACTTGGAGAGGGTTGTTGATGAGATTGAAAATTCGGAGGTCATGTGGCTAGGTATGATCTCTGATATATCTCACGATCTCGAGGACAGAAGTTTGCTGATTTATGTACAGGCATTTCTCAAAACATACAAGGCTATGACGAGGTCGACGATGATGGTGACGTTACTGTGAGGAGCGAGGTCGCGAGGCTTACTCGGCTATACGACCGTGCTGTCAGAAACAATAATCAAAACAATCCAGATATGTATGTCGCAGGTCCGGGTATTGATTCAGTTGGTGGAGGCAAGAGAGGCATTACAGTCAGTGCACCCGACCCCGTTGTTATCGCTGCTCCTATCCCTGCAGCCCCAGCCGCTGTCGTACCTGCTCCATCGCCACCATCCAAAGATCCGGATGCGAGTCCAGCTAGTGCTCCGCCAAAGCGAGCTGAAACTCCAAAGCCTGCCGAGCCTCCTGCTAGTCAAGCAGCTGCTCCGCCACCAACACAAGCTAAGGTTCCTGGTCTCGAACCAGTACCTGCACCTGGGTCAGCACCACCGAGTGAGAACGCGCCTGGGCTTGTAGCGCTTGACGACGATGATAACGAAGCACCTGCGACAAGAAAAGAAGACGATGGTAAAGCAATCGATCAGCATAAAGAGAGGAAGGAAGAACCTGCGGTAGCTGGAGCGAATCCTTCTTCGGCAGTACCTGCCGATACCACACCATCAGCTGCTCCAGTTCCAGCTCCGACTCCAACGCCGCAACCACAGCAACCTCCACCGCCTACTATCCATATTACACCATCGAGAGATCCTGATCAGTCACCTGCTACAGCACCACCACGAAAGCGATCCGATGCTGCTCCGAGGGAAGGAGGCAAGGAGAATACGAAAGCATGAAAGTAATATGTGGTTCTTCGTTAAGCATGTATGGCCAATGACAGCAGGATTTGACAGGTAGTTTTGTTTTAGGTAAATGCACTATTGATGAAGACGCACCTGATTTAGCCAGTGCCGAAGAAAACAATGCGTGTCCAATCAAATGTGTGCTAATTCAACTTACAGCTTACTCGGTGCGAGAGGACTTCATCACAGAGACTGATGCCGCGGTTTCAAGTGTTTTGTCCTCCTGCGAAAATGCCGCATTCCTCGTATAGGACGCAACTTTCTGTAACATCCTCAGCCATCTACATCATGGGCGTAAATCGAGACCGAGCGAGCTGAAGAAGCACTTTTGGACATTCCGAACATATTGGACGGAATTGAGGGGGTTTGAGCCCTTGAGATGAGGATGTGTCGGGGCATCCCACAACCACATGAAACACTTCATTAAGCTTG
>Ga0160428_1000919_pt1 | contig 26539 bp, 19 predicted proteins | sample SolpanmetagenomM_FD_108198 | JGI IMG/M metagenome (GOLD analysis project Ga0160428, IMG submission 108198) | Solar panel surface microbial communities from Lawrence Berkeley National Laboratory, California, USA - M | ecosystem: Engineered > Built environment > Solar panel > Unclassified ... | reverse complement strand
TTTGGAATGCCGTAGCGGTCATTGAAGCCGCCAGCGGCTTCGTCGTCGCATGTTAGGTTGGCGATGGCGCCATCGCTCGCCGCCGAGATGGCCGCTCCAGCGATGGCCCCGGGTCGCCGAAGCTCAGGAGACCGTGAATTGCGTCCCTCATCGCGGTCGCGACAGCGTGCGGTCCGCTGTGCCCGCGCCGGAACGCCGCGCCGCTCGTCAGCCCGGCATCGCCGCGCTACCTCGCCGGGATGCGCGCGCTCCTTCCCGTCCTGATCGTCTCAGCCCTCGCGGCCGGCCACGGGTCCGCCCGCGCGGAATCCTGTGACGCCCTGATCGACAAGGTCACGGCCGAGACGGAGGCCAAGGCCTCCGAACGCCGAAGCGACTACGCCAGCTTCACGGCAGGGCCCGACATGACCCTGACACTCGCCTGCGGGATGCCCGCCCTGTCGTCGGTGGGCGCGCAGTACCGCGGCGCGAACCCACCGGAGAGCTACTACACGCTGTTCGGCCAGGCCGGCCACGCGGTGACCGGCATCGACGCCGCGGTGATCACTGAGGCCGCCCATAAGGCTCAGGCGGTCGCCACCAAGCTGCGCCACAGCAACGTCGATCTGGGCGGCGCACGGGTAACCTGCTCGGCGATGGTGTCGCCCGACAAGGGACCGCTGACTCTGTGCGCCGTGATCGAGCACAGCGACCGGAGCTGAGGCCGGCGACGGACCGCCGGGCGGGCTGCCGCCCGCCTCAGAGCGGGATGTTGTCGTGCTTCTTCCAGGGCTGCTCCATCTTCTTGGTGCGGAGCATGCCCAGGGCCCGGGCGATCCGGCGGCGGGTCGAGTGCGGCATGATCACCTCGTCGATGTAGCCGCGCTCGGCCGCCACGAACGGCGACAGGAACCGGTCCTCGTACTCGCCGGTGCGGGCCGCGATCTTGTCGGGATCGCCGAGTTCGCTGCGGAAGATGATCTCCACCGCACCCTTGGCACCCATCACGGCGATCTGGGCGGTCGGCCACGCGTAGTTCACGTCCGCGCCGACGTGCTTGGACGCCATCACGTCGTAGGCGCCGCCGAAGGCCTTGCGGGTGATGATCGTGACCAGCGGCACCGTCGCCTGCGAGTACGCGAACAGCAGCTTCGCGCCGTGCTTGATCAGCCCGCCATATTCCTGCGCCGTGCCCGGCAGGAAGCCCGGCACGTCCACCAGGGTCACGATCGGGATGCCGAAGGCGTCGCAGTAGCGCACGAAGCGCGCGGCCTTGCGCGAGGCATCCGAGTCGAGCACGCCGGCCAGAACCAGCGGCTGGTTGGCCACGAAGCCGACCGTGCGCCCCTCGATCCGGCCGAAGCCCGTGATGATGTTGCGCGCGTAAGCCGCCTGGATCTCGAAGAAGTCGCCCTCGTCGACCACGCGGCGGATCAGTTCGCCCATGTCGTAGGGCTTGTTCGGATTGTCGGGGATCAGCGTGTCGAGGGAGGCGTCGAGGCGGTTGACGTCGTCGAAGCTCTCCAGTTCCGGAACGCCGTCGGTGTTGTTGGCCGGCAGGAAGTCGAGCAGGCGACGGATCTGGAGGATCGCCTCCACGTCGTTCTCGAAGGAGCCGTCGGCGATCGACGACTTGCTGGTGTGGACCTTGGCGCCGCCGAGTTCCTCGGCGGTCACGACCTCATTGGTGACCGTCTTCACCACGTCCGGCCCGGTGACGAACATGTAGCTCGTGTCGCGGACCATGAAGATGAAGTCGGTCATGGCGGGGGAGTAGACGTCGCCGCCCGCGCACGGTCCCATGATGACCGAGATCTGCGGGATTACGCCCGAGGCCATGACGTTGCGGCGGAACACCTCGCCGTAGCCGCCGAGCGCGGCCACCCCCTCCTGGATCCGCGCGCCGCCGGCATCGAAGATGCCGATGATCGGGGCGCGCATCTTCAGCGCCATGTCCTGCACCTTCACGATCTTCTGGGCGTGCGCCTCCGAGAGGGAGCCGCCGAACACCGTGAAGTCCTTGGAGAACAGGAACACCGTGCGGCCGTTGATCGTGCCCCAGCCGGTGACCACGCCGTCGCCGGGGATCTTCTGCTTCTCCATGCCGAAATCGGTGGAGCGATGCTGCACGAACATGTCGAATTCCTCGAACGACCCGTGGTCGAGGAGGAGTTCGATGCGCTCCCGCGCCGTGAGCTTGCCGCGCTTGTGCTGCGCCTCGACGCGCTTCTCACCGCCGCCGAGCCGGGCCTGCGCCCGGCGGTCCGCGAGCTTGTCGAGGATATCCTTCATGGCTGTTTCCGCCCTTCCCCTACCGGTCGCCGCGACCCGGGTTCGGCCCGGATCCAAGCTTATGTGTTCGCCGATCGTGCGCCCTTAGCACGCGTCTATCCGGTGGCAAACCGACGCGCGGGTCCGATTTTCGGGGGGGAGGGGGATGGTGGACGGTGCAGGGATCGAACCTGCGACCTTTCCCGTGTGAAGGGAACGCACTACCGCTGTGCTAACCGTCCGTACCGGCGTGTCGCGTGAAGCGTACGCCCGGCGCCCGCCTGCGCTTCGAAGCGTGGCGACCCGGTGGCGGGCCTTCTAGGGCGCGGCGGCCCAGGACGTCAAGCACGGCGCGCCACCTTCGGTGGCGTGAGGCCGAAAACCGGGCACGGCACCGCTGCCCCGGCCTGTTCCCGGCTCCGCACGGCAACCCGGGCCCGCCGCATGGGCCGCCGGCGGCGCGTGTCCCTCCACGCGCCGTAGTCCGGGGCACGTCCAGGAAAACGGGTCCCAGTTCCGACTCAGCGCAGCACCGACCGCGAGCCGGCTCCGGAGCAATCCACAGGTGCAAACCGAGGCGCGATCCTGCGGCCAGCCGCCGGTCCACGGTTGACAACGTCGCCGGCCCGGTGCGCTGTTGCGGGCATGCACGAGGGGCCAGCGGGCGCGATGCCCGGCAGCGACGTGACGGCAGAGGGCGCAGCGCGGGCGGAGCGGCCGCGCGTGGCGATCACCTACTGCACCCAGTGCAACTGGCTCTTGCGCTCCGCCTGGATGGCGCAGGAACTGCTCTCGACCTTCCGCGACGATCTCGGCGAAGTGGCCCTGGTTCCCGCATCCGGCGGTGCCTTCCGCATCGAGATGAACGGCCACGTCGTGTGGGAGCGGGTGCGCGACGGCGGCTTCCCCGACGTGAAGGCGCTCAAGCAGCGCGTGCGCGATCGCCTCGACCCGGGGCGCGATCTCGGCCATATCGACCGGCCATGAGGCGAGGCAACAGCCAGGCGCCCGCGGATATCCGTGGGCCGGGGAGGGGCGCCGCTTGAGTCCGGATCACCACAGGAAGGGCGGCGTTCCCGCGGTGATTCCCGCGCGCCGCACCTGGCTGGCGCGGCGGATCAACCGCTTCAGGAGCAACGGCTTCTCCACGCAGGTCTACCTGATCGCGCTCGTGGTCGCGCTCATCGGCCCCGGGCTCCTGTTCACCAGCATCCTGCTGATGCGCTACGCTTCCGCCGAGCGCTCGCGCTTCGAGCAGGACGCGCGCGAGAACGTCCGCGGGATCGGCCTGTCGCTGGATCGCGACACCGCGGGGCTCGTGTCGGTGCTGCAGACGCTCGCCACCTCGCCCCGGATCCGCCAGGGCGACTTCGAGGCCTTCGACGGGCAGGCCCGCCTCGTGCGGGAATCGATCGACCTCGATGTGCTGCTGCGCCGGCCCAACGGCCAGGAGGTTGTCAACACCGGCGTTCCCCGCGGCGCGCCGCTGCCGGTGATGACGCTGCCCTTCGACCAGGAACTGGCCCGGGGCACCCAGCGCGCCATGGTCAGCGGCTACGTGCCGGGGCCGACTCCCGCCGAGGCGACCTACTCGGTCGGCGTTCCGGTGATGATGGACGGCGAGGCCGCCTACATCCTGAGCTTCACGGTTCCGCTCGCCCGCCTGCAGGGCATCCTGTCCCGCGAGGTCGTGCCGGGCTGGACCACGGGAATCACCGATCGGGCCGGCACCGTGCTGGCGCGCCTGCCGGATCCCGAGGCCGTGATCGGGCGCCCGCGCCTCGCCAGCCTCCGGCAGGTCCAGACGGCGACGCCCGGCGTCTGGGAGGGCCAGGACCGGCAGCACAAGCCGGTCGTGGTCATCGAGGCGCGCTCCCGGCTCACGGGCTGGATGGTCGCCACCAGCATCCCCCAGGCCCTCGTGGACGCGCGCGTGCGGCGCTGGATCTGGGCCTTTGCGGGCTTCGGCCTGCTCGTGCTGGCGACCTCGTCGGTCTTGGCGGTGAACCTCTGGTCCCGGGTCTCGCGCCCGCTCCGTCTGCTGGCCGCCTCGGGGCCGGCTCTGGCGCGTGGCGAGGCCATCCCGCGGGTATCGTCGCCGGTGCACGAGATCGAGCGGCTCGGCTCGGTCCTGTCGGACGCGTCGCTGCGGCTGCGCACCCGGGAGGAGGAGCGCGACCGGGCCCTGGCCGACACGCGCCGGGGCCTGACCGCGCTCAGCGAGAGCGAGGCGCGCTTCCGCCACATGGCTGATTCGGCACCGGCGCTGATCTGGATGACCGACGAGACCGGTGCGGTCAGTTTCGCGAACCTCCATTTCGAGCACCTCTTCGGGATGCCGGCCTCGGAGTTCGCCGACGCCGGCTGGCACCGCATCGTCCATCCCGACGACCTGGACTCGTTCCGCGCGGCCTTTGCGGAGGCCTTCGACGCGCGCAGTCCGTTCCGCCTCGAGGTTCGGGTGATCGACAAGGACGGGGTGGTGCGCTGGCTTCAGTGTGAGGGCGTGCCGCGGCTCGACGACGACCAGAATTTCCTCGGCTACACCGGCTGCAACATCGACATCTCGGAGGCGAAGAACGCCGAGGAGCACCTGCTGCTCCTGATCCACGAACTGAATCACCGGGTGAAGAACACCCTCGCCACCGTGCAGTCGATCGCCGCACAGTCCCTGCGCGGACTGGAAGGCGCCGAGGCCGATGCGGCCCGGGCCGCCTTCGAGGCGCGGCTGTTGGCGCTCGCGCGCGTCCACGACGTGCTGACCCGGGAGAGCTGGGAGGGCGCGGAGCTGTCGGCCGTGGTGGCGGACGCGATCCGGCCGCTCGAATCCGCCGATGGCCGGGCCTCCCGCTTCAAAGTGGTCGGGCCGGCCCTGCGCCTGCCGCCGCGGCTCGCCCTCTCGATCGCCATGGCCCTGCACGAACTCGGCACCAACGCGGTGAAGTACGGCGCGCTCTCGAAGGAGGGCGGCTGCGTCGAGATCTCCTGGACGGTGCGGCGCGAGGCGGAGACGCAGCTGTTCCTGCGCTGGGCCGAGAGCGGCGGCCCGCCGGTGAAGAAGCCGACCCGCACGGGGTTCGGATCGCGCCTGATCGAGCGCAGCCTCGCCCGCGAACTCGCCGGCGACGTTTGCCTGTCCTACGAGCCGACCGGGGTGGTCTGCACCATCAACGCGCCGGTGCCCGCCCCCGGCCTGGCGGAGCGCAAGAGCGTTGCCGCGCCGGCCCGGATCGCGCCGCTGCCTCTGGCGGGATAGGCGCGTGACGGCGCCCGGCGGTTCGCGTCGTCACCGCCCCGGACTGGCGGACCATCGTCCGGCGGTTTGACCGGGACGCCGGATCCCCGCCCCACCCGTCCGCTTCGGCCCCGGGGTCAGTGATACGGATCGGCTGCGTCCCGAAGGCCGTCGCCCATGAAGTTGAAGGCCAGCACGGTCACGAGAACCGGCAGCACCGGCAGCAGCAGCCACGGGTATAGCTGCACCGCCGCGAGGTTCTGAGACTCGTTCAGGAGGACGCCCCAACTCGTCACCGGAGGCCGCAGGCCCAGGCCGAGGAACGACAGGGCGGTCTCGCCGAGGATCATGGTGGGGATCGACAGGGTCGCCGAGGCGATCAGGTGGCTCATGAAGTTGGGAATCAGGTGGCGGCCGATCACCCTTGTGGGCGAGGCGCCCATCAGCTCGGCGGCCTGCACGAAATCCTCCTCGCGCAGGGCCAGCAGCTTGCCGCGCACGGCACGGGCGAGGCCGGGCCAGTCGAGCAGGCCGAGGATCACCGTGATGCCGAAGAAGATCAGCAGCGGGCTCCAGTTCGGCGGCAGCGCCGCCGACAGGGCGAGCCAGAGCGGCAGCTCCGGCAGGGAGCGCACCACCTCGATCAGCCGCTGCACGCCGGCATCCACGAGCCCGCCGAAATAGCCGGCGATCCCGCCGAAGAAGAGCCCGAGGGCGAAGGAGATCGCCACGCCCACGAGGCCGATCGTCAGGGAGATTCGCGCCCCGTAGATGATGCGCGAGAACAGGTCGCGGCCCAGCTTGTCGGTGCCGAGCAGGAACAGGGTGCCGTTCTCCGGCGGGCAGACGAGGTGCAGGTCGGTGTGGATCAGCCCCAGCCAGTCGTAGCCGTCGCCCCGGCAGAGGAAACGCAGCGGCTGGGGAGCCGCTCCGTCCACCACGTAGTTCCGGCGGAAGGTATCGAGGTCGAGATGGGCCCGGTACGGGTAGACGAACGGGCCGACCAACCGCCCCTCGTGGAACAGGTGGACTCCCTGGGGCGGGGCGTACAGGAAGTCGCCGTTGCGCCGCGCCTGGCCGTAGGGGGCGAGCATCTCCACGAACGGCACCGTGGCGTAGAGCGCGAGCAGGATCAGCGCCGAGCCGACGGCGATGCGGTGGCGCAGGAACTTGCGCAGGATCAGCCGCCAGGCCGAGGCGGAGCCGACCGGGCTCTCGCCCCGCGCCTCCGGCTCGAAGGGCGCCGGATCGACGTAGTGGCCGGCGGCGGTCCCGTCGCTCATCGCAGGCCCATGCGGATGCGCGGGTCGAGCCAGACCAGGGTCAGATCCGAGATCAGCATGCCGACCAGCGTCAGGCCGGCCACGAACATCAGGATAAAGCCGGCCATGAACTGGTCCTGGCTGCGCAGGGCGTCGAGGAGCAGCGGACCCACGGTCGGCAGGCTGAGCACCAGGGAGACCAGCACCGAACCCGACACGAGGTGCGGCAGCAGGTTGCCGATATCCGCCACGAACGGGTTGAGCGACATCCGGAACGGATATTTCAGCAGCGCCTTGAGGGGCGGCAGCCCCTTGGCCCGGGCCGTGACCGTGTAGGGCTTGGCGAGCTCGTCGAGCAGGTTGGCGCGCATGCGCCGGATCATCGCCGCGGTCCCACCGAGCCCGATCACGAGGGTGGGCACGATCAGGTGCGCCAGGAGGGAGCGGACCTTCTCCCAGGTCCAGGGCTGGTTGGTCAGCGCCGAATCGTAGAGGCCGCCGATTGACAGGCCGAACAGGCGGTTGGCGTAGAACAGCAGGATCAGCGCCAGCAGAAAACCCGGCACGGCGAGCCCGAAATAGCCCAGGAGCGTCACGACCGCGTCCCCAACGGTGTGCCGATGGGTTGCGGAGTAGATCGCCGCCGGGATCGCCACGAGGTGGACGAAGATGACGGCCGTCAGGTTGATCAGCAGCGTCAGCCAGAGGGCGTCGCCCACGACCTCGGATACCGGCTTGTCGTACTCGAACGACCAGCCCCAATCGCCCTGGAGCAGGCCCGAGAAGCCCGCGGCGCCGGGCATGACGCCGATCCACATGAGATATTGCTGCCAGACCGGCCGGTCGAGGCCGTATTGCCGGATCAGAAGCTCGGCCTTCGCGACCGAGCTCGCGTCGCCGGTGGCGCGAAGCTCCATGATCCGGTTGGTCAGGTAGTCGCCGGGCGGCAGCTTGATGATGACGAACACCAGCGCCGAGATGACGAGGAGCGTCAGCGCCATGGTCACGACGCGGCGGAGGATCTGGCCGATCACCGGGCCTCCGCGCGCGTGTCGGCGCCGCTGTCGAAGAACATCTCGTCGAGGCGCTGCACGCCGATCATCGCGTTGGGCTCCCAGGAATACAGGGCGCGCTTGGGCAGGTTGATCAGGCGGTCGGCGCCGACCACCGGCTGCAGCGCGCCCGCCACGGTGCCGATCACCCAGGTGTTGTCCGCGTGGTTCGCCAACATCGCGCGCCAGATCGAGGCCTGCGTCCCCGCATCGTCCGTGTCGCGCCATCGGCGGTCGAGGTCGAGGAGCTGTCGCACCTCCGCCACGTCGCAGGGCTGACCGCTCTTGCCGTGGCTCTCGACGTTCAGGCTCCAGAGCGGCCAGGAATAATGCTCGGCCTGGGCCGGGCTCAGCTCCGTCGGCGGCATGATCGCGGTCGGCACCGCGAGGTCGAGTCCCTGGGCGGCGACCATGACGGTGAGGCCGCCCACGGAGCGGCGGCGCAGGTTCGTGCGCTCCTGCGGCTTGGTGATGAGGCGGATGCCGACCTCACGCCAGAACTCGGTGATGAGCAGGAGCGCGTCGAGGACCATCTCGGCCTCGCCGTCGCTCTCCACGACGATCTCCAGCGGCCGCCCATCGGCCATGAGGCGCGTGCCCGAGCCGTCGCGGCGGTCCAGCCCCACCGCGTCGAGGAGGCGCGCGGCCTGCGCGGGCTCGTAGGTGGCGTGGAGCGTCCTGAGCTCCGGCGAGAACAAGGGGCTCTCGGGCACGATCGTGTCGTTGCCCTCGGTGCCCAGGCCGAACAGGAGCGTGTTGTTGAGCGTCCGCCGGTCGATGGCGAGCGACAGGGCGCGGCGGTAGCGGACGTCGCGGTTGAGGGCGCGCAGCACCGGGTCGAGGGTGGTCAGGTTCGGGTAGAGGGCGATCTCCGAGCCGCGGGCCACGGGCCACAGGTTGGTGCGGTACCGGTGCGCCTTCTCGCCCTCCTTCAGACTCGGGATGTCGAGCATCGACAGGCCGCGGAACATCAGGTCCGCCTCGCCCGCGTTGGTCTTGGCGACGAGCAGGCCCTGCGAGGCCACGTCCATCACGATGGAGTCGACGTAGGGGAGCTGCGTGCCGGCCGTGTCGACGCGATGGTAGCTGCGGTTGCGCTCGAAGCGGAAGCGCGTGGCGGGCGACCGGGTGCGGGGTACCCAGGCCTGTAGGGTCGGGCAATCCGGGTTGTTCAGCTCGTAATTGTCGTCGAGGCGGTTGTGCATCGCCGGCCAGCCGCGCAGCTTCAGCGCCTTGGCCTTCGCATCCGCCGCGTCCTTGCCGACGTAGCGGGCGTGGAAGGGCTTGAGATAGTGCGACGGGCGGTAGATCAGCGGGTCGCGCGGGGCGGCGAGCGCCGGCAGGAACATCGGATTCGGCCGGTCCCAGCTGTAGCGGACCGTGCGCGGATCGAGGAACTCGACCTGCGGCGGCTTTCCATCCACGAGGAAGAAGGCCGGCGGCCCCTCCGGGCTCAACGCCTTCTCGTTGGCCACATCCTCCCAGAAGTAGCGGAAGTCCTCCGTGGTGAACGGGTGCCCGTCCGACCAGCGGTGGCCGTCCCGCAGCGTGAAGGTGAACCGGCCGCCCTCGACGTCGACGCGCTCCAGCACGTCGGGCCGCAGGGTCAGGTCGGAATCGTAGCCGACGAGGCGGGTGTAGCCGTAGACCGAGAGATAGCGGACGTCCCGCGCCTTGGCGATCAGCGTGCGGATCGTCCCGCCGGTCGCGCCGATCTTCCGCCCGCGGGCCGGGAGATCGGCGACGAAGGGGGCGGTGGGAGGGGCGGGGACGTCGGCATCGGCCCGGCTGCCGCGGGGCCAGAGCAGGGCGGCACCGGCTCCGCCCAGCAGGGCACGGCGAGAGACGCCGCTCGCCCGCTCCGCTGTTCGAGGCTGCAAATGTAGGGGTTCCTTCCGGTCGAGCGGAATCGCCTCATCCGCTTCTCTCCCTTCCCCCCCTGCGGGGAAGGGCTGCCCCTGCGCCGTGAGGGGGGCGATGACGGAAGCGTGGCTTCCGAAGGAGGCGCTCCCGTCATGGCGAACGCACCCCCGTTCTGCACGGTTCTGCTCGTCCGGCGACGCCCGTCTCAGACCGCTTTCACCTGGAGAGAGGGGAGGGAGCATCCGCGCGTCCGATCCGCTCATGGCCCACCCCGCAACGTCACGGAGGTCAGGCGCGCCGGCGAGTACCCGGTGGCCCGGTGCAGGTCGTCGAAGGCGTGGGAGCGCCCGATCAGACCGGCTGCCTCGCGCAGGAGGGCGTCCTCGGCCGGCTGCTCGAAGAGGCGGCCGTTGCGGATCCAGCGGATCGGCTCCGGGCTGCGCTCGGGTCCGGTGATCATCGCGATGGTCGGATGGGCCGGGCCGCCATGGGCGTGGATCCGGTGGCCGGCCGCGTCGTCGTCGAACAGCAGCCGGGTGACGCCGCGGGCCTGCGCCTCCACGACCCGCCGGCCCTGCGCGACGTGATCGTCGAAGAACGCCACCGTCCGCGCCGGATCGAGCCGGGACCAGTCCGCCGTCGACCAGTCGGCGGTGCTGTAGCGGGCCCGGACGTCGCGGTACTGCAGCCCCGACAGGTCGGGATCGTGGCAGAAGATCTCGGCCTGGGGCCGCGCCTGCCGGATCACCCACGTGGTCAGCCCGCGGAACACACCCGATTCGACCACGAAGTCCGGCTTCAGAGCCCGCATCGCCACGTAGAGCTGCAGCGCGCCGTTGAAGCCGCTGCCGCCCCGGCGCTGCCGGACCGGCGCCGTCGGAATCAGCGTCCAGAACGTTTGGACCTGCTCCAGGACGTCGCCGTCCGGCTCCAGGCCGGCGGCAGCGAGGTCGCGCTCCAGGATCGCCGCCGCGGCTCCGAGAAGCGTCGCCACCTCGTGCGCGGAGGTCGGCCGATGGCTCCAGTCCGGCGCCGCCGGGACGAGGTCGTAGCCCAGCCGGTCGAACAGCGGCGACAGGACCCGGCGCCGAAGACGCTCCAGCAATACGGGCGGGCGCTGCTGCATCACGCGGCCTCCGCGGCCTGCGCGCCGCCGAAGCGCACCCGGTGCCCGGCCTCGATCGCCCGCATGGTGCCGGCCTCGTCGGGCCCCAGCCGGTACGGCTCCGCCCAGCGGGTCGGATCGTTCTGCTCCGCCGTCACCGCGGCGAAGTCGAGGGGGTGGTCGAGGCTCGGATCCGGCACCGCGGCGAGGAGCGCCCGCGTGTAGGGGTGGACCGGGCGGCGGAACAGGGCAGCGCGGGGAGCCTCCTCGACGATCCGGCCCCGGCACATCACGCTGATCGTATCCGCCATGTAGTCGATCACCGCGAGGTTGTGGGAGACGATGAGGTAGGAGAGGCCCAGGGCCGCCTGGAGGTCCTTGAGCAGGTTCAGGATCTGCGCCTGCACCGACACGTCGAGGGCCGAGACCGGCTCGTCCAGCACCAGCAGGCGCGGCTTGGCGGCAAGCGCCCGGGCGATGCCGATGCGCTGGCGCTGGCCGCCCGAGAAGGCGTGCGGGTAGCGACCGAGGCCGCCCGGCTCCAGGCCGACCATCGCCATCAGGTCGCGGCAGCGCTGCCGCCGCTCCGGCGCGGGGACGCCGTGAATCTCCATCGGCTCGGACAGGATCTGGCGCACCGTCATCCGCGGATCGAGGGACGCGTAGGGGTCCTGGAACACGAACTGGACGTTGCGCCGGAAGGCGAACAGGGCGTCACCGCTCAGGGTGTGGACGTCGCGCGGACCGCTGCCGTCGTCGAACAAAATCCGGCCCGAATCCGGCGCCAGCGCCCGCATGATCATCTTCGAGACGGTGGTCTTGCCCGAGCCCGACTCGCCGACGAGGCCCAGCGTCTCTCCGGCCTTGAGGCTCAGGGACACGTCCGCGACGGCGTGGACCAGCCGCGGCTTCTGCCACAGGCGGCCGGCGCGCAGCGTGAAGGTCTTGCTCACCCCCTCGACCTCGAGCACCGGACCGGCGAGCGGCGGACGCGCCTGCCCGGGCGGAATCTCGGCCCGGGCCGGCCGGATTGGCGTGAGCCGCTCGCCGGGCGCCATGTCGAACCGCGGCACTGCGTGGAGCAGGGCCCGCAGATAGGCGTGGCCCGGGGTGCGCATGACCGTATCCCGGGGACCGGCCTCCACGAGGCGGCCGCGATACATCACCGCCACGTCGTGGGCGATGTTGGCCACGACGCCGAGGTCGTGGGTGATCAGCAGGATCGCCATGCCGGTCTCCTCCTGGAGACGGGCCAGGAGGGCGAGGATCTGCGCCTGGGTTGTGACGTCCAGCGCGGTGGTCGGCTCGTCGGCAACCAGCAGGGCGGGCTTCAGGATCAGCGCCATGGCGATCATGGCGCGCTGGCGCAGCCCCCCCGAGAGCTCGAACGGGTAGGTCCGGAGCGCCCGGTGGGGATCCGGGAAGCCGACGCGGGCGAGCGACTCCTCGGTCCGCGCGTCGGCCTCCTTGCGGTCCGCGCCCGTGTGGATGCGCAGGGCCTCGCCGATCTGGTCGCCGATCGTGTGGAGGGGCGACAGGCAGGTCATCGGCTCCTGGAAGATCATCGCGATGCGCTGCCCGCGGACCGCCCGCATCGCCGGCCCCTCGGCGGGGAGCCGCGCGATGTCGGTCTCCGACGATCCGTCGCGGAACAGGATCTGGCCCCGGGTGATGGCGGCCGACGGCGGTAGGATCCGCAGGATCGCCTGCGCGGTCACCGACTTGCCCGATCCCGATTCACCGACGAGCGCCAGGGTCCGACCGCGCGGTACGTCGAGGGACAGACCGTGCAGGGCCTCGAACGGTCCGCTCTCCGTGCGGAAGGCGACCGCAAGGTCGCGGATGGACAGAAGTGGGCTCAACCAGTCCTCGCGATCCGGGCAACCCGAGACTTAGAAGGCCCCGCATCGGAGTCCACCGTGACCTGATCGAACAGGTGTCGAAAATCCACGACCTGTACCGCCGGATGCTTGACCAGCACCGGGATCAGCTCTTCCACGAAGGACCAGATCGCGGCGTCGTGGACGAGGTGGTGGGTCAGGAGGCCGACCGTCCGTCCCTCCGCGACCGCGGCTGCGAGATCGCGGAGCAGCGCGTCCGGGTTTCCCAGAGAACGCGTGCCGCGCCAATCGATGGGATCCAGGGTGGCGTCGAGCCGGCGCAGGCCCGGCACGTCGGGTCCGGGCACCGCCGAGAGCCCGCGATACCCGAGATCCGGCAGGGCGGCCGCGAAATCCGGCGCCAAGCGGTTCCAGGGCGGCACGAAGACCGGCAGGACCGACGCCTTCGGCAGGCGGTCGCGGGCGATCCGCAGCCCCGTGGCGGCGTCGGCGCGCAGAGCGTCGAGCGGCCGGTGGGCGCCGAACTCGGCGGGCTTCTCACCGGGGGGCGCGTGGTTGCGGTGTGCCAGCCCGTGGATCGCGACGCTCACGTGCCCGGCTTCCTCGAGCCGAAGCCCGAGGACGGGCGCCAGCCCGTTCGGGATCGCGGCCAGCAGCAGCGGAGTGGCGTGCCGCGCGGCGAGGGCGATCAGTCGGTCGAGGGCGGGGGTCGCCGTGACCGCGTCGTCGTCGCGCCAGAAGAACGGCACGGACCGGCCGCGGTCGGCAGCGGTATCGAGCGCGGAACGGAGTGCATCGCGGCCCCGGCGCGGCGTCCGCGGCGGGTGGCGGACCGATCCCCGCCCGGCGCGCAGTTCCTCGACGATCGCCACCGTGCGCCGGGCCCCGCCGAGGTCGATGCCGTGGCGGCCGGGGAGGGGCGCGGCGCGCTGCGCGTCCACGGCGTGCAGGAGCGATTCGGCGCTCAACGCCGCCTCCGGCAGGACCCGGGCGAGGCCGCGCGCCGCGAGGCGCTCGGCACGCAGCCGCTGCTCGGTCTCGCCCCCGGCCTCGAAGGGCACGAGAACCGCCGGCGTCCCGGTGGCGAGGAGATCCGTGGCGGTGTTGTATCCGCACTGGCTCACGGAAAGCGCGGCTTCGGCCAGCAGGTCGCGGTAGTCCGGCCGCGCGCGGGAAACGGTCCCGTCCGGAAGGTCGCGCGCCATCGCGGTCAGTGCCGCCTCCGGCACGCCGTGACCCGCCAGGATACGCCAGCCGAGTTCCGGCCGCCGCCGCGCCGCCTCGGCAGCGGCGCGCAGCAGGATCAGCCCGGCCGGACCGGACCCGGCCGCCACCACCACGCCCGCGCGGGCGGCGGCCGGGGCCGGGGGCGCGCCCTCGTCCACGTAGCCGGTGTAGGTGAGCTTGCTGGCCGTGGCCGGATCAAGGGGCCAGGATGCGTCCAGCGGCGCGAGGGCCGGATCGCCGTGCACCAGCACGGCGTCGTAGAGCGCCGCCACGCGGGCATGGGCCTGCGCGATCCGCTCGGGCTTCGTCGAGGCGACGAGGATGTCGCGCACGGAGGCGAGGACGAGCGGGCGCGGCCGGCGCGCCCGGGCGGCCTCCACCAGGGCCAGGAACTCGGCCGCGAGGGCCCGGCGTCCGAAGGGGAAGAGTTCGGTCACCACCGCGTCCGGCGCGAAGGCCGCATCCGCCTCGACCATCAGCGTCCGGCGTCGCGCCAGCAGGTCCGCGTCGGCGGGGCGGCCATCCGATCCGAGCAGCGTGGCGAAGTCCGTCCCGGCGATCCGCAGCGGCGGCAGCTGGATGAGGCGGACGCAGTCGACCCGCACCAGCGGGGCCGGTACGCCGCCGGAGACCAGCGCGGCTTCGTGGCCGGCCTCCGCGAAGGCGCGTGCCAATGCGGCTGCCCGGGTGAGGTGTCCGGCCCCGAGGAGATGCGTGACCGCGATCAGGACGCGCACGCGGTCAGCTCCGTCTCGCCCGGCTCGGCGGCGCCCGGCAATCCCGCCGAGGCGCGCAGCCGTGCCGCGATCAGCGTCACGGCGGCCTCGGCCGAGAACTCGCGCACGAGCCGCCCCCGCGCCGCGTCGCCGATCCGGTGCCGCAGATCCGGATCGCCGGCGAGGCGTAGCACGGCGCCGGCCAGCGCCGCCGGATCGCCGGGCCGCACGAGAATCCCGTGGAGACCATCGCGGATGAATTCGGGCGTGCCCGCGAAGGCGGTCGCCAGGATCGGCAGCGTCTGACTCGCGGCCTCCATCAGCACGTTCGGCAACCCGTCCCGGTCGCCGCCCGGGGCCGGCTTGGTCGGCAGAACGAACAGGTCCGCGGCGCGCATCGCCGCCACGACCTCGGGTTGCGAAAGCGCCCCGCGGAACGCGACCCGGTCGGCCAAGCCCCGGGCGCGCACGTGCCCTTGGAGGGCCTCCCGCAATTCGCCCCCGCCGATCACGTCCAGGCGCCAGTGCAGCCCGGCGGGCAGCGCGGCGAGGGCTTCGATCAGGTCGTCGTGCCCCTTCTTGGCGACGAGCCGGCCGACGCAGAGCAGACGGAGAGGGGCTTCGGGATCGGTTCCGTCGCGCCCGTCACGCCGCGCGGGGGGAGCCGGGAAGCGGCCGAGGTCGAGGCCGTGATAGGCGAGGAGCGTTTTTCCCGGGGCGAGGCTTTCGAGGCGGGCGAGGCCGTCACGGGTGCAGGTGACCCCCCAGGCGGCGTCGCGCAGCTTCTCGGCGAGGTCCCAGTCCGGGGTCGTCCAGATGTCCTTGGCGTGGGCCGAGAAGCTCCAGCCGCGCCCCGTCAGCAGGGCGGCGTAGCGGGCGACGCTGGCCGGGGTGTGGAGGAAGTGGACGTGGATGTGGGTGACCGCTCCGGGCAGCTCGCGGGCCAGCACCAGCGCCTGCCCCAGCCGGCGCAGGCGGGAGGCCGAGGGGTCGCGCCGCAGGTCGCGGGCGAAGAGCGCCAGCAGCGCCGGCAGCCGGCGTCGCCGCAGGGCGGCGCCGAGACCGCGCAGCACCCGCAGCGGCGCCGCGCGGAGGTATTCCGGCAGGTAGGCCACCGGGGCTGAGATCTGCCCATGCATCGGGTGTCGCGCCCGGTCGGTGGGCTGGCGCAGCGACCAGATCTCCAGCGGCAGACCGCGCTGCTCCAGCGCCAGGATCTCCTGGGCGATGAAGGTTTCCGAGAGCCGCGGATACCCCTTCAGCACCACGGCGATCCGGCCGGTCGTCACGAGAACGCCCGCAGGGCTTGCTGCCCGTCCCCTGCGCGGGCGAGTGCCCGCACCCGGCGCGCCACGGCCTCGAGCCCGTCGAGCAGGCCCGGGACCAAGACGCGCGACGGCTCGGTCTGGTCCGGCAGGGCGCGCAGGGCCGCGGCCATGCGCTCCGGCGCGCGGCCGTCCTCCTCCAGCAGCACCCGCACGAGGCCGAGCCGCTCCGCCGCGAGGGCCCGGATCGCCTGCTCCCGGCGCGGCTCGGTCCGCGGCACGAGGATGGCGCGGCGGTCGAAGGACAGGATCTCGCAGAAGGTGTTGTAGCCGCCCATCGCCACGACGCCGGCCGCCTTGCGCATCAGGAACTCGATCTCGCTGTCGAAGGTGATGGCGGCGATCCGGCCGGCGAGCCCGCGGATGCGCGTCGCGAAGCCGTCCCGGGTGGCGGCGTCGAGGAAGGGTCCGAACGCGATCAGCGCCGGCAACGGGATCCCGGGATCGGCCTCGTAGGCGGCGATCACCCAGTCGATGAGCGCGGCCCCGTCGCCGCCGCCGCCCGGCGTCACGAGGATGAACGGCCCGTCGGCCATGGCGGGCTCCTCGCGCCCGGCCCGGCGGTCCGGCAGCTCCCTGCGGAGATAGCCCGTGTAGGTCAACCGCGCATCGATCTGGGCGGCCGTCTCGGGATCCATCGGCAGGGCGGCCAAGGGCGCGTGGATGCGGCTCAGGCCGTAAACCCAGATCTCGTCGTAGAATCGCGCCATCGTCTCGATCGCGCCCTTGCGCTCCCATTCGGGCACGAGGCGGTCGGCGTCGTCCAGCACGTCGCGCAGGCCGAGCACCAGCCGGATCCCGCGGGCGGCTGCGCTGTCCAACACAGGCATCAGCTCGCCCTGGAACCCGGCGGGCTCCTTGTCGACGAGGATCAGGTCGGGCCGGAAGGCCGCGCAGGTTCGAGCGATGGCGGCCGAGCGCTGTGCCACGGTCCGGGCGAGGGGGACCGCGGGATCGAGGCTGGCATAGTTGCCGTCGGGGAACTTCGTCACCGGCGGCAACCGGACCGTGCGCACGCCGGCCGCGAAGGCGAAGCGGTCGATCACCGGCGATCCCGAGACGATCATCGCCCGCGCGCCGCGGTCACCGCCGACGATGGCGTTGGCGATGGCCCGCGAGCGGCGCAAATGGCCGAGCCCGAAGGTGTCGTGGCTGTAGATCAGGACGCGGGAGGCGGGGGCCGGCTCGTCCACGCGCATCGGTTCAGACCGCCTCGGTTGACGGCGCGAGGATCGCAGCCGCAGCCGTCTCGCACAAGCCGGTCCGAGCGGCAAACCGGTTGGATAGCCGAGGCGCCGCGCGATGCGTCTCGGCGTTTCACCGTCCGGAACGGACGAGCGTGAGCGCGCCCCCTCGGAAAAGCCTCGCCGTCCGCAGCGTACTGGACGTCCCGACGTTCAGGCCGGGACCCCTTCAACCCGGGCCGGCCTGCGGCGCAAAGGAGCTTCTTGCGGCGCCTCGCGCGGCGGCGCCGAGATGCTGTGCCGGTCGCCCCCGGTCAGGCCATCGGCCGCGGCATCCGGAAGGGCAGCATCAGCTGCACCAGCGGGTTGCGGAACCGGTCGAGCGAGAGGCTCTCGTGCATCGCCCGCACCGGTTCGCCGCACAGCGTCGAGGCCAGCAGCGACCGGGCGTAGAAGGGCGTGTCCTCGTAGGTGGCCAGTACGCGGGCGCGGCCGTCGTCGCTGCGGGTTTCGCGGGCCATGCGCCAGAACGACGTCGCCGGCAGCGGCGCGGCGGCGGGTGGCCGGATTTCGCGACGGCTTCCATCGGCGGAGAACCGGAGCGACAGGTTTTGGCCGCCGCCCTCCCGGTGCTGGACGTCGTACAGGATCGCGGCGCCGTCCGGCAGATCGGCCCGGCACCACGTCCAGCGGGAGAAGGCGGCGGCGAGCGGCTCGTCGCCGTCGTTCGTGTCGAAGTAGCCGCTGCCGCGCCAGCGCAGATCCGGCTGGTCGAAGGCCACCTCCACTCGCGAGGAGGGCGCCATCGGCCACCAGCGGTGGCGGCCGGCCCGGTCGAGGTGGAACGGGCCGCCTGTGAAGCCCCGGGGCTCCAGCCGCACCGTGCCGCGGATCCGGTGCGGCACCGGCGCGCCGCGCTCGTCGATCCGGACCGTCAGCGCGGTGCCGTCCCAGTGCATGGCGCTCGGGCCGATGGCGATGTGGTCGGCGCTGCGCGACAGGCTGGCGGCGCCGCGCTCCGTCATGGCGAAGCGGCTTGGGCTGCCGTACAGCACCACGTTCATCGCGCAGTGGGCGAACGGGTCCTTGTCGATGCTCCAGCCGTAATAGGGTGAGAACACGCTGCCGATGAACGCGATGATGGTGAGGCCCTGGCGGCCGTCGTCGCTCACCGCATCGACGTACCACCACGCGTAGCCATTCCGCGCGACCGGGCCGTCGAAGCGCGGTCGTCCAGGATCGCCGCCGCCGCTAGCCGGCCCGACTGCGCCGCCATCGGCACGCCCGGGCCGGGATGCACCGAACCCCCCGCCAGATAGAGGCCCGGCACCGCCGTCCGCGCTCCGGCGCGCTTGAAGGTCGCCGCCCAGCCCTGGGCTGCCCGCCCGTACAGGGCTCCCCCCGTCCCGGGAAACAGCGCGTCGAAGTCCCGCGGTGTCGTCGTCACCGCCGGCGAGGCCATGTCCAGGCTCAAGCCGCAGGCCCCCAGCCGGCGGAACAGGTTCCTCGCGCATGTCTCGATCTCCGTCGGTGAGGGCGGGTGGTCCCGGCCGTCCGCCGGGGCGTTGACCAGCATCAGAAGGCGCTCGGGCCCGTCGGGCATGGTGTGCCCCTCGATCCGGTCCTGAGCGCATACGTAGACGGTGGGATCCGCGGGTAGGCGGCGCGCCCGCAGGATCGCGTCGAACTCCGCACGGTAGTCTTGGGAGAAGAAGACCGTGTGGTGGGACAACGGAAAGCCCCGCGTCGTCGCAGCGGCGCACAGGGTCACGGCCGAGAGCGAGCGGTCGGTGGGGGCCAGGCGCTCGCCAGCGGCGGCGGTCTCCGGTCCGAGGAGGCCCGCGCCCAGCGCGGCGCAGTCGGCGTTGCAGACGACGCGGTCCGCCGCGATCCGCTCGCCGTCGGCCAGCACCACGCCGGCGACGCGGCCGCGCTCGGTGAGGATGCGCTCGACCTGCGCGCCGTAGCGGAACGCGGCGCCGCGCTCGGCGGCGAGGTCAGCCACCGCCCGCGCCAGCCCGCTGAGCCCATCCGCGACCGTCCAGACCCCTGCCTGCTCCACGTGGGCGACCAGCATCAGCGTCGCCGGCGCCGTGAACGGTGATGCGCCGCAATAGGTCGCGTAGCGGCCGAACAGCTGCTGCAGCCGCGGATCGCGGAAGAAGGTCCCGAGGGCGGACCACAGGGTGGCGAAGGGCTGGATCCGCCAGAGGTCGCCGAGGCCCGACAGCCCGACCCGCTGCGCGAGGCCGGCCGGGCTGGTCCGCCCCTCGCGGATGAACGGTCCCTCGAGCGTCCGGTAGACCTCGGCCGACCGCGCGCAGAAGCGCCGGTACCCCTCGGCCTCCCGGGGACCGGCGAAATCCGCGATGGCCGCCGCCGACGCCTCGATGTCGGCGAAGAGGTCGAGCCGCTCGTCGCGGCTCCAGGCGTGTCGGGCCAGCAGACTGGCCGGCGCGAGGGCGACCCGCTCGGCGAATCGCGCGCCGCATTCGGCGAACAGCTCCTCGAAGACCCACCGCATGGTGAAGACGGTGGGGCCGGCCTCGATCATGCGGCCTCCCGCAGGGATGCTGCGCATCTTCCCGCCCGGATGCGGCGCCTTCTCGACGACGATCGTGTCGAGGCCGGCATCGGCCAGCCGGAGGGCCGCGGCGAGGCCGCCGATACCGGCACCGATTACGACGACGCGCTCCTGCGCCACGCTTGCCTCACGCTTCGACCCTGAAGCCGGATTGATCTGCGGTCGCGAAAGTGTCAATAAGAAATGACACTTGTTGCTGACAACCGCACACAACACGGGGGCAACGCATGGAGCCGGGTCGCCGAATCGAGACGGCGCTGGATCGCGCCGTCGCTTACGCCGAGGCGCCCGGTGCGCCCCCCCTCCTGGCCGAAGCCCTGCGCTATGCGGTCTTCCCGGGCGGCCACCGCATCCGCCCGCGCCTCTGCCTCTCGGTGGCGCGGGCCTGCGGGGACGACGATCCCGCAGGTTCCGAAGCCGCCGCGGCGGCGATCGAACTCCTGCACTGCGCCTCCCTGGTCCACGACGACCTGCCCTGCTTCGACGACGCGCCGATGCGCCGGCAGAAGCCCGCCGTCCACGTGGCTTTCGGCGAGCCGATCGCCGTGCTGACCGGCGACGCGCTCATCGTCCTCGCCTTCGAGACGGTGGCCCGCGCAGCCGGCCGGCGCCCTGGGCGGCTCGTCCGCCTCGTCGGTCTGCTCGGACGCGCCGCCGGCTCCCCATCCGGCATCGCGGCGGGACAGGCCTGGGAATCGGAGGCGCATATCAGCCTGAGCGATTACCAGCAGGCCAAGACGGGGGCCCTGTTCGCAGCCGCTACGGTGGCGGGCGCGGCGGCCGCCGGTGCCGAACCGGAGCCCTGGCGCCGCCTGGGCGAGTGCCTCGGCGAGGCCTACCAAGTGGCCGACGACCTGCGCGACGTGGCCTGCCGCCAGGAGGAGATCGGGAAGCCCGCCGGGCGCGACGCCACTCTGGGCCGGCCCAACGCTGCCGCGCTGCTCGGCACCGACGGGGCGATGGCGCGCCTGTCGCGCCTGACCCGGGAGGCCGTGGCGTCGATCCCGGCTTGCCCCGGGGCGGCCGGACTGACCGCGGAGATTGAGGCGCAGGCGCGGCTCTTCCTGCCCGCGAGCCTGCGCGCGGTGGTGGCCTGAGCGCGGGCTCCCTTCCCGGCACCGGCGCGGTGCCGCCGGTGCCACCGGTTCCGCGCGGCTGGACCGACCGATGGCTCGCGTGGCGCAACCGCCTCGTCGCCAGCCCCCGCTTCCAGCGCTGGGCGGCGGGCTTCCCGCTGACCCGCGGCATCGCGCGCCGGAACACCCGGGCGCTGTTCGATCTCTGCGCGGGGTTCGTCTACACCCAGGTCCTCACCGCCTGCGTCCGCCTGGACCTGTTCTCGATCCTGGCCGGCGGACCGCTGTCCGTCGACGCGCTGGCGCGACGGCTCGAGCTTCCGCCGGAGAACGCGCGCCGCCTGCTCGGCGCCGCCGAGTCGCTGGGATTGCTGCGGGCGCTATCCGGCGACCGGTACGGGCTGGCCGATCTCGGCGCCGCGCTCGTCGGCAATCCCGGCGTCGCCGCGATGATCGAGCACCACGCGCTCCTCTACGCCGATCTGGCGGATCCGGTGGCACTCCTGCGCGACGCGGCCCAGCCGACCCGGTTGGCGGGCTACTGGCCCTATGCGCACGGCGCGGCGAGCGATGCACGAACGGTCGCGCCCTATGGCGGCCTGATGGGCGCTTCGCAGGCGCTGATCGCCGAAGACGTGCTGGACGCCTGCGACCTTTCGCAGGCCGGGCACCTCATGGACGTGGGCGGCGGAGAGGGAGCCTTCCTGGAGGCGGTCGCTCGCCGGCATGCGGGACCGAGGCTGACCCTCTTCGATCTGCCGGCGGTCGCCGATAGGGCCGCGGACCGGCTCGTGCGGGTCGGGCTCGGCGCGCGAATCGCGTGCCGCGGCGGTGATTTCCACGCCGCGCTGCCCGCCGGCGCCGATACCGTTTCCCTCGTCCGGATCGTTCACGACCACGACGACGCACCGGCCCTGGCGCTGCTCACGGCCGTCTGCGCCGCCTTGCCACCCGGTGGGACGCTCCTCCTCGCGGAGCCGATGGCCGGCACGCCCGGCGCCGAACCGGTCGGGGATGCGTATTTCGGCTTTTACCTGCTGGCGATGGGCTCCGGCCGTCCGCGCCGCGCTGCGGAGCTCCGCGCGATGCTCCGGAGCGCGGGATTCGCGCACGTGCAGGAGCTTCCGACCCGCCGGCCGCTGCTCACTCGCGTGCTCCGCGCCCAAAAATCAGACGCCCAAGTGTAAGTGTGACTTGACGCTGAAGTATGTCTATCTAGGATGACACAAAGCGACTCCCTCTCCAGAGAGTCGGCCAAACACAGGCGGATGATTCCAGCCATGGACGCGCTCGCCATCATCCTCGAAAAACCGGAGCATCTTGCTATTCAGCGGTTGCCGCTGACTCCGGCCGGTGAAGCCGATGCCGTCGTGGCCGTGTCCTGGAGCGGTATCAGCACCGGCACGGAGCGCCTGCTCTGGTCGGGCCGCATGCCGTCGTTCCCCGGGATGGGGTACCCGCTCGTGCCCGGCTACGAATCCGTCGGCACCGTCGTCGACGTGAAGCCAGGTGCTTCGATCCGGGTCGGGCAGAGCGTCTACGTTCCGGGAGCGCGCTGCTTCGGTTCCGTTCGCGGCCTCTTCGGGGGCGCCGCCTCGCATCTCGTCGCGCCAATCGAGCGACTGGTTCCGGTGGATCCGGCTCTCGGCGAACGTGCCTGCCTCCTGGCTCTCGCGGCGACGGCCTACCGCGCGCTCGGTGGCATCCGGCCCGGCGCCAAGCCCTTGATCGTCGGACACGGTGTCCTCGGGCGGCTTCTGGCGCGCCTGACGCTGGCGGCCGGTGCCGAGCCGACGATCTGGGAGACCGATCCTATCCGCGCGACGGGCGACCACGGCTACACGATCCTCGCGCCGCAGGCGGACCCGCGGCGCGACTACACGACGATCACCGATGTCAGCGGGAATGCCGCCGGCCTCGACGACCTGATCGCGCACCTGGCGCCGGGCGGCGAGATCGTCTTGGCCGGGTTCTACGAGGCCCCGCTCAGCTTTGCCTTCCCCCCGGCCTTCATGCGGGAGGCCAGGATCCGGATCTCCGCCGAGTTCCGGCCGGAAGACACGGCGGCCGTCACGATGCTGATCGAGAGCGGCCGGCTCTCCCTCGACGGGCTGATCACGCACCGTGTTCCGGCGAACCAGGCACAGGACGCCTATCGCACGGCATTCGCCGATCCGTCCTGCCTGAAGATGATCCTCGACTGGAGGAACGCCGCGTGAATGTTCAACTGAACAAGGCCGCCCTGTCCCAAGCCGCGCAGCTTCGCGCCGAGGCGGCGGTCGAGCCGGATCCGGTCGTTACCGCGCCGGCCAAGAAAGAGACGCAGATCATCGCGATCTACGGCAAGGGCGGCATCGGCAAGTCGTTCACGCTGGCCAATCTCAGCTACATGATGGCCCAACAGGGCAAGAAGGTCCTGCTGATCGGCTGTGATCCGAAGAGCGACACGACCTCGCTCCTGTTCGGCGGCAAAGCCTGCCCGACGATCATCGAGACTTCGACCAAGAAAAAGCTCGCCGGCGAGGCTGTGGCCATCGGCGACGTCTGCTTCAAGCGCGACGGCGTCTACGCCATGGAGCTGGGCGGTCCCGAGGTCGGCCGCGGCTGCGGCGGCCGCGGCATCATCCACGGCTTCGAACTGCTGGAGAAGCTCGGCTTCCACGACTGGGGCTTCGACTTCGTCCTGCTCGATTTCCTGGGCGACGTGGTCTGCGGCGGCTTCGGCCTGCCGATCGCCCGGGACATGTGCCAGAAGGTCATCGTCGTCGGCTCGAACGACCTGCAATCGCTCTACGTCGCCAATAACGTCTGCTCGGCGGTGGAGTATTTCCGCAAGCTCGGCGGCAATGTCGGCGTCGGCGGTCTGGTGATCAACAAGGATGACGGCACCGGCGAGGCCCAGGCCTTCGCGGACGCCGCCGGCATCCCGGTCCTGGCCTCGATCCCGGCCGACGACGACATCCGCCGCAAGAGCGCCAACTACGAGATCATCGGCCGACCGGAGAGCCGCTGGGGCAGCCTGTTCTCGGATCTGGCCGCCAACGTCGCCGACGCGGCACCGCATCGGCCGACGCCGCTGACGCAGGACGGGCTGCTCGGCCTGTTCTCCAGCGACGTCACCGGCCGCGACGTGGTCTTGGTCCCGGCGACCCACGAGGACATGTGCGGCGTCGCCCACGTGTCCAAGCCGTCCCTCGAAGTCGTCTACGACGAGGTCTGACGCGCATGGCCGTCTCCCTCGACATCGCCGATCTGCGGGCCCGCAAGGCGCCCGCAAATGTTGACCTCGCCGCCACCCGGGGCGACGGGGTCGGTTGCCACGCCGGCGGCGACGCGATGCGGGCGGCAGCCGAAGCGGCCGGCATGTCGGAGACCCTGGCGCAGCTGCGGAGCGATTATCCGCAGGGGCCGCACGACCAGCCCCAGAGCATGTGTCCGGCCTTCGGTTCGCTCCGGGTCGGTCTGCGGATGCGCCGCACCGCCACCATCCTGTCAGGCTCGGCCTGCTGCGTTTACGGCCTGACCTTCACGTCCCACTTCTACGGTGCGCGGCGCAGCGTCGGCTACGTGCCGTTCAACTCGGAGACGCTCGTCACCGGCAAGCTGTTCGAGGACATCCGCGAGGCGGTCCACGCCACCGCACGGCCCGAGGATTACGACGCCGTCGTCGTCATCAACCTCTGCGTGCCGACCGCCTCCGGCGTGCCGCTGCGTCTGCTCCCGAAGGAGATCGACGGCGTCCGCGTGATCGGCATCGACGTGCCGGGCTTCGGGGTTCCGACCCACGCCGAGGCCAAGGACGTGCTGGCGGGCGCCATGCTGAAGGTCGCCCGTTCGGAGGTCGAGCGGGGTCCGGTCGCCGCCCCCCGCGGCGGACGTTCCGAGCGCCCGAGCATCGCGCTCCTCGGCGAGATCTTCCCGGCCGATCCCGTGGTGATCGGCGCGTTGCTGGAGCCGCTCGGCCTCGCGGCCGGCCCGGTGGTGCCGACGCGCGAGTGGCGCGAACTCTACAGCGCGCTCGATTGTGCCGCCGTGGCCGCGATCCACCCGTTCTACACCGCCTCCATCCGTGAGTTCGAGGCTGCCGGCCGGCCCATCGTCGGCTCCGCCCCGGTCGGCGTCGACGGCACCGCCGACTGGCTCGACCGGATCGGCGAGGCCTGCGGTGTCGCCCGCGCCACCGTCGAGGCGGCCAAGAACCGGATTCTGCCGGGCATCCGTGGGGCGCTCGGCGCCATGCCGATCAAGGGCCGGATCACGCTCTCCGGCTACGAGGGGTCGGAACTCCTCGTGGCGCGACTCCTCGTCGAGAGCGGCGCCGAGGTTCCCTACGTGGGCACCGCCTGCCCGCGCACGCCCTGGTCCGAGGCCGACCGCGACTGGCTCGAGGCCCGCGGCACCCAGGTGCGCTACCGGGCCTCCCTGGAGGACGACCTCTACGCTTTCGAGTCGCTGAAGCCGGACCTCGCCATCGGCACGACCCCCGTCGTGCAGCGGGCCAAGGAGCGCGGCACCCCGGCGCTGTACTTCACCAACCTGATCTCGGCGCGCCCCCTGATGGGCGCGGCCGGCGCCGGCTCGCTCGCGACCGTGATCAACGCGGCGATGGGCAACAAGGCGCGGTTCGCCGCGATGCGCGCCTTCTTCGAAGGTGTCGGCACCGGTCATGCCGCCGGCGTCTGGCAGGAGGTGCCGCAGCGCCGCCAGGGCCCGAAGATCGAGGGCCCGAAGAAGCCGATCGGGGAGATGGCATAATGCTGATCCTCGATCACGACAGGGCCGGCGGATACTGGGGCGCGGTCTACGTCTTCACGGCGATCAAGGGCCTGCAGGTCGTCATCGACGGCCCCGTGGGCTGCGAGAACCTGCCGGTGACGTCGGTGCTGCACTACACCGATGCGCTGCCGCCCCATGAATTGCCGATCGTGGTCACCGGCCTCGCCGAGGAAGAGCTCGGACGGCACGGCACCGAGGGCGCCATGAAGCGCGCCCACGCGACCCTCGATCCCGGCCAGCCCAGCGTGGTGGTCACCGGCTCCATCGCCGAGATGATCGGCGGCGGCGTCACCCCCGAGGGCACCGGCCTCCAGCGTTTCCTGCCGCGCACCATCGACGAGGACCAGTGGCAGGCCGCCGACCGGGCGATGCGCTGGCTCTGGCAGGAATACGGCGCCAAGAAATTCGCCAAGAAGGGCATCCCGGCCCGGCCCGAGAAGAAGCCCGGCGAGAAGCGGCGGGTCAACCTGATCGGGCCGGCCTACGGCACCTTCAACATGCCCTCGGACCTCGCCGAGATCCGGCGGCTGGTGGAGGGGATCGGCGCCGAGGTGAACCTGACCTTCCCGCTGGGCTCGCACCTCGCGGACGTGCCGAAGCTCGTCAACGCCGATGCCAATGTCTGCCTGTACCGGGAGTTCGGCCGCCTGCTCTGCGAGGATCTGGAGCGGCCCTACCTGCAGGCGCCGATCGGCGTGCTCTCGACCACCAAGTTCCTGCGCTCGCTCGGCGCGATCCTCGGCCTCGATCCCGAGCCGTTCATCGAGCGCGAGCGCCACACCACGATCAAGCCGGTCTGGGATCTGTGGCGCTCGGTGACGCAGGACTTCTTCGGCACCGCGAGCTTCGGCATCGTCGCCACCGAGACCTATTCGCGCGGCGTCCGCCACTTCCTCGAGGACGAGATGGGCCTGCCCTGCCATTTCGCCTTCGGCCGCTCGGCCGGGCACAAGCCCGACAACGCCGCGGTCCGGGCGGCGATCGCCGCCAAGCCGCCCCTGGTGCTGTTCGGCTCGTTCAACGAGCGGATGTACCTCGCCGAG
>Ga0160428_1000917_pt1 | contig 26551 bp, 24 predicted proteins | sample SolpanmetagenomM_FD_108198 | JGI IMG/M metagenome (GOLD analysis project Ga0160428, IMG submission 108198) | Solar panel surface microbial communities from Lawrence Berkeley National Laboratory, California, USA - M | ecosystem: Engineered > Built environment > Solar panel > Unclassified ... | reverse complement strand
CTCTGCGGTCGCGGGCTCCGGCGTCACGAATCCGAGGGGCGCAAGACCCTTCTCCAGCAGCGTCTCGGCGAGCAGTCCGTATTTCCGCATCGGGAACCGGTGGCCCGACGGGAGGCTCGACTCGTAGGCAGGATGAAAGGCGATCGGCGGGATCACGCCGCGGCGCCCCGGTCGGCCAGGATCGCTTCGGCGAGGTGCAGGCCGCTGTCGTGGGCAGCCTCGATCCGGGCACCGATACACCAGTCGCCGGCAGCGCCGAGACGAAGGGCGGGGTCGTAGAGGCTGGGAACGCCGAGGGCGACCTCCACCTGGGCGTAGCGCCAGCGATGCGCCTCCGCGACGGTCGGCCGAAGCGTGGTGCCGAGCCGCTCCGCGGTCGCTTGAACGAGCGCGGAGACGACGGTCTCGCGCGGGTCCTCGAGGTGCTGGCGCGACCAATCCGGCGTGGCATGGATGGTGAGCCGTATGCCGTCCGGACGGCCGGGCTTCGAGGAGTCGCAGGCGATGAGGCCGATCGGATCCTCCCGAGGCTCCATCAGGGGCTCCGCCGTCGCCGCCTCGACGGCGAGCATCAATGACCAGCACGGCGCGTACCGGGCCAGGGCGATGCCGGGCAGCGCGAAACCGGACGTTTCGAGCAGGGTGAGCGCTTGGGGCGCGGGGAAGGTGATCGCCACGGCGCCGAACGGCCCATAAACTGCGCCCGTCGCGTCCTCGATATGCCACTCGGACTCGCGCCGCAGAATCCGCGTGATCGTGGTGGTGCTCATCACCGCAAGACCGGCCAGCAGATCGCGGACCGGAGCGGTCATGCTGGGCTGGCCGACGTGGCGCCCCGAACCCGCCCAGGGCGCCGCCACGCCCCGCCGCACCCAATCTTCGAGCCGGATAGCGAATGCGTGTCCATGTGCCCGCATGAATTGGGCACCATGGTCGAACTGCGCGGCCCCGGACCGCCGTGTTGCCATCCGGCCGCCGACGCCGCGTCCCTTGTCGAACACTTGGACGCGTAGCCCGGCTTCGGCGAGTCTGCGGGCCGCCGCCGCACCGGCCATGCCGGCTCCCAGGATCGCGACACTGCGCTGCACGTCCACGGACTGGCTCTGCCCCGATCAAGTGGCGCGAACCGCCGCGCACCGGTCAAACTAGGGGAGATGGAAGAGGACGTCAGGGCGACCGGCTGTCTCGATCCCGCCCGTGCTCACGTCCGCGGATCTGCAACTCGCCCCCTCGCTCCGGAAAGCGGGAACGCCTCGGAGGTCTCGAGGGAGCCCCTTGATGGCCGATACGATCCGTGACGAGCTCGTTCGAGACTGCTGCGCAGTGCCTCGCGATCAGGTTCTGCGGATCCGGGTCCGACGACACGATCCGGGCGAAGCGGTTCTGGCGAGCGCCGGGCAGTTGCCTGCGGCGCGACCGCGCCGCGTCCGGCAGTGCGTGGTGCGGGTAGAGGGAATCGAACCCCCACGCCTTGCGGCTGGCGATTTTGAGTCGCCCGCGTCTACCAATTCCGCCATACCCGCCCGTCCGGCGCTCTTCGCACAGGTCGGCCGCGCCGGCCAAGCGCGTTTTTCGCCCGCGGTGCCAATCTGGTCAACGCGGAGCGCCTATGCTCAAAGGGCGCCGCTCGGTCACTTCGGACGGTTGGATGCTTCGCCGGCTCTATGCGTGGATCTTGGCCCTCAGCGACAGGCCGTCCGCGCCCTACGTGCTCGGCGCCGTGGCGTTCGCCGAGAGTTCTTTCTTCCCGGTCCCACCGGACGCGATGCTCGTGCCCATGGCGGTGAGCCGTCCGGACCGCGTCTGGCTCTACGCCACCATCGCGACCGTCGCGTCGGTCCTGGGCGGACTCGTCGGTTATGCCATCGGCGCGCTGCTGTTCGACTCCCTCGGCGAATGGCTCATCCGGGTCTACGGCCTGCAGAATTCGGCCGCGACCTTTCAGGAATCGTATGCGCGATACGGGCACTGGGTCATCCTGTTGAAGGGTCTGACGCCGATCCCCTACAAGCTCGTCACGATTACCTCGGGCCTCGCCCATTACAGCCTGTTCTGGTTCACGGTGCTGTCGGTCATCACAAGAGGTGCCCGCTTTTTCATCCTTGCCGGTCTGCTCGGCCGCTACGGCATCCAGATCCGCGGCGTCCTCGATCGACACCTCAACGCCGTCGTGGCGATTTCCCTCGCCGTCATCATCCTCGGCTTCCTGCTCTTCAAGGTGATCCTGTGACGATGAATACGGCAGCTACCCTGCGCGTGAAGACGACGGGCCTGTGGCTCGCGATCCTGGCGTCCCTCGTCGTGGCGGCCGTCCTCGTGATGCAATACGGATACGGCTATGCGCCCTGCAAGCTCTGCCTGACCGAGCGGCTACCCTACTACGCGGCCGTCCCGCTCGGGTTGATCGCGCTGTTCTCGCCCGAGCGTGTCGGGCGGATGGCGCTCGGACTGGCCGCTTTGGGGCTGCTCTACGGCGCCGGGATCGGCGTCTACCACGCTGGCGCCGAGTGGGGCTTCTGGCCGGGACCGTCCGATTGCGGCGGCGGGACGGGTGCCAATCCGGGTCAGATCGGCGATTTCCTCAACGCCCTCCAATCCACGAAGGTGGTCGACTGCTCGATCGCAGCGCTGCGGGTTCTCGGGGTCTCCCTGGCCGGGTGGAACGTCCTCGCGTCCTTCGCCCTCGCGTCCCTCGCCGGCACGGCCGCGGCGCGGCCCTGAGCGGACAGACGCTTGAGCCCTCTGTCCCGGCCGGTGACGCGCTGGTTTAGTTCCGATCGTCGGGCAGAATAGGCAGGGCGGCCACGTCGATCCCTTCCTCGATGAGCGCGCGCGCCTCGTCGGGGCTGGCCTCGCCATAGATCGAGCGGCCTTCCGTCTCGCCATAATGGATTTTGCGCGCCTCCTCCGGGAAGCGGGCACCCACATGTTCGGAATTGGCCACGACGTGGTCCTTCAGCGCACGCAGCATCGCCCTGAGCTGTCGCTCGGGTTCGGCCACCATGGTCATGGGCGCCGCCGGTTGCGGCGGCTGCGGGGCAGGTGCACGCTCCCGATCCGTGCGGGCGATGCTCGGGACCATGAGCGCCTTGCTGACTTTCGCACTGTCGCAGATCGGACAGGTCACGAGGCCGCGCGCAGCCTGCGCGTCGTAGGAATCCGACGAGGGGAACCAGCTCTCGAAGCCGTGGGCCGCCTCGCAGACGAGACTGTAACGGATCATTCGCCTGAACTTGCTGCTGTTTTATTGTGCGGCCTGCACCTTCGGGCCGGCCTGTTCAACGGTGAAGGGCCGCCCATGCTTCAGCGACGGAATGCGCGCCCGGGCATCGGCGACCTGCGCCACGTCGATCTCCGCCAGGATCACACCGGGCTCGGACCCGCCCGCATCGGCCAGCACCCGGCCCCAGGGATCGACGATCATCGAATGGCCGTAGGTTTCCCGCCCGTCCTCGTGCAGACCGCCCTGCGCGGCGGAGATCACGAACGAACCCGTCTCGATCGCCCGCGCCCTCTGAAGAACGTGCCAGTGGGCCTCCCCGGTCTGGCGGGTGAAGCAAGCGGGCGCGGTGAGGATCTCGGCCCCGGCTTCGGCCAGCGCCCGGTAGAGACCCGGGAAGCGAATATCGTAGCAGATCGTGAGGCCCAGCATGGCCCACGGCGTGGCCGCGACGACCGCGCAGGCTCCGCCGGTATAGGTCGCCGATTCCCGCCAGCGCTCGCCGCTCGGCAGATCCACATCGAACAGGTGAAGCTTATCGTAGGAGGCCAGGATCTCGCCGTCGGCACCGATCAGGTAGGCGCGATTGGCGATCTTGTCGCCCGAGCGCACCGCGATCGAGCCGATCTGCACCACCGTTCTGGTTGCGCGCGCGGTCTCGCGCAGATCCGCAAGCGTCGCATCCCGGGCCTCGTCGGTCACCTGCGCGAACAGCCGCTCCCGGCTTCGTTCGACCAGGGAGGTCATCTCGGGTGTCTGAATGTAGACCGCGCCGAGCCCAGCCGCTTCGCGGATGCCCGCGACCGCCGCCGCACGGTTCGCGCCCGGGTCCCGGCCCGAACGCATCTGCAAGCAGGCGGCCGCAAACCGGGTTTCAGGCATCGGCCGTGTCCTTCAGGAGGCGATCGAGCTTGCCAGCACGGTCCAGGGCGTAGAGATCGTCGCAGCCGCCGACATGCGTTTCGCCGATGAAGATCTGCGGGACGCTGGTGCGTCCGCCGGCGCGGTCGACCATCGTCGTGCGGGCGCCCTGCACGCGCTCGACATCGATCTCCTGGAAGGCCGCGCCCTTGTCCTTCAACAGGCTCTTTGCCGCCGAGCAATAGGGGCACCAGGCCGTGGTGTAGATCGTGACCGGCTGCATGGCGTTGGTCGTCTCGCGCGTGAACTCCGACCATATAGGAGCGCGCAATCCGAATTGCCTATGCCCGTGTGGTCACAGCGCACCGCGCCGGCAGCGGCGCATCGTGCGATGCGCTCGGCCGCGTGGCGCCGCTCAGGCCGCCAGCAGCTTCTCGACCTCGTTCACGAGGTCGCGCAGATGGAAGGGCTTCGACAGGACCTTCGCGTCCTTCGGCGCCTTGGAATCGGGATTGAGCGCCACGGCGGCGAAGCCCGTGATGAACATGACCTTGATGTCGGGATCGAGCTCGGTCGCCCGGCGCGCGAGCTCGATGCCGTCCATCTCGGGCATCACGATATCGGTCAGCAGCAGCTCGAACGGTTCCTCGCGCAGCCGATTATAGGCCGAGAGGCCGTTGTCGAAGGACAGGACGTCGTAGCCCGCGTTCTGAAGCGCCTTGGCGAGGAACCGGCGCATGTCGTTGTCGTCTTCCGCCAGCAGGATTTTCATCGGCCGGATCCGAGCCTTCGAGTCAGGAGGTTGATCCCATAAAGGGAGGCGATGGTAAACAAGGTGTTAGGATGGCGCCCGCGATTCGCACCGCGATGCCCGAAGCGGCTCCGTGAGCCGCGCGCTTGGAGTGGACAGGCGGCCGATCGCGCACCACAGTGCGGGTCTGCCGCGCTTGCCCAACCGCCGGGGTGTCCACGAGACGATGACTGCGCCTGAACCGGTCGAGCCAGACGCCTTCGGATTCGCCCCGGCCTTCATGGTCGACGAGCCGGCGGCTCACACCCTGCCTTTCGTCTTCAATACCGGTCATTCCGGAGCCGTCTACCCCCCGCACTTCATCGCGGCCTCACGCCTCGACGCCCTGTCCCTGCGGCGCTCCGAGGACGCGCACGTGGAGCGCCTGTTCGCCTCGGTGGTGACGCTCGGCGCACCCTTGCTGCGCGCGAATTTTCCGCGGGCCTTCCTGGACGTCAATCGCGAGCCGTTCGAACTCGATCCGCGCATGTTCGACGGTCGGTTGCCGCCCTTCGCCAACACCCGGTCGATGCGCGTCGCCGGCGGACTGGGCACGGTTCCCCGAGTGGTGGCCGACGGTCAGGAGATCTACGCCCGCAGATTGCCGGTGAGCGAGGCGACGGCGCGGATCGAGGGGCTCTACAAGCCCTATCACCGGGCTCTGCGCGACCTCATTCAGCGGACGTCGCGCAATCACGGCCATTGTGTGCTGATCGACTGCCACTCGATGCCGTCTTCAAGCCTCGGGCGCGATACCGAGGTCAAGGCCGATGTCGTCCTGGGGGACCGGTACGGGACCGCCTGCGCGCCGAGCCTGATCGAGGGCTTCGAGGCCGCCTTCCGGGGGCGCGGCTTCCGCGTGGTGCGCAACAAGCCGTACGCCGGCGGCTTCATCACCGAGCATTACGGCGAACCCAACCTCGGGCGCCACGCGCTCCAGATCGAGGTCAATCGCGCGCTCTACATGAATGAGGTGAGCCTCGCGATCACGCCGGGCTTCACCAGCCTCGTGGCGGCCTTGGAGTCGATCGTGGCTGACGTCGCCGCCGACCTGGGCGACCTCGCACCGCGCCGGATGGCGGCCGAATAGCCTTCGCCTGCGTCCGCCTCAGGCGGAGTCACCGCCGTCAAAGAAAAAAGGCCACTCCCGAAGGAGCGGCCCGAAGTCTAGGGAGGAAACGCCCAAGAAGGGCTGCGGGACCGCGACGCCATCGCGATCTCGCAACGCACAAACTAAAGTGCGACGCACAAGAAGCAAGGCTTAAATCGTCTCCGCTTCCGCGTCAGGAGCATGGCTGCACCGCGCCGTTCAGCCCTGATCCTTCAGCAGCTTGGCGATCTCGATCCGGAGAGGGCCTGCCAGATCCGGGCGCTCGAGGGCGTAAGCCAAGTTGGCCGTGAGGAAGCCGAGCTTCGAGCCGGTGTCGTAGGTCCGCCCGTCGAACCGCAGGCCGAAGAAGTCCTGCGTTTCCATCAGGTCGATCATGGCATCGGTGAGCTGGATCTCGCCGCCCGCCCCCTTCTTGCCGTGCTCCAGGATACCGAAAATCTCAGGCTGCAGGATGTATCGCCCGGAAATGATGTAGTTCGACGGGGCGGTGCCCTGCTTGGGCTTCTCGACCATGCCGGTGATCTGGAACGATTGTCCGTAGGTCTCGCCGACGCTCACGATGCCGTATTGATGGGTTTCTTCGGGGGCCACCTCCTCCACGGCGATGACGTTGCCGCCGTGCTGCGCGTAGGTCGCCAGCATCTGCTGCATGCAGCCGCGGCTCAGCATGTCGGGCAACAGGACCGCGAAGGGCTCGTCCCCCACGATCTCGCGGGCGCACCAGACCGCGTGTCCGAGGCCGAGGGGCGCCTGTTGCCGGGTGAAGCTGGTCTGACCGGCCTTCGGCAGATCCCTCTTGAGATCCTCGTAGGCCGCGGTCTTGCCGCGCTCCTGAAGGGTGTGATCCAGCTCGAATGCGATATCGAAATGGTCCTCGATCACCGCTTTGCCGCGGCCGGTCACGAAAATGAAATGCTCGATCCCGGCTTCCCGAGCCTCATCGACCACATGCTGCACGACCGGCCGGTCCACGACCGTGAGCATCTCCTTCGGAACCGCCTTGGTCGCGGGCAGGAAGCGCGTACCCAACCCCGCCACGGGCAGGACGGCCTTGCGGATCGGTTTCATCGAACGGTAACCCCGAAACTGATTGGAACGACGTGGTCGACGCTGCGGCACGTGAGATAGGCGAACGCGATACACCACGACGACCCTGCGCGGATTCTATGTGGCAGAGTGCCGTAAATATACCGTCTGCGCGCGACTAAGTGGTCATCGCAGGCAGGCTTCTCGAGGGGTGATATGGCGGTTCTTGTGACGGGTGGGGCCGGTTATATCGGCAGCCATATGGTTCTGGCCCTGCTCGATGCAGGTCACGACGAGGTCGTCGTCTTGGACGATCTCTCCACCGGGTTCGATTGGGCGGTCCCGGAAGGCGTGAAGCTCGTCGTGGGGGACGTCGCCGATCAGGCGCTCGTCACGCAGACGATCCTCCAGCACCGGATCGACGCGCTCGCCCACTTCGCCGCCAAGATCGTGGTGCCTGAGTCGGTATCAGATCCCCTCGGCTACTACCTCGCCAACACCGTCAAGACCCGTGCGCTGATCGAGGCGTCCGTGCGGGCGGGCGTGAAGCACGTGATCTTCTCCTCGACGGCGGCCGTCTACGGGGAGCCCGAGGTCGTTCCGGTGCCCGAGGATCTGCCGCTCGCGCCCATCAACCCGTATGGCCGCTCCAAGCTCATGAGCGAGTGGATGATCGCCGACGCGGCGGCCGCGCACGGCTTCTCCTACGTGATCCTGCGCTATTTCAACGTCGCCGGCGCCGATCCGAAGGGTCGGTCCGGTCAATCGACACCGAACGCCACGCACCTGATCAAGGTCGCCACGCAGGCGGCCTTGGGGCAGCGCGAGCGGCTGGACGTGTACGGTACCGACTACCCCACCCCCGACGGCTCGTGCCTGCGCGACTACATCCAAGTGTCCGATCTGGCCGAGGCGCACCGGGTTGCCCTCGATCACCTGCGCTCTGGCGGCGAGAGCCTGACCCTGAACTGCGGCTACGGACGCGGTTACTCGGTGCTCGAGGTCATCGAGGTCGTCAAGCGGATCTCGGGCCGTGATTTCACGGTGCGTCTGTGCCCGCGCCGCGCCGGAGACCCGGCCCGGATCGTGGCCGAGGCCAGCCTGATCCGCGACCGGCTCGGCTGGAGGCCGCGCAACGACGATCTCGACGCCATCGTCGACCAGGCCCTCGCCTGGGAGGACAGCCTCGGCAAGCGCAACCGGATCTGACCGGATGCCCACACGCAGAGCCGTGTGCGCCGCGGCGCTGTGCCTCGCCGCGGCTCCGGCCCGCGCCGCCGAGGGCGCGCGCAGGGACGGCACCTTCCGGACCTTCGTCGAGGCTTTGCGGCCGGACGCCGCCGCGCGCGGCGTCTCCGCGGCGACCTTCGATGCCGCATTCCGGGGGATCAGCGGTCCGGATCCTGCCATCCTCGCCAGGACCCGCGGTCAGAGCGAGTTCGTGCGTCCGGTCTGGGAATACCTCGTGGGCGCCGTCTCGGGTGGTCGCCTCGCGCGCGGGCGCACGCGGGCCGCGGCCGCAGCATCGACCTTGACGGCGATCGAGGCGCGCTACGGGGTCCCGGCGCCGGTGATCCTGGCAATCTGGGGCATCGAGTCGGATTTCGGTGCCAGTGCCGGCAGCGTCCGCACGATCCGAGCCCTGGCGACGTTGGCCGAGGCTCAGCATCGGGGCGCCCTGTTCCGCGACGAGCTCCTCGCGGCGCTCACGATTCTCGAGCGTGGCGACGTCGCGCCCGATCGCATGAGTGGCAGCTGGGCCGGTGCGATGGGCCAGGTTCAGTTTCTTCCGTCCACCTACCTGACGCACGCGGTCGACTTCGACGGCGACGGACGGCGCGATATCTGGACCAGCGATGCGGACTCGCTGGCGTCGATCGCGGCCTATCTGAAGGATCTCAACTGGAACCCGACGGTCTCGTGGGGCTACGAGGTGCGCCTGCCAGACGGCTTCGACCTGTCTCAGTACACGGGCGAACTCGGCGATTTCGCCAAGCGCGGCGTGGGTCGCGCCGATGGCAAGCCTCTTCCTGGGCGGGGCCGTGCCAGCCTCTTCCTGCCGGGCGGAGTGGGTGCGCCCGCCTTTCTGATCACCGACAATTTCGAGGTCATCCGCGGTTACAACACCTCCGACTCCTACGCGCTCGCCGTGGGGCATCTGGCTGACCGGCTCGACGGTGGTGCGCCCCTATCCGCACCCTGGCCATCGGCGTCACTGCGCCTCGACGGACCCGGTCTACGGGCGCTCCAGGCCAGCCTCGGCGCGGCAGGATTCTACGAGGGCCCGCGTGACGGCCGCGCGGGACCTCGACTGCGCGAGGCGGTGCGGCGCTATCAGATCAGCGTCGGACTGCCGGCCGACGGTTATGCCACGCCGGCCCTCCTGGCACGGATGGTGGGCAAGCCCGCGCCCCGGCCGTAAACTGCGGAGTGATTTAGACCCGCGGCCCAGTTCCCCTATACTGGGTCGATGCCGGGCGGATTCCGTCCGGCGAAAGAGTGCGGAATGCGCATGAAAGTCGCTGGTCGGCATGCCTCGATGAACCCGCTGCCGTTCGGGTTCGCGGCTGCCTTGGGGTTGGCGGTTCTGGCGCTGCTCGGCACGGCGCCCGCGCGGGCCCAGTGGGGCGACGGCTATCAGCAGCCCAGTAACGGCGCCTACTACGAGGCTCCGCCGCGTCGCCGCCCCCGGGACGCCTATTACCGCGACGACGGAAGCTACGCGCGCCAGCCACGCTACGCCCCCCAACAGGAGGCGCCGCGCCAGTTCTACTGGCCGTGGGAAGACAGGCCCCAGCCCGTCGCGCCCCAGCCTGAGCGAACCTACCGCGCCCCGCGCCCGCGTCCCAACTACGGCACCACGGAAGCGCAGCGACCGCCGCCCGCGGTCAAGCGCCGGGTCCGCCCCGCCCGAGCCCCGACGCCCGCGAAACCGGCGGTGGCCAAGAGCGAACCGAGCGTGCAGATCGCGATTTTCGGCGACTCGCTGGCGGACCACTTGGCGAAAGGCCTCGATGACGTCTTCGAGGACAATGCCGACGTGGCCGTGATCGACCGCGCCAAGGGGGACAGCGGCCTCGCCCGCAAGGACGTGGTCGACTGGCCGAAGGTGGCGCAGGATTACCTGCAGGTGAGTCCGAAGGTCCGATACGCACTGATCATGCTGGGCGCCAACGACCGGCAGCCGATCCGCGAGGGCGACGAGACGGCGGAACCGCTGACCGATCGGTGGCGGGTCCTTTACAAGGCTCGCGTCGACGCCCTGATCAAGGTCTTCACCGATCGCAAGGTCCCGCTAATCTGGGTCGGTCTCCCGCCGATGCAGAGCGAGGCGCTCAGTCGCGACCTCGCGTCGATGAACGACATCGTCCGCGACAGCGTGACCAAAGCCGGCGCCACCTACGTCGATATCTGGCCGGGCTTCGTCGATGATCGGGATCGCTACGCCGCCTCCGGTCCCGATCCGGAGGGGCAGATCGCCAAGCTCCGTACCGCCGATGGCGTTCATTTCACGAAGGCCGGCGACCGAAAGCTCGCCCACTTCGCCGATGTCGAACTGAAGCGCCTCATGGGTACGGCGGCGCCGGCAGCCGACCAGCCCCCGGCTGCGGCCGTCGCGCCGAGTTCTCCGTCATCCGTGTCGGGACCAAGCCTGGACGGAAGCGGTCAGCCGACCGATACCGCCGCGATCGACCGCCAGATCACCGCGATGCTGCCCAGCCTGCCGGAGCCGCCGGGTGTGCCAGCACTGCCGGTGAAGCCAGCAGCCGGTCCGGTGGTGCCCTTGAGCCGTGCTGAGGTTTCGCCCGGGGGCACGCTGCTGAATGCCCGTCCGAGGGACGCCGACAATCTCGGTACCGTGGAGCGGACGCTGCTGCGCGGGAACGCTCCGATGCCGCAGCCCGGCCGCGCCGACGATTTCCGGTGGCCGCCCGGCTGATCGCCGGGCTGCCCCGTGAAACATCGCCGCGTCCGATCGGCGGTGACCTACCGGGGCAGGACCGTTGCGCCCATCAGCGTCTCGTCGATGGCGCGCGCGGCCTGCCGCCCTTCCCGGATCGCCCAGACCACCAGCGACTGGCCGCGCCGCATATCGCCGGCCGCCCAGATCTTCGCGTCGGAGGTGCGGTAATCCTCCTCGTTCGCCTCGACGTTGCCGCGCTTGCTCACGCCGATGCCGGACTGCTCCAAGAGACCCTTCTGCACGGAGCCGGCAAAGCCGATCGCCATGAAGACGAGGTCGGCGGGCAGGACAAATTCTGAGCCGCTGATCGGCTGACGCTTGGCGTCGACCCGGGCGCAGACGACGCCGGTGACCCGGCCCTTCTTGTTGCCCTCGACCCGGAGCGTTGCGGCCTGGAACTCGCGCTCCGCACCCTCGGCCTGGCTCGAGGAGGTGCGCATCTTGGTCGGCCAGTAGGGCCACACCGACAGCTTGTCCTCGCGCTCCGGCGGCCGCGGACGAATGTCGAGCTGCGTGACCGAGAGGGCGCCCTGCCGAAACGCGGTGCCGACGCAATCGGAGGCCGTGTCGCCGCCACCGATCACCACGACGTTCTTGCCGCTCGCCAGGATCGGCAGTTCGCCGTTGCCGCGCATCGGCTCGTTGTTCACCCGCCGGTTCGACTGGACGAGATAGGGCATCGCGTAATGCACGCCCTCAAGGTCCTGTCCGGGCAGCTGCGGGTTGCGCGGATCCTCCGCGCCGCCGCAGAACATCACGGCGTCGAACTCGGCCTTCAGCTCGTCGACCGGCTTCGTCACGCCGATGTTCTGGTTGTAGTGGAAGACCACGCCCTCGGCCTCCATCTGGCGTACCCGCCGATCGATGTGGCGCTTCTCCATCTTGAAGTCTGGGATGCCGTAGCGGAGCAGGCCTCCGGCCTTCGGCTCACGCTCGAAGACGTGGACGTCGTGACCGACCCGGGCCAGCTGCTGCGCGGCCGCCATGCCAGCCGGGCCCGAGCCGACGATCGCGACGCGCTTGCCGGTCCGCATCTGCGCCGGCTCGGGCTTGACCCAGCCCATGTTCCAGGCGCGGTCGGCGATCGCCTGCTCGATCGTCTTGATGGCGACCGGCTGGTTCTCGAGGTTCAGCGTGCAGGCCTCTTCGCAGGGTGCGGGGCAGACGCGGCCGGTGAACTCGGGAAAGTTGTTCGTGGAATGGAGATTCCGCGAGGCCTCCTCCCAATCCGACTGGAAGACCAGGTCGTTCCAGTCCGGGATCTGGTTGTGGACCGGGCAGCCGGTCGGGCCGTGGCAGAACGGGATGCCGCAATCCATGCAGCGCGCCGCCTGCTTCGTGAGGTCGTGCTCGTCGAGCGGCAGCGTGAATTCGCGGAAGTGCCGCACCCGGTCGGCGGCGAGCTGGTACTTCTGCTCCTGCCGGTCGAACTCAAGAAAGCCTGTGATCTTGCCCATTGGTCAGCCCCTGGGCCGGCCAGTCCCTGACTGCGCTGCCCGCGTCGTCTTGTATGCTGCATGCGTGACCGGGCGGTGCGCCGCCCGGCCTCGAAGGCCGCCTATTCAGCGGCGACCGGCATCCGCGCCATTTCCATCTCGCGGAGTGCGCGGCGGTACTCCACCGGCATCACCTTCACGAACTTGGTGCGATAGGCCGACCAATCGTCGAGGATCGCCTTCGCGCGCGGGCTGCCCGTGTACTTGAGGTGGTTCTTGATGAGCTGCGTCAGCCGTTCCTCGTCGTGGCCCGACATGTCGGCCAGGATGTCCACCCGCCCCTTGGTTTCCAGGTCGCCGTCCTGATGGAAGCGACGCATTAGGTCGTCCTCCTCCTCGACCGGCTCGAGGTCGACCATCGACAGGTTGCAACGCGCCGAGAACGAGCCGTCCTCGTCGAGCACGTACGCGATGCCGCCCGACATGCCGGCGGCGAAGTTGCGGCCGGTCTCGCCGATCGACACGACGACGCCGCCGGTCATGTACTCGCAGCCGTGGTCACCCATGCCTTCGACCACCGTGATGGCACCCGAGTTGCGCACCGCGAAGCGCTCGCCCGCCGAACCGCGGATGTAGCACTCGCCGGCGATCGCCCCGTACAGCACGGTGTTGCCCACCATGATGGTCCGGTCCGGCGGCGATTTCAGCGCGTCGCTCGGCCGGATGATCAGCTTGCCGCCCGACAGACCCTTGCCGACGTAGTCGTTGCCGTGGCCGGTCAGCTCGATCGTCACCCCCGCCGCCACCCAGGCGCCGAAGCTCTGGCCGGCGGTGCCGCTGAGCTTCACCACGATGGTGTCGTCGGGCAGTCCCTCGTGACCGTGTGCTTTCGCGACCATGCCGGACAGCATCGCCCCGGCGGCCCGGTCCGAGTTCCGGATCGTGTCTGTCAACACCACCGATTCGCCGGTCTCGATCGCGTGCTTAGCCCCCTCGATCAGGCGCCGGTCGAGGACCGTGTCGATCGGATGGTGCTGCACATCGACGTGGCGGATCGCCGTACCCTCATCCACCTTCGGCCGGTGGAACAGCTTGGCGAAGTTGAGTCCCCGCGCCTTCCAGTGGGCGATGGCCTCGACCTTGTCGAGTACGTCCGAGCGACCGACCGCCTCCTCCAGCTTGGTGAAGCCGAGCGACGCCAGGATCTCGCGCACCTCTTCGGCCACGAAGAAGAAGTAGTTCACGACGTGTTCGGGCGTGCCCTTGAAGCGCTTGCGCAGCACGGGATCCTGCGTGGCCACGCCGACCGGGCACGTGTTCAGGTGGCACTTGCGCATCATGATGCAGCCGGCCGCAATCAGCGGGGCGGTCGAGAAGCCCATCTGATCGGCGCCGAGCAACGCTGCGATGATCACGTCGCGCCCGGTGCGAATGCCGCCGTCCGCCTGGAGGGCGACGCGACCGCGCAAATTGTTGAGCACCAGCGTTTGCTGAGTCTCGGCCAAACCGGTTTCCCAGGGGCCGCCCGCGTGCTTCAGCGAGGTCAGCGGCGCCGCGCCGGTGCCGCCGTCGAACCCGGAGATGGTGATGTGATCGGCCCGGGCCTTGGCGACGCCCGCCGCCACGGTGCCGACGCCAACCTCGGAGACGAGCTTCACCGACACGTCGGCCGCCGGGTTCACGTTCTTCAGGTCGAAGATCAGCTGGGCGAGATCCTCGATGGAGTAGATGTCGTGGTGCGGCGGCGGCGAAATCAGGCCGACGCCCGGCGTGGCGTACCGGACCTTGGCGATCTTGGCGTCGACCTTGTGGCCGGGCAGCTGGCCGCCCTCGCCGGGCTTGGCGCCCTGCGCGACCTTGATCTGCATCATGTCGGAATTGACGAGATATTCCGTCGTGACGCCGAAGCGGCCGGAGGCCACCTGCTTGATCGAGGACCGGCGCGACCGCCCGTCCGGCAGCGGCTTGAACCGCTCCACCTCCTCGCCGCCCTCACCCGAGTTCGAGCGGCCGCCGAACGAGTTCAGCGCGATGGCCAGCGTCTCGTGCGCCTCCTTGGAGATGGAGCCGTACGACATGGCGCCCGTGGCGAAGCGCTTGACGATCTCGGAGGCCGGCTCGACCGACTCGATGGGAACCGGCGCACGGCCGATCTCCAAGGCCGACTTGATGCGGAACAGGCCGCGGAGCGTCTTCAGCTGGTGTTCCTGGCGGTTCACCAGCTCGGCATATTCCCGATAGCGCTCCGGCACGTTGAGGCGCACCGCGTGCTGCAGCGTCGCCACGGTGTCGGGCGTCCAGGTGTGGGTCTCGCCCCGCAGCCGGTAGGCGTACTCGCCGCCGACATCCAGCGCGTTCCGATAAACCGGTGCGTCGCCGAAGGCGTCCCGGTGACGGCGCACCGTCTCCTCGGCGATCTCGGCCATGCCGACACCCTCGATCGTCGTCGCCGTGCCGAAGAAGTCCCGACCCACGAAGGTCGAGTTCAGGCCGACCGCGTCGAAGATCTGCGCTCCGCAATAGGACTGATAGGTCGAGATGCCCATCTTGGACATCACCTTCAGCAAGCCCTTATCGATCGCCTTGATGTAGCGGTAGATGATCTCGTCGTCGGTGAGATCCGGCGGAAACTCGTCCTTCATCTCCAAGAGGGTCTCGAAGGCGAGGTACGGATTGATCGCCTCGGCGCCGTAGCCCGCCAGACACGCGAAGTGATGCACCTCGCGCGGCTCGCCCGACTCGACCACCAAGCCGACCGAGGTCCGCAGGCCCTTCCGGATCAGGTAATTGTGCACGGATGCGGTGGCGAGCAGCGCCGGAATCGGGATCCTGTCCGGCCCGACCGCCCGGTCGGTCAGCACGATGATATTATAGCCGCCGCGCACCGCCGCTTCGGCGCGGTCGCAGAGGCGATCGAGCGCTCCGTCCATGGCCTGCGCGCCCGACTCGGCCGGGTAGGTCATGTCCAGGGTCTTGGTATCGAACCGGTCCTCGAAATGGCCGATCGAGCGGATCTTCTCCAGGTCGCCGTTCGTCAGGATTGGCTGGCGTACTTCCAGGCGCTTGCGCCGGGACGCGCCCTCCATGTCGAGGAGGTTCGGCCGCGGCCCGATGAACGAGACGAGGCTCATCACGGCCTCCTCGCGGATCGGGTCGATCGGCGGGTTCGTCACCTGCGCGAAGTTCTGCTTGAAGTAGGTGTAGAGCAGCTTCGACTTCTCGGAGAGGGCCGAGAGCGGCGTGTCCGTGCCCATCGAGCCGACCGCCTCCTGGCCGGTGACGGCCATGGGCTGCATCAGCAGCTTGAGATCTTCCTGCGTGTACCCGAAGGCCTGCTGGCGATCGAGGAGGCCGACGTCACCACGCGACTCGCGCGGCTGCACCGGACGCAAGTCCTCCAGCACGATCTGGGTGTTCTTCACCCATTCGGCATAGGGATGCGCGGCCGCCAGCTCGCCCTTGATCTCCTCGTCGGAGACGATGCGGCCTTTCTGGAGGTCGATCAGCAGCATGCGGCCCGGCTGGAGGCGCCAGGACTGCACGATCTTCTCGTCCGGGATCGGCAGGGTGCCCATCTCGGAGGCGAGCACGACGAGGCCGTCGTCGGTCACGATGTAGCGCGCCGGGCGCAGACCGTTGCGGTCGAGGGTGGCGCCGATCTGGCGGCCATCCGTGAAGGCCACGGCGGCGGGGCCGTCCCACGGCTCCATCAGGGCGGCGTGATACTCGTAGAAGGCCCGCCGCTCCTCGCTCATCAGCGGGTTGCCGGCCCAGGCCTCCGGGATCAGCATCATCATCGCGTGGGCAAGCGGGTAACCGCCCTGCACCAGGAACTCGAGGGCGTTGTCGAAGCAGGCGGTGTCGGACTGTCCCTCGTAGGAGATCGGCCACAGCTTCGAGATGTCGTTGCCGAAGAGATCGGAATCCACGCTTGCCTGACGGGCCGCCATCCAATTGACGTTGCCGCGCAGCGTGTTGATCTCGCCGTTATGCGCCACCATCCGGTAGGGGTGCGATAGACGCCAGGTCGGGAAGGTGTTGGTGGCGAAGCGCTGGTGCACGAGGGCAATCGCGGAGACGAAGCGATCGTCCTTCAGGTCGAGGAAGTAGCCGCCGAGCTGCGTGACCAGCACCATGCCCTTGTAAACGATGGTCCGGGTCGACACGGAGACCGGGTAGAATTCCTTCACCCGCGGATCGTCGAGGGCGTAGACCTTGTTGGAAATCGCCTTGCGGGCGACGTAGACCCGGCGTTCGAAGACGTCCTGGTCGGAGACCGATGCGGGCCGGCCGATGAAGACCTGCCGGTGATGGGGCTCCGTAGCCTTCACGGCCGCACCGAGATCCTCCGGATCGACCGGCACGTCCCGCCAGCCGAGCACCGGCAGCCCTTCGGAGGCCAGGACGGATTCCACGATGTCTTGGATGATCGCCCGCGGCTCCTCGGCCTTGGGCAGGAAGAACTGGCCGATCGCGTAAGCGCCGGCCGGCGGCAGTTCGAAGCCGAGGCGCGAGCATTCGTCGGCGAAGAAGCCGTGCGGAATTTGCGTGAGGATGCCGCAGCCATCGCCCATCTTCGGGTCCGCGCCGACCGCGCCGCGGTGATCCAGGTTCTCCAGGATCTTCAGACCCTGAGCGACGATCGCGTGGGTGCGCCGGTCGTGCATGTCGGCGATGAACCCGACACCGCAGGCGTCGCGCTCGTTCGCGGGATCGTAGGCACCCTGAGCTTTCGGGAGGGCGGGATCGCGCACGACGAGCGGCATCGCGCCACCGCGCGGAGCGGCGGCGTGGACCGAGGACACAGCAAACTCTTCGGCGGGTCTGCGTTGTGACATGCTTCGTCTCGTCCTTCCCTCGAATCCGTCCGCAGCCCTTGAACCCGCGAGCATCTTTCATGCCCGCAAGCCGTCGGCGCCCTGCGCTCTGACCTCATGTCGCAGGCCGTCCGGTCGGTCCCGCTGGGACGCCCCCGTCGACTTGCCTTCATCGAGGACCCAGACCGCTCGAAGGAGCGGTGCGCTGGCGCGCCCGTATCCGTCTGCCGGATTTCTCGCCCACGCGCGAGTCGGCGACGGCCGGGGTGCACGGCCGATGGGACAGTTGTGCTGTCCTAAGTCGCGAAACTGCCAGATCGAACTGCTTTCAGCAAGTGACTGGCGACCGGTGCGGCAAGGATGCCGCGACTCCACGGACGACGCGAACGCGCAGCTTCCGCATTCTCGCCCGAATCGCGCGGTCTACGAGCCAGGCCGAGCACAAGCGGCATGCGGGGCAACGACCTCGCCGGCATGGTCGAGGCCCGGGTTCGCCGGCCCGGACCATGCCGGAAACCGGACACTCTGCCGGGTCTCCAAACCGAGAACGTACAAGAGTGACGATGAAGAGCAGATCGGCCCCGCGCCTCCGCATGTTGACGAACCAGGCGTTCTGCGCAGCGCTCGTGGCGGGTAGCGCCATGCTGGGGCTCTGCGGCAATGCCCACGCGCAATTTGCATTCGAAGACGAGATCTTGCCGCCGCGCGTGGTCGCGTGGCGTCTGGCGGACCGCGGCTTCACCGACCTGAGTCGTCCGCGCTTCGACGGGCGCGTCTACGTCGTGGATGCGGTGAGCCCCACCGGGGCTCCGGTCCGCCTGCTCGTCGATCCGGCCGCCGGCGCAATCGTCGGCCAGAGGCGCGTCAATGCTCCGGAAACCTATGCGCGGCTCGAGCGCCCGGCGCCCGGCTTCGGCTGGACCGAGGAAGAGGCTGCGCCCCGACGCGTTGCGCGACCCTCGCCCTTCGATGAAACCCAGCCCCTGCGGCTTCAGCGCAGGCCGGCCGGCGAGGCCATGCGGCCGGAGCTGAATCCCGACGGCGTCAACCCCGATGCCGGCGGCCGGTCCGGCGTTCCGCGGAAAGTCGCGCGCGCGGTCCCCGCTAAACCGCCCGAACTCCGTCCATCGCTTCGTACCAGCCCTGAGGCGCCCGCCCCCACCGTCGCACCCGCCGAAGCGGGCAAGGCCGGGGCCAGACGGGATGCGAAGGCGGATGTGAAGGCCGATCCCCGGGAGGCCTCCATCGGGAAGGCTCAGCCGGCAACGCCCGGCGCCGCGGCGCCGGACAAGCCTGCCGAGACGGTGGTTGCGGAGGCACCCAAACCGGCGCCGAAGGATTGGAAGGATCCGCCTTCGGAGAAGAAGCCCGTGCGGGTGATCGGCGGTGCGACCATCGTTCCGGGCACGGTCGACAGGGACCAGGGCGCCGCTCAATAAGCCGGTTCGACGGGTATCAGCCGCTCCGCGCCGGTGAAGATCGTGACCGTGTCGGCGCGCGCGATGGCGCAGAGCGTTATCGCGTGCGCGCGGGCACGTTCGAGGGCCAGGGCGGTCGGCGCTGAGATCGCGACGATGATGGCCGCTCCGAGGCGGGCGGCCTTCTCGACCATCTCGAAGGAACAGCGGCTGGTGATCACCAGAAAGCCCGCATCGGTATCCGTCCCGGCCCGCATCAAGGCGCCGATCAGCTTGTCCAGGGCGTTGTGGCGGCCGACATCCTCACGGACGGCGACGAGGCTGCCGTCGAGCCGCGCCCAGGCAGCGGCGTGAACCGCCCGGGTCTCGGCTCCCAACTTCTGAGCGGCATCCAGCGACGACAGCGCCCGCGCGATGGCCGGGAGCGTCACCTGCACCGTCCCCCCGGCCCGCCGCTCGGCCCAGGGGAGATCGCTGAGATCCTCGATGCCGCAGACCCCGCACCCGGTGCGACCGCTGATCGCGCGCTTGCGAGCCAAGTGCTCGCGCAGGCGCCCGGGGGCCAGCTCGACATGAAGCCGCACCCCATCCGGTCCGGTCTCAACCCGCGTCTCTCGAATCTCCTCGATGCCTTCGACGATCCCTTCCGTGAGGCTGAAGCCGCAGGCGAAATCCTCCAGGTCGACGGGGGTGGCCATCATCACCGCGTGCGGCACGCTGCCGTAGATGAGGTTGACCGGCACCTCCGCGGCGAGCACGCGAACTCCCGGCCGAGGCTTGCCGCCCGTATAGGCCATGACCTGCATCGGCACCTGCTCCGAGGCGGGGGGCAGCTCGCCGGGTCGACACTCCGGTTCCCAAGACATCCAGCACTCCTATTCGAGCCGAACACGTATCCGGTGGGGCGGGGACCCGGCAATGCCAACCGTGGACAACCCCGTCGCCCTTGTGCGAGCGGGCCACGTGCGCCCGCGAACTGCCTGGAAAGCGCCCGATGCGACGCTTGTGCGGTTGCACCTCGGCGGCCCTTGTGGTCTGAAGCCCCGGTCGGATAATGCCGGGTGACACAACCGCTACTCCGTCACGTCGGTACAATCCCGCTCGCGATCAAGACGGAATGTCCGACAGTAGCCAGACAGTTCAGGGGAGCCACGAGAGGCAGATGCGAACGGTGCGGACGATCAACCGGTCACTCTGGAGCCTCGCCGCCCTCGGCGCTTCGCTCTTCCCAGTTAGTGGCGCGCTGGCGGCGGGATTCGGTCAGCCGGTCCCGTGGGAGATGAGCCGGCAGGTCCAGGTGACCGAGAACGGTCGCGACATCCTCAGCTTCGAGGTCGGCCTTCACTGGCTGTCGCTGGCGATCTCGGTCTTCGTGCTGGGCCTGATCCTGTGGTGCATCTTCCGGTTCGGCGAGAAGCGGAACCCGACGCCCTCGCGCACGACGCACAACACCGCCATCGAGATCGCCTGGACGATCGTGCCGGTGCTGATCCTCGTCGCCGTCGCGATCCCGTCCTTCCGCCTGCTGCGCACGCAGCTCTCGGATCCGAAGGCCGACATGATCGTCAAGGTCATCGGTCACGCTTGGTATTGGTCTTACGAGTACCCGCAGACCGAGAACGGCGGCGGCTTCACCTTCGACGCCAACATCGACGAAGACAAGCAACCGCGCCTGCTGCAGACCGACAACGAGATGGTGGTCCCGGTCGGCAAGATCGTGAAGATCCAGGTGACCGCGGCCGACGTCCTGCACTCCTGGGCAATGCCGGCCTTCGGCTTCAAGATCGACGCCGTTCCCGGCCGACTGAACCAGATGTGGTTCCAGGCCGACAAGGAAGGCACCTTCCACGGCCAGTGCTCCGAGCTCTGCGGCCAGCGCCACGCCTACATGCCGATCGTGGTCCGCGTGGTGAGCGAGCAAGCCTACGCCGACTGGCTCAAGGAAGCGAAGACCAAGTACGCCCGCATCGACAACGGCACGAGCTTCGCCGAGGCGCGCTGAGCCCCGGCTGACCGAACCGAACCCATCAGATCCACAAGGCACCCGAATCCATGGCTACAGCCGCAGCCCATGCCGAGGCCCACGAGGTCCACGACCACAAGCCGTCGTTCTTCGCCCGCTGGTTCCTGTCGACCAACCACAAGGACATCGGCACCCTCTACCTGCTCTTCGCCTTCTGTGCCGGAATGATCGGCGCGTTCCTCTCCTTCGGCATCCGGATGGAGATGGAAGCGCCCGGCCTGCAGTATTTCTCGAACCCCGCGACCTACAACGTGTTCGTCACGGGCCATGGCCTCATCATGGTGTTCTTCATGGTGATGCCGGCGCTGATCGGCGGCTTCGGCAACTGGTTCGTGCCCCTCATGATCGGCGCGCCCGACATGGCGTTTCCGCGCATGAACAACATTTCGTTCTGGCTGACGGTGGCGGGCTTCTGCTCCCTGCTGTGCTCGCTGTTCGTCGAGGGCGCGCCGGGCGCGTCCGGTGCGGGCACCGGTTGGACCGTCTATCCGCCGCTCTCGACCGCCGGCCATCCCGGCCCGGCCGTCGACTTCGCGATCTTCGCCCTGCACCTGTCGGGCGCTGGTTCGATCCTCGGCGCGATCAACTTCATCACCACCATCCTGAACATGCGCGCCCCCGGCATGACGCTGCACAAGATGCCGCTCTTCGCCTGGGCCGAGCTGGTCACCGCGTTCCTGCTGCTCCTGTCGCTGCCGGTTCTCGCGGGCGCCATCACGATGCTGCTCACAGACCGCAACTTCGGCACGACCTTCTTCGACCCGGCCGGCGGTGGCGATCCGATCCTGTATCAGCACCTGTTCTGGTTCTTCGGTCACCCCGAAGTCTACATCATGATCCTGCCGGCCTTCGGCATCGTCTCGCACATCATCGCGACGTTCTCCCGCAAGCCGGTCTTCGGCTACCTCGCGATGGCCTACGCCATGGTGGCGATCGGCGTCGTCGGCTTCGTCGTGTGGGCCCACCACATGTACACCGTCGGCCTCTCGCTCCAGACGCAGTCCTACTTCGTGTTCGCCACGATGGTGATCGCGGTCCCGACCGGCGTGAAGATCTTCTCGTGGATCGCCACCATGTGGGGCGGCTCCATCCGCTTCACCGCCGCGATGCACTGGGCGGTGGGCTTCATCTTCCTCTTCACGGTCGGCGGTGTGACCGGCGTCGTGCTGGCCAACTCGGCGGTCGATAAGTACCTGCACGACACCTACTACGTGGTCGCGCACTTCCACTACGTGCTCTCGCTCGGCGCCGTGTTCATCATCTTCGCCGGCATCTACTACTGGTTCCCGAAGATGACCGGTCACATCATCCCGGAATGGGCCGGCAAGCTGCACTTCTGGCTGGCTTTCATCGGAGCGAACGTCCTGTTCTTCCCGATGCACTTCCTCGGTCTCGCCGGCATGCCGCGTCGCTACGCCGACTATCCGGATGCCTTCGCACAGTGGCACAAGGTATCGACCTACGGCGGCCACATCTTTGGTCTCGGCATGTTCGTGTTCGTGATCGGCGTGGTCCTGGCCTTCCGCTCCAAGGAGCGGGCCGCGGACAATCCATGGGGTGAAGGCGCCACCACCCTCGAGTGGACGCTCTCCTCGCCGCCCCCGTTCCACCAGTTCGAGACGCTGCCCCGCATCGTCGACGAGCCGGGCGCGCACTGATAGACACACAGCGAGGGCCGCTTCGGCGGCCCTCGCCCTTCCCCGGTGGCCGATCCGCGGCCTCCCGGCAAGGGCGAGCGCTGAGGGCGACGAGCACGGGCCGGGGAGCAGTCCCGGGCCCCACTCGCGCCGTCCCTTGAAACACGTCGAATTCGTAACGTGACTCGGCCGTGACGCGCGTGGCCGGGCGCCGGCACAGCAGCAGCAGACGCGATGACGAGCCTGACGAACAGCATCGGACCGGACGTCCCAGCTCCGGCCCTCTCGGCCGCAGGCGGGGATGTGCCGGATTACTTCGCCCTGCTGAAGCCGCGGGTGATGGTCCTCGTGATCTTCACCGCCCTGGTCGGGATGGTCGTGTCGCAGGGCCACGTGCAGCCGGCCATCGGCGCGATTTCCCTGCTCGCCATCGCGATCGGCGCCGGGGCCTCCGGCTGCCTCAACATGTGGTGGGATGCCGACATCGACGCCGTGATGAGCCGCACGGCAAAGCGGCCGATTCCTGCGGGCAAGATCACGTCCGAGGAGGCCCTCGGCTTCGGGCTGTTCCTGTCGGTGGCCTCGGTGGTGGTGCTGGGGCTGGCCGCCAATCTCCTGGCCGCCGCGCTCCTCGCCTTCACCATCGTGTTCTACGCGGTGGTCTACTCCATGTGGTTGAAGCGAGCGACCGCGCAGAACATCGTCATCGGCGGGGCCGCCGGCGCGCTGCCGCCCGTGATCGGCCAGGCCGTGGTGACCGGGTCGGTCGGAATCGAGTCCCTGATCCTGTTCGCCATCATCTTCATCTGGACGCCGCCGCACTTCTGGGCGCTGGCGCTCATCAAGGCCGACGAATACGCCCGCGCCGGCATCCCGATGATGCCGAACGTGGCCGGACCGGCTTCCACCCGCCGGCAGATCGTATGGTACTCGCTGTTCCTTGCGCCGCTCGGTCTCGTGCCTGTTGCGTTGGGCTTCGGAGGCCTCCTCTACGCGGTGATCGGCCTCGTGGGCGGTGTGGGCATGATCGCCTTCAGCATCCGCGTGCTCCGGAACCGCCACGGCGAGGCGGAGAAGCGCGCTGCAATGGGCATGTTCGGCTTCTCGATCCTCTACCTGTTCGCCCTGTTCTCGGCGCTTCTCGCCGAGCAGAGCTTCGGCCTGTTCCGGCCGGTCCTGGGCTGACCGCCATGGGGAATCCCGAGGTCCAGCACCGTCCCCTGACGCCGGAGGAGGAGGCGCGGCGCCGCAAGCGGTCGATCGCCATCGCGTTGGCGCTCGGTGCCTGGGTGCTGCTCTTCTTCGTGTTGACGATCGTCAAACTCGGACCGCAGATCCTCAGCCGGCCGATGTAAGGAGGGCGCGATGATGACACCCCGTGCCAACCCCGGACGTGGGGCCACCCGGACGGCCTTCGCCTGCGCGGGTCTGGCGATCGGGATGATCGGGCTCGCCTTCGCGTCGGTGCCGCTCTACGACGCCTTCTGCAAGGCGACGGGTTACGACGGGACCCCGCGTCAGGGCCCCGCCCTCGCCGCGTCGGCGGCGCGGGCCCACGACAGCATGGTGGTGCATTTCGACACGAACGTGGCCCCGGGTCTGGCGTGGAAGTTCGCCCCCGAGGCGAACCGCGTCGAGGCCACGTTGGGGGAGACCAAGACGGTGTTCTTCCGCGTGCAGAACACCGGATCGAAACCGTCGACGGGTGTGGCGACGTTCAACGTCCAGCCCGACCTGATGGGCAGCTACTTCGTGAAGATCGCCTGTTTCTGCTTCAACGAGCAGACGCTTCAACCCGGTGAAACCCTGGACGTTCCGGTGGTGTTCTACGTTGATCCGGCGGTCCGGGACGACTCGAACACCGCGCACCTGTCCGAGATGACGCTGTCCTACACCTACTTCGCCGCCAAGAACGGTCAGCCGGTGACGGGGAGTGTGGCGAATTCAGCGTCTTCCGGATCGAAGGGCGATTTCTGATCGCGGGACCGTGACAAGACGGACCCGCACAGACTAAACGTGCCGGCAAGCTTGGGCGGGGTCTCGGTCGCGTCCAGCCAAGGGCAAGCAGCGTAAGGCCGAATGCCGGGAACGGCGCGGGGCGCAAGGGTGAGGAGCGACGGGACGATGGCCGAGGCGCATGCCAAGAATCACGACTTTCACATCCTGAATCCAAGTCCATGGCCGCTGATCGGGGCCTTCTCGGGCTTTCTGATGGCGTTCGGCGCCGTCTTCTGGATGAAAAGCCTCCAGATCGGTACCTTGACGCCCGGCCCGTACATCTTCGGCGCCGGTGCGATAGGCGTCCTCTACACGATGTACTCGTGGTGGAAGGACGTGGCGCACGAGGCCAATTCGGGCGATCACACCCGTGTCGTGCAGCTCCATCACCGGTACGGCATGATGATGTTCATCGCCTCCGAGGTGATGTTCTTCGTGGCGTGGTTCTGGGCGTATTTCGAGGCTGCCCTCTATACCGCCGATCCGATCCAGGTCTCCCGCGTGGAATTCACCGGCGGCGTCTGGCCCCCGAAGGGCATCGAAGCCTTCGATCCCTGGCACCTGCCGCTCCTGAACACTCTCATCCTTCTCACCTCAGGCACCACGGTGACCTGGGCGCACCACGCGCTGCTCGAAGGTGATCGCAAGGGTCTGAAGTATGGTCTGTGGCTGACCATCATCCTCGGCGTGCTGTTCACGGCCTGCCAGGCCTACGAGTACAGCCACGCCGAGTTCGGCTTCTCGGGCAGCATCTACTCGTCGACCTTCTTCATGGCGACGGGCTTCCACGGCGCCCACGTCATCATCGGCACCATCTTCCTGGCAGTGTGCCTGTTCCGGACCTATGCGGGCGAGTTCACCACCCGTCAGCATCTCGGCTTCGAGTTCGCGGCCTGGTACTGGCACTTCGTCGATGTCGTGTGGCTGTTCCTGTTCGCCGCCATCTACGTGTGGGGTTCGGGTGTCTTCCACGGCGGTGGCGCCCACTGACGGCGATCCATCTCGCTGATGCATGGCGGGTCTGCGAAGGGCGGCTTGGGCCGCCCTTTTTCGTTTCGGCGCGATGGGATCCCCATATCGATGGAATGCTCCGGGCGTCGTCCGGAAGCGGTTTCCCGGATCGGTCTGGAGTGTGCACGTGGACCAACGCACCTATTCGCCGCCGCCGCCGATCCCGACGGGTTTGCGCGGCCGATGCCCGCGCTGCGGCGAGGGTCACCTGTTCAAGGGCTACTTGACCCTGCGCCCCTCCTGCGAGGCGTGCGGCCTCGACTATACGCACTTCGATTCGGCCGATGGACCGGCGTTCTTCGTGATGTCGATCGTGGGACTGATCGTGGTCGGCCTCGCCCTCTGGATGGAGATCACCTACGAGCCGCCGATCTGGGTCCACGCCCTGGTGGCCACGACGCTCTCGATCGGTCTCAGCCTGATCCTGGTCCGTCCGCTGAAGGGCATGTTGATCGCGCTGCAATACAGCAACAAGGCCGAGCAGGGACGCTTCGAGCCGTGAACCGGTCGGGATCATCGCGGCCGGCGTGGCGTGACCTGATCGCGCCGGGGATGGCATCCCTGATCGCACTCGCGATCCTTCTGGGCCTGGGGACCTGGCAACTCGAGCGCAGGGCCTGGAAGGAGGATCTCATCACCCGGATCCTGCGCCAGACCCGTGCCGAGCCGGTGCCGCCGCCGTCGTCGGCGACCTGGGAGCCGAATCGCGACGAGTTTCGCCACGTCCGCGTGACGGGCCGCTTTCTCAACGACCGGGAAACGCTGGTCCACGGCCTCGCTGCCGGTGAGACGCCGGGCCGGGCGCTTCAGGGCTACTACGTCCTCACGCCGTTCGCGCGCGAAGATGGCGGCTTGGTACTGATCAATCGCGGCTTCGTGCCGACCGAGTTGAAGGCGCAGGGTGACCGCCGGAACGGTCTGATCGAGGGGCCGACGGAGGTCACTGGCATTCTTCGGGCCAGCGAACCCCGGACCATGTTCGTGCCGGAACCCGATCCGACGCGGGGCGAATGGTTCAACCGCGACGTCGCCGGCATCGCGGCTGCCCGCGGCCTCGCAGATGCGGCCCCTTACCTGATCGAGGCGGATGCGGTGCCGGATCAGACCACGTGGCCACGAGGTGGGCAACTGCGCGTCGACCTGCCGAACAACCACCTGCAATACGCGTTCACGTGGTTCGGCCTCGCCGCGTGCCTGATCGGCGTCTTCTCGGTCTACGCGTGGCGTCGCCTACACGAG
>Ga0160428_1000915_pt1 | contig 26593 bp, 29 predicted proteins | sample SolpanmetagenomM_FD_108198 | JGI IMG/M metagenome (GOLD analysis project Ga0160428, IMG submission 108198) | Solar panel surface microbial communities from Lawrence Berkeley National Laboratory, California, USA - M | ecosystem: Engineered > Built environment > Solar panel > Unclassified ... | reverse complement strand
GGTGGTGCTGGAGTGGCTGGTGCCGTGGCTGGAGGCGCAGGTGCAGAGGTAGCGGCTGGAGCGGGAGATGGTACCGGTGCAGCTGGACGAGCAGTATTCGTGGGAGTCTTGGCAGGTGCAGGCTGAGTTTGCTGTACTTGGGTCGGTGCTTGTTGTGGTTGAGGAGCACGACCAACAGGAGCTTGTGGTTGCGGAGGTCGTGCTTGCTGGTAACCTTGTTGAGGGATAGGTCCGGGTGTGACGGGAGCGCCGACCGGACGTTGTTGTGTCTGTTGTGGTAATTGACCAACGCCTTGGTGTGCATATGGTGGTTGAGGCTGTGACATGATGGAGGCTGGAGGAGAAGGCAGAGTCGGCTTGATCATATCGGCCTGAAGTGTTGGATGAGCTGTCTTTTGGCTACGGTGGGCAAAGTTGAATCCTTGCGCGCGCATCTCCGTACCGATGCGACCATTCTCGATCTCAAGCACAAGATAACCGAATGCTGCGTCAGCCAAATTGAAGTTCCACATGTTCTTGAAAGCCATTTCATCCACAGCTCCGTTGTTGATAGCACCATGACCACCAAAAGGATTGCTTCCATTCGCAGTCGAAGGCATCTTGCTGACGACATCGAGGGCGAAATTGAGGAGTCTTTGATGAACTTCGGTGTCGCTGACTTGAGGCATAACCACATTCTTCACAGTCTCCCACACATCGGCAAATGACGCTTTTGATGCAGCTAGCTTGCCTCTGTAGTGGTCCAGAGTAGGATTGACGCTGAATTCGTTGTAAGAACTGCCATACCTGAAGTGTAGTCCAGCAGAGATTGAGAAGTCGACCTTGAGTGAAACAGCCAGCTGGTTTAGAAGAGCTTCCCGAGCAGGAGATGCATGTGTGATGAGGATCCTGGTTTCACTCGGGTCGTGGCAGCGGGACGCGGTGTCTACCAGTTCACCAATCTGTAGAAGTGTCGTCCACATAGTGCCTTGCCCACCTGCGATTGTGAATTTTCCTTCTCCGTTGTCGAAGAGCTTGTGCATGACAACAGCACCACCAAGACCAAGAAGACGCAACTTCAGACCACCGACCTCGAGTAATTTTGAGTGTGCCTCATCGATGATAAATAAGTTGTTGATCTTGTAATCTCCATTCCTGAATCTCTCCAATACTGCCACATCTTCACACGCTCCCCAAACCGTGTAGACAGGTACATCCAGGGTGTAGGAACCATTGAGGAAGTAAGGCAGTTCTGATAGAGGAAGTTGTTCGCGGACGTAGCGGTCTTTGATAGGGAAACCAGGGCCAGATGAGAGGATAGAACGTCTCACGTCCTCGGGCAGTAGAGGTGAGTACTGAGCCACATGTTTGAGTGTCCTGATTACCCAGATGTCAGCAAGCTCTTAGTCATTCATACAGTACAGATTCGCATACTTTTCAGCAATGCGCTCTAGCGATCTATTGTCGTAGAACCCAAAGTCTCCAGTGTGAATGATGAAGTCTGCCTTTGCTTTGCGAGCCAAGTCGTTCAAAGAACGAAGTTCACCTGTGCATGATGTGTCAACCTTGTCCTTTCAACATCTTACTTCTTCCACAGCTACACACCTCTGACATCTGCGACACACAAGATCCTTGAGCTCCCATTTTGTATCACGCGAGCTTGGTTGTTTGTGAATGGAGCAGAGTGAGGACCTGGTGCAAAGGAGCTGTCTGGAACGCCGTTGGGTAGGTAGCCGTTGTTTTGGAATGGCCGTGGCTGATGTGGTTGCTGAGAAAGTGTAAGCTTGGTGAGTCCGCCATCGTGGTGAGAGTCTTTTCGTTGTTTGGGTAGAGCAACAACCTTCGAGAAGGAGCGAGAATGAGAAGTAGAAGTAGAAGAGAGAATAGAAGGAGGAATATAAGGAGCGCTGGCACTCACAGCAGCCATGTGTGCGTAAGAAGTCGTGAAGGGTTGTGGAGATGCCAGTTTGACGGTGTTGCGCGAGAAGAGCTTGAGAAGAGATGTGTCGGATGTTTTGTTTGAATAAGCGGGACTGTGCAGGAAGGTGCGACAAAGAAAAGTGAAACTAAGGAAGGTGCGAACAGAAAAGTGAAATTGCTATCGCGTTTGATAGAGATTATCCTCTTTGGTTCTTCTTGACCTTGCTCAAAGACACCTCAAGGTGAAACCTCTGCCCATGACTCGTTTTAGCTTGCCCCTTGTTGGCATGTGCTAGAACTACCAGCTATCTTCGTCACATTGAGCTTCGACAAGATTTAGATCTTAGGAAGATTGTGGTAGAAGTCTTAGACCTGAAGTGGATGCCGCGAGGCAGAGTTGAGGAGAACGTGATCTGGTAGTTCGACTGCTAGAACGAAAGTAAGAGTCTATAAAGCTACGATAAAAAAGACAAGTTCGAAAGGAAACGATGCCACGTCCTGCGCGCTACAAAGACCTAAAAGTATAGAGTACAAGAAACCAGCTTGTTCGAGACAGAAGGCCCGCTTCAGATGCCTGCCGAATGCAATACGAAAGAGATGCTCTTCTTGTGGCCCTGCCAGGCTTGCCAAACCAAGAGACCAGCTCCAACGATGCATGCAAATGCTTCACATCTATACCTGCAGCACACCCACACCAAGGATTACAGCAACCATAGCCAAGCCCAGCTCAACACGTCCAGTAGCATTCGCCATGTCGCTCGTAGGTCTTGGTCCACTACTGCCAGCGCCTGTGGCATTCCATCCTCCTACTCCCTGACCCATTGCTCCTCCAGTACCAGTGCTCAAAGATATAATGAATGTTGGAGTACAAGGCACCGTTGCTGTAGCGTTCGCAGTTGTGGTGACATTGGATGCCAGTGCATCACCAGGATGGGCAAGCTTGACTTGAATGGTAATTGTATGTTTTGGCGCTGTGGTTGTTGTCGATGTTATAGTCGTGGTTGATGTTGAGGTTGTTTGGGCAAATGATGTTGGAGTGAGCAAAGTGAAGAGTGGTACGCTCAGTGCGAGGATGGTTGATGTGCGCATGATGAAGTAGTGAAGAATGTGGCGTGGTTGCTAGGTGCTGTTTTGAGGAATGTATACAGGTAGAGTTTGTTCTTGGCGTTGTTCAATGTGATACTGGGAAAGCTGAATGTGCAAAGAACGTTGGTGATGCAGTGGTAAAGAGGGTATTCTTCTTCGTCTCGAGCAAATGAATGTGATGGGCACAGCCCTTTGGATGCTCCTCTCAAATAGAGTAAATGTGTCTCAGATCAGTCCAGGATCCTGTATCAAGTTGACACCAGAAGACCAAGCACCTGAAGCTTCTTGTATAAAGGCTTGTCTTAATAAGCTAGTAGTGTCTTTGTCGAATAATGAGATGGGCGTCGTGTGCTTTGAAAGTTCTTTGTCTGGGGGAATTAGTGAGACATGTAGCGTGGAGCATGGGCTACAATATAGGCATCGTGGGATGGTGTTACTGCGCATGAACGGTTTGTTCTGATTCTGTGGCTGCGTTCACCGGGGTGACGGGGAAGTGGAAGCACCTTTTAGGGAGTCAAGCCGTGGGTTAAGAACGGGAGGAATGAAGCTCGTTCTGAAAGACGGTCGAGACCACCAGAGACAAGGGTCTGGCTCTTGTCATGTCTCATACTGAAAGATCACAAAGGTTAGGTAAGACGATGAGACCGGAGATGAAAAAAAGTGCGTATGGTTATTTGCTTAACTGCTATGTTCAAGACTCATCAGCAAATGCAGATTGTGTAACTCAATCACCCGTTCAGTGATATATATATGCTCTTAGAGCCAGATCGTATGTCCTTTCATCAAAATGCTTGGTATACCCACCCATTTAGACCGCCGAAATGTGTAAGATCATGTATTGATCTATTTCCTCCACCATAGCTAAGCCATAGCCACGACAAGTACTCGTCGTGCAATTGCTATGCCACCTCGAATGCCGAGATCCATTCGAGAGTCGTAAGGTCATCTTTGACTTGTAATCTGTCAATTATTTCCACCCATTCTGAGTGCTCCTTCATCGTCTCGTAATTCTGTGATCGTCCCTTATCACCAACAATCCATCAGCTCTCACTCTGCCGAAGCAGGATGAGTCCACAAGTCCCTCAATCTATCACCCAGATCACCCTTCATTGCCTCAACGAATCGCTTTTTCCTCTCCATCTCTGCTGGAGTAAGAGACTTCACAGCGACTTTGCCCTTCTGCTCTTGTCTCCTCGTACCTGGGAACAAACCACTCCTTCTTGCCGTTGAGCTGCCAGGTGCTGTAATAGCGTGAGCTGGGTTGAGCCAGGATCTTGACTTTGGTCTTGGCTCATACATCCCGGCGGCCGTCAGTGCTGCCACTGCTTCGCCAACAGGATTTCTACCAGTCACTCTGCGAGCTGCATCGAAGTCTTTTTTCGCTTCTTTTACTGCAACACGGACGATGACCTTGCCAGAAATTGGGTCAATCCTGGGGTCTGGTTCGCCCATATGGTTGAGGGATTGTGACACTCCAGAAGGTCGTTGTCTCGGCTCGGTGAAGGTCATGGTGTGCTGTCTTTCAAGGGCATTCTTCCATTGCGTCCTGGTCATGTTTCTCGGTGCAGCAGCGGGCAAAGAGATGAGCGATTGTTCGAGGGGAGTACCAGGTGCGGTTTGATCGGCGGAAGACATGGCTTCTGGGATTGCTGAGTCGTCGGGCTCACTTGGAAGTGGAGTGGCTTGTCTAGAGACTTCTGTAGAAACTGCCGCAGAGAGAACTGCCTCGCTTGAAGTCTTGTGCACTTTCTCTTCGACCTTGTCTTCGTCTTCATCTTCAACCTCGTCCTTCTCAGGTTCTTCCTCCTCGGGAGAATCTGGTGTCTCAGCTTTCCCTTCCTCCTCCCAATCAGCAGCAGGAGGAGCCTCGTCTTCCTCGACCCGAAATTTGACATGTGATGCAGTTCTGTTGATCTTGCTCCCAGCCACTGGCTTGAGCCCCTTGGCTGCTAGATTCTTGCTTGAGTGGGCCCTGCCCATACGTGTCAAGTGACCTGAGGACTTGTTCCTCTTGCCGACGACGTGCGCCCTTGGTTTCTGGACCGAGGAGGAGAGCTGCTCTCGAGATCCAGAGGAGTGACGGGAGACAAGGGAGGGCCTTTTGGCGCCCTCCCCACCCAGTTGATACTGGATGTGTGGTGATTTTGGAGCCGACATTCCCAACCTGATCTTCTTAGGAGCTTTGGCGAGCTTGTGACCTGGCTCGATGCTCTTTCTCTTCGTGTGTGGTTCCTCGGAGGGGTTCCTTGCCCTGAATAGTCTGAGGCGACCTTCAGGTCTGTAGATCGACGGCTTTCGGGATGTGAATGCTGTATCAGCCTTCCAGGCTATTCTGACTGTCGACGGCAGTTCCCCCACAGGTTGAAGAATGGGCTTGATGCGAAGGATATCCCGAACGACATTACTTTGAGACGATTCGGATACGTCTGGCTTGGGTGCATCCGAAGATGGGGTGGGGGTCGTGCGACAGGAGTTTGCTTCCGCCATCGCAGCTGCCGTTTCTGGTTGGTTCAGACGAAGGAAGGTGGGTAAAGAACCACACTATGGTGAAAGCCTCCGAATCAGGGTCCAGCGATGTAACGACATGTCGTACGACTACACTCGTACTCGACAGTATTTCCTGCTGTCGTTCATATATATATGGTGTCAAACCTGCTTGTCATGTCAAGCCAATGCTCATGTTCTCCTTGTCGCCAAATCCACCCATCAATTTAGCTCGTCTCGTCATCCGTCACCGGGCTTTGCGGTATTCACAACATTCTCGAGCTTGTCGAGGCTTGCACCGACTCACTTATTGCGAGGCAGCTGGTCTGTCAAGGAGCAGGCAGATCTCCTTCGTCATCGGTTGAAGTCCTAGGGCAAGATTGCTGCAATATGGTTGAAGTGTCTGAAGAAGTATCGATGCAAGTCCACACTTGAAACTCACTTTCACCAAAGAAAGTGAACAGAAAGAGACTAGATACCAGCGTGAGGATGTTCACCACCATGCAGCCACCGTGCAAAACTGCAAAAAACATCCAGGAAAGGAAGTTGACAGGTCAAAACTACTCCAGAGTCTGTGCGAATGCGGTCAACCTGTCGCGAAGCATTTAACACGCTTCGTCTCAGATCGCCCCACTGAGAACGCAGCTGCAACGAAACTCTCCAGCTTCACAAGAGCACTTGTCGAACGTTGAAGAGCTTACGATCCTGTATTCGCTGGTACTTGTGTCAGCAGCATGACATAAGATGCTCAAGTCCGAAAACAGCATCAGCGCAACGCAATACACCTTCACTTGCAGCCAAGTGCCCAGATCGATTGTGATTTCGATCCTGCGTCTATGATTGATGAATCTGAGGAGCAAAGGACAATCACACTGCTCGACAACAATTACTCGAGTATCAGGCGAAGCATATTCAAATGACAACCTCCTCCTCAAGCACAAAAGGTAAAGGTGTATTCTTCGGTGTCATTTCTCCTGTTTCATGGGCGAATAAAATCGCACATCAAAAGATAAACATGCCGGATTGCAAAATAAGAAGACGACTACACAGCATGTAGCTGTAAGGTAGTGCTTGAGCCTGTTCCTTTTGTGACATCTCTGTCTTTTGTTGCAGCGAAGTGAGTGCAGAATGATTCTCTTCAGGAACAGTAAATGTGCAAAGTGAACGTGCGTGACAACGAAGGTGAGAAAGAGCAAAGAAGCATGTCGTCGAGTGATTTTGGTATATCTCTTGCCACATTTGGAATCTTGAATTGTCTCATTTCATGTGTCATTGAGACGGCTGATGGCATGCCTCACGGGTGATATCTCATGATAATCTTCCTGCTCATCCCTTTCATATTTCAAATGTCTTCTATGGGAAGACTGGCTTCAAGGCCACAATGACGAGTGTTGTGGCGACCGTGTGATCGTTGCCGATGCGCTATAGCGGTCATATCAGCTTTACGTCCTCGACAACATCTCCACACTCTCTCGTCGAGATTCACCTTGCTCGCAGCTATGTCTTACCTCGTCCTCACCGACGTGACTACTGCTGTGCAACTCTGCCAACTACCACCACTTGATGCACCTCTCGTACTTCTGAATGATGCGCCAATGGAGACGATCGCGCTCGCACCATCTGGTTTTGGACTCTATCAGGCTCTGATAGGTGCGGGCGGTGTTTTCGGCAGGTCTTTCTACACTGGCCGAGAGCATATCCTTGTTGGATAGCCTTTGGGTTGGCGATTGCTTTGTCGCCTGCTGGTTGTTCATATTGGGGTGCGTGGCGCGTCGGAGGTAAGTTGGAGTGTGCTTGAGCTGGTCGAGATGTCAAGATCTCAATGGTGATGTTGGTGAGATATGTGTTGACTTGTTATGAGTGATGCTGATGTTGTTGGTATGTGAGGGTTGCTGGCTGATGTAGGTGACGATGATGTTCAGCGTGCGCCATGTGCAAATTGTGTGGGAGGACTACTATTATCCACTGTAGGTATATATTGGGTCGCAAAAGATCACTTTCATCACCCGGCCATTGGCTGGACCATGGCCGGGTGGCTCCTCGAATCCAGCGACTTTCTGGATTCGACTCTGGATACTAACACCCTGCTTGCCCTGCTGCCCGGGCGAGGACTAGATAGTTATATAGAATTGCACCTTATTAGAACATTGGCTGACATCATTCAGGGAGTAATGTAGCAAAAAGTTGCTGGGGCCGATCCCCTAGCCACACACTCTTTTTTTGCTTCTTTTTGGCTCAATTCCTGCATCACTACTAGGCAGCTGCTGTAGCGCAAGGAAAGCATGGTTTTGGCGTTGGTGATGCTGTTGCTTTCACGCAGGTGAGATGAGATGAACCATGCCTCGTGCTTAGGGTTACCTTATGATTACCACTATCACTCGTTCGACTCTCGGCGAAAAGAGTGCTAAAAGCATCATGGAAGTCAATCTCAGAGCTCGAGGACGGCATCAACCTCATATGATGTGGACTTTGAGAATTACGGAAGTGGTCATCATGATTCTCAGAAGATCAGTAGATGCCATGCAACTGTTCTATGATCCACGAGAAGCGTATGCGAACCACATTACAAAATTCTAGGATTGGCAGAAATGGTCAATCATGATCCCCTGCACAATAGTACATATGACAAGCGTGTAAGGCACATCATATGAGGTTTCCTGAACCCAAAGTACGAAGCAATGGGAGGATGAAAGGAGTACCATCTACATTGCAGCATGAACCTCAGACCAATGAACATACGAATCTCATCTGTATAGCCAAAGAGATGTTGGTTACTCAAGAAGCATTCGTTCGATAGATACAAGGGTGTGAGGCCTTTCCTTGTTCTAAGTGTACATTTCCTGGACCCAAATTGTATCTACTTCTCCGAATTGGCTTGCTGAGAGCACTGTCCACGACGCAGCAGCCTGCTGTCTTGATATTGTGGTGTGAGGTGTGCTGCCAGACTTCTCTTGCCATTGGCTCCATTTAGCTACCTGGCCGTCCCAAAGACGAGCAGGCAGGTAATTCTAGTTCCGAAGTATAGCTCAATGTAGAAGCGAGAGATGCGTAGGGTGCTGGAGGACTTCTGAAAGACCGCCGAAGCTATCCAGATTGGCCCCATCCGAGATGCAGTAAGAATAAGATGTTGAGGAGGATAGAGGTATCCTCGGGCGAAATAGATGCGTGAGTCGGTTGCTGGGGGTATCTTGGAGGTCCCCTGCACGAAGATGAGGTACGCTGAGTTGTGGAGGCTTCTGTGCATAGCGCTAGGTATGTGCTTTTAGAGGTGGTGAGGGGGGTGCTGATGCTATCCTCGAGGTTGATAACGGTGATGCGTTGTGATATTGTGACTTGGTGAAAGTGCAAGCTGTGTGCAATGAATTTGCGCTGTTGATTCTGACCGGGAAGCTCAGGTAAGAAGGGAGTATCTGTTGTGATGGTTGAGGGTGTGGTGTTGATAGGATGGCGACGAGTGATGTAATGCGGAGGTGGTTGGTTGGCTGACTTGTTGAAATTGCTCTTGGACTCGCTCTCAGAAGGCTCTTCTTCTGAACAACATGACCTTGACCTCAAGCTTTCGCCAAATTTAATCGACATCAAAAGATCAAGACTACCATACATTTCAGCAACCTCGTAAAGGTGAGTAAAGATTTCGTTCGAGATCGAAGAGATGGACATGGTGAATTGAGATGAAATTGAGATGCTATTGAGAAGAAGCGACGAGAGGTGCTGTCATCTCTTATAAATTAACTAAAGCTATCATTCTGATTGCTATGAGCAATCACAATCAACTGGATAACACCGCAAATATCTCCTTCGCTATCTGAGTTTGTGCGTTCTTGGGTTTGCTTGCAAACATCGTCGCCTGCAGGAGAGACGCGACGGTAGTTGAGTAAGACAACACCTTGTCACCAAAGTTGTTAAACAGGCCATTGCTGGCGTGAGCGTTTGTTGAAAATCAGTTCTCCAATTGTTTCTAAGGTCGTCGCCTGAGCTCGAAGGACAAGTCGATCTACCAAAAGCTGCCTCTTGTCCAAAATGCACCACGCGTTGGTGAAAATATCAGCCACGACGCTCTGGAAGGTGGTCAAACACCGACCTAATGACGACCGGACACACCCGAAGCTTTCCTCGAGCAAGTCAGCGATCTCGAACAACTGAGCCTGTCAACAAACACCAGAATTTACGCTATTTCGGACATCGAAGCTTTCCAGCACTACCTCAGCGTCGAAGACCGCCAACAAACCACAGACGACTGTCAAGTTATCATCACTCACCAGTGACGGTGAACATTCTACCTGAGGTCACTATAGGATGACAGCACAACATGAAACAATATCATCACGCCCAAATCCTCACGAAGCTCTTCACGACATACTCTCAGCCAATTCCACGTGCAGTCATATCAAGCTCACCCTAGACCCAGTCAACTTGGGAGGTCAAAGCAATACCAGCTCAATCATCACACTCAAGATTCGACGATATACTCCTCGCAGGCTCTCCTCTCTCTTCGAGGCCATTCTGTTGTCACACTCTCAATTCGAGTTGGCCTGGGAGATTCAACTCTCACATACGTCGCCCACTCACTTACAAGCTATCGGAAGACTACACATCACCACATATCTACACCTCTCGCTCACATTCCGAGGACGATCCGATCCGACTCTGTATCAGAGATCTAGCGACGCACTGTTGAGGCAATACAGTTGAGAACCCAATGGCACACTTCGCACGATATCTGTTATCCTTTTATCGACAATGTACAGCGCCAAATCTCTCTCTCGACGGATCCAAGATTTCGGGATTTGAGAAGAGTAGCGATGTCAACCATAATCAGACGGAAGACTTCACACCGACGCCTAGCCTTACTGCTCACTACCGCCTTGCCTTAAGCTCAGGTCGAACCAATATGGGATCCCGAAAGCGTATGGACAAAGTCATACCACTCATGATTCACCGGCGATCTCCTCACCACCTCATATTCGAGCTTCACCCTAACAACTTTCACCGCATCTGCCGGTGGACCGGCCCGGGAGTCGAAGCATGACAGCAGGTCAAAGATCCTAAACGTTGACGGCAACATCCTCGCGCCAAACCTGTCCAGCAATAGCCATGGACAAAAGCAAAAAATCTCGCCTTAAACTATTTGGGATCTCGTTCATCAACATCTAAACCACACTTGCACCCTCTAAGCCACCAGCACTCCCCACAGCCTACTTCAAGCATAATATCTCGGAGGAGCCGCGCATGTTCTCACATCTCAACTGCTGGAAATCTCCTCACATCCAAACCAATAGCTGCACCCTCCAAGACAGCCAGCGCTCCACACAGCCTACCCTCATGCATGCTATCTCAGAGAACCGCGAATCTTCTCATATCCCAAGCGCTGAGATCTCCTCACCAGCCAAACCACTATTTACACCCTCTCATACACTGGCACTCCACACAGCCTCACTTCATGGATGATATGTCAAAGGAACCGCGCATTTCCTCACATCTCAACTTTTGGAGATCTCCTCACCATCCAAACCGCCAGCTGCATCCTCACAGAGAGCAGCACTCCACACAGCCTATGATCATGCCTCAGATCTCAAAGGACCCAGCCATCTTCTCAATAGCATCACTCTTGGGATCATCTCTTTTCATCTCAATTCCTACAACCTAAAAGCCACCTCAGAAGACCTCGCAACTAATCTTTCCACCTTCCAGATGCCTAAATTCATCAACTTCCTCGCTGCGCGAGAGTGGGATTTCATCCCTGCCCCAATCCGCCGTGTCTACTACACAATCCGTGAGTGGACTGCCGCTGCCGCTAGTGGTCGCCTCTTGGCTTCCATAGAGGCAGCTGGTGGTCCCCCACCCCCAGTAGAGGTGGACGAAGAGGGGTACACGCCCCTCTGGGCCATGCGGCGTGGGTATTTTCCCCCCGAGGTGCCCGAGGGCGGTGTATTCATGATTGAGGAGGTTTAAGCCTGGTAAGATCTCTGTTCTAATGCATTGGGATATCTACTTATACATCTACAGTCTCAACCAATCCAGCAGCCAGGGCAGTCCCCTCATTCCCCTCAAAGTTCTCGAAAAAGTCCTGCGAGGCCAACCTGCTCGCATTAGGCGACAGCTTGAATGGCACATCGACAAGGCGGAAGCAAGCATTCACTTGCACCAGCGCGTAACTTGTCTGGGATCTCGAGTCTTTTGCATTCTTTGAAAGTCGCTTTCTGCCGCCAGCAATCGCCACACCGCCACCGAAGCCTCTTCCACAGTAGTAACGACTAGCTCGTCTTCGAATTGTATGCTTCGAGATACTCCCTCCCAGTTCACGCTTTAGATGGCCTAAAACTAACGCAGCACTCTTCTCACAGACTCGAATCAATTTTCAGAGTTGTTCACCACCGCCTCTTCCCTCGAACAAGAGCTACGAGGCCAGCCTGGCCGCCTTAGACGTCACCTTGAACGCAGAAGACAGCGTCCATCGACACCAAGCTAGACCACGTCCACGCTTTGCTCAAGCCCAGATCAAGCGTGTCTACAGTAAGTTACTACTGATTCATAAGCAATCTAGCTTATTTACTAACCCTTGGGCTCTCAGGCTGCGTCTGCTAGGTCCGCACCCGTGTCCGAGAACGCCTAGCCTAGCTTGAGCGCAGAACGAGGCCCTCTTGACAGCCAGACATCGGTCAAAGACCCATATGCATTCAACAACCAGCTACGACTTCCTGGATGGCATCCTTAGAAGCATCAAGTCGAAATGTTTCGCTGGTCCATAAACACCACAATCTTATGGGCACGTTGCACCAGCGTCGTTTGCTCCGCCCTACGCAGCAACACCGCCTTTCGATGGGCTATAGGCCCAATTTCTCACTTATCTGGACCAATCCATCACGCCATATTTCGACGCAGCTTTTGTGAACAATAGAGGCGCTCCTCTATTCCAGCCTCAGCATGATTGGCAGGATGCACATTTGCCCGCGTATCCGCAAAATCTTCTACCCGCCGAGGCCTTCCAACCGCAGCAGCTTCACCAGCAAGACTAGCTTCCAACAAAGTTCTAAGAGGAGGACAATACCACACCTGCTACATACCAGCCTTATGATGCTCAAGGCGACTAGTCATGGTCTTATCACGCCTATGACCCAGACAGCAGCACGGTCAATTAAGCAGATCAGCTTTTGGAGACCAATCATGGCACCCTCCCTGTCAATCCGCCCAATGTCGACTTTCTTTTCCGACGGAAAAGAGTAGGCGGACGGCCTTCATCCGTCCGAGGGTTACACTACGCCTCGTACCGAGCAGCAGATCTTTTTGGAAAGTCTCGAAGGAATCGAGATTGATACGAGCAGTGATGGGTATTTCAATGTATACGAAGTCGCTATTGCCGAGACTGAATAGTGGCACCAACTTCATCCTGCTTTCAAAAGAATCTGGATGGAATTCATAGCAAACCAGCTATATCTCCATCTAAATGCAAGACTCGACAATCTACAGTGCCCAATCAGGGGCGCCAACGCTTCATTCATCGGCTTGTATCCCCATGCGCCAATCCCGCCGCCCGGCACACCCAGCCCTCCTCCATGTACGCCGATACGGGAACAATGGACATCTTGGAGGGAAGACATGACCGTCAATCATGGGAACGGGAACGGTCCTCGTGTAGAGTATCCATGATGAAAACCTTCCCCAATGTTGAGGACATCAAATTCTATTGGCTATTATCTAAGCCAGGTTCATGGAAAGGACTGCCCTGAAGGTGGTGGAGTACCGACGTAAGATGAGGAAAGCGAGAGACGATAGAGCCTTCGCGATACATGGCGCACAGTCGAAAGTCGACCGCGATGAGTGCGGGAAGTCCATGCTAGCAAAGAACATGCACAATCACAAAAAGCAATTCCACTCGGGCGGACAAGCTTCGTAATATTTACAGTATTCTCAAAGACTATTCCAAGGCTGGGCCACGATATCGGAATTGCTTGACACACGTCACTAACTGGTCAGAGACAAGCGTCAGGAGGAAGTACGAGCTTCCAATCAAGCATAGAGGCAGCAGCTCGTAGACCTATGCAGAAAATGAAGTACTTCATCGACCTTGACGAATCTTCCACGTCTTCATTCAGTTGAGGTGATCAGTTTAGGACGAAGCTGAAGCGAAGGATAAGGAGTTTGGTGTAGACGATATGCAAGACTTGGGCTCTGATGAAGGATTGTGATATGCCAGCAGACACGAGTTCTCTGTGATAGTCAGCGCTGTCGTGTGTATTGGTTACTACACTATGGAAACATCGTCACAAGAAAAGCAATGACGCACTCGATCACTTTCCTGGTCGAGTTCTCCCAGAGGAGACAGCCACATCAACGAACCTGGGTTATATCCTAGCTCGCGAAGAACACAGCCGCCAATATCTTTCCATTCGACATGCGACCGGATTGCCGCAAGGCGAAAAAGCTGGAAAGTGCCAAAACTGGCTATCGCCATTGTCGTACCATAGTTACTAGCGAGGTTATACAATGCCTTCTTCTAGGCAAGATCTTACTTGCCATAGAGAAAAACGTGTGTAATACCGTATCGTTGGTGCATAACGTCAGTGCTATGGGAAACCATAAATATTCGTACACTTAACGAGGTATGGCATGACAAGATCTCAACTCTGATGACACTACAACACCAACTCAAACATCCACACTCTCAACCAACCCAGCCGCCAAAGTACTCCCCTCACTCCTCACCACAACCCTCGCCCCCCTATCCAACGGCAACGCCCTCTCCAACACCACCTTTACCCTCGCCAAACTCCCCGGCTTGACCACTCTAGGCTTCTTCTTCTCAACCTCGCCACTCTTCCCCAACACCGCCAACAACTCCGCCACCTTCGCCGGCGTATGCAACCGTCCTCTATGCACGTCCACCCATCCCGGCGTAACATGCTCAAACGCCAATATCTTGGCCGTGAAGCTCTTCACATTCTGAATCGGCTCGTTTGCGGGACTGCAAATGATATCCCCGGGACGGAGATGCACGGGGTCGATGTCGGAGAGGTGGAGTGTAGCGATTTGGCCCGCAACGCAGTAGTCGACTGGTTCGTTATCGAGGTCGATAGCCTTGACGACTGCGGTTTCAGAAGCCGGCATGGCTTGGATGACGTCGCCGATTTGGATGTTACCCGCGTCGAGACGGCCGGAGATACTCAGTGGGTTTGTGACGCCGCCGCGGAAGACGTCGGCGATGTTCATGCGGAGGGGTTCAGAAATAGCCCGTGCGCTGGGCTCGCTGGCGTCGAGCTCTTCGATTAGTGTGCGGCCTTGATACCACGCCGCGTTTTCATCATCTACTTTCCGTGTGACGTTCTCGCCTGTCAGACCCGCTACGGGGATGACGCTGACATTGGTTTGTTTGAAGCCGGCGCCAACGAGGAAAGCTTCCATCTGGCTTTTGACCTCGTCGAAGCGCTCACGGCTCCATTTCGGGCTTGTAGCATCCATCTTGTTCACCGCGACAACGACCCTCGCTATCCCCATACTCCGCACTAACAGCGCATGTTCCCTCGTCTGCCCTCTGCTGCCAAAGCCCGCCTCAAAAGCATTCGTGCTCGCATCCACGACAAGAACGGCGAAATCCGCTTGCGACGCGCCGGCGATCATGTTGGGGATGAAGTCGCGGTGGCCGGGGGCGTCTAGGATGGTGAAGTTTGTGCGCGCGGTGCTGAAGGTGTTGGTGGCGATGTCGACGGTGATGCCGCGGGTGCGCTCTTCTTCGGTTGAATCCATGACCCAGGCGAAGGCGAAGGAGGATTTGCCGATTGCGGAGGAGTCGCGGGCGAGTTTGGTGTAGTCCCGGTCGGAGACGTGTTTGAGGTCGTAGAGGAGGCGGCCCATTAGGGTGGATTTGCCGTGGTCGACGTGGCCTATGGGTTGGGAGGCGGGTGTCAGATTGGAGTTGTGAATGATGCTCGATGAATGGGAAGTCGACTTTGTTTGTGAGAGGCATGACATGAATATAGGGAAACGTTCGGTCAATACCATTTCTAATACCTTGAATATCGACGGCAACTACAAGCAACACTAAGTAGATAGAACAAGAAACTTACCAATTACAACGAAATTCGCCGCATTCTTAACATTTGCCTTCTTGAACTCTTCAGCCACATTCAAGTTCTTACTCAACGTTTTCGTCTTTGTTGGCGTTTGTGTTTGCGACTGTTGTTGTTGTTGTTGTGTTGCTGCATCATCCAATTGCAACGATTTGACGCCTTTCGTGACGTCATTCGTCGACGTACTCGAGGTTGATGATTTGGTTGTGGTTGGTGTTTTATTGTTGGTATTTGATTTCTTGCTTGGTGTTGACGTGCCTAAACAGATAGCAAAAGTCCTGGTATTAGTACTTATCGTTCTTCGGATCTCGAGTTCGGCGTATTATCCTTCAAACCATGCCGGGCTCCAAAAGAGAAAAGGCATCATTTTTCCCTAGCGCTTCGGACCTTTTGCCTGCTGCTGCGCTTTCAAGACCACATCATCTGGACTCGGTCCGGCAAAAGGATCTTTCGTGCGTCGAGCGACTATATCCTCTGGATATGGTAGAGTGAAGAGCGAGCTAGTTTCAGAAGTGTTTCTGGAGCTGGAGCTTTTTGAGAAAGCAGAAGAAGTCGAACCACCAAGCATTGTCTGGGCAAAAGTGGAAGGCGTAGCTGTGAGTTCTTCTGCAGTCGGGCCTTGTGGTCGTGCTGGCTCTACTGATTCTTCAACCGGCGCCGGTGACAACATTTGCGGTGTTGGTTCTGGCGAAGCAGGCTTTGGAGGACGACCTGGGTATGTACGGACAGGGAGCGCGAATGCTGCATCCTTCTTGCTTACTCCAAGAGGTGCGGAAGGATCTGTTGGAGTATGCTTCTTTAGAGCACTCAGTCTGTCGAACATAGCACTAGAGGAAGCTCCCTCTGTATCTCCCATGACGACATCCTCATTTGCGGGTTCAGCAACTTTTTGCTTCTTTTCTTCTGCTGCTTTCTTCCTTGCTGCAGCTAGAGCGGCTAGTTTGGAGGGCGGTTTGGAAGAGCCGCCAAGTAGTCTGCCAGATGGAAAGATTGGCTGGACCGTGATGTTACCAAGGCGCGAGTGGGGGACGTTGAGCCAAGGTGTGTCGGCGAAGAAAGAGGTCGCAGAGAGACGAGCTCGCTTTGTTGGACGGTTGTCTATATTGAAGTCTGTGATTGTCGGTGGTATTTGGTCGGAGCCTTGATGTGGGGTGTTAGTGCGTGTTTTGAATGTAAAAAAGGCGGCATTCGAGTGTGCCTACCAGATGGTCCGTAGCTCTCCCTCGACACGTGGTATGCTGTAGCACATCCATGCTGAAAACATCCTCCTCTTTCTGTGAGATCAAAGAGATAAAAGAATGGACTCACTGCTAGCTATTGGAGTCTTATTCAGCGCAGCACTCGCTGCCTGATCGAACTTGCTCGGTGTCTTCTGCTTCGTCTGCTTCTCTTGTTTCGGCGTATGCTGTTCTATAAAGCCTGTCAGCCTTGGTCCTCCTAACTCCTCCATTTCCCGTGTCTGTCCCCCCGCTAGTCCTCGATCATGAAAGCCACATACTCAACAGATACGCAACAGTCTTCTCGACATCAAAGTAATAGTACCACAACGACTCTTCAATCTCCTTGTTCGACACCGCAGCGCCTTCTGTTCCTTCTCCACCTAAAACATCTCTTACCGCAGCGACGCCGTCGCGCATGCTGGCTTGATCTTCTGCGCTCATCGTCGGTGCTGCTGGTGTTGCGGGTGTTGCTTCGGTGTAGTAGCTGTCGTCTTCGTCGTCATAGTAGTCTTCTTCTGAATCATAGTCGACATCTTTGACACGGCGGTGTGCCATTGTGCTGGCGCGAGTGCTGTGGTGCGTAGGATGTGGTGTGGGAGCTGGTGTGTTGGAGGTGGTTGAGGTGGTTTTGTAGCGGATTCGGGGAGATCTTGAGCTGAGAAACGATGGAGAATTGGGATGTGAGGGGTGCTGGAGGTGTCCTGGGTATGATAAGGTCTGAGTATTGTTGAATAATCCTACTGGGGAGGAATGGCGGTCTTATAGGCTGAGATGATACTTGACGCTCAGATTATGGTGTAACAAGTGCCGTGTTCACTTAAAGCTCAGAATGGTCGGTAATCTTTGAGAACATCTCATCACCATGTATTGCTCAGCGAGAGGTGTTCGGATATACCAAGATAATATAAAATGTCTGTGTATGGCTCATAATTTGACGTCGAGGTCAGTACAATAATATCGAGCCGTTTTCAGGTCGTGTTTCAGCTCCTTTTTGGTCCATCAAAGCCAACTTAATGGCTTCTCCATCATTCGCCCTCATTCCTTCCAGTAATCAGGAAACAAGAACTGACACTTCCTCACAGCCTCCGCACTCCTCGTCGCCTTCCCCGTCATGCTTGCCGAAAACCTCGTTGCACCCTCCATATGCTTAGCCATGACCAAATCCGCATGTTCCTCCTTGCTCAGCTCATCCAACACAGCTCCAACAAACCTCCTCGCATTCTCACTGTTCGCCTTCATATTACCCATGACCATCTCCACAGTAACATCCTCGCTGCCCTTCCAGCAATCATAATCCGTAGACATGCAGATCATCTGATATGAAATCTCTGCTTCTCTGGCGAGCTTGGCTTCGGGGAGCACGGACATGTTGATTACACTGCCGCCAAAGCTGCGGTACATGTGGCTCTCCGCTCGTGTGCTGAATTGAGGTCCCTCTTTAGGGTAAATTTGTTAGTTTGGATATTCAAAACAGTCGTGATCACAATGTAATCTCGAGACATACCCATACAAATAATCGTGCCCTTGTCATGCAACACCACGCCCTCACCTTCCAAGCTAGCGCCGCACTTCCTAACAACAGCACCCAGCAGGTTATCAAACGGGTCCGCAAACATGACGTGACCAACAAGTCCACCCTCGAAAAAGGTAAACGGTCTAATACCCTTCGTGCGGTCGATAACCTGATCTGGCACGACAAAGTCTCTAGGCTTGATCTCCTCCTGCAAACTGCCGACAGCAGAAAATGCAATAATCGTTCTCACACCGATTGAGCGCAGCGCGGCGATGTTGGCACGAGCCGGTACCTCATGAGGAGCAAGTTCGTGGTGGAGACCGTGGCGGGAGAGGAAGGCAATGGCGATTGGCTTGCCGGTTGTGGGTGAAGGGTGGTGAAGGATGGAGATTGGGGAGGAGGGCTTTCCCCAGGGAGTTGTGATGGTCACTGTTGCTGCGTGAGTGAAGCCGGGAAGATGTTGGAGACCTGTGCCGCCAATGACGGCGATGGGTACGGTATCTGGGTCTGAAATTCAGCATGGTCACACAAAAGGGAAGACATTTTTGTAAAATAAGGTGCGGCTGACCAGAATATGAATCTGAAATTTTGGACATGGTGTTTGGCAAAGCAGATGTTTTCAGAGAACGAAGAGTGGCGAATCTCACAATAGGAAAGGTCTTGACAGTTTTAGTGATTGTCGATGACAAGAATAGTCCTGATGGCATTTGAACATAAATATTTGTTTGAGGTTGGGATTGACACTCGAGATGATTATTAATTCCAACATAGTAACAGCAGAGCAAAGAGGCAAGAACACTTTTAATTCTTTTTTCTACGTGCCTATACTATGCAATCATAAGATGTTTAAAATGCCAATATCCATTCAAACTATCGTCACACACATCCCCAAACTCTATCAAAACACAAACCTAGGCTTCTCAAAGCTCAGAGTGATCAACAAAGTCATCATCCTCAGGCATACCACCAGCACCGCCAGCACCAGCACCATACAGCTTACTCGTGATCGGGTAAGCCACACCACTAAGCTTCTCCTTTTGTTCATCGAATTCCTCCGCCTCGGCACTATGCGCGTTCTCCTCGAGCCAATCCACAGCCTCTTTGACAGCCTCCAGGATAGCCTCTTTATCGTCTTCATCAATCTTACCACCGAGGCCAGCATCATCGTTGACCTGGTTCTTGAGGCTGAAGGCGTAGTTCTCGAGGCCGTTGCGCGCTTCGATCTTGGCTTTTGCGGCTTTGTCCTCGTCGGCGTATTGTTCGGCTTCGGCGACCATGCGCTCGATCTCGTCGGCGCTCAATCGGCCTTTGTCGTTTGTGATTGTGATGGATTCGGTCTTACCGGTGCCTTTGTCGGCTGTGGAAAATGTGTTAGTAGATGAATAAATACTTGAGATATTCATGTAAGACTTACCGGCTGAAACCTTGAGCATACCGTTGGTGTCAAGATCGAATGCTACTTCAATCTGAGGAACACCTCGAGGAGCAGCGGGGATGTTGGTGAGTTCGAACTTGCCGAGAAGGTTGTTGTCCTTTGTCATTGTGCGTTCACCTTCGTAGACCTGGATCAGAACTACGGGCTGGTTGTCCGCAGCGGTCGAGAAGATCTGACTCTTGCGAGTAGGGATGGTAGTACCGCGCTTGATCAATGTAGTCATGACACCACCAGTAGTCTCGATACCAAGAGTAAGAGGGTTGACATCCATGAGAACGATACCAGAAGTTGATTCTTCACCAGCGAGAATACCACCTTGAACAGCTGCACCATATGCAACAGCCTCGTCAGGGTTGATACCCTTGCTGGCCTTCTTGCCAAAGTACTCCTCGAGCATTTGCTGGACCTTGGGAATACGAGTAGAACCACCGACGAGAACAATGTCATCAATGTCAGTCTTCTTGGCCTTGGCGTCCTTGAGAACCTGCTCAACAGGCTTGAGAGTCTTCTTGAAGAGGTCGTTGTTGAGTTCCTCAAACTTGGCACGGGTCAAAGTTTCGGAAAAGTCCTCGCCCTTGTGGAAGGACTCAATTTCGATACGGGTGGAGGTGGTGGAAGAGAGAGTTCGCTTGGCCTTTTCGGTCTCACGCTTGAGCTTACCCATTGACTTGAGATCCTTGCGGACGTCGGCGCCGGGGTGCTTGGAGTTCCAGAGCTTGACGAAGTGGTCCATAACGCGGTTATCGAAATCTTCACCACCGAGATGGGTATCACCAGCAGTGGCGCGAACCTCGAAAACTCCCTCCTCAACGGAGAGAAGAGACACATCGAAGGTACCACCACCAAGATCGTAGACGATAATGTTCCTTTCCTGATCACCCTTGTCTAGACCGTAAGCGAGAGCAGCCGCAGTGGGCTCGTTAACTACACGAAGAACGTTGAGACCAGCGATGGTGCCTGCGTCCTTTGTAGCGGCACGCTGGGCATCGTTGAAGTAGGCAGGTACGGTAACAACAGCGTTGCTGACCTTCTCGCCGAGATATCCTTCAGCGACTTCCTTCATCTTGCCCAGAATCATGGCTGAGACCTCTTCAGGAGTAAAAGTCTTGTCAGATCCAGAAACCTCGACAGACACACGGGGTTGACCGTTCTTGTTGACGACCTTGAAGGGAAAATGCTTGATATCGTTCTGAACGTCCTTGTCCTGGAACTTGCGACCAATCATACGCTTAATGTCGAATACTGTCCTGTTGTGGTTGTTAGCGAGGCGACTCAGAAAGTGGCTTTGAGGGGTTTGGACTCACCTTTCGGGGTTTGCGGCATATTGGTTCTTTGCAGCATCACCGACAAGGCGCTCCTCGTCAGTCCAGGCGACATATGATGGTGTGATGCGGTTTCCCTGATCGTTCGTGATAATTTCCACCTTGCCGCCTTTCATGATACCCACACAGGAGTATGTTGTTCCCAGATCGATACCGATGACTTTGAAGAGTCGCTGTTAGCTTCGTCGTCACCGCATGACCAGTGTTGAAGAACTTACCAGGACCAGTTATGCCAGTGTCTTGTGCTTGGGCCTTGCCCATGAAGAGCATAGGGCAAGCGAAGAGAGCGAGGAGGTAGAGAACAAGCATCCAGGGTGATGAGGCGCGAGCGCCGGCACCAAATGTTCGTGCCATGTTGTGAGTGTAGTTGAAGGGAAGAAAGATGGATGTTTATTTCAAAGGTGGCCTTCTCCAAATTATTATATTGATACTTGGCCCCTGACGATTCTGAAGAGGCCAATTGTCATTTGCTCTCCAATGCAGGAACTGACCAATCAGAGCATCCGGAAACGTTGCAGTTTGGCTGTCCCAAAGTGGTTCGAAAAGGGGCTGAGAATGAACGTCGAATGTCATCGAATTGTGAGAATAGCATAATAGCATACATAACCAGGTACCATTCATCAACAAGTGGAGAGATTTGCTCAGTGTTATTGGAAGAATGCTCACTCAGTGCGCTGTGTCAACGAACGTGTTGTGAGCCATAACCTTTCCTGAGAGAGACGAGAACGCTTTTTGCTTGGGTATTTATGTACAAGTAAGACCAAATGATCACCTCATTCTTGTTCTTCAGCTCATTCAATCCTCAATATCATCCACCCTCCTCTTCCTAACCCTCTGGCTCTCCCTCTTGACGTTCTCCTCATCCCCAACCTCATCGACATCGCTTACCTCATCTCCACTCTCAATCTCCTCCACATTGATCGCGTTCCCTCGTGCATCCCTACTTCTCCCCACTCCTTCCATCTCGCCTTCTTCCTCCTCTCTCGCCTTCGCCCGCTGAATCCTCCGAATCCTCCTCACCAACACCGCATCAGTCGTCAAATCATCCTTGGTGAGACTTTCATGACATCCTGTAGCTGGACATTCCACATTTGCTACCCATCGCGATCGCTCCGCGGCCGTCTGCGGTCGAGATTGGTTGATCATCTCGAGAATCGCTGTTCGTTCGAAAGAGTGATTACATTTCTTGCTCTTGACTGGTTCCTCAAACTCTCTAAGCGTGATAGGACATCTCGTGCTAATCCTCTCCCGATCAATAGCAATGTCGTCGTCAGAATCTTCATTCCCTGGTTCTGTAACGCCAGGTTGAGGAGGTGCGGCGCCTTCTTCTGCTGCAAACCATGTTCGTGGGTGTGGTAGAGGGACTGAGGAAACTTCGGGATCGTGCAGCGCATCGTGGACGACTTGCTTGAAGCCGATGTAGTCGTTGTGTTTGGTGTAGCGGTCTGTCAAGGAAATAGATGTATATTTGTCTGCGTGCTTTTCAAGTGCTTCTGTCAAGGCGGGTGCGAGGGAAGGTGGTGCTGCAGTGCCAGGTGGAGGTAATGTAGAACCAGGAAGAGTAATGGCGCTGCTAGGAGCTTGCGTAGCTTGTGTACTTGCAGCATGCGCAGTGTTTTGGAGCGAGGCGATTGCAGCGTCGAGGGCAATGCAATAGCCATATCCATCAATAGCTTTACGTGTTTCTTTCTCCATACGCGCTGTCATGCTCTTGACATCTACGCGTAACGTTTCGAGTTTCTCATCTGCTTCTTTGTTGTGTGGTTCTACATCTTCTCCATCCGCAGCATCGCGTGCTCGTTTCTTCTTATTCTTCTCGTGAGCATTCTTCATATCAGAATAGCGTTCATTGATATCGCCCGCACAGTCTGCTAAAGCTTTATTTGCTGCCTGCAGCTTTTGCTCAACTGCTGTCGTGGAGTATTTACGGAGTAGAGCGGCGATTGCATCTTGGCCTCTGACATTCAGTGGGAATATTGGAACGATGTAGTCGGGAGTATTAGATTGTGTAGAGGAGATGGTGGCTGTTTGGGCAACAGATTGACGTAAGGGAGTATTTGTGCTTCTTTTGTTCAGTAGCCGTTGCGATGGGGTGGCTGAGGCGACTGACATTGTGCTGATGCTAGAAGAGAAGGAAAATGGGAGAGAGAACCTTGCTGGTTGTCAAGTTTCAGGTAGACGCGACGCGTTGAATTAATAATCAAGTTTGGTTTGCAATGCATAGCTGCCTTGCCATGAGACCCAGCCATAACAAGAACCTCAACCACAATATCATCTCCTCACATCATTACAGCTCTCAGTATAAGCAGGCGGCGGTACAGCTAGAACTCCATCGCCAAGTACATGCTGGTTGTTCTCCCGCAGCCTCGTTATTGAACTCGCGCCTGTTACGTGACCTGACACATTATCGTCGACAGCCCCATCAAGCGCCATCACCATTCTTGCCATTCCAGAAACCGGTGATGTTGTACTTAATATTCCACCCCTGTGTGCCATGTGGGCGATAGGCGAAGGCGGGACTGGGGGTGATGCGTTGTTGGTCGCTGATGTAGTGTATTCTGGCAGCGATATGGCGTCCGTGGGCGAAATTGTAGCAGCATTGGGGTTGATATTGACGAGAGCAATCTCTGGATTGACTCTCTTCCGGCTCTTTCGATTCTTCCAACAAGTGCGCAATTCGTCCCATATCACCAATATTATCACGTAAACAATGGCGCCAATGAAATACCAGAGAAAGTAGAAACCCAAGTTGTCAGACTTATCGTCGAGATCTGGGAGATTGGCACCAGTAGAGTCGGACTAGTTCCAGGTATCGACTTGACGCACAACAAGGGCTGCTGTGAAGCTGTTAGCATGATGCGTGCTGACTGACAGGAGGACATTGCTGGACGTACCGATGATGTTCATATCCGTAAAAGATTGTATGCCGGCGCCGGTTAGTCACGGTTCTCGTTAGTGCAGCGGTTGCTCTGTAGCTGAATATGTCTAACGGGTCGACGATGTTGTTCTGATGAAACGATATATTGATGATAGTTGTGATGGTGGGGTTAACGTCGTTGTCGACAGTGAAGGTGATCGCAGTAGTGACGGAGGATGCTGGCGTCGATGGATGATGGTAGAACTGATGGGTAGAATAGCAGTGATAATAGATCCAAAATGTTGACGAATGACGGATGTCCATGATGTTAAAACAAGAACGAGGAAAGAAGCGTTTGACTCACTCACATCAGTGATTTTTTCACTCCGTAAGGCAGGAGCGAACGTGCATATAAATATGACAACAAGACGCAGGTACAGAAGTCTCGTACTGTTTCTCGCCAAACTATGCACACGTCAATAATCAAACAGGATGTATTGGTTTCTCGTCAAGCGTGACTTCGTTGTTTGCAGTCCTCCTGGCTCCGTACATCATCATCATCAGCAGCACTACTCTCCCCATTTCAGTCACGCGTGTAACCACAGCTAGCTCCTCATCATTCCGAGCACGAGCGTCTTCATTAATACACTTGCAGTAGAAACCACGACAATCCGGATAATACTCTGGAGGCGCTGCATTCGATGGCGTACTCGCATCCGCCCGTCCTCTTTCCACCTCTCATTGTTCGAGCTGACGATTTTTGTCGTGGTTGTTGTCAGGAGCGAGGAGTGATATCAACAAGAGGAACCGTGGTAATTGTTGAGATTTTCTTGGGGCGTGTGTTGCACCACCAGACTCCCCAGACTGTAAGGCAGATGATAAGTATACTGAAGATACTGAAGACAACTGGGAGAATGACCGCGAGTGACGCCTTCGGTGACGATGTTGACGTTGGCGTTGATGAAAGTGCGGTGTGCGTGGATGGGGAGGTTGCGGTGGTGTTGGTAACGTAGTGAATGGATGCTGTGAAAAATTGTCAGCCTCGAGGCACTACGTGGTGAACATGGCTGGAGTGTGCACACATAAGGAGACTTGGTGATACTTACGTAGTCCTGGCATAGTAAATGTCTACAAGTTTGAGATAGTCCTTTTTGATGCTTTACATGTCTATCAATGAATCTTTATGCTGTGATGTTTTGGTAATGCTGAGCTGTTCGTTCTAGTTGTTTTTATAGTGCTGTTGTCTTAGATTCCCAACACACGAGACAGAAATTGGTTGTGGCAAAGCGTTGACTTGACATGAAAAGGCAAGAGCGAGTATGATCACGTCAAGCAGGAGCAGCATCTTGTTTAACAGCAAAGACACATCACATATCAAACAGTAGGTGGCATACTACTGCGTCGACCTACATCCGACAATCGACTCGTGTGGCATTTGGTCAGGCAGTGGCACTGCATAGGACGCGGCTGAAATAAAAACAAGCGCGTTGGGGAAGCGGGTAATACTGGTGTATCGTTACAGCCGGTGCTTCTTCTTTCATGGTCGCTGGGCATATATTTGGGCATTTACGCATGCGGAGCTGTAAGATATTGTAATGTTGGAAAGGCACAGCTGAGTCGAAGCTGTTAGTTTATGTCACTGTGACTGATGCGCTCTGTTCCTGGCACTAACTGCATCCGGAAGTTGGTGAAGACATGATATCCTCGACCTCTGCCTTACTATTTCTTCTGTTTCCAGCATCGCAACGCGTATTTGTGGTCGTCTTCATGCTGAAGATGCTGTAGCTCGTCCTGAGTCTAAAGCGTCTCTTGAAGCTCAAGATCGTGACGTGGAATCAAGAAGCTCGTTGCCTTCTCCAGCTACGTGTGGCTAGTCCTGGTGAAAGAGTTTTCGAGCATCACATCCAATTAATAGCAGGGCACGACTCACACCAACCAAAGAGAAATGATTGCATGAAAAATGAAACGTGAATCTCCGATCGCAATTGACTGAGATGTCCAAGTTAACATTTAAAGTAATGTTGAAGCATAAAGATTGGTAACCCTCACACGAGTTTGCGAAATGGAGTTGCCTACTCAGGCTTACTCATCCGGCCACATAACGCTCAGATATACAGCTCCTATATAACACAATCAGAGCATCGAGCAAGCTGTAGGCCAGCAGTAGTCACAAATTACTGAATCACCTCGAAAATTGTTTCGCCTTGTGACCATCCCGAAGAACGACTTTCGAGGGACATATTCTCTCTGTAACTTCTAGCCTAAAAAAGTGTCGACCGACAGCCTTCACATCCTACCAAAAGTTCGTCCTCCAATTCCTCCCAAACCTGCTAGATTTGGATACACCTTCGATATCATAACAACGCAAGGACCACATGCGAGTATTGCCATGCCGTATCTTTCAGTCTCTGATGAGCAGACTCTACTGCCGCATATAGAGAAGCTCACAAAACTGAACGGAAGAACAGCGGACGTCGCACTGTGTCCTAAACAATCTATTAAAGATTCAAACGTCTCACCAATGCGCGCCGAAGTCTAGGTTTTGCACAGCTAAAATTTGCAGATATTACTCAACTTGCACTCAAACGTGCTCTCGAGGAGCAACGCGTCGATCAAAGAGGATATAAGCAGCACAAAAGCGACATTATGGCCAGGAAAATCTTTTGCCCACGAGAACTTGTGGTACTCAACGATTTGCAAAGGAACAAGTACC
>Ga0160428_1000914_pt1 | contig 26593 bp, 39 predicted proteins | sample SolpanmetagenomM_FD_108198 | JGI IMG/M metagenome (GOLD analysis project Ga0160428, IMG submission 108198) | Solar panel surface microbial communities from Lawrence Berkeley National Laboratory, California, USA - M | ecosystem: Engineered > Built environment > Solar panel > Unclassified ... | reverse complement strand
GTTTGCTGGTCTTTCTCCCGACATTAGGTGGGGCGAGTACGACTTTGACCAGATCTTCGCTGAAGGTCGTGACAAGCATGGTGATGAGCCGAAGGAGGAGGCTGGTGCCATCTCTGCTGGTGCTCAGATGCACAAGAACCTTACTTCTTAGATTTGTTCTTGTATGAGTTGGGTAAAGTGTTGATTCTTTTTTTGAGAAGACGTCTATAACTAGGGATATGCATATAGGGGTGGTGGGAGATAATGGCAAGGAATGTCTGCCAGGCTATGAATGTTTTCAAATCCAAGTATATATAAAGCGCAATTTATATATCTATATACATCTTGCTGCCATCTTTGCGTCTGTACTGCTTCCTTGTACCTGATCGACATAGAGTACTTACATGTGACAATGATCGACGTCAGATGAAACTTAGGTGAAACGAAACAAAACAAAGACGACATCACTCACTGATACGCCATATCAATCACCCACAATGCCTTCAGCAACAGCACCGCCACCTCCTCTTCCCTCTTCCATCCCAGATCTCTCCCAGAAACTACCTCCACTCAAACTAACAGGCAATGGACCGCGAAGACGAACACCCCAGAAGCAAGCACAATCATCCACACCAGCGCCAAAAACACCGCCATTACCTTCTCCACCATCGCTGAAAGACATAAAATTCACACACCCTACACGACGTATCCTATCACCACACGACCACGAGCTCTTCCTCGCCTCACCAACATACACTCTCATCGTCTCCTTCATCTTCACCCTCTCAGATTCCGTTCGTGGCCTGTCCATCTCTTCAGTAGCATCATCCAAAGAAGCATCCGACCCCACCATCCAATCCATTCTCCGCATCCTCGACACTCTCGAGCAAACAATCCAAGAATGTCCACCCGATGACAACGGAGGCAGCCGCTTCGGTAATCCTGCATTCAAAACATACATCAACGCCGTCACCTCCAAGCTGCCAGACCTGCACACCACGCACTTCACTCTCCCACCCCCGCCAACCGCATCATCTACTTCCACCGCAAACGACGAACTAACAACCTACCTCCTCTCCTCCCTCGGCTCACCCACGCGCATCGACTACGGCTCAGGCCACGAACTGCACTTCCTCATCTACCTCCTCACCCTCTACTCCCTCTCTCTGCTGCCTCCCACCACCTTCCCCGCCCTCGTCCTCCTAATCTTCCCGCGCTACCTCGCGCTAATGCGCACACTACAAGCAACATACTACCTCGAGCCCGCCGGCTCCCACGGCGTCTGGGGCCTCGACGACTACCACTTCCTGCCCTTCCTGTTCGGCGCCTCGCAGCTGCGGCACCACGGCTTTATCCGGCCGTTGGGCATCCACAGCGAAGCAACACTTCACGATTATGCCTCCGACTATTTGTATCTGGATATGGTGCGGTACGTCAACGCGACGAAAACGGTGCAAGGGCTGCGCTGGCATAGTCCGATGCTCGATGATATTTCGGGGGTCAAGGGGGGATGGGAGAAGGTGGAGAGTGGGTTAAAGAAGATGTTTGTGAAGGAGGTTGTGGGGAAACTGGTTGTGATGCAGCATTTTTTGTTTGGAGGGGTGGTGCCGGCGGTGGAGGGGATGAGTGTGGAGGATGCGCATGTGGAGGAGGAGGGCGACTATCTGGGACATGATGGACATGAGCATGGTGAGGAGGAGGGAGAGGAGGGGAAAGGATGGGGGGATTGTTGTGGGATCAAGGTGCCTAGCAATGCGGGTGCGGTAGGTGAGATGAGGAAGAGGATGGGTACGGAAGGGTTGAGGAGATTACCGTTTGATTGATGGGAAGCGCGTCTGCAAGAGTAAACGTATGTGGATGGTCTGCTGTCTCGCGTCTTGAATCTTAGCTATAGATAAGACGGTCGAGTGATTCAAAACCAGCAGAATACTTTTCGAGTCACTGCCCTGAAGCTCTCATCTAAATATCTCTTCAAGCAAAGCTGTCACCCGTCAAAGTAAAGAACCCTCATCGTTAATTTCGTGTAATAGCAACATGTAACACATAATATACCATCCATTCCCCCCCTCCCCATATATCGACCCATACACTCATAAGCCTCCACCCAAGCACACACCACCCGCACAAACACCCTCCGTCCAACCTCACCCCTCACCCCCTCCCACCAACCTCCAACCCCATCCCCCTCGCAATCCTCCCAATAACCACCTTCTTCAAAAATCTCTCCCTAGCCAACTGTCTCAACACCCTCACAAAAACCTCGCCGCCGACCCTCCCCCTATCCAACGCCCTCCCCAACACAAACATCGCCTCTCCAATCCCCTTCTCCTCCGCTACCAACCGATAAAGCTGTTCCGCAACGACCGTCGGCGCAACCAGAACGTCATCTACATTGGGCGCTTCTCTACTTCTCAGGCTTTCGATTTGCTCGTCTGCAGCGGCGATGGCGGCGTGCAGGGCGGATTCGTTGGTGCTGAGGAGGGTGGTTAAGGAGTTGAGGGCGGAGATTTCGGAACTGAGCTGGGATTGGGCGGTGAGGAGGGCGATGTGTTGGGCGGAAAGGGAGGAGAGGCGGGAGGCGTTTTGGTGCAGGGTGCTGGTGAGTTGGGTTTGGAGGGTTTGCGAGAGGGTGGAAAGGAGGGCGTCGCGTTCGGGGTTTATTGGTGGCGGTGGTGGTGCGGCTTGAGAATTGTGGGAGGATGGAGGGTACGTTTGAGCTGGGGTGTCGAGGTTGCTGGACAGTAGGTCTTGGATGGGCTGTTTTGTTTGTTGTTGTGCTGGTGGGGCTGGTTGCTGATATGGCTGAGATTGAGGTTGTTGTGCGTATTGAGGGTGCTGTGCGTATTGAGGATACTGCTGGTGTGGTGAATATGGTTGTTGAGGTGGATATCCTGTTACGGTTTGTGGCTGTCGATATTGATTCGGACCGGGTGGTCCTGGCTGCGAAGGACCATCCTGTCGATATGGTAAATCAAGGCGTTGTCCAATGGCTGGAGATATGGCTGGTAGACTCGCCCTGCGACCGTCTTGGTTCTGTATGTGTAAGGGAAGACCACCCTGATATGGTTTTTGAGGCAATCCTTCTCGAGAATATAGTTGTTGCGGAGTATTCTGCACACTCTGTCCTGGCTTAGAAGGTAATGCTGGAGGTCCACGCGAAGCATAGTCAAGTGTACCATTTCTCGGAGGACCTTGACCAGTGCTTTCCTGTGTAGCTGTAGGCTTGGGAGGCGGAGGTGGAGGCCCACCCTGCCTAAGAGAAGACGTCCTAGCAGGCAGTGGTTGTTGCTCTTGTCTATGAGGTGCATCAGGGAGAGGTGGCGGTGCTGAAGAGTGTCCTGAAGGTAGCGCGTTCCCTTGTTGTCGCGCCATTACAGGTGGTTCTTTTGAGAAGATCTCCATGAGTATTTCCAACAATTTGATTATAGTGAATGACTATGGTGGTTGATTAGCCACCCACTGTCAATCGCATGCTACAGTAATCTTCTGGATGTACTCACTTGCCAATCGTCCTTCCAATGTGCAATATAAGGATGATACACTCTTCCATCCACGCTCACATGTTGTCCAGGCCTAACAACCATATCTTTTGTCGGCACAACGAACGACATTGGTGCTTCTTGTGGGTAGTTGTATGGTATCCATAACGCTATAGGGTATCTGTACGTCGCGCCACGGAAGGCTACAGGTAAGGTGCCACGAAGGACGAGGAGGAGAGCAGACGTGCCATTTTCAAAGGCTGGGACAGGTGTTATTGTTTGAACGGCGAACGAAGCCAATACACGCACTATAGACTTCCGTTCTAGGCGACAAGGTAGGATAGCGAGCCAGTGTCTGTGCAATATCGGAATAGCTTCTATCTACATTGTGGTAGTTCTGTGGTGGGACATAGTATCAGTATTGTGCACAGCAGAACGTACAGAGCAGAGTACTCACATACGGTCTTCAGATTGCTATAGAGCCATCCCAGCACTTGGTCTGGCAACGTCGCCATCTGATAAGTTACAATGAAAGAGGGGCTGGGTGCAGAGGTCAGCCAGTATTTGTACAGAGAATGGATCGAATCTGAAACGTGAAACATGAAACAAGTCACTCATAGGATGTCTCATTGGAAGTGGGGGATGGTGTATTAATAATCATTCCAAGGTCTATAGGATACAGGATATTGAGGACTGCCTTACACCAGTCTTGGGGAAGACAAAACGTCCTAGGTTAGAAGGAAAAGATCGTACGCCACTCCGACTCACTGCCATCCTGGATTCAAAGCTTGGGTCGTGCTTCTGTTCAACAGCCTATTCAGCCTCCTGACCTCGGTCCATCTGCTGAGACTGCCCAGCTCCAACCAGTTCATGCGTCTGTCCTTGCCGCTAGGGCTTCCAATGATGACTGCTCTCCAAGATCTATCGCTGGATGTGGTATCGGCGCTGCCCCTACGTTGATTTTGAGCTTCTGAACCAGAAGGTTGAGATCCAAAGTGGTGTCCAAACAGCTCGTTCGGAATGACCTGGACTGTCCTGTATCGCACCAACGCGACGGTAAGAAGGATTGTCAAGCCGAGTAAGATACCTGCCGTGATAGCAGTAGCCCTCTGGGCACCAACTGCGCGTGTTACTTTACCGCCTACACCAACTGACGCAGCCGCGAGTAGGTAAGCAAGACCTTGTGTGGTGAACAAGCCAGCACTCACACGAGGATAGCTGGAGTAAGCTGTTCGCTTGCGCTTGATGTTCGCTGGTAAACTCTGTAGTCTGTGTCGATTGTTGACACCAGGCTGGAGATCGCACGTATCAAATGTCTCCATGATAATTCCATTGCATTCGGATATAGCGAGATTTGAAATGTACCCAATCAGTGCTGCGAAGACGATAGGAACCATGAAGTGGACTGATCGGCCTCTTGACGACAGTGTGTAGGCAAGACCGGCCAGCGGTAGTGCTGTCATGAAGAGCAGTCGACGAATAAAGTGTGAACTCCAAGAAAACTTTGGCTGAAAGGTCATACTGTCTGTTCGTGGACCACGACTTCGTGACATGCTGAAGATGTTCGCTTTCGAGCTAGGTACTGCAAGCAGAGCACCAACAGCAATACCAAAGACGCCTAGCCCTACATATTCTGGTCGGAACCGATAATATCGAGATAGCAGGTTGCCCAACAGCACAATGATCAGAACAATCTGTGCATAGATCCATGCAAGATAGATCGCCATGAGCAAGAAACCGCTTTGTGCAAGCATGCGAAAGGATAGATAGAGCCCTGCAAAGACTTCTTCCCACCACCATTTCGGTCCATCGCCAGAGACATGCATCTTGATCTCGCCTCTCGCAACTCTCGTAGAGGTGGTGTTGTCTGGTAACTTTACTTCTTGCATGGTTCGGCGGTGTGGTTTTCGACGAGTCTCAGGGGTGATTACGTTGAGTAAGAGCATAACAGCAATCAAGATGACGCTGATATAAAACCCCCAGGATATATTGATACCGCTGATCACCGCAGCCCCAACAAGGAAGCCAACAGCAAGTGATCCGATAAAGCACCAAGACCAGAAGCCCAACCAAAGTCCGACACCGCCTCCATGTCGTCGGATATCTTCCGTAACAACGATTTCACCATGTGGCTTGTCGCTTTGCAAGGAAGCGCCAAACAAGTCCAGTAGCGTTGAGATCAAGTTGATGTGGACAAAGCCAAGAGCAATACCAGTCAGCGCACGACATATAAGTAGTCCAGCGATGTATGTCGAGTAGTCCGTGCCACGTCTTGTTCCCACAATGACTGCTTGAGGTATTTGTAATGGCAAAGCAATCGCAAGGCCAGTTAAGGTGTAAGGCCTTCTCCCATGCAGCAAAGGTAATGGCCAGAAAATCAAGACCACAAGGCCCATGGCTAGATAAAAAACGACGTTACCAAGGATAATACGATGGTGTCTGTCAGCAAGAGTATACTGAATAGCGGGCACTTCTCCAGCATATATGCCAATGAGCATGCCGATGAGGGCAGTATTGAGACATGTGACAAAAGCAGTCCATCTTTTCCTTCGATCGCTCCAGTTTCGAGCTATTGGTTGTGGTTTGTAGCCCAGGTGGAACTCTTCGCCGTCTCGAAGCACGATATGGTTTACACCCTTGAGACGATCTTCATAACTCTCGAACTCTTTGTCATCAAACTTGTCTGCACCCCATTGTCGCGAGTTGGAGTCCAGACGTGTTCCGGTAGCCATAATCTCGCCATGGCCTGGACTATCAGGCTCATCAGCAGGCTGCACTGGACCAGTAGCAATTATAAGGGGCGCCACTCTGTTATTCGCCAAGGAGCTCTTTCGTGGCGGGATGATTGGAGGTCCGTCAACCGCTGTAGATTGAACCCTCTGTAAAGTATTGGTACCACGATTGACCAGATTAACATGCTCCCGATTTGATGTTTGTGCAGCAGCTGGTATTGTTGGAAATTGAACATTCCTCTGCAGCATGACTGGTTTGGTAGGAGAACGACTTGCCGATGCCCAGTCATGAGCACTTGACCCCACATCGTCGTTCTCCGAATGGCGTGCATCTGCCGAAGGACGCTCCGACCCAGCTCGATGGTTCGGCCAGTCTTCGTCCCAGACTGTTCTGACTCCTGGCTGCGTAAGTGCAGCGGGCTTGGGAGCAGTCCGAACGGATTTCGCCGAAGCTGCACCTGGTGTCACGGGTCGGTTGTGGACTGCTGGCGAGTGTTGAGGCCGGAATAGTCCAGGCAAAGAGAACATCGGAGCTGGATCGTCCTGACTTGGGCCCGAGGTCGAGCTAGAAGTGTGCGTAGACACAGACTGTTCATAGTAAAGTGCTCTTTCTCGATTATGATTACCACCAGGTGCATGACCAGAGGAAGCAGTGTCGGCATAACCTATTACATCATTCGGTCTTTGAGTCTGAGCAGTCTGTCGAGCGAGTTGCAAGGCTTCCTTCATGGGATCCTTGTTGGGAGCATTACTAGGCTGGACCTCTGAAGCTGCATGATCACGGTCCTGCGAGGTTTCTAACTCTTTCCAGGTCTTTGAGCGTATGGGCTGGACCGAGATCGATCGATCACCACCAGCTGCAAAAGTGTCTGTCTCTGGTCGAAGCTTGTCCTGCCGGATTGGTTGTAATGCAAGTGAGATCTTGCGGCCGTTGTCATCGAGCAAGGGTTTGCCCACATCAGATTGTGGAGGCACGACTTGCTGGATTGGGGACTTTGCAGAATACTCGGGTCCTGCCTGTGTGACAACGTTATTAGTAGCAGCAGTGACGCTCGGTGATTGAAACGTTCGAAGAGGCTGAGGCATCGCCACAGGTACGCGTGTGTGTACTGTCGAGTCACTGGCTGCCGACTCGGCGTCTGAAACTATAGACTCGCTAATATGGAGCTGACGAGCAAGTGTGACTAATGGTACAGCAGGTTTACTTCCGACAGGCTCGGCTACGGGCGCTTCCATTGCTCGAGTCGCGATTTGTCGTGCGGTGTTATCAGATAATTGCGGAGGAGGTCCACCGGTGACAACCGAAGAAGAAGGAGAAGTAGCAGTTCCGGCGTAAACGAAATCTTCATATGACCGCGGAGCAGAGTTCGGTTGAGGGGATACCGTAGCATCCGCGCCAGTCGCCAGATCATATTTCCATTTGTTCTGACGTTGGCTCAAGCTTATTCCTTCTATTGTGTTCTTGCCATGGTGAACGTCTTCTTCGATAAAAGCTCCAGGGACCTTGGGAACGCTAAATCTGCGGCTTTGATTGCCATCGAGCCATGGAAGTCGACCTTGGCGTGTTTCGGCGGAGGCATTGATAGGCGTAGAAGTGTTCGATATCTTTGCGCTTGATATTGTTCGACGCGGAGACGTGTTCGATTTGCCAGACAACTGCAGTCGGGCACTACTGGCCGATGTAGCGCAAGCATAGGTCGGCAGGGATGGTCCACTCGCAGGTGTCTTCGGGGCTACTGACCCATCAAAGCCGATGCCATCACTTCTTGCACCTGTGATGGAATTGAGTACTGTAGGCTCGGTCGCCTCACTCTCGATGGGCACATCGTCAACCTTGCTATCGCCAGGAAGTCGAAAAGTCACGTTCTTTGCTACAGCAGTATCGTTAGCAGTGCAAGGAAGAGAGTGAATACAGCAGCATACGTTTTCCTTTGCCTTTGCGCCCGCGGTTGTTTGACATGAAGACGATCACGTCGCTTGTGAGCGCCGCCTCGCAGGCACAGCTTCAAAGCAAGCCTTTGCTGCAGGCTTTATGCAGGACGCAGGCTATATCAAGCTGGTGCGAGGAGAATGAAGTGTAAAAATGATAGGATGCTGAATAATAGTGATGATAGTGCCGGGCTGGCGAGTATGAAGAATGTGCTGAAACGAAGCGATAGAAAAGGCGTATGTTTGCGGCATTGAGCCATGTAACAGATTTTCCAAATCTGAGGAAGGCGCCATGAGATCGCGACTTCCTCTTTCTCAAGGCAAGATTATTCAGTGATGGAGCTTAGAGAAACGATTTGCAGCAAGGGAGAAGGTGAGACATTAAAATCAATTCTTTACAAACGAAGCTACCTACCATGCTGCCACTGTACTGCTAGAAATTATGAAGGCTTCGTTAGTAGTACCCAAGCACTTTTCAGAAGGAGGTTGATGACTGACCTTTATATTGAAAGAGTGAAGCGCCGTCCTTGCCTGAGTAATCGGAATCGAATTGTACCAGCTTCCTCTACTCGAAAGTGGGAGAAGACTGGCACGCTGCGTATTGCACTTAAGTGTCGTGTCGAAACACACACAATCTTCGCACCGGCTCCCATAGGAGTCAGACACGCATGCGCTCTTCTTCCCTGTTGCCAGGTATACAAGAACGGAACGGACTGGTCCTGAATTTTCTGATGCCGAATGCAGACGTGAGGATCACGCCAGGCCCTCAAGGGCAGCAGTCAGAGCCTGTTTGTCCAAAGACGTGCAGGATGACAAAAGAAGTGAAGATTACTCCGAATTTCTCATTTGCGTAAAGGTAACGCTCAGCAGAAGCCGAGTGTTGGTTTGTGAGCAAAGAAACGCAGCATTGGCAAGGACGGCGCTTGAAGAAAGAGAAAGAGAGAAAGAGGAAGAGAGATGTGAGTAATATAATATCATCAAGAAGAATACCACGAGGGTCTCCGAGAGAAACACGTGACATCGGTCCTGAAACTAGCGGCCAAATTCCGCTACCACTTCAGCAAATCGAGACTCAATTTCTTCTGGACTTGTATCGACAGCGACCAACGACATACTAACACGACATTACAGCCCAGTTCTCTTTCATCGTGAGTGTCGGCTCTTTCACGCATTAGATATTGTGTTTTGCTGACATATCAAAGATGGGTGAGTCTCCTTCTTTCTGCGCATCCTACCTCGAATCACAACATGAAACACTGCGACTGGTAGAAAAGTTCGTTCGTTGGGAGGAAGTAATATCACAAGATGAACTCTTCAGATGCCGAAGAAAGGTTGCGGTTGTGTCGCAAGAAAGATTGGTTGCAGGATAAAATATCAAGGTCGATGCTGGAGGCGGATTGCTCAGAAGCTCTCCAACGGCAACAGCTTAGAAAGAGATTGCATATCCATCTATATGGCACCACGAAACATACACTTCGATGAAGACGAACAATACTGGAATACAAAAAAGCACAAAACTAACACACATACCCACCCCCAGGTCGTCTCCAAGAATACCAGGTCATTGGCCGTCACCTTCCTTCTGACGCCAACCCCACCCCCAAGCTCTACCGCATGCGCATATTTGCGCCCAACTACATTGTCGCCAAGTCTCGTTTCTGGTACTTCGTCTCCAGGCTCCGAAAGATCAAGAAGGCCAACGGTGAAGTTGTGTCCCTCAATGTGGTATGTGCCAGCTAGGCAATAGACGCCAACAGTAAGCCTTTTTAGGCCTCTGCTGATTCTGGTTATTTTAGATTCATGAGAAGAGGCCTCAAAAGGTCAAGAACTTCGGTATCTGGATCCGCTACGACTCTCGCTCTGGTACCCACAACATGTACAAGGAGTACCGCGAGATGTCCAGGACCGAGGCCGTCGATGCCCTTTACCAGGACATGGCCGCCCGTCACCGTGCTCGTTTCCGGTCGATTCACGTATGTTTTCCTCTTGGCCAAGAATGTCCACTTCCCATTGGACAGCTATTAATCAATATATACAGATTCTCAAGGTTGTCGAGATTGAGAAGCCTTCCGACGTCAAGCGTCCTTACTTGCAACAACTTCTCAAGAAGGACCTCAAGTTCCCCCTCCCTCACCGTGTCGCCAAGGCCGCCACCAAGAAGATCTTCGCTCCCCACAGGCCTTCCACCTTCGCATAGAGGAACAGGCTGCCAGTGTGATTTGTGTTTGGTTTCTGGGAATAGTCATCTGCCGGAGACAGATGGCAGGGGTCTTATGATACACTCTGAGCTCAAAAAGCATATGTGGACTAGCTAGGTACAGAATAAGAGACTGAGCAGTTCAATGAATCCTTCATGAATCGATTTCGAGCAACAATTCTTCCGCCGCGAGGCGAAGGTGTTCCTGACGTGTCCCGTCTTGCTTACCTGCACTATCTACAAGTGGCCAGTATATGTAGTATCGAAGCCATCCAATAGCATCGCCATACGTACTATCTGATCCTCATTGTCAGTCCTCACAACCTAGGACTTAGCTGAATTCGCACTTCAACAGGCACCTATCGCAGACCTTAGCTTATCAAGAGTGTAGCAAGGTAGAGGGGCTTTAGCTAAAACTAAACTACTCCAGCACTTCTCACACCAAGTATTTCCCATGAAAGGAGACTACTAGTCATTCTAAGAAAGTATATAGCTTCGATACTGCTCGCCTCTAAAATGTATGAGCTTTCAATTCATTGCCCAGACGACGTAAAAACAAGGGTTCGTCCATCTGTGTTTCAGATGATCATTTGACATGTCACGCTTTTGCCTAGCCAGCTATCCTCACTTTTATGTCGTGTTTCAACGAGATCTTCGCTCCTGGCTTAATTACCGAGACTCTTGTGCTGTGCTCCTCTTGTTCCTTCTTGAAAATCGAAGTCCTGTAACACAAAAGTGGACACACTCTCTCCTGTCTTTCCCCACGAAAGACGACCCCATCTAAAACCAAAACATCAAAACAATACATTATTCTCTGTATGCTTCCAAACATTCATCTTTCTATTCAGTTGTTGCAGCTTGCTTTTACTTAGCTTCTGTCATCTTTCTTGTATAGTTCTCCTTCGAGATGGCTAACACAACTCCATCACGGCCACAGCCAGATAGGCATAGCACGGCACCAGCGATCACCATGAATGGTCATTTCGCAACAAGTGAGGCCACATCCAAGGAGCACTATGAACATGGCGTGCAAATTATAGATGGGGACAAGAACTTCAAGTGTGTTTGATTGCAGCTTTCGTACTATGGCCGCCACTAACAACCAAATAGCTCGAACATCTCGACCTACCTCAATCTAGAAAAAGTCACCCCAGTAGGCTTTAATTACCATCTCATATCCGTATTCGGTTCACAATCAACTGGCAAGTCTACATTGCTGAATCAGCTGTTCGGCACGGAGTTTGGCGTGATGTCAGAGCAAGAGAGGAGACAGACAACAAAGGGTATCTGGCTGTCGAAGAACAAACGAGAGGGCGAGCAGAAGTCCGGACCAAGGATGGCCGATAACATACTTGTAATGGATGTAGAAGGTACTGATGGACGAGAAAGAGGAGAAGATCAGGATTTTGAAAGGAAGAGCGCTTTGTTCGCACTGGCAACGAGCGAGGTTCTTATTGTGAACATTTGGGAGCACCAGGTTGGACTTTATCAGGGTGCAAATATGGGACTACTGAAGACAGTGTTTGAGGTCAACCTACAACTCTTCCTCACGGATAGCAAGTAAGCAGCAGCACGTGCCAGTCCGCAAGCTCGTTTACTAATGCACCCCTAGGTCTGTACCACGCTCGCTGCTCTTCTTCGTCATTCGAGATCACATTGGCAACACACCCCTGTCCAATCTGAGAAACACACTGCTGCAAGATCTGTCGCGTATATGGTCGTCCTTGTCGAAGCCGGCAGGACTAGAAGACTCCAGGATTGAAGACTATTTTGACTTTGCATTTGTAGCCTTGCCACACAAAATTCTCCAACCAGAGAACTACGTGTCAGCAGTACAGAAACTTGGCCGCAAGTTCAGGGAGAGCTACAAGGACGGCAAATCCAGCACTCTCAAGTTGGACGATGAGGACAGTGGTATCTTCCTTCCGGAGTACCATCGACGGATACCTGCTGATGGCTTTGCACACTACGCTTCTGGTATTTGGGATCAGATAGAGAGTAATAAAGATCTGGATTTACCCACACAGCAAGAACTATTGGCACAATTTCGCTGCGACGAGATCGCACGTGAAGTGTTAGTCGCATTCGACGAAAAGATTGTTCCACTGGAGGGCCAGCAGTCCGAAGCCAGCAAGGCCGGCAAACCTCGTGTTATTCCAAATCTAGGTTCGGCACTGAAGTCGGCGAGACAGCAAACACTCAAGGATTTCGAGACAGAGGCTAGCAGGTATCACAAAGGAGTATATGGACGAAAACGTGAAGAGCTACTCGAGAAGGTTGATGGGAGGCTGCAAGCTCTTTTCATTGGCCAGTTGACTGCTGCACACAAGGCTTGCGTCAATCATTTCACCGAAGCTGTAACAGAGACAGTCAGACAAGGCCAGAAGAAGGGCACCTACGACTTCGCCGAGATAGTGGCCACGGAGAAGAAGCTGGCACTCGAAAGGTTTGAGACGGAAGCTCAAAGTGTGCTCGTAACTGACGCGCCCTGGAGCACTTACACGAATCAGATGAGCCTCTTCAAGAAGGCACTGGATACGGTAAGTAGTAGACTTCGACAAGAAGAGATGCGAAGGCTTGCATCACGAGTCGAGCGCTGGGTCAAGACGAGGCTGGCAGAGGGAGTTGGTCTAGAGTTCAACAGCATCGGTACTGGTCGTGGTGGTTCTGGTGCACCAGGAGATGCTCAAAAGCCTGCTTCGGAAAAAGACTTGTGGGACAGAGTGTGGAAAGGCTTCACCGACACTGTGGAACATGCCGAGACACGATTTACCGATAGAGCTAAGGGCTTTGATGCAACTCCACAAGAAGTAGAGGTAGGGCTTTGGCGTCTTCGAAGGAAGTCTTGGGCATCATTGCGCGCAAAGATTGATGAAGAGGTTATGGAGGGTAATATCATGCTCAAGCTTCGGGAAAAGTAAGTAATGTGTTACTAAACAAGACCACAAACGTCGCTAACAGTCCTTATAGTTTCGAGGACAAGTTTCGTTATGACAGTGAGGGTGTACCTCGGATATGGCGACCTAGTGACGATATCGAGAGCGTCTATACCGCAGCACGCAGCTCTACACTGACCTTGATTCCACTTTTGGCTCACTTCAAGCTTTCCGAGACTTCAGCTCCACCACCGCTCGATGCTTGGATTGGCACGCCACCTTCATCGAAGTCATCAGCAGACGACGAAGACTTGTCATCCATTGGCGGCATTGATGACGAAGAGGGCAAAACAATGGAGGAAGAGATGACTGTGATATCCGATGCCAGATGCGCAGATCTTTCGACTCGCTTCAAGAAGACTGCGGACGGTATCTATGTCGAGGCAAAGCGTGGGGCGATTGGTGGCATCACGCAAGTCCCTCTGTACTTCTATGGCCTTCTACTGGTACTTGGATGGAACGAGATCGTTGCTGTTCTGCAGAATCCGCTTTACTTCGTGATGCTGGCGTTGCTTGCAGCTGGAGGGTATGTCACATACAATCTCAACTTGTGGGGACCTATGATTAGGATGGCGGATGCAGCTACGAAACAGGCAGTTGACATTGGCAAGGAAAGACTGAGGGAGTTTCTGGCGGAGCAGGAGAGGACGGGCAGTACGGCTGGTGCGGCAAAGAAGGCTCTAGCAGGACCTCACAAGACTGACGACTACGAAATGGACGATATGAATGGAAAGTCCAAGGTATCGGCCAAGAGGGATGAGGACGACGATATCTGAGTAACGATTGGCTTGTACTACTATTGTACAAACAAAATGTCTCGAAAGTCCAGACCTCTCCCGCAAAGCCACATCTGCACAGCCACAGTGACCCCTCCCCAGATTTGCGTCATCCTGGAGCAGCTTGCTTCTTGGAAACTTGCCTGCCATTGCGCCAGCTACCTCACCTATCTACCTCCTCTCTTCTTCCATCTCCCACCTCCTCTCTTCTCTCTAGTCTCATATCTCCCGATCGCAGCTAATTTGCCTCAATCCAATTGACCGTACAAACAATGGCCAGCCAATACCACCAGCAGGACCCGCGTGTCGTCCTTGCAATCAATGGTGAGTTGAGCTCCCAATCCCCTAGACATGACTGAGAGCTTTTCCGCTGACGATACGCAACAGGTGTCCATGCATACCATATTCAAGATGGCAGAGAATCCACTCTCACTCCTTCGGGAGCCCAGACAATGTCCCTCCTCATGATTTCAACCGCATCCGTAGCTGGTCAACCTGACGACGACGTCTACCTCCACCTCACCTTGCCTCCCGAGCTCGAGATACCTCTACCCGCCCATACGCAGGTTTACCCAAGACCACCCCACTCCTACCTCATTCCCCGCTCAGACCTTGGTCCAGAAAGCGGCGCCTTCACCCGTATCGAGCTGCCAGAAAAGGTCAGACAGGAAGAGGTAGAAACGTTTGAGACTATCCTGGCTCAATGTGAGGTCCATCTGACCCGAGTTATAAGGCCATATAACTGATTAGAACATCTGTAGGCACCGCCTTCATGGAACGTGCTCCTCCACCCACGGGAGATGCCTCACACAAACCCTACAGCACGTCTGATTGGCAAGCTGGACAGAAGATGGGTGGTGGTAAGACACAGAGTGGCCACGTTGTGCTCGTGGATGAAGATGATGGAAGTATCTGCGGTGAACTGTCTGAAGGTGCACAAATATACGAGGACCCGTCTCTTTCTCATGGCTCGAAACGTACGTCTTTTCACAGTTGCCTTGTTCGATTGACACAGCTAATCTCCTCTAACAGATCCCGTCACCGTCGAAATCTCACAAGATGGACAGCGTGTCGACATTCGTCCTGCTACTGACGAGTACCTCCGTCTGGCTAAGATGCCAATGTACTCCAACTCCACACTCGTTCAAAGTGCTGCTTCGGCGTCCCGCTTCGTCGTCACCTCCTCTTCTCGTCTGGGTAACATGATGACCTCACAAGCAGAACAGTTCACCCAGAGATCAGCACCAACGAACAAGCCCGTGACCTTCTCTCCAGCCGCCAAAGAGCGAGCGCGGAAAATCCATGGCATGACACAATCCGGAGCTCAAATCAGCGCAAAGACCGTCGGAAGTCTGGCCAAATACTCCCAAAACGTGGCTGCTAGAGTGACAGGTCACGGCGACAGGAAAGATAAGGGCAAACCGGACAGCTACAAGCCGGGTCTGTTCAACAAGAGTTTGATTGCTTTCACGACTGTTATGGATGGACTTGCTGAGAGTGGAACGCGCTTGGTGACGGATGCGGGAACTGCGTCGACTATTGCGGTGAATCACAAGTTTGGCGCTGATGCGGGCGAGATTGCTGCAACTGTGGCCGGAGGGGTCAGGAATGTTAGCATGGTCTATGTCGATGTTACGGGTGTGTCGAGGAAAGCAATCATCAAGAGTGTGGCGAAGGGCATGGTGATTGGAAAGGTCAAGGATAAGAATGGGAAGGAACAGGATGTGATTGTGGGCGAAGGCGATGGTGGTGCGGTTCCACAACAGTACCTTCAACAGCAACAAGGTGGTGGAAGCGGCTTCAACTCACAGTCGACGAGTGGCTATAGCACTCCCGCTGGCTATGGAAGCAAGCCGACGCCAGCCTACCCGAGCGCTGCCGGAGGTGGTTATCCCTCGGACAACAAGAGGTATATGTAGAGGGCTTGCGGATGACATGCACACTGTACAGCGACGACCGTTTAACGATGAGCCAGCAATGTCTTCAAGATTCCTAATACTCGACAGGACCCACAGAACTGACTGGAGTTCTATTTCAACAATGACTGAAGTGATGTTTCAAATTAGTATTAGGTCGTCATCGAGGCGTTTTCATTTTGGAAAACAACTCTCCGTGGACTATGAGGCTGCGTGACTCGTCGGTGAGCATGATGTGGCTGTGAAAGCAGAAACTCTTCCACTGATCTTCCTAGGTAGAGGACTTCTCATCGTTTTCCGCTATCTAGTGTCCTCGTCGGCTCAATCTGGCATCGAGTTTGTATCACTTTCGCCGCTCTTTCTTTTCCTTCTCCCGTCAATTCCTATTCTAGTAGACAAAACTTAAGCATCGCCATCCTCTCTTCTATCCTTTCAGTCCTCTTCTCCTGTCTCTGTCTCTCTTTCTCTTTGTCCTTTCACCTTGCTTTATGTCTTTCTTTCATTCTTTCTTCCATTCTTTCGATCACTGGGTGGTCCATTTATCATAGACGCAGCTGCAGCTGCCAGGCAATGACGATGTTCTGAAGAGTTTTATGGTAGCTGTTTCTTCTGAGTTCCTTCTTCCCGACATCATCACCAAAGCCACACCTCTTTCTATCCAAATCCCGATCGAGTGCGCCCAACTTCAGCTTAACATGATATTCTTCTTTCCAGCACTTTCGACCTCCCTACTTTACATCTATCCACAAAACTATCGCTGACAACGACAAAGCGACTCGTTTCGGTATGCGATATTCGAAACCTGAACTCTTTAGACAATACATCACATATAAATGCCCTCTCTCTCACTTAGGAGGAACACTTGAATGAGGAGTCCTGCGCCCAGCGTTCGGCTAGGCTTTAGGCCATCTTTAGCTAGACAAAGCAGTGCTTTAAACCACGTAAGCTCATCCTCACTCAACGGATTCCATGTTGCATTTCTGACATCTACGAAACCTAGTAAAACCTTAATCTAGCAGTAACGTTACAACCTACCATCTACGGCTACCTCGATACCAAATCCGACCATCCAGACTGCCGATGCAAGGAATCGAACGAAGAGCATCCGTGCCAATATCGACGAGCCTCGATCTACCAGCTAAGCACAAAAATTAGACGACACTCAACCTCGCTTAAGCACAGCAAGCGTCCTCGAGACGAAGCCGTCTCTGTCCGCCCACCCTTCTTACTAAGCACCCCTTACCAGCGCTAAGACACAAGTACTGGTGACGTCCACAACAGTGTTAAAGAGGACGAAGAGAGGGCAGACAAGTTAGTCGAGGAGGACTAAGAAGAGTTGATTCAGTTACTGCCGCGGGTGAAACGTGCTCGACAGGTTGATATTTCTAGCAAACTTAATGGTATAGACGACATGGACTGCTCCCCTTTGGAGCCTGTATTATCGATCGAGCACGACGACATCGACCATGAACCTAGCTCGAATCCCTTACTGCAAGCAGTAAATTCGACCCTGATGAAACTAAAGACCGCCACTCATCTAGAACTACTTTACCTCTACAAACATCAGCTATCAGACGCGCCACCTAAGCCGTGTCACGATCAGCTCTTCTCCTAGTCTGCTAGCCACTGCCAGTACCGACATCGTGTCTGAAAAGGCGTGAGAGTCTGACATGATATTCTTCTACTCAGCACTCTCCACACCGCTACTTCTACACTCTCACATTCTTCTTCATCTTAAAGAGCCTAGCAACGTCCCTTCAAGATTTTCCGCGTCTTCATACTATGAAGCACTTTTAACATACTCCATTGATCTACACACCCTTGCTTGTCTTTCTATCAAGGCCTGTCAAGAAAGGCTACATGATCGAAAACCATTCCCACCACCACCTACTATATTCAAATCTCCATGCCATTACACTCTACGACGATATAGATCATGCAACAATCGTATGATCGCCACCAATTAGTATCCAACCTTCATCAATCCCGCCACCATCATTCCGTCAATCACCTTTGGACCTTACTATACCAACACCTCGACGTCACCTATCTCCACGTCATCGAGCGCGAGAGATCTGGCTGCATTACAGCTACGTGTCTCGGCACTCTACACAATCAACTCCTCTGACTGGAAACGACTGGCGCGAGGACGGTGAGAATGCTGGAGATATGCCTTCGCGCCTATTTCCCACGATTGAGCGTGGTGACCTTGGCGACGACTTGATACGGAGCCCTTCGTAGTCAAAGGATGAAACAGAATCGACTGGTGATGGCGACGAAGACGACGAAGCATCAATTTCAACCTTACCCCCACAAGCAGCAGAGAGAGCACCCTTAGAATGAGCCGGCTTGCAGTCATACATAGCACAGCAGACATATCACACAAAGAACCAAGCATCAAGGAAAAGATACAGTATCAATCATTTTCAACGAATCATTCTCAAATGTTTTTTATTCACACTTTGTTCTCTCGTCGTGCTCTATAGCTTTCTTTTACATGAACAAGAAACAAAGAACCCACGGCCCTTCCTCGGTATCATGTGTGCCTTTCCATGTCCAATGTGCAACGATATACAAAGAAACCCTTCCTATTCCAACCATGCAGAGAAACCCTGAAGTAAAAGAACGAAGAAACCAAATCCAATCCATGCTACATCATCTCACCCTCTACCATCCGCTACCGTAAGCATAAGGAGATGGGCTAGGTCCAGATGTGGAGCTGCTCACGCTTGATGAACTTGATACAGAAGCAGAAGATGTGGTGCCATGAGGGTGGTGAGGTTTGCTTGAGCTAGAGCTGGAGCTTGTCGTAACTGCTGAGCTAGAGCTGGAAGAGCTAGATCCAGTAACAGGTCCAACTGGTGTCGTTGCGCTGCTGCTAGAAGAAGAAGAAGGGGTGGTGGGGCAGAAGCTAACGAGCGATGTCACTGTCTTAACAGGTACAGCGCCAGTGCCGCTGATCGTCTGCGTCGAGTTTGCGCACACACCGCCGAAGAGAGTGGTGGTTGAGACGGCACCAGACTGGAAAACAGTAGTGATGCCAGCAAATGCGGTGATTGTGGACGTAGCAGTGCTGACGGACGCGGTTGCGGTGGAGTTGTAGTAGCCGCCGCGGATGGTTGAGGTGGAAACTACGGTTACGGTTTGAGCAGCGACGGTTTGTGTGGAAACGACGGTGTAGACTGAGGTTACTGTGCTGACGCCAATGGTGACTGTGGATGCGGCGATGGTGGTTGTGCTGCCTGCAACTGTGGTTGTTGAGCCGGCAACGGTGTTGGTGATGGTCGTCGGCGCACAGGTGCCTTGGGTCGTGTATGCTGAGAGGTAGACTGTTGTTGTTGCCATTGAGCAGGTGCCAGGGAGAGTTGAGGTGGAGACGCCAGGGGAGGGGCCAACTGGGCTGGTGCTACTGTTGGGAGAGACGGGGGTGGATGGTCCAGTAGGTCCGGTAGGCGTGGTAGATGGTCCAGAGGGTCCAACAGGGGTAGTGGATGGTCCAGAAGGTCCGACAGGGGTAGTGGATGGTCCAGAAGGTCCGACAGGGGTAGTGGATGGTCCAGAAGGTCCGACAGGGGTGGTGGATGGTCCAGAAGGTCCGACAGGGGTAGTACTAGGGCCAGTAGGTCCGACAGGGGTAGTGGATGGTCCAGAAGGTCCGACAGGGGTAGTGCTAGGGCCAGTAGGTCCGACAGGGGTAGTGGATGGTCCAGAAGGTCCGACAGGGGTGGTGCTAGGGCCAGTAGGTCCGACAGGGGTGGTGCTTGAACCGATAGATGATGTGATGGTTGAGACATAAGGCGAGCATGGCACCGTGGAGTACACTGTAGTGGGAACAGTAACGTACGAAGTGAGGTTGCCTGCGAATGTAGTGGTGGAGATGTAGCGGGTGGTGTAGGAAGTCACGCTGGTTGAGATGGTGGTCAAGCTGGTGATGACAGATGCTGAGCTACTGGAGGTGGTGGACGAGACAGGGCTGAACGTGGTACCGTTGATGTAGGGAGATGAAGTGACGGGTACAGATGTGGTCTTGGTGCATCCTCCAGAGCAGCTGGTAATCGTGTTTGTCTTGGTGGTGTAGCTGGTGATGATTACAACACTGGAACCGGAAGTAGTGGTGTAGGTGGAGCATGGTACAACTGTGGTTGAAGTCCTAGTGATGGTGGTCTGGCTAGTGGTTCCATTTGCAGGGGTGGAGCTGGTGGAAATAGTGGAGCTGGTGATGGGAGACACTATGCTGGACGTGGTGCCATTGACTGGGACACTGGAGCTAGAGGTCGTGTCGGGCAGAGAAGAGGTCTTAGTACATCCACCAGAGCAGCTCGTGATCGTGTTTGTCTTTGTGGTGTAGCTGGTGATCGTAATAACACTAGATCCAGAGGTAGTAGTGTAGGTCGAGCAAGGAACGACCTCAGTAGATGTGGTCGTGAGCGTAATTTGGCTCGTAGTTCCGTTTGCGGGCTTGGAGCTGGTGGAAAGAACAGAGCTGGTTATTGGTGAGACCACACTGCTGGTGGTACCGTTGTTGACAGGTCTGGAGGAAGACGAAGAAGAGGTGACAGGAGCGGAATAGGTGGTACCATTGATGAAGGGAGTGGATGACGTGGTAACTGGGACGGATGAGGTCTTGCTACAGCCGCCCTTGCAGCTCGTAATAGTGAGAGTTGAGGTTGTCAATGAAGTCACAATTATCGTCGTTCCGCTGGAACTGAGAGTACTTGTGAGGGGGCAGACCGTGGTAGAAGTGAAGACAGTAATGTCGAGGGTCTCCGTGATGGGTCCTGCTGAGGTGGTGGAGTTGATGGCAGAAGAGGTGATCAAGCTGCTTGAGGAAGAAGAGCTGACTGAAGATGAGGTGATCAAGCTCTTGGTGGAGCTGGAGGTCGAGCTGTGGACAGGGTCAACAACAGAGGATGTTGTTGTAGCGTTGCTGCCGTAAGCAGGAGGGGCACCGTAATAAGGAGGAGGTGGGGGAGGAGCACCAGTGCCAGTAGCACTGACAAGGCCGACGACGCCGGCGAGAAAAGCAAGAGAGGCGCGCATTTTGTATTAGATATTAGTCGAAAGCGAGTGTGATATTCAGAGCGAGTGTGGGTAGAGAAGCTGTGGAAGAGGGGTGAGATGGAAAGGTTGGAGAAGCTGGATGTAGAACAGAAAAGAGAGAGAAGATAGCGGCCTTGATATACACCAGGACCGACGCGAATAGAAGCGTGGGAAATGACGGAAATAGCCAAGAGCCAAAGCAGAGAGCATTGGCTTGTGATTCAGAATAGTCATTCAGCCAAGCATGAATTGAGTTAAATTAATCGTTGGGTAATCAGCCATTCAACACGTTATCTCACAGCACAACGCCAAGTGGCTTGAGTAAGTTTCTTTCTTTTTCGAGACATGGCATAAGCATGAGCACAAAATAGACTAGGACCTGCATGAGCAGGAGGGCTTCACTCCACGAGTTCGCAGGACAAGATGAAACTGAAAACAGCACGCGCTGGGAGATTGCATTTGCGGGTCAAGGATAGAGTTGTGGTGCAGTAAGGTTTTCAGCACGAGCGTGGGACAAGGCTACAGTGGGCAACTCCGATCAAAAAAAAACAGTTTCAGCTTGACCCTTCCTAATCAGGACAAAGACCAAGTCTCACCATTTCTCTCCGAAAGATATTTTTGGTATTGTCGATTACAGAGCACATTTCAGGTCTCAGATATTCCTTTGTATAACACTTTGTCAGCTGATCTGTGCATTCAATCTCTCTCACAGTACTCGTATGTAAGTATTCTTCGCCCAGCTGACACGCAAGATTCAGGGACGTGTACTGCAATTTTACACGTACACTTGAGCACGCGCGGAGAGCACGATCAAACGATGGGTCAGGCCACGGTAGACCGGCCACTAGTGCAAGGGGTTATCCGTTTCTTAGCGCGACTTCTTTCTTTGTCTGCATGAACCACACAACACACAGTCAATAATAAGGTCATAAGAAGACGTCACAAGGTTTGCAATAAGCGTCACTCTAAAGCATAACTTCTTGGAGAAGTTGGTCTGAAGAAAAGTGGTCTTTGTTTCAGCGTGATTTGTAGTCGAAATAAGGTTGGCTCGTGCTCAGGGTTAAGGCTGACTTCTTTCTCTCTTCAGCAACCTACACTCATTCTCATTCTTTTTCCATCCTTCTTTGTTCTCAACTAGAAACACTCTAACGTTGTTGTGTAAGGTGCACAATGTCGAGCCTTCACAATATGGACTTCGCATATAATAATGGCCTGCTTTCTTCAATACCAAGAATACTATGACGATCATTCACAACGGCATCTCTCGTGTTACATTTCTCTTACTATTCTTGCACTCTCAACGTTTCTCAGTCTCACGCGACCAGAATAGCAACATGTCTCACTCTAACTCTCGGTCCATATCCAGGATACCCAGACGTCATCAGTCAACCCTCTCTACCTCTTCCTCGTCCTCGTCATCTGGTATCACTTCGCTTATTTCATCCACAGACATTAAGCCAATGAGAAGCTCCCGGGTCGCGCCAAGTATCGCATCATTAGTATCCAGGCTTCCTCGTCCTATTTCGACTAACCAGGATCTCCTGCCCAGTGACCTTGAGCATGCTGACAGAATGGCGGTTCTCGAGCGTGGAAACTTAGATGACAGAGCTACCCCCGGGCGTAGACTTGCAGAAGAAAAAGCCAAGATTGACGTTGAGATTGAACAAGACCTTGAAGCAATCCGCAACAGAACCAGAAAGCCAATAACAGAAGAAGAAATTGCTGCAAGTCATGCTCGTGTCTTGGCAGAAAACGCCAGGTTCGTGGAGAGACTTGAGAGAGATTGTGCTGGATTGAAGGCAAAGGATTTAGCAGAGAATGGTGAAGCAAAGAAAGCAAAAAGAGCTAAGTGGATGGCTGAGTTCAGATCTCCTTTCAAGCAATTCCGTCTTTCATTGGATTCAAGTGTCTTGATGAGCATGAGTACTGACATTACAAAATCAGTCGAAAAACGTGCTCGCCTTGTACGTCCGAGACATTTTGTCGTTTCATCTTCAAACACTGCAGCTAGCAACAACACTATCGAAAACGCCACACCAGTGAGACCACAGCTTCTCGACCGTGAGAATCCTTCACCAGCGGTTTCAGATACCTCTAGCGAGCACTCTCACATCTCTAGCTTCCCAGCATCCACGCCAGAGACACTCGGTTCTCTTTCATATCTTCTCAACCAGGCAAACACAACCCGCGTTCAACTCCACGCAATCGAATCCTCTATCAACTCAATTCTTGCCGAGACTTCCTCTCCGTCCTCAATCACTCCACTCACTTGGTCCTCCTCACGCAACTGCTATGAGTTGCAGCCTGCTCGTCCTGCAGCTCTCCCTCTCGATATCATCTCAACCCAATTTGAAGACAACGCAAGTAGCGAGGCATGGTACTCAGCTCGCGACTTTCCGGACGAGAGCGAGAGTGTAGATGACGAAGTAGACGATCTGCAGAAGATGCTCGATGCAGGTCAAGAATGGATGAAAGTTGCCAGCGAAGTCATGCATGGCATGAAGGGTGCGCGTTGTTCAGAAGCTGAGATTTAATGAGCTCGCGAAGAAGGTAGGTGCAAGAGGTAGGTCATACTGTCATTTTCTTTCTGCTGTGTCTTCTTCAGGCATGAGTTATCTTTTCATGAGCTCGGAAGGACGATGATGTACTGCTGGCAATGTTCTAGTCCCGTTCTCATTCGTTATCTGTATTTTGCTGTTCATAGTGACGAATTCAATCATAAGTATACATCTCGTCATCTTGTTGCACTAGCATACCAATAAATACATCACATTACAAACCCAAATCGTGCTTTAGTATTTGTGATGCTCTACAATGCATCCTCCACACTCATCATGTTTCCACCCGTTTCAAGTAGAGCTAACGCTTTGCAAGCTAGAGTAGTGTGATTAGACACCAGGGTGATCCTTCTCCAAGCTCAGACGTAGTCTCGGGCTACCTTTAGTATACAGTAGTCTACATACACAACGTCACTTCACCATGAACAAAGACATCAAAACGAATAATCTAACACATCGTTTATACACTCTAGACGACAAAAACAGAGTTCGAAGAAGCACAGAGAGGTACCAAAAGGAGCAAAGATAAATGCATACATACAGCAACTGGAGTTCGCATGTGGTCACCCAACTCGTCATCAACGTTCATTCAGAAACCGCCTCAAGTTGGCCAGGCCATCAGCCAGAAGGAGAGAGCAGAAAACATCGCCGCCAGGATCGATCAACTACGGTCTACCCGAATCGCAAAATCATTCAACAACGTTTAACGTGATACGAACAACAATAAAAGCTCAAGGAAGGAGGCTCCATCTACTCGTACAGACCAATTGTTTAATCACAGTGAAACGAACGCACCTCAGCATCGCCGAGACACAAACATCAGCAGCTTCTATGGCGGCGATGAGGAGGAAGAAGAACATCCAATAGAGTTGTCCTCTACGAGGAGGAATGCTACATCAGAAGCCAGCTTCCATGGCGGTGACGAGGAGGAAGAAGAACCGCCAATGGAATTATCCTCCAGAAGGAGGAATACCACACTAGAAGAACAGCCAAGGAGGTTATTTTCCAAGAGGAGGAATACCACATGAGAAGCCAGCATCCGCAGCGATAACGAGCTCGATGAAGGGAAATCGAAGAAGTCGTCTTCGAGAGCCAAGCGTGACGTTATAATCGTGATTAACGACGAGAACGACAGGAATTACAATCCGTCACAGCCTGTATTGTCCATTGAACACGACAACACCGTCCCTCCATTCGGACCGGATCCTCTTGAATCAAGTGGTGAAGCGGACTCAGATAGAGTGGATGATAGCGATATTGATGGACTGGACGAAGATAGCGAAGCACGCGACCTCACAATCCAGCAGCCACTGCCAATACAAAGAGAGATCAAGACGAGGCGTCGAGTGCGTAGGACCGCCAAATATCCTTTATGTGACACCGAGAAGTTGTCTATCACAGGTAGCAGTGTCAGCATTTTGTCTATCAAGATCTCGAATCCTTTCGAACCCAGTCTACGTTCATATCTAGAGAACCTTGCTCAGGCTTGCAACTGAAAAAGTATATGGGTTTCGAAACTACTCGCCATCATGGACGAGGCTGCTGTGCCATGCTTTCAGTAAACATAGATATCACGTTACAGCACAGCGAGGAGGCCTGCCTGACTAGACTGAAAATTGTTTTTGCTATTCATCGCTCCATAAGTTGGATTGTAGTGCTCTGCACGGTCTCTTGTGAACACTGATAAAGTATGAAACGAAGATTTTCCCACTCATCAGAACTATGCAACGCATCACTCATGCTATTATCAATCGACGCCAAAGTCCAATGTCCCACTTGTGCATGCATTTTTCTTATTTTCGTGCAGGCTGTCCATCTGACTGCAACCTCTGGCAGTAGTATATATTGCATCGTGCATTTCCACCTGGTCTTCCACGTTCCCACTCTCTCTACCTGACGCTAATACCACTCCTCTTGGTATACATCCTGGCAGCAATATTCATACTCGCCAATTCCTGGAAGAGCAACTTTGCCGCATACGGAATATGCACTTGACTAATCTTAGTCTTGTTCCTGCACGGGCGACACTCGAACTGATTCTTCTTGAGCGATCTATAACGCACCTCGTCATTAGCTTCTGCACAGTCACAAAAAACAATCAAAAGAGAGGAAAACAAAGGGAAATACTTACGCAATCGGCGTCATCAACCCACAAATCTCACAAACATGCACCCTAAACGCATCACTAACTTCAAACAACCTCTCCTTTAAAAACGCACCGGCACCATGCGCAATCATGCAATCACGCTCCATCTCTCCGAAACGCAATCCACCATCTCTTGCCCTACCTTCCACCGGCTGTCTCGTCAAGATCTGCACGGGTCCTCTTGCTCTAGCATGGATCTTGTCGTCGACCATATGGCGCAGACGCTGGTAGTACGTCGGGCCCAAGAAGACTTGAGCGCGCATCTTCTTGCCGGTGTGGCCCTGGTACATAATCTCGAAGCCACGGGATTGATAGCCAGCGTCCTTGAGGATGTCGGAGACGGAGTCGACGGTGACGTCTGTGAAGGGTGTGGCGTCACCTTCGAGACCCTTTGTGGCGCCGACTTTGGAGAGGAGACATTCGATCAAATGGGCAATGGTCATACGTGATGGAATAGCGTGAGGGTTGATGATGATATCTGGGGTTAAGCCTTCGGAGGTGAAGGGCATATCTTCCTGGCGATACGTGATACCCACCGTTCCTTTTTGACCATGACGAGAGGCGAATTTGTCGCCGATTTGTGGAACCTTGGTTGTTCGAGTGCGGACTTTGACGAATAGTTGACCGTCGCTGCCAGTGGAGAGCATGACTTGGTCGACGATACCGTTTTCTGTGCTGCGCAACGGAGTAGATACATCACGTTTGACGTGGAGCTTTGTTCGCTGACCCATTTCTTCGGCGTCAGGTTCCAGAGGTGATGTCTTGCCAATGATGACGTCGTCACCAGAGACACGGACACCTGGTGCGACCAATCCGTCATCGTCGAGCTTGTCGTATGTGCCATGTTTGAGGCGGAGAGTGTCTGCACGCATCGGCTTCTCGAAGCGCTCGAGGAAGGTCATACC
>Ga0160428_1000913_pt1 | contig 26609 bp, 37 predicted proteins | sample SolpanmetagenomM_FD_108198 | JGI IMG/M metagenome (GOLD analysis project Ga0160428, IMG submission 108198) | Solar panel surface microbial communities from Lawrence Berkeley National Laboratory, California, USA - M | ecosystem: Engineered > Built environment > Solar panel > Unclassified ... | reverse complement strand
AGCATCTGGACGGGGCTCGCCTCCCATAAGCCCCTGGGCAACATCAACCGCGCTCGCAACGCGCCCTACAGGCACTCGGCCGAGTTTCGCCAACGCTTCAATGGCTGTCCGATCCACGAGCCCAGCGCCGGGCGCTAAGATCCGGCGACCGCTCTTTCCCCCAATGCAAGGACGCCGCATGAGCTCGCTCGCACGAACCCTGATCGCTGCCATCCTGTTGGTCCCCGTTGCGAGCGAGTCCTTCGCTGAGGCAGGCGACCACATCGGCCATGACGCCGTCACAGTCCCGGACGCGGCCAGCGTTGTCTACGAGCCGGGACCGGCTAACCTGCCCAAGGGCACGCAGATCAGCCGGGTGGCGGGCGATCCGGCCAAGGTCGGCCCCTTCGTGCTGCGCATCAAGTTTCCCGCCGACACCGTGATCGCGCCGCACACACATGCCCAGGCCGAGACGCTGACTATCCTGGCCGGCTCGATCTACCACCAGCATGGCGCGACGCTGAACAAGAGCGCCGGCAAGATTCTGCGCGCCGGTGGCTTTGTCTACCTGCCACAGGAGATGCCGCACGCCCTCTGGACTACAGGCGAGCCGGTGGAGCTGCAGGTCAACGGACTGGGTCCCTTCGGCCTGAACTACATCGACCCGGCCGATGACCCGAGCCGCACGTCCCAGGGGCTTCGCTGAGGTCGGGTCAACCCGGCGACCCGCGCCACTGAACCTGCCCAATCGAGCCCCACTCACCGGAGCGACCCTATGACCTATCCCGCCGTGACAGCCTTCTATGCAGCCGTATTCGCACTCCTCTATGTCGGGCTCTCGTCCTGGGTGGTCGCCGGCCGCCTGTCGGCGGACGTCCTGCATGGGGATGGCGGGAACCAGACCCTGGAAAAGCGCATCCGCGCGCAGGGCAATTTCGGGGAATACGTGCCACTGGCGCTCCTCGTCATTGCTCTGCTGGAAGCGGCGGGCGGCAGCTCAGGTGTGGTGCGCAGCCTTCTGATCGTGCTGCTGATTGCTCGCGTGCTGCATCCGTTCGGAATGTTTGCTCCGAAGAACTCTCCCCGGCAGTTCGCTTGTCGCGGAGGTGGAATTTTGGCGACCTTCGCAGTCATCGCGGTGGCGGCCATCACCCTCCTACTGCGGGTTAGCTAAGGCGTGCGGGGGGGGGGCGGCTCAGATTTGGCCACATATCTTGCCGAAAGCTCAGTTGCTCCCCGTCCGGCATGCTGAGCTTCTCGACGACCCACCGCCGGAGAAGCGGCCGCATCCGTTCAGCGGGGTCGATCACGGCTTCGGTCCTCTCGAAGCTGTCGTGTTATGGCTCGGGGGAGCTAAAATCGTCGGGAGCATCACCGTCGCATAGCCGCTGCAAATGACTGCAGTGTCGCTCCGGCCCCGCATCCGCGGATCCGTAGACCGGCTGGTCCCGGAGCGTTCTGCCTCCAATCGGCTTGAGCCTTGCACCTGGAGCTATGGAGGAGATCCAATGGCTCACAAGTTCAGGTTCGGCATCGAAGAGGAACTGTTCCTGGCCAGCGCGCGAACTCGGATGGTTCCTCGTGGTTCGGTGAAAGCCTTCCATGAAGCCGCGCAAGCCAAGCTGAAAGCTGTCGAGCGCGAACTGCTCCAGAACCAGGTCGAGATCTGCACCAAGCCGTCCGAGAGCTTCGTGGAGGCACGTGAGACCCTGCAGGGTTTGCGCACGGGCCTTGCCGAGATCGGACGCAACCACGGCCTCCTTGTCTTCGCAGCCGGGACCCATCCCACCGCCCTCTGGCCAGAGCAGCAAGAGACCGAGAAGGCACGCTACGAGGACATGATGGACGCTCTCCAGATCGTCGGCCGTCGTTCTGTCGTGTGTGGTCTTCACATCCACGTCGAGGTCCCCCGCCCGGAGGCTCGAGTTGACCTGATGCGTCGCCTGTTCCCGTTCCTGCCGATCCTCCTCGGCCTCTCGACCTCGTCGCCATTCTGGGAGAAGCGCCGAACAGGGCTGCACGGCTATCGCTTGCGCGCCTATGCTGAGCTACCGCGCACCGGGCTGCCGGAGCTTTTTGACAATGAAGCGGATTACCGGCGCTACGTCGATGGGATGACGAAGGCGGGCGCGGTGAAGGACGCGACCTATTTCTGGTGGCACATCCGCCCCTCGACGCGGTTTCCGACTTTGGAACTGCGCGTCGCGGATAGCTGCACCCGGCTGGAGGACAGCCTAGCAATCGCAGCTGTCTACCGCTGCCTCGTTCGGCTCGTAGATCGCACCCCTAAGCTCAATGCTGACCTGACCGGAGCCTCGCGAGGCTTCGTGATGGAGAACCTATGGCGTGCTGAGCGATCGGGCATTCATGCGACGCTGATTGATGAGGCGACGCTCACAGCCACTTCCTTCTTGAAGGCAGTCACCGCACTCCTCGACCTCATCGCAGAAGATGCAGCTGCACTCGGATGTGAGGCGGAATGCGAACAAGTCCGGATCATTGCACGTGATGGGTCTAGCGCCGATGGCCAAATTGCGGCTTTCGAAGCGGCCCTGAAAAGCAGCAAGAACGAGCGGCAAGCGTTGAGCGGCGTCGTGGACTGGCTCGCACAGGAAACGGCTGGCGGTCTCAAGGCTTCGTAGGAGGTCAGCATAGGCGGGAGCTGCATCGAGCGATGCGCAGCATTCCGATGACGATCCAGGAACGGGGCGAAGCCGACACGCGGATCAGGACCGAAATCGGCCCCACTCAGGCGCAGCATGCGCCGCGAAGTGGCCGCACGCTACATCGAGATCAGACCAACGAAGTTCGACGCGTGCGTGAAGGACGGGCACCTGCCGTAACCGTTCAAGATTTGCACCTGCATGATCTGGGACTTCGTCGCCTGGATGCAGCGTTCGATGTTCTGAGCGAGCCGACTGAGCCAAGTACCTTCGCAGATTGGTCATGAGGCACAGCCCACGAATTCCTACCTCGCGGTTGAATTGGCTTGGTTTTGAAGCCGCCTTCTGCTTGCTATGGCTCAGAACCGTCTCGCTTACCGAGCCTACATGGGCGCGCCAAGGTTGGCCGATGATCCACGGTAGACGAGATCGGTTCCGAGACTGGTGTGAGCCAAGGACCGGTGCGCCATTCAAAGCTCGGATGACCTTGGTGCCGCTCACGAGGAGAGCTGATGGCCGATCTGATGGGTTTGGTGGCGGATCCAACCGCGTGGGTAGCCCTCGTCACCCTGATCATCATGGAAATCGTGCTCGGGATCGACAACCTCGTGTTCGTCTCGATCCTATCGAACCGGGTCGCGCCGGAGCAGCGTCAGGCCGCTCAGCGAATAGGGCTGGGACTGGCGCTGCTGATGCGGCTGGCGCTTCTCTTCGTTCTGGCCTGGGTAATATCCCTGACGCAGCCGGTTTTCGAGGCCTTCGGACATGCCTTTTCCTGGAAGGACTTGATCCTTGTCGCAGGCGGCCTGTTCCTCGTCTACAAGGCAACGACGGAGATGCACGAGCGCGTAGAGCCTGGCTCGGAGGCTCAAGCCGCGGACCAGGGGAGAAGCATTCACCTAAGCCTAGGGGTCGCAGTTGTGCAGATCTGCGCACTGAACCTCGTCTTCTCACTCGACAGCATCATCACCGCTATCGGTATGACCACCGAGATCCCAATCATGATGGTGGCTGTCATCGTATCGGTCGGACTGATGATCGTAGCCGCTAACCCATTGAGCCGTTTCATCAGCCGGAAGCCGACCATCGTGATGCTGGCGCTGGGATTTCTCCTGATGATCGGCATGACGCTGATTGCAGACGGCTTCGGCTTGCATGTGCCTAAGGGCTACATCTACGCCGCCATGGCTTTCTCGGGTTTCGTTGAGGGTATGAACCAACTCGCCCGGCGAGCAGGCGCCAGCCCCCGTACATGACCCGCTCCTTGAAAGCAGGAACTGTTTCGCATGCAACAGCGGTGCTCACAGTCGCATACTATCCAACCTGCAGAAACTGAACGGCCGGGCCTCGTTCATCCGTAAAGACCCCGGCTGTGAGCGCTCCACCATAGACACAGGCTGTGTCGAGGTTCGTGGGATGTGGGTGAACATCAGGCTCACCGCTACGAAGTAGTGTGTGGCCGTGGATGACGTACTTTCCGAAGTTGTACTCAGCGGACAGGAACGGCTCCCGGATCCACAGGCGCGTATGCTGGTCAGGATCAGGAGCGGGCTGTCCGAGGCGAAAGCCTGCGTGCACGTAGAAGCGTTCAGCGTCCTCATGAACGGTCGGTAGTCCCCCCACCAACCGTATGAGGTCGTCAGGTAGGTCCTCCGGTCCCTCGACCCCGAAGGACCGCAGCGCCTTGTCGCCGCCGTTCATCAGCCAGTTCAGCCTAAGCCCCGGCGTGTGATGCGCATGCAGCATCAAGTCCTCATGATTTCCCATGAGGCAGACAACTTGCCTGGCTCATGGTCCTGCAACTTGCGGAGTTGCGCCACCACACCGGCACTGTCCGACCCACGATCGACGTAGTCGCCGAGGAACACGAGCTTACGAGGTCGACCCGCGCGGTGCTCCTCGATCTTCTCCAACAGCAACCGCAGGTGGTTGGCACAGCCGTGGATATCACCAATCGCATACGTGAGGTTCGTCATCTGGGCGGTAGGGACATCATCCAGCGCTCAGCGGCAAGCACAGAGGTTACCATTCCCGCTTTGACGCGATGCCATCTTGGCGTGGGTGAGATCCCGCTAACCGCGGTCAGACATCCTACCGGTGAGCCAAGCTGCGTACCCGGCTCGTTCGTGACGACTAGACAGAGCCCTGCTGCCATTTCACCTGTCGGGCAGCAGGGCCTCTCACGTTTGGTTAACCATGATCTGCCATCGCTGCCGGCATTAGCAGGCAGGATCGACCGTGAACCAGGCTCATTTGATTACGGCCCGCGATTTCGAGGATGGCTGCCCGGTTCCTGCTGAAACGCTGGGTCGGATCTATCGCGCAGACGCCTCTGCGCTTCCTGGCCTTGTTGCCAGCATCTCGGAACGCACCCGTGCTCGCTTGGCGGTCTTCCTCTATGGCCGCATGCACACCCGTGAGCTTGGGATCCGTGTAGCAGCCACCTGTGAGGCGGCTCTGTTGATGCAGATCGCCGGCACCCTGGGTGAAGTCATCTACGCTCAGTCGCGCGAAGGGTACGAGCGGCCTACTTATGGGGAAGATCGGCGGTCGCCGAAGAGCCGTATCAGCCTCGCGGGATCATGTAGAACGAGCTATCTGCACGCTTGAGCGCATGCCTGCGTCCGGCTATGGCGCTTCTTTCGGCTTGCAGAATGCTCCACAAGGTTGCCTGTTAACGACCGACTTGTCCTTCCTGGTCCTCGGACAACTCGGATCAAACTGACAGCCTGCGGCATTATAGTCCGCGGGCTGCTTTTTTTTGGAACTGGGGCGCCTGGTTGCGAGTTGGATCGCCTTTTTCTCATACAGTTCGAACTCGATTTGCATTAGTCAGTTTTTGCTAGATCTCGTTTCATGCCGAGTGTTGCTTTCATGCACTAGAGATCAATGAGGACCTTCCAGTAGGACCAAGTCACACCGCACCAAGAGTGCGCTCTTGGTTCCTCGCAGGCCCCGCATGATTAAGAAGCTTCTTCTCGCCAGCGCCGCCATGGCCCTTCTCGCCGGCGCTGCCTCTGCCGCCGACCTTCCGCGCCGCCAGGCTCCGCCGCCGGTGTTCGTGCCAGTACCGGTATTCACTTGGACGGGCGCTTACTTCGGTATCAATGCTGGTTACGTTTTTGACGGTGAAACCCGTTTCGATCGGACCGTCGGCGATCTGCCTAACAACAATGCTGCGCTGTTCGCAGGTCTGCGCCCTACTGCTGCTCGCGTGAAAAACGATGGTTTCACTGCCGGCGGCCAGATTGGCTATAACTATCAGTTCACGCCGGGTTCTGGCGTTGTAATCGGTTTTGAAGCAGATGCGGCCTACACCGACCTGAACCGTGTCAACACCTTGAGCAATACGACGAATTTCGCGCCGCTGGTCGTACCCGGCGCCGCTCTCGTCACCCGCATCAACCAGTACCAGGGCGGCCTCGACTTCCTTGGAACCGTGCGCGGCCGTCTCGGCTACGCCTTCGATCGGTTCTTGGTCTATGGCACCGGCGGCTTCGCTTACGGCGGCGTCAACAACCGGGTTACCTTCGCCATTCCCGGTGGTACGACGCCCTTCTTTGAAGGTCGCCAGAACGATATCCAGACCGGCTACGCCTACGGCGGTGGTATTGAGTACGCCCTTGCGACTGACAGCTTCTTGAATTTCTTCAAGTCGAGCGCTGTGACGATGAAAGTCGAGTACCTGCACTATGATCTTGGAGGCGATCGCTTCGCCATTCCGGGCGTCAATGGTGGCCCTGGCAACTACAGTGCTCGGGCGAAGAACGAGGGCGATCTGGTGCGGGCCGGCCTGAACTACAAGTTCGGCACCTTCTAGAACCTATGGGGCTTCTAGGCTTAGCCTAAGTGTTTCCGGCTTCGATTATTCGTTTGCTTCTGTCGATGCACGCCCTGAGGAGAAATCCTCGGGGCGTGGTCGTATCGGGACACCGGCGAGGATGACCGAGCGCATTCCCGCTTTGACGCTGCGCCACGGCAGTGCGCTTGAGCCCCCGCTAACCAGCCCGGGTCATCTTACCTGCGAGCCAAGTTGCGTACCGGCTCAGCGTGAGATGAACGATCCTACCCCGCCGGTCCCGTGATCAGATCGGGCGGCGGGGGCTGCTTCATGCAGGAGGAACACGCCTGCGCGGAATGGCGCGAGAGCGGCGGCAAGCCGAGCGATTTGGAGTGGCTGTATCGCGGGTAGAAATGCCTTTGATGAGCACATTCCAGCAGCAGTCAGATTGGGACCGCTAGGAACGATCACGCCTCTGTGATCTCTGTGGCCCGGTATTTGTAGAGCCCTTGCAGTACAATCACTCCGCGCGAAATGCTGCGCATTGGACTGCGCATGACCGACAGTAATCGACCCTTCGTCCTTTCAGCGAGAGAGTTCACAGACCTTCGCGTTCTCGATGGCGGAGATACGATTGCCATCTGCTTCGAGGCTCCAGATGGGAGAGAGCTCGCCCTCCTCGTCCCTTATCGAGTAGTCTCGGATTTGAAATCTAGCATCGACGAAACTTTGTACTCAGCAAGCGAGCAACGTGCGGCTCGATCAACCCGCAATCTGTTGAAGTGATGCGAGGAGGTGAGCATCTGGCCTGTTCCAGGGATAAGCAAACCACGATCACACATCGCTTTTGATGTCGTCTAGTAGCGTATCTCGGCGTGCCCGGAGCCGGCGGAGTTCGCTGCGGTAGGCCAAATACATCTTCTCAGCTTTCGCCGTGTCTTGCCCTTGCTCCATGCTTTCGAGGATGCTGATGGCCTGTGTGTCGGCGACCGCCTGTGCAGCCAGGATGCGGGTGTTCAGGTGCAGCACGTCGGTGATCCACTGCATGTCCTATTGCGCCCGCCCGCACTTCTACCCGGTCCTAGATAGATCTCTCATATTAGGAGTTTGAACGCAGAGCGCTAACCCTCCTTTGTGACGGACGTGGCTCTAAATACCCCGAGATAATCCAAGGTTTGCCGGCATCGTTCAACGGGGGCCATGCTCTCGCTCCACTGTCACACATGGCCGGTCAGTCGGTGGTATATCTAACGCGTTGCGCCGCACAATCCTTCCCAAGGATGGCTGCAACGGGTGTGGTCGAGCGGACAAGTTGCCCCCCCGCAACCCTGCTCGACCCACCGCTTGACGCTTTAGAAGTCTGGACCTGATGACAAAGAAATCGAAGCCGATCGACCTGAAGCAGGAGACGGCTGACATCTCGGCCAAGATCGCAGCCTCCTATGAGAAGCTGGCTGGCAAGTTCCAACAGAAGGCCCAGCACGCTGCTGTGAAGGCCAAGGACGCCAAGGGCGGCGAGAAGGAAATCCTGCATCGCCGCCGCTTCGATCTGTACAGCGATGCCGCCACCGATCTGAAGGACCGCCTGCGTCAGCTACAAGGGCGCGGAGACAACGAAAGCGATTAGGCTTGTTTAGCGTCGTTCTGTCCGCTGTTAATCTCTGGCCTTCTACGGTAGCGCCATGTCATGCCTCCGCGCTTCACAACCCGCCGCCATAGCCCTCTAATCGCGCTTGGCACTGCAGTTGCCGGGTTGGCGCTCGTCTTCCTTCAGGAGGTCGCTAGAGGGCTCGGCTGGCTATAAAGGCTTTTGGCCGACCCTTCTGTTGTGGCCATATCCTCTCGTGCTAAGGCGCCTGCGCCGCTTCGATGAATGCCCCCAACGCCTTCGGGGCGGCGGCGGCCGAGCCCTTCAAGGGGTCTCCTCGGCCGCCTTTCACACCCCTACACCCGTGCTCGTTCGCTCATCGTTATCGGAACAACGGCAATCCTGCGCCAGCTAGAGCCAGGCCGCCCATGACGAGGAAGCCGCTCGCCCTTTCGAAGGCAGGCCGATAGTCAGCAAAGGCTGCGATTGCTGTGCCCGCGATCAAGGATGAGAAGCTGAGAGACGCGATCATCGAAGTGGCCCTAGCAATGTGAATGGCCAAGCTTCATTAGACACAAACAGCAAAAGTTCATCCCCCGAATGGGGGATGTCGAGGTACGTCGAATACGCAGAGCGCAGGACCGAAAAGAGGCCGCCCCGGTGAGGGAGCGGCCCAAGTCTAAGGAGGAAATGAGCCCTTGGGAGGACTACGGCCCGTGACACAACTCACGGATCGCACTGCACCAAGGCATATCGCGCTGCAAGGTTGCAATATGTGAATTCGAAATTCGCGGATGGCATGAGCGATGCAGGCTGTTTCTCCGCTGGTGCATCCTGGTCCTACACGATGAGTGCCAGCCCGGCGGCCAAGAGGGGGCTCTTCCTTTTGCGCCGCCGGTCAGCGTAGGCTCTTACGTCCTCGTCCGTACACGAGGGCATGTGCAAGCGCGAAGCCCTCGTACCAGAAGCGGGCGGCGTCAGACTGCCGTGGGAACGGACAGGCTTCCAGGCTTGATCCGTCGTTGAAGGCGTATAGCCCCTGCCAGAATGGGTTGAGATACGGTTCCATAGCCACCTACCGACAACAGCCTTCGAGTGAGGCAATGTCTGTGCCCGTAGTAAGGTGACTGGCCTTGGCTTTCTTAGGCGCCCCGATACCCGAGACCGCCTTCCGAAGGAGGTGTTTGCTTCGGAGCCTTCTCGTAGTCGCGCTTCTCAGGAGCGCCCATGTCACCGGGTTCCGAAGCCCCGGGGGAGTTTGGCCCTTGTGGGTGGGGGCGGACTGCCGTGTCTTCGTAAGTCCGGGGACCCGTTGGGTTCAGAGAGGGATCGTTCTGGCTGGCAGGTGGCTCAGGCGCTCTCACAGCATGCTCCTCAGACATGGAAGTCACTGATGAGAAGGGCCTGCCGCGCATACGGTTCCGCGCCAGCGCATGGCGGCAAAGCTAGGAAGCAGGGTCAGCAGCCTTTCACCGCTGCAAGCTGTACAGCCTCCACCTAGCAGTTAGCGATGCCGTAGGCGCCGAGACCTCGGCTGTTCGGCAAACGACTGAAACGGAAATGGCTGCAGTTCGCCTTGGCGCTTTACACGGTGAGAGGCCACCACGGCTCCGATCCGGTACAACTTGTTCCTCGATATCTGGCTGGCTTGCGTTTTCTCGCTGCAGGCTCTCATTTTCAAGGAGGCGACGGCGTTGCGAGCACTTTCGGATGCGATCTCTTGATCTGCCGGGGGCGATGCTTGCTCTCTTCACTCAGTCGGACGCGCCGTCTCGCCCCGCGGATACCCCCGGGAGCGACGAGCTTAGTCCGTTTCAGCACTGAAGCTTCTTGAGTGGACGGATCCAGAAAGCGTCCTGAAGCTCGACAACTGTCCAAGATGCGGGGTCGGAGGCGGGTCAGGTCATTGCCCAGGCGAGCACTAGAATACCACCTAGAAACATTCCGTAGGTAACCACTAAGGCTGCAACCTCGCGGTGCTGGCGTAAGACGGAGCGGGTGCGTGACATCGGACGGGACCAGGAGCAGGCGTGCTCCCTCTTTACTGATCAACCAACTGTGCCGATGTGAGGGCCCCGACTGCCCCAACGCACGAGAAACATCCGCCGTAGCGTAGCAGTCACATAAGTAGTTGGACGCGTGGCGTTAGCCAACTTGTCTACGTGTTGGCTTATCGGGCTTCTGGATCGCTGATCGCGCCAACCACCGCTGCGGTCATCGCAGCGGTTAGGGCTGCAGTCATCATGCCGATAAAGGTCGCTGTGATCATGTCTCAGTCCCTTTCGAAGTGTGGCTCGGACGCACCAGAGCCGCCAAATTTCGATAAGCCTACCAATTCGTCTACGAGCCGTTAACCCTCGCACGTCCTTCTCTAAGCGGAGCAGCGATATGCGCGCCGTTTGGGGGTTTTCGATCGTGTCGGTGCTGGCGATCAGCGGCAGGTCGGCCGTTGAAGGCATCTACCACGGCAAGGGCTCCGATCCCGGCAGCTACTGTCGGGCGCAGTTGGAGCGATCTCAACTTCATGAGGCCAGATGAAGCGCCACGACCTCAACCCCCTGCCAGATGACACGCACCATCCCATACTGCCCTGACGTGACCGGGTGCAGGATGCGCGCCTGCTTCCACTGCCATTCGTAGCGGCTCGTTCCCTCTGGGATGACCTTCAATTCCAACAGGATTTCACCCAAAGTGGGTGGTTGAGGGTCAGCCAGGATGAGGTGAGGGGTCTCGTTCGCGTTCGCGAGCTTGATCTCGCCCGACACCGAGAGGAAGTGCCCACCGGCCTCGTTCGGTTCAGCCTCAAACGCCTGCCACGCTCGCGTCTCTGGGACAATGTCGCCGGACATGACCGATCTCCTGTCCCCACTGGCCGCATCAGCCCGTCGCAGCCGTCTCCCTGAGGTGCTGCACGGCGCGATCGACGTCGAACTCGGGGGCCTGGATTTCGGCAAGCGTGAATGGGCAGACTTTCGGTTGGCCCCACTCGATCATCTTCTCCTCCGCCTGAAGCTCGGGCGCTTCAGCGTCTCCGACAGCCAACCACCAAAGTCCATCGATTTTCAGGTTCTCCAGACTACCTGGCACAGGCAGCATCTGCTGTCGAAGGTGCCTAGCCTTCTGCCGCCACGCCTGACTGCGGGTGTCATCGGCCGTAAGGGCTGCCTTCATCAGATGGGCAAGGAAACCACGGACCAAGGCAGCAGGAGTACCAGGAGCAGGTTCGACCATGGTGTTTGGACACCCGTTTGAGGAGAAGGAAGCGCCTTAGACCCTGGCGCTGTGCGGGGTATCCTGAGCAATCAACCCCGGTCTGATAAGCACATTTTAGGCCGTCGCTGGCGAATCAGGGACCCGCCAACCTCAATGCTTTTAGAGATCGTCCGCGATTTCATAGTCAGGATGCGGGATTTGGGCGAAGAGCCGGTCGTCGTGCAGAGCCCACGCGCAAACAAACAGTACTCCTCCGAAGAACGCGATTGGGTAGAGGAGGCTGACTGGCTTGGCGCTCGACATAGCTTGCGGCTTCCATCCTCACTTGGTGACGCGCTCGGCCGAGCACAAAAAAGGGCTGAGAGAACACCCTCAGCCCTCATCATCGCCGGTGTGCGTAGAACTTACTGGCGCGGGCCCTGGGTGTTCCCATGAGCACCCATGCCGACGCCGGTGTTGGAGCTTGTGCCCGTTCCGCCGCCCATGTTGCCCATGCCACCGTCACGGCCACCAACCGTGCCCGTCGCATCACCAGGCGCCATCGTGGCGGCTCCCGTTGAGCGCTCCATGCCCTTCTCGCTGTTGCTCTTCACGCTACCCGGATTGTTCATGTTGCCTTCCGTGCTGCCGCCGCCCGCAGGGGTCTGAGCAAAAGCAGGGCCCGTCAGAGCAATAGCGACAGAGGCGGCGAGAGCGAGTGCATTTAGGCGCATGGGATGTATCTCCAGTGGGGACATATGGTCCACAACGCAGCCTCACAGATATCGATCCTCAGGTACTTTGTTGTATTCCATAAGCCTTTCAAAAATTGGTTCTCGCTCCCGATCCGCCAAATCGAACTTAAGATGTATGAGGAGGCGAAGGCGCTGTTCGAGAAAGAGAACCCCGGCGCCCTATGGCGACCGTCATCTGGGAAGAAGCCGCCCATAAGACAACGCTTCGCTACGTTGATCGAACGACAACAGATGCTTGGCCGTATCCGTACGGTGATGGGTTCAGGAGGGCGTGGATCTAGCGGCCGGTGAAGCGGAGGCTTAGGCTACAGCGTGCAGAGGAAACACGTCATAGGGTTTGTGGAACTGGCCGGGCTGGCTCTGCGTCGCGAAGTTCGGGTGCACCGAAGATAGCTCAGCGTCGCGTGGAGGCTGCTCAAAGAAAGGGCTTGCCGAACGCCTCTAGTCGTTTCTACGTAGTAAATACGTACGGACACAGAAGGAGCCCCATAGTGGAAAAGCTCTATTTCGTATTCGCTCACAGCGTGACTGTATCGTGCCGTGACGATGATCCGTCATTTTGCTTGGCTCGCGCGTGGGACTTAGGCGCGTGCGGTGACGATTGGGTATGGAGCTGGGCCGGCTCCGATCACATCCGTATCTCGTTCAGGCGCGAAGCCGACAGCCTCGCTTTCATCTCTCGGGACGCTGTCGCAGCATAACAAGCCAATTGGCGTCCACATCTCCGCGGCAGGGGCTGAGATCAGCCTATGCCTTCGGCGTCCTCACTTTTGTGACCCTGATCCCGGCCTTGCGGCGGTCAATTCGCAGCCCGATGACGGCCAGTTTTGGCGCGGGGCCGTCAAGGGCGTAGAGTGATGGCGATCAAAATCCTCAGAGACGAAGTCCGCGATCCCGCTCGTCATCATCCGCCGCGATGAAGCCCGCCAGCACCCGAGCTGGCGTCGTGTAAACCATTCGGAAGCCTTTCGGCACAGGCCCACAACCGATGCACACGGCGAAATCCCAGCGCCGCCAAATTCGGGTGTTGCGCTCATCGACGGCACGCTGCCGTGCTTGTCCTCGTTCGATTGCCTGTCGAACCTCGGCAGCTTTTTCATCGCTGGCAGCGTCTGAGGAAGGTGGTGTCAGCGGACGCGGCTGCGGTTTGCCTTGGCTGAAGGCAGGCGCTCCGAGGCTGAAAACAGCACATGTAAATAAACAAATGAAACGCATTGAGGCACCCGGATATTGAGGTAGCACTCCCTTGGTTGCCGTCACTACGCGGCCGGCAGGTGGAAAGTTTCAAGGCTGAGCATTTTCGGAAAGTATGTTAGTTCACGTCTAGGTGATGACAAAAAAATCCGCCGCGGATTGCTCCGGGCGGGCTCAAGGTGAGGTTGCCGACTGGGCGGGGCTGCCGAAAGCCAGTAACTGCGTGCAGAATGCCGCCGTTAACTTGCCCCAGGCTTTCGTCAACTGAGCTACTACACACCCTTCCGCACGACCGTGCTAGGCAGTTTGCCATAGACGTTACCGCTCGCGATTTGGGTCATGGTCGTGGCCGGCGGGAGCAGTAGGGCGGCACTCGCTTAATGAGTGGACGGGGGTAGAGCACAGCAAACTAAATTCGGTGAATGGAACGGATTGGTTCTAGACGCCTTTGCATCTGCGAAACGAAGGCTGGAGGCCAAGCGTGGCGAACGACTTTTCCGTGCTCGGTCGTCGCTCCGTTGTCATGGCCCTCGCTGCGTTAGCAATCCCTTTTCCAAAGCTTCACGCCGCCGGGGGACTTACCCAACTTCCGCTTTGGCCCGGGCAGCCGCCAGGCGGAGGCGGGCCGCAGGGTACCGTTGTCCAGGACGATAGCGGCGCTGTTTCGAACATCTCCACGCCAACGCTCGAGGTGTTCCTGCCGCAAAAGCCAAGCGGCGCGGCAGTGCTCGTTGCTGGCGGTGGAGGGTACAGGCGCATTGGCCTGGTCAAGGAAGCTTACCCGGCCGCATACTGGCTCGCGGCACAAGGCATTACGGCTTTCGTTCTGACCTACCGCCTCCCAGGCGAGAATTGGAATGCCGGACCGGTCGTGACACTTCAGGATGGGCAACGCGCCATTCGTGTGATGCGCGCCAACGCGGATCGCTTCGGCATTGACGTCAACCGCATCGGCGTCATGGGCTTCTCCGCCGGTGGACATCTCTGCGGCATGACTGCCGCCCGCTCGGCCTTCCGTTCCTACGAGCCCATCGATGCGGTTGATGGCCTCTCGGCCCGGCCGGACTATGCCGCGCTGATCTATCCTGTCGTGACAGTGCAGCCGCCCTTCGACACGACGAACACCCGTCGCTCTCTGGTTGGTGACATGCCTACCTCAGAGGCGAGCGCGGCTTGGTCTCTTCAAACTCATGTCGGTGCGGATTGCCCATCGATCTTCTTGGTACAGGCTGACGACGATCCAATTGTCAGTCCCCAGCAGAGCCGCATCCTCGACGAGGCCTGCCGAGGTGCCAAGATCATGGTCGAGTATCACCGCTTTGCCGTCGGCGGCCACGGCTTTGGGATTGGTAATGCCGAGGCCTCTGTCGCCCTGTGGCCCAGCCTCTGCCGGCACTGGCTCACCAGCTTATCGGTGATGCGCTGATCCGGTTTGTTCTTCCCTGGCCCGTCTCTCACGAGGACAGGTGTCGGACGTGACCCTCCAAGCTGCTGAGCCTACCACCAGCCCCTCAAAGGCAGAGCCAACGACGCCGCCTGCTTCGCGGCAGCAACGTGATGCGCGTGTCGACGTCATACGCGGCTTCGCGCTGCTGATGATCTTCATCGATCACATACCGGCAAACGCACCGGCTCTCTTCACCCTGCACAATCTCGGCTTCTCCGACGCGGCTGAGATCTTCGTGCTCCTAGCGGGTTATTCCGCGATGGTGGCGTATGGCGGTCTTTTCCAACGTGCCGGGGTTGCGGCGACGCTTGTACGCATCGCTCGACGCTGCCTGAAAATCTACCTCTTCCAGGCAGCCCTGCTCCTGGCCACTTTGCTCATCGTGCGCGCCTGGATGGACCTCACCGGCTTGGTACCAAGGTTCGGTGTGCGCCCACTCCTCGAAATGGGGCTTTTGCCGGGCCTCCTGCGCGGCCTCATGCTCAACGCGCTGCCAAACTACCTCGACATCTTACCGCTCTACATCCTGCTGCTCGCCCTCTTTCCTGCCATCTATTTCGGGCTTCGACGTGGCATGTGGGGCGTGCTTGCTCTGTCAGGTACCATTTGGCTGGCTGCAAACGTTGACCACAGCCTCAACCTTCCCAACGCAGCGGCGGTCGACGACGGTTGGTATTTCAACCCCTTCGCTTGGCAGTTCCTGTTTGTCATAGGGGCCGCTCTCAGCATCGCGGTACAGGCCGGCAACGGGCTCCTGCCGCGGCATCCGATCGTTACTGCAGTTGTGTGGATCTTCTTGATCTATGCTCTGCTGCAGGCTGTTCCCTGGAGCGATTGGGGGCTTCCAGACCTGCGCCCATTCGTTATGGCGGCGCCGGAGAAAAGCCGTGTCTCACCCCTCAGGCTGCTTCACATCATGGCCCTGACGAGTTTAGTGTTTGCTTCACCGGCTATTCTGCAGATCTCGCGTCACCGGTGGCTTCGGCCTGTCGACGCGTGCGGCCGGCACTCGCTGGAGATCTTCGCGGCCGGCTGCATGGCGGCCCTCGGCGGCCGGATCCTCTATCGCACCTTCGGGCCAACGTGGCCCCTCCAAGTGCCCGTCAACCTCAGCGGTCTCGCGCTCATGCTGGGTCTCGGCCTTGCCATGGATGCTCAGGCGCGCGCTCGTCGCGATAGACGGTGAGCTAGCCTATGAACGAGCGGAGTGTACAGGCCAATATCTAAACGCAGCGGCTTGCTCGCGATCATAGATGCCCGGAGATCGTGGCGCGCAATTTCATACGCTCTGCACCGCCTTGCACTCGGTAGCTACGATCTCGTCCGCGATGGCGAGGTCATCGGCAGCGTGGTCCGCGAGGTTCGCGGCGGCACAGGCTACGACATCTGGCACGCCGAGCTGCTGGATGACCCAACGCCCGAGAAGCGCCCGCCGCCGTTCAGCACGGTCGACCCCACCTTCAGCACGCTCGATGCCGTTTTGGCGTGGCACGGAGGAGTAGAAATCGTCCGCAACAATTGTGCTTCTTAGCTGCGCGGCACGCGGCCGTACAGCAAGTGTCATACATCTGCTCTGCAAGTTAGGCATGTAAATTGCTGAAAACTCAGTTGTGCCGCTTGATAGATTGTTGCGAATGAACGATTGGATCGCAGTGGGGGCACAGAGAAAGAGCAGCATGTCTGAAAAAGCTGAAGTTCAAGCTACTGACTTCGTAGAACTCGCCGGTGACATCGTTTCCGCATACGTGTCGAATAACCCGGTCCGACCCGCCGATCTGCCAGATTTAATCCGCAGCGTTCACGCGGCACTCAGCGGCATCGGCAGCGGCACTATTATGACCGCTTGCGAGCCTAAGGTCGAGAAGCCGACGGCGGCTCAGATCCGGAAGTCGATGACGCCCGAGGGTATCGTCAGCTTCCTGGACGGAAAGATCTACAAGACCTTAAAGCGACACCTGACCACCCACGGCTTGGATCCACATGGCTATCGCGCTCGCTTCGGGCTGCCGGCCGACTATCCGATGGTTGCTCCGGAATACGCCAAGCGTCGCTCCGAACTCGCGAAATCCATCGGTCTTGGTCGGGTTGCCGATCGCGGTGGGGATGAGCTGTCGTCGTCCCAGGGCCGCAAGAAGGCCGCCTGATCATTCAAGCAGTGCCGATGCTCGAAGCCCCGCGGCCCTTGTCGGCGCGGGGCTTTGTCGTTTCTGAACGAGGAGGATGCTGGTGTCCACCACCTGCTCGATTTAATCTACGAGCGTTCAGTTCAGTGGCTTCGTCACCGAGGTGGCGTGATCCATGAAGAAGCGCATCATCTCTCGGCTGGCATCCGGGCCTTTCGGGTCGGTGTAACTCCCGTCTGTACTCCCGCCAGACCAAGCGTGCCCAGCTCCATGCAGGGTCCACTGCTCCAGCATGGCGCGTCCCGATACGTTGGTCTGCACCGTGCGGGTGAAGGACATCCCGCGGTCTGACTGCCCCTGGGACACGATACGCGTGAGTGCCTCACCTGCCGCGGCTTGGGCTATGACCTGGTCGCCGTTGACGGGGCTCACGGTCCTGTCGGCGTCACCGTGAAAGACGATGGTCGGAACGCCAGCGCCTACTGACCGTGCCTTCGGACTGCCGCCACCATTCATGGCCGCAAATGCGGACGGCATATCTCTGGCTGCGCCGCAGGCTAACCCAGAGTGGACGCCAACTGCCGCGAACACATCCGGATAGGTGTCTGCCATGATCGCTGCAGCGGCCCCGCCGGCAGAGAGGCCAGCTGCGTAGATGCGGGATCGATCGACCGCGAACTCTTTCACAACCGCCATGGCGATGCCGGCAATGATCGAGGGCTCGCCGCGGTCCCGTTGCTGGTCGCCAGCGTTGAACCAGTTCCAGCACTTCTGCATGTTGGCCGACTGCGGCTGGCCCGGATACGCCACCAGGAACGTCTGCTCCTCGGCCAACGCGTTCATCCGTGTCCCCGCGGCGAAGTCGTCCGGGTTCTGAGTGCAGCCGTGCAGCATAACGACGAGGGGAAGCGCCTGCCCTGCGTACCCGCTCGGTACATAGACCTTGTACGCCCGATTGCCCGCGGCATTAGAGAACGTCCGCTCCTCAAACCGGGCGCCTTCCGGCACGACGACACTCACCCCACGTGATGACCCAAGACCTTCGGCGAGCCCGGGCATGGTGCTCATTTTGGGAAAGCGCTCGCGTAGGTCCCGTAGCGTCTCCGACAGGCTCGGACGCATGGGGGCAGTCTTTGTCGCGGCAGCGGCATCGTCGGGCGCAGCCTGGCCAAGACCCGCTTCGGTCCAGGCTCCACCTGGGATTGTAGGAGCAACCATGTCGATGATTGCTCCGAAGGGGGGAACTGTAGCTTTCGCTTTGGCGCCGGTGTCTTCATCCGCACCTGCTGCAGAGGCCCACGCGACTGGTTTGCCCTGAAGCAGCGCCATGGCTTCTGCAAGCTGGCCGCTACGGGTGAGACGTGTCACCTCGCCCATGTCGATCTTCGAGAAAGCGGTCATGATTATGATCCTGGATTAGAGGGTGGACGGGCACGAGGTGTTCCGCCCCGAGCAAGTTTGGTTGTCAGCTGGTGCGGTCGGCCAAGGCGGCCTTGACCTCTGGACTGGCTTGGAAGGCGCCAAGAACCTGCACCGAAGCGATGCCCTGGCGGGCCAATTCTGGGGTCACGTCTGGGGCGATCGTGGCGAGGCCAAGAACCTGGATGTGGAGTGGCTCGCCGGCGTCTCTTGCCGCCTCCAAGTCCCGAGCAGTGAAGTGCGAAAGGCCCAGGGTGAGCTTCTTGCGGGTGACCGACTGCTTCACCTCATCGCCCTGACGATCGAGCTGATTGCGGACGGCTGTCCGGATGAAATCAGCACGGTTGGCGTAGAAGCCATCTCTCACCAGAAGGTCGATTTGTCCAAGATCGACGAAGCCGAGATTGAGGGTCAGCTTCTCGCTGTCGGGCGACTTCGTGCGCAGCGCCCGAACATTGTCCGCCATTTCAGAACCTCCCAGGACCATCCCATTGGATGGTCTAGAGATGGCTTATGGATGTGAAAGCGCAAGGGTTGAGTGCTGCCGAATTAACGAGACAGCGTTTCAAGAGGGGGCTGCATCGTACTCCAGAAGCTTGTGAGTAGGCAGGATGAGATATCTTCCGAGGTGCCAATTTGCCGTTCGGGAGAAATCGTTAGGTGCTCGGCTGGGACGCCCTATGCTGAGTGGGCGCTACGAGGAGCAATCCCTCCTCAGGAGCCGTGAACGGCCATGACATATACTCTCCACCAGCTTGCGGTTGGCAGCTACGATCTTGCCCTCGATGGCATCATCATAGGCAGTGTGGTCCAGGACATCGCGCCGGGAGGCAGCTCGCGCGGCTGGCGCGCGGAACTGCTCGACGAGCTGACGCCGGATCAATGGCCGATCCCCTTCCGGGGGATCGAGCCGCCCTTTCGGACGCTCGAAGCGGCTATGGCGTGGCTTGACGGCGCTGCCATCGTTGAAGGCCACAGCCAACAGTGACACGGCTTCGGGCATTGAGCTTCGATAGCCCTGAGCATTGGACCTGCTCGGATCTCGAGTGGCGTCCGACCTACTTTGCTGCAGGTAGCTGCACCCAGCCTGGGCGTCTTCTCCATGCACAAGCGGAAAAGCGATCACTGCATCCTGCAGATCGATTTGGATTAACAATGCCAAAGCTCATCAATTCTGCTGCTGCTGCCGTGCTCGCCTTTTGCGCTGGCGTTTTCGGCCAAGCACACGCTCAGGGCCTCGCGCGCGGAGCGCAGGATGGCGCCGAACGCGGAGGAAACATCGCTGGTCCGTTGGGCGCTGCCGTCGGAAGTGCGATCGGTGGAGCTGTCGGAAGCGCCAATCAGATCCTGGGCATCGATAGGCGTGAGCGCTTTCGCATTTACACGCTCGGTGATCGAAGGTCCTCCATCGCCTATGCAGGGGACGTGAGGGTTGGAGCGGTGCTCCCGAAGGAGGGCATGACCTACTATGATGTACCGCCTGAGTTTGCACTGAAGGGCTACAACTACACGATCGTCAACGACCGCCCCGTGCTGGTTGAGCCGGGCACGCGCCGGATTGTGGAAGTAATCAAGTGATGTCGACCGAAGCTGTAGGTTTGCCCGCAGGCCTGACGGAAGTCTCACGGCTTGCCGCACTCCTCGCAGATCGTGTGCTCGACGCTCAGATCACGAGCCGTCCGGTTCCAGATGGGAACATCCGCGTTCTGCTCGAGGCGGCGCTCCTGTTGAGAGAGTATGATCAGGAGCTGCCGTCCCTGCTGAGCCAAATCATGCACGGGGCTGCTGAGCCCGAAGTCCCCGCTCTGGTTGAGGTTCAACAGAGCGCACAGGAAGGGGAAAGCGAGGCTGGTCGGATGGCGTGGCTACTGCGGCCCTTCCAGGCATCGAAAGGCTGAACGCATACGGACTGTCTTACCAGGCGCCGAATAGGAGTTGCTCATGGCTGATAAGACCGAGCCTTTTGATCTTGAAGGCGCGGAAGATGTCGAGCTCAAACCCGGCGGCACCTACCTCCTCCCCCTTTGTGTAGTCAGGCCAGAGCTCATGCTCGGCGACGAGGTTGCAATCATGCTTCTCAGCACAAGCGAGGGGAGCCAACTCGGCATTCCCCTGACCCATCAATCTGCAAAGCGCCTGCAAGAGCTGCTTGCTGAAGCCCTGCGCAGAACGAAGCCGGACGCGGATCCGATGCAGTGATCCCTAAGCGGCGCGTCGCGCCGAGATCATATCAGAGCGCCAGCCAGCCGACTTCGCCTCGTCATCCCAGCACAACATGCGCTCTCTTCTTCACGCCCTGGAGCTCAGACCGCCCGATGACATACACGCTGCATCTGCTGGCACCCGGCAGCTACGACCTGGCCCTCGACGGGGTCATCGTTGGCGGCGTGGTTCGCGAGACAACTGCCGGAGGCGCTCCGACTGGGTGGTGCGCGGAGCTGCTGCAGGACCTGCCGGCCGCGACACGGCCTCGACCCTTCGATTGCGTCGAGCACCGTTTCCAAACGCTCGAGGCAGCAGTGGCCTGGCTCGGAGGTGCGGCAATCCTGGACAGCGCCGAGGCTTAACCTCTTTCAACCTAAGGAAAGTTGACACCCGCTAGCAGGCGACGCGAGCTGCCGGTACAGGGCGTCCCTGATATTTGCCTGGGTTAAGATGCTGAGGATGCCCCGCCACCTGCCGAGCTCATGGATTGAGGCTATGCGGGCTTACGCAGGCCCTCGTTGTTGGCGTGTAGCTCGCCGGCGTCTACCACCACTCCGACGGCGTCTTGGAGGACGGCAGCACCGTAGCCGCCCTCCGTCATTGCTCTACTTACCTGCCGCCGTTTTGCGCGGACGCGCAGCGCGCTTCGGCTTCGTCTCAGCAGCAGCTTCGGAAACCGTCTCCTCCACCGCCGTGGCCTTAGCTGCAGCCTTGGTCTGACCCTTCCGCTGCTGCCCAAGGCCCAAGCTACGAGCAAGCTCCGACCGTTGTGCAGAGTAGCTCGCTGAGGTCATCGGGTAGTCGGCCGGCAGACCGTGCTTGGCGCGGTAGGCCTCAGGAGAGAGGCCGCGAAGGGTCAGGTGCCTGCGCAGTGTCTTGTAGGGCTTGCCGTCTTCGAAGCTGATGAGCGCGTCTGGGGTAATCGACTTTTTGATCTGAGCCGGCGTCGGCTTCTCAACGGCGTCTTCGGCAGCTTTGTTTGTGCCGCCTGCAGCAAGACCGCTTAGTGCTGTGTGCACGGAGGCGAGCAGGTTGGCCAGTTCGCTCGCTGGGATCGAGTTGTTCGAGACGTAGGCCGACACGATGTCGGCGGTTAGCTCAAGGTGGTCGGTAGACACATCAGACGTAGCATCATCCATTTTTGGTTCTCCTTCCACAGATCTGTTACTGTCTAAGGCCTGAAACCACGGAAAGATCAATCCTGATTTTCTCGGGACGGAAGCAGCGCAGCGTTTTCCACTATTTAGCGCGTAATACGGTCCGCTCGGGGGCCTACATTCGACCGAGCGAGTACTCTGCCCTGCGCTTCACCAACGACCTCACGCCTGAGATGCGTGGGAACCTGCCGGGTCAGCTAATAATCCTCAGTCTATGCAGGCTCCTGTTCAGCCCCGCGAAGCGCGCCAGCCAGCCGCCTACGCCTTCTCGCAGGCCTCGGCGCCGCGTGGGAGGGCATTCACGCTCCCGCGGTCGGTTCCTCAGCTCTGTAAAAGCCGTCTGCCATCTTTGGTGAAAGGTGTTGGGGTTCCAGCCATAGCAGCGGTCGTGATGCGACTGACAAGGGCGTCGCGCCTTGCGTGCTTTATGACGATCCGCGCCGCCGCTCGTGCGTTCGCTGCTCGTAGTTCGGCTTTTGGGCCGCCATCCCGAAGGGCTTTGCACGCCACGGCGCGAAACCAATTTGCATTGGCGATCGCGATTGCTCGCCGACGCGCTTCGCCGGTCAGCTCCACTGTCTCTGGTGCTATCAGAATGGACATTGTGCCGATCCTGGCTGGTGAGGCTTCGCTTGTTCCCCAGTAGGACAAGAAATGGGATTGCCTCGCTGGATCAGCAATGAAGATACCGCATAGGCGGCTTTGAGATTTGACGCAGGTTAGCTGACCGATGGCCAGTGTGGCTTAACTCAAAAGGCGCTGTTTGCCGCTCGGCTCATCTCCTCGAACCCGCCAACCAGCTGCCTTCGCCTCGTCCTCCGAGCAGAACATGCGCTCGCCGGCCCGGTCGTTGATGCGGGTCCGCTCGTAGTCGCGCGAGCCGGGCAGGTGGTAGATCCGCTCGCCCCCGGCCGAGATGTTGCCCTTGATGTTGCAGCCGCTCGCTTTGCTCGGCGGCGTGACAGTGTCGGGTCGTGAATGCTCGCCGCCGGCGCGCTTTTCCCGGCGCCACTCGGACGGCTCCTGAAACGTGCCGGCCCAGATGCCTTGACGCAGTGCCTTCGCTGTGAGCTCAGCGTTCGCATAGTCCTCGGCATAGCGCCGGTAGGCGATGGCGTGGCCCTGGCGGACTATCCAGGCGTTCAGATCCTCGGCTTCGGCACGGCAGACGGCCACAACCCGCCCGTAGCGGTCTGTGTCGCGCGGATCGCAGGTTACGAGCCTCTTGCCGATCTGGTCCGACAGGGCGAGCGCCGCTGTCTGACCGCAGCGGTAGTCCTTGCCCGCGGCGTCCTTGCATAGCTGCGCGCTCTCGGGCGCGTCGATGCCGTGCAGGCGGATCCGCGTTCCGCGGACCTCGAGCGTATCGCCGTCGATCACGGAGGCTCGGCCGACGATCGGATCAGCCAGGGCTGGTGTTGCGAGGAGCAGGACGAGGAGAAAGGGCCAGGATTTCATGAGAGTGCCGTATCATACCAGAGGGCGCTACTCATGTGCTGCTATTAGCACGAGAAGCGCCTCGCTGAGGGCCGCCACCAAGAGCATCGCGTGATGGTCGATGCGATTCAGGGTCTCACGCGAGGCACAAGAGATATCGGTGGCATGGGCTGGTTCCGCTCACGGTTTCGTGAGCGCGATCCGGCGCTTACATATGAGTGAAACGTAGTCGTCTAGCAGTGGGACAAGTTGTCACCTCGTCCCGAGGCTCAACGACTTCCGCCCGCCCAGTGGAAGCTGAGGCGGGCGCTTTTATTCAGCTCCTACGAGGCGAGAGATATTGTGATTTGTTGATTTTGAAGGGTAGCTGAGGTCGCTAAAAATTGTCAGGCGCTGAACAGATATTGGATACAGTTAGCTGTGACACGGCACGGCCCTACCGTGCCATCACTCGTCACACCGATGGACGCATTATTCACGTACGAGACTTTGTAGCAGCCTCTGACGAAGAGGCGATTCTGATCGTCACCGCCAGGGGAAGCGATATTCGTACGGATTTGTGGAGCGATACAGGCCTCGTCCAGCGCTTTGGTCTGCACGGTACGTAGCCTTTGTCCTTAGCATTTGTTGCTCGGAGGCTCAGCAAAAGCACAGGTGGAAAGTGTGTTAGCCGACATAGAACCATTCTGCGCACCGCTCGATGAACCAGAACGGTTTTGCTGCTTTATCATATGCTAAAAGAGCGGGAACACCGATACCGCGGTACTTTTTGGACGTAAGCGAGAGTCCGGGTTCGGCTCCAGACGAAGTGGGTACGGTCTTACCGAACGAGGAGGCAGGGCGCTGCTTGGCACTCAGTACACTGGCGACAATCGCGACCCGCTCCATCGAGGGCAACGATCAGCAGAGCTGGTTTGCGTCAGTCCGAGATGACCACGGGAACACCCTCTACCGAGCGAAGCTCATCCTCAGTGGTCGATGGGAGGACGAAGGCCGCTAGGGAGGTAGAACACCCCGCCGTCACTCACGCTTCTCGCGGTATTCCATGGCGGGAAGTGACCTGACCTTCGCCCGCTCGGAGCAATCCACGGCGAGTTTTTTTGGTATCTGGTGCTCATATGATGCTGCAGTATGGCTGCGGATGGTGTCCGCGGCATCTGTTGAGGCCGACGCCCGATCAACCGTTGAGTCTCACAACCCAACCTGCCCGGAACAATCCGAGGCGGGTTTCTTTGTCCGAACTCGGATGCTGCGGCAGCCCTGCGCGAGGCACCTGCCTCACTGTTCCCTCAGCCGCGGAACAATCAGCGCCCCACGCTCGTGAAGCGGCTAGACTTTGACCCGCCCGGCCTCATGGCCGTGGCGGGATTTTCGCGTCCGGTCATTCCGCTATTGCACAGATCCTGCAGGAGGCGCATCGAGCTGCCGGAATGGTTCTGGCTGGCGATGTCCTACCCGAGGACTATACCTTACCCACCTGGCCCCTGCCGCGGCGTGTCTTCTGTACCGGCAAGAGCGACACCATAGCGGAAGCGCCCGTACTTTCTGCCGATTACATCCAGATCGCGCTTCCGAGCCACTCGCACTTCGCGCAGATCCTGCTCTTCCGCGACACGTAAGATCCGTCCGCGGAAGGCCTCATCGGTCTCAGGTGCAGCAGCCATCGCATGTCCGTCCGACCACGTCTCAGAGGTCAAATCCTATCATGGCAGGCTGGGTCCTTGTCTGCGCGGTGGCAAGGATGCGCACCCTGATCGTAGCCAACTGTTCGGCTGGGCTGGCTCCGGCTGCGCCCAGCGTAGCGGTGACATCCAGCAGGATACGTTCGTACTGGGTATCGGACAGGCCAAGGCTCAGGGCTACCGCCTCCAGGCGATGCAGTTCGGCGGCTTGCTCCTCGAACGTCACGGTTGCCTCATGCTGCGGTATCAGGCGTTCTGCAGGCTCTCCGCAAAATCGTCGGGGATCTCGCCGAACTGCCCGAGGATCGTTGCGCTTTCCAATTCCCCGGTCTCGTCATCGGCGACGATCTTCAGCGCCGCGGTACCAGGCATGCGGCCGGCCATCGCCTCGGCTTTCTTCAGGGCACCATTCTCGGTCGGCGCTACCGCACGGTCGCCTGGTACGAGGCGCTTCCGCTTCACAATGAAGGTCTGGACCACGAACGTCGTCTTCATCGCCATGGTCGCTTCCCTTCAGCCCCGTGCAGACCGCAGGTCGTAGCGAACGTCCGTGAACGCCTTCGTAAGCACCACTCTGCCGTGCCCGTCGTAGACCTCGACGTGCCAGGCCGACCAATCCATCCGTGGGCCACGCACCATGAGGTCCAAAGCCACGCGCTCTGCATGGAGGCGCACGAGAGCCAACGTTGGCATCCGCTTTCCTCGAAGATCGACGACCAGATCGCGTCCGTCCGTACAGTGGAAGCGATAAAGCCCCGTCGGCACTAGCGTTTTACCTCACGATCCACACGCGCCCACCGCTGCCTTCTCGGACTTGGCTGTTTCGGTTGAACCACCGATTGGGATGAGATTTGTTCCTGTTATGTTCCAGCAGGAAGCAGATACGAAATGCATGCCCTGTCCATCGAACCGCCTGTGGACATCCGCCTGACCGAGGCGGAGACGATCGCGCTCGCCTATCACCGCGCTGCACGTGGTGACGCCTGGGCTGCCCTGGTGCAGGCGGTCGAGGATGCCCTCGGCGATCGGGCTGAAGCCGAGCGCCAGACGGCGCAGCAGCGCCGCCTCATCTCACGCGGCTATATCCGCGACGGTGCGATCTTCTCGGATCATGGCCGATGAGGCTGCTCCAGATCGCGGAGCTTCCGCCTCAGAGCGCCGGCACGGTTCGCATCCCGATCCAGGGCGCCACGCTCTGCGCCGGTTTCCCGTCGCCGGCCGATGATTTCCTCGAAGGCTCCCTGGAACTGCCGCGCTGGCTCGCGCCAAACCCGCCCGCGACCTTCGCCTGGAACATCTCCGGCGACAGCATGCGCGGAGCAGGCATCTTTGACCGCGACTTGGCGGTCGCCGACCGCAGCCTCAAGCCCGGCAACGGCAGCGTCGTGGTGGCGATCGTGGATGGCACCATGAGCCTGAAGCGCCTCGTCATCGAGGGCAACGTTGCACGCCTGGCCTTCGACAATCCCGACCTGCCGGCCTTCGCCGTCGAGGATCTGATCGAAGGAGAGATCTGGGGCGTGGTCCGCTTCTCTATCCGCTGGCACGTGGCTCGCGCTGGGCTGGTGCGATGAGCCGGGCCATCGCTCTGATCGACGGCAACAGCTTCTACTGCTCCTGCGAGCGGGTCTTCGACCCCAAGCTCGCCCGGGTGCCGGTGATCGTACTCTCGAACAACGACGGCTGCGCCATCGCCCGCACAGCGGAGGCCAAGGCCCTCGGCATCAAGATGGGCGACCCTTGGTTCAAGATCCGCCAGCAGTGCCAGCGCGAGGGCGTGCGCGTCTTCTCCTCGAACTACACCCTCTACGGCGACATGAGCGCCCGCACGAACACGGTCTACCGCGACTTCTCGCCGGCGGTGGAGATCTACTCCATCGACGAGAGCTTCCTCGACCTCTCGGACGTGCGCGATCGGGACCGGGTGACACTGGCGCGCGACCTGCGCGCGACAGTGCGGGCCTGGACCGGTATTCCGACCTGCGTT
>Ga0160428_1000912_pt1 | contig 26636 bp, 23 predicted proteins | sample SolpanmetagenomM_FD_108198 | JGI IMG/M metagenome (GOLD analysis project Ga0160428, IMG submission 108198) | Solar panel surface microbial communities from Lawrence Berkeley National Laboratory, California, USA - M | ecosystem: Engineered > Built environment > Solar panel > Unclassified ... | reverse complement strand
GCGTGCTTGCCGTGAGTGACGGCGTGTTCCAGCGCCTGGACTTGCGTGGCATCCAACGAAATAGGGGCTAGTTTTAGCATGACCCAAAACTACTACTCGATTACTTATGGCTGACTACTTAGTCAAAGTACTTGCGCTTGAACTCGAAGTTTTTGCCTAGGTACACGCGGCGCACGGTTTCGTCTTCGGCCAGCTCTTCGGCGGTGCCGGCTTTCAGCAGTTTACCCTCAAAGAGCAGGTAGGCGCGGTCGACGATGCTGAGCGTAGCCTGCACATCGTGATCGGTGATGAGGATGCCGATGTTGCGGTGCTTGAGCTTGGCTACGATGCCCTGAATCTCCTCCGTGGCGATGGGATCGACGCCGGCAAAGGGCTCGTCGAGCAACACAAACTTGGGGCTCACGGCCAGCGCCCGGGCGATTTCGGTGCGGCGCCGCTCACCGCCGCTCAGCACTTTGCCCAGGTTCTTGCGCACGTGGCCGAGGCTGAACTCGTCGAGCAATTCTTCTACTTTATCGTGCTGCTCCTTTTTGGGCATGTTGGTCATTTCGAGCACCGATAGGATATTTTCCTCCACGCTCAGGTCGCGAAATACGCTGGCTTCCTGGGCCAGGTAGCCCATGCCGCGGCGGGCGCGCTGGTAGATGGGCAGCCGCGTAATATCCTCGTCATCAACGAAAATACGGCCTGAATTGGCTTTCACCATGCCCACCATCATGTAGAAGCAGGTGGTTTTGCCGGCGCCGTTGGGCCCCAGCAGCCCCACGATTTCGCCCTGCGCCACCGATAAGGACATATCGTTGACGACGGTGCGGGCTTTGTATTGCTTGAAGAGGTGCTCGGCGCGGAGTATCATAGGCGGGGGCAAAGGTAGCCCGGCGGGGGCTGGGCTAGCCACGCCGCAACGCGGGCCCGCGGCCAGCAAGTGCGCCACGGCCCGCGCCACCTTGCACGCAAGCTGAACTATCTGAGCCGTTTCCTGTTGGGCGAAGGCTGCGGTTGCGTCGGTTATCTGGCTGCGGGCCGCACCTTTGCTGCTCAATGGGCCCACCGGCGTGGGGCCGCCACTCTTCCTGCTATGCTCGTTTTCTCTTCTTCCCAGCCGCTTCGCCTGCGCCTGGGCTGGCTCCCATTGTTGTTGCTTTTGCTGGGGGTAGGCCGCCCGGCCCGGGCCCAGATCGAGCGCCCCGTCACGTGGACGTTTGCGGCCAAGGCTGGGGGTAGCGGCGAGGCCACGCTCACCTTTACGGCCGCCATCGCGGGCAACTGGCACATCTACTCGCAGTTTATTGAGGAAGGCGGCCCCGAGCCCACGAGCTTCAAATTCACGCCCTCGCCCGACTACGAGCTGGTGGGCAAGGTGGAGGAAAGCCCCGAGCCGGTAAAGGCCTTCGAGAAAGCCTTCAACATGAACATTGCCTACTTCCCCAAGCGCGCAGTGTTCAGCCAAAAAATCCGCCTCAAGGCGCCGCAAACTACGGTAAAGGGCACACTCACTTTTATGTCGTGCAACGACGAGAAGTGCCTGCCGCCCGACGACCTCGACTTCAGCATCGCGGTAAAAGGCGCAACTGGGGCCAGCCCCGCTGCTAGCCCGGCAACTAAGCCCGCCGCCTCGGTGGCAGCCGCTGTCGCTGTTCCTGCCCAACCCGCCGCCACTCCAGCCGCACCAGTCGCAACGCCGCCCACGGCCGCCGTGGTCGATACCCTCCGGCCCGAAGCTGGCTCGGCCCCCACGCTCACCACGGCCGGCGCCGATACCAGCCGCCCGGCGGCTAGCTCGGCGCCGGCCGTCACCACCGGCGCGGCGGCCAGTACACCCGCGCAGTCGCTATGGGCCATTTTCCTGGCAGGCTTTCTGGGCGGGCTCGCGGCCCTGATTATGCCGTGCATTTTCCCACTCTTGCCGCTCACGGTCAGCTACTTTACCAAGCAGGCCAGCTCGCGCAGCCAGGGGCTAAGCCGGGCGCTGCTCTACGGGGCCAGCATCATTGTCATCTATGTAGCGCTGGGGCTGCTTATCACGGTGCTATTTGGCTCCGATGCGCTCAACGACCTGGCTACCAGCGGGCTGTTCAACTTATTTTTCTTCGCCCTGCTGGTGGTGTTCGCCGCTTCCTTTCTAGGTGCGTTTGAGCTGACGCTGCCCAACTCCTGGATTGCCAAGACTGACACGGAGGCGGATAAAGGCGGCGTGCTAGGGATTTTCTTCATGGCGGCTACGCTGGCGCTGGTGTCGTTTTCGTGCACCGGGCCCATTATCGGCACCTTGCTGGTGCAGGCGGCGGCCACGGGGCAGCGCGTGGGGCCGGCGGTGGGGATGCTCGGCTTTTCGGTGGCGCTCGCCTTGCCGTTCACGCTGTTTGCGCTGTTCCCGGCGTGGCTGAAAGCCCTGCCCAAGTCGGGCGGCTGGCTGAATTCGGTGAAGGTGGTGCTGGGCTTTTTGGAGTTGATTCTGGCCCTGAAATTCCTGTCTAATGTGGACCTGGCTTACCACTGGGAATGGTTCGACCGCGAGCTATTCCTGGCCTTGTGGATTGTCATTTCGGCGCTGCTCGGCTTCTACTTGCTCGGCAAAATCCGGTTCTCGCACGACAGCGAGCTGCCTTACGTGTCGCTGCCGCGGCTGTTTTTGGCCATCGTGGTGCTGGCCTTCACTACCTACCTGGTGCCCGGCCTGTGGGGCGCCCCACTCAAGGCGGTGTCGGCGTTGCTGCCACCGCAGCACACCCAGGATTTTGACCTTTACACGCATACGCTGGACGGCGGGGGCAGTGCCGCCGCGCCGGCCGCACACCCGGTGCGCAAGTATAGCAACCTGTTTCACGCGCCGCTGGGCCTCGATGCGTTTTTCGACTACGACGAGGCGCGCGCTTACGCGCAGCAAGTCAAGAAGCCGGTTCTCATCGACTTTACGGGCAACGCCTGCGTAAACTGCCGCAAGATGGAAGCCAACGTGTGGCCTAACCCGGAGGTGCTCCAACGCCTGCGCAACGACTTCGTGCTGGTGCAGCTTTACGTGGATGACAAGACTGAGCTAGCCCCGGCCGAGCAGACGGTTTCGAAATTCAGCGGCAAGAAAATCAAGACTATCGGCAACAAGTGGAGCGACTTCCAGGCCAGCCGCTACGGCTCCAACTCGCAGCCCGACTACGTGCTGCTCGACCCCCGCACCGAGCGCGTGCTGACGCCGCCGCAGGGCGCCAATTACGACCCCGCCAACTTTCTGGCTTTCCTCAACCAAGGGCTAGCCGGCATGCGGTAGGAGCCTTACCAGAATAAATGGGGCTTCAGACAATATTCACCTGAGGTTCGTGGCTACCTTGTAGGCCCTGGCTCGGTGCTACTACGCACTGGGCCAGAGCCGTGCCTTTTTACGCCCTCGCCCTTCAGGTGCAAGCTTTTTTACCTGCTGCCTTCCCTAGCGCTGGCACTAGCTAACCAGCCGGCGCTGGCCCAACAGAAAAAATCGACCACTCCCAAGCCCAAAACGGTGGTGGCCAAACCGGCCACCGGGGCCCGGCTGGTCGAAACCGTGACGCGCAAGCTCGGCGAGCTGGTTATTCCGTATTCGAAGTACGTGCTGCCCCAGCTCGACTTTCTCCAGACCTGGGCCCGGAAGGACGTGGTGCTACCGCCCACGCCCGCCGCCAGCGCCCAGCCCGACAAGACGCGCATCTACTTCGTGGATAAGCCCGGCGCCGCGCAGTCCGAAATCCGGGTGGGCTATACCTCACCAGCCTGCCCTACGATGCTATCGGCGACTACTACCATACTTGGCCAACTACGTGCTCGGCGGCGCCTTCAACTCGCGCATCAACCTCAACCTGCGCGAAACAAAGTCTACACTTACGGCGCTGGCTCGGGCTTCCGCAGCACTCACTACGCGGGGCCCTTTACGGCGCAGGCCGGCGTGCGCGCCGACGCCACGGCGCCTGCCATCAAGGAATTTATGAGCGAAATCGCGGGCTGCCGCTCGGGCATTACCCCCGAAGAGCTGGCGTTCCTGCAATCGTCAGTGGGCCAGAGCGATGCCTTACGCTATGAAACGGGCCAGCGCTTAGCGATACTGTCTTGTAACTGATGTTACGCACCAGCCACGTCAGCTTGCTGGAAATGACCCCCAAGAGAGCAGAAAAAGCCTGTTTCCAGCAAACTAGCTCAGGTGCTGCGTAACATCAGCTTGTAAGTTGCCTGAGCCTGGGCCAGGTATGCGCCACTGGCTAGCGCGAGACAAAGCAGTGCCCCAAGGAGTGAGTGAACTAACTTTTCACGGAAAAAACAGAAGAGAGTAGTGAGAGAATCGGTTTAGGTACTACAAATATAAAAGACATTTAGTAAGCTTAACTTATACAGCAGATAACATGATATTAACTAGGTAGTTGACTCAATACCCTTTAAATAATCGGTTAGCACTTTAAAGCTATTGAGCCAGGTATTCATCTGCTTTAGAACCTAGGCAAAAAACACTTGTCCTTGCAAGAGCAGCGCAGCAATCACCTCCCGACGAGCCGTCCGGGTACCATTCAGGTGCGATTGCAGCGCTCCGCTCGCCATGACAGACACGATTGCGTAAGGCCTACTTATGCCTGAGCTTTTTCTATCCCGACGTCCCCGCCGGGCGGTCTATTTGCTGACCAGCCTTTTTATCGGCGCGGGGGTTCTCCATTTTCTCAAGCCCGAAACCTACCTGCGCATCATGCCGCCCGCACTACCCGCGCCGCGGCTACTGGTGCTGCTGAGTGGCGTGGCCGAAGTGGCGGGTGGCGGGGGCTTGCTAGTGCCGGCCACCCGACGCGGGGCCTGCTGGCGTTGTTGCTGGCCGTATTCCCAGCCAATGTGCACATGCTACAAATTCATAACCAGCTGCATCTTCCAGCCTGGCTAACTTGGGTGCGCCTACCCTTGCAGCCGCTTTTGATGGGGATAATCTGGCGGGTGGCCTTACGCAGACACGCCTCCCGCCAGCCTGGATAGCCATCGCTGCCCGGCGTCATGGTGCTGCTGAAGGGCTCCCAACCCGGGGCCAGCACCGGGAGCGCGGGCTACTACCAGCTAGCCGGCCTGCCCCGGCGCGGTGGCACGTTGGTGTTCAGCTTGGTCGGCTACGAAACGCGCGAGCGGGCCGCACCTGCCCAAGGCACCGTGCTGAACATCGTGCTGCGGTCTGGCCAAGAAAAGCTGAGCGCAGTAGTGGTGACGGGGGCGGCTCCTGCGCAGCAGCGCCACGATGTCTTGCGTAGCGTAGCCACCGTCACCGTTGCTGATGAGCTGCAAGGCCGGGCGGCGGGTGTAGCAATCACTCCCAACCCAGCCGCAAAGCGCGCCGGACTAAAAACACTGCGCCGGGCGTTGTCCTCAGCGAGTCGGATGCTTATGAGTTAGCTACCCCGGCGGCGCTAGATTACCCAGCCCAGCCCAGCCCACAGCTGGCGCGGGCGACACCTGCGCCAAAATCCAGGAAAACGCTTTTCAACTAGTGGAGAAGGAGGCACTCAACACCTTCGCGCTCGACGTGGACAATGCCAGCTACTCCAACGTGCGGCGCTTTCTTGACAAAAGCCAGCTGCCTCCGCGCGGTACCGTGCGCATCGCCCAAGCCTCGACCGACCAGCAGTTTGCCGCTGCCGCTGCCGTGGCCGAGCTGGGCCTGCTGCGCCAAAGCGCGTAGCGTAGTGCGGCACCGCCACTTACGTCAGCGCGGCTGGCCGCGGCCCCGATGCCGACCGGCTACCGCACCGAGCTACTGCGCCTGGGCAAGTTAGCCGAAGGTCTGGGGATAGCAGTTAGCCGGTATCTGCTAGCTTTGTTCACCATCGCTGGCTTCAGCTAGCGCCTTATATAACGACAGCTAACGGCTAATCGCTAGCAGCTAACAGCTTAGAAAATGTCCTCTCTCCAACGCCGCCTGGGTTTGCTGCAAGCCACTGCCCTCAACATGATCGACATGGTGGGCATCGGGCCCTTCGTGACGCTGCCGCTGGTCATGGGCTTTATGGGGCCCAACTTCCTGCTGGCCTGGCTAGTAGGCGCGGCGCTCGCTTCCGTCGATGGCCTCATCTGGAGCGAGCTGGGCGCGGCCTACCCCGAAGCGGGCGGCTCGTACCGCTTCCTCAAGCTGGCCTACGGCGAGCAGAAATGGGGCCGTTACATGTCGTTTCTCTACGTCTGGCAAACGCTTATTCAGTCGCCGCTGGTGCTGGCGTCGGGCGCTATTGGCTTTGCCCAGTACTTCGGCTACCTCGTGCCCCTGACCGAGTGGTGGCAGCCTAAAGTGGTGGCGGGCACGGTCGTGCTGCTGCTCATTGTACTGCTTTATCGCCGCATCGAAGACATTGGCAAGCTCGGCGTGGCACTGTGGGTGGGCGTGCTCAGCCTCATGGGCTGGTTGATTTTTGGTGGCGTCACGCACGCCAACCATCCGGTCGCCATTTTGCCGGCGGGCGGCGTGGGCGCCTTGCCGGGCCTGCTCATTTCGGCGGCCATGGGCCAGGCAGCCGTCAAAACCATCTATTCCTACCTCGGCTACTACAACGTCTGCCACCTCGGCGCCGAAATCAAAGGCCCCGAGCGCGTCATTCCGCGCAGCATTTTCCTGAGTATTCTGGGCATCGCAGCCCTGTACCTGCTGCTGAACTGGAGCGTGGGCACCGTCATTCCGTGGCGCGAGGTACAGGGCTGGCAAGCCGGCGCCAACGACAAGTCGCAGTTCATTATCAGCGTGTTTATGGAGCGCCTGTATGGGCCCACCGCGGCCACCATCGCCACTGGCATGGTGCTGCTCGTCGCGTTTGCCTCGCTCTTCGCGGTGCTGCTGGGGTATTCGCGTATCCCCTACGCCGCCGCCGCCGACGGCGAGTTTTTGCCCGTCTTCGCCAAGCTGCACCCAACCAAGCAGTTTCCCTACGTATCGCTGCTGCTACTGGGTGGTACTGGCTTCGTATTCAGTTTGTTATTCAAGCTTGGCGAAGTGATTTCGGCTATCCTGGCCATGCGCATTCTGGTGCAGTTCGTGGGCCAGGCGGTGGGGCTGGTGCTGTTGCGTCGCCGCCGTGGCACCGCCTCATTGCCCTTTAAAATGCCGCTTTATCCGCTGCCCGTCATCGTGGCAGTACTGGTGTGGCTGGCGGTGTTTGTGGGCATCGCACCCGCCGAGGTGAGCTGGGGCGGGCACCAGTTCAAGCTCTACTTCCAGCTTGCCGCCGTGGGGATGATGGCGCTGGGCACGGGAGCGTTTTTGCTATGGAGCCAACGGCTGAAAAAGTGGCCGTTTGCCAAAACAGAAGCGAGTGCCAGCTAAGCCGGCGCCCGGCACGTACTGGCTGTGCTCGGCGTAGTGAGCTGTCTCACAATTCTTTAGCCGCAATAACCGCCACCTTACTAAAACGTACAAAGCCCAACCGCGGGGCGGCTGAGCTTTGTACGATGCACGCTATTAAACACTGATTAGTTGATAGCCGCCACGTGCGAGCGCAGCACTTCACGGGCAATAGCGAGGTTGGTATCGCGCGAATTCACCACGAGGTAGATAAACTTCGTACCGCTCGGGTTGAGCTTGAGCAGGTGCAGCTGGTTGGTGAGCGTAATAAGGATATCCTCAATCGTTTCGCCTTGTAGCTTGAGGGCCGACATGGCTTTTTGCTTCTGCTTTACTACTTCAGTATTATAAGCGGCGGCCGTTTCAGGGTTAATATTCGGCGAGTTGGAATGCGAAGCCAGGGCCATGCCCGAGGCAATGTCAACTACGGCTACCGCCATAAGACCCGGCAGGTCGGTTATAATAGCTTCAACGGCTTGGCCAGCGGGACTGTTCTTAGAATAAGCCATAACGGCGGGGATAGGGGAAATGAAATGGGGAGAAATAAATAAAGCTTGCGCTTGCTGCGCCCGTAGTTTTTGGGCGTCTTCCTGGAGTTTTCGCGCGACTAGCTTGCGGTACGTTTGCGCTTTCACATCGGCGGGCGGCAGGCTAGCCAGGCTGCCTTACCTAAGGCGGCTAGAAAAACAACCAGCGGTGGCGCTTAGGAGCGCGGGGCTGGAGCGTGACGGTGGAGGCTGCCTCCACCTGGGCCGCCGGCAGCTCCTGCTCGGCGTAGCCGCCGTAGCCGTATTGCAGCGTGGCCTGGTCATCGGCGGGCACGCGCAGTGAATAGTTGCCGCCTGCATCGGTGCTGGCGCCGTAAGCAGTGCCTTTGCGCAGCACAGTAGCCCCTACTAGCGGCTGGCCTTTCTCATTCAGAATGCGACCTTTCACGACTACAGTGCGAGCCATGCTAGCGGCGATGGCTACATCAGCGGCAGGCTTGCTCATGACGGGCAGGATGTTGGCGGGGCTGGTGGCGGCCATCGAAGCGCCGGCTAGCAGCGCACCTACCACTACCAGGCTGAAAGCGCGCTGGCGAAAGCGCTGCGGCTGCTCCCGAATGGAACGCATTTGCTTTTGCACCCAGGTGGGGGCGGCAACTACCTCCTCGGTGGTGTGCAGCTGGTGCCAGCGCGTCACCGTCGAGTGGGCCTCGCTGGCATCTTGGCGCAAGTACTGCTCCACGGCCTGGGCCGACGTGCGGACCAAGTCACCACGCAGATACGCATCGCGGTACACTGGCAGCAGTTCGCCAGTCTGGGGGTCGAAAGGAGTAGCCGTTAGTTTCATGGTAGTTGAGGAAAAAAGTAGGAGGGAAAATGGATAAATAGACTTTTTTATAATTGTATTTTATAGTTGATTATCAAGCAGCTCAATAGCCTGCCGCATCAGCTCGCGGGCAATGGCGAGGTTGGTATCGCGGGTTTCCACGACCAGGTACAAGAACTGTTGCCCTCCGGGTCGCAGCCGCAGCAAATGCAACTGCGACGCCAGCGTGAGCACTACTTCTTTCAGCTCTTCGGCTGCCGGCCCCAGTGCTGCCTGGCTGGCTTGCAGCTGCCGCACTGCCGCGGCCGCGGGAGCAGCCAGCAAGCTGGGCTGGTACTCACGCTCGACACCATAGGTAGCAAGCGCCTGGCCGGTAGCTACTTCTAGCACGGCCGCCAGCAACAAATCGGGCAGTTCGGCTAGCAGGTGCTGCAAAGCGGCGGTGGCCCCGGCGGCTAGGGGCCCGGCCCCTGCCACCACCTGGCGGCTGGGTGGCCTGCCCAGCCGCGGAAAGTTTCGGAGTAAAGGGATTTTCATAACGTTCGGAATGGGGTCATCCCGACGGAGCCCAAGGGGCGGGTAACTGAAGTGATAGCGTTAGGGAGCGTAGCTAAGTACTGGTTTCCAAGCCCCGATGAAGACTACCTCTGTGCCTGGTGCTGCTCTTCTTACGGTTACAGCGCTCACACTAAGTAGGAGATCAAAAGAGATTATAGAGGAAAGCGTAAAGTGAATAATATTAATAAGAGCGGCACTTGTTTTATTAGCACATAATTAAGAAAGCCAGAAATCTACTTTACAAGCAGAGTGTATTAACTACTACTTAATAAAAACCTTTAACCTTATTGCATGTGACAAAGCTCTAACATCGTAGTTGACAAAAAAATGATTTACGTCATTTTATGAGATGATTTGTCTCAGTTTTTAACTCGCTCGCAATTCAATTATAATATAATTAAAGTCATTTCGATCGCGTGGCATCTCTTACAGAAAGTAGTATAAAAACCAGCGGCCCAGCTAGCTCCAGCACAGTAGTGCGAGGCTAGCTGAGCCGCTAAGTGCTCCTAAAATCTATGATGAGCAGGGTGATAAGCTAGCGCTCTAGTTATATAGCGTGGCGATTTCGAGGAGGCGCGGGGCGTTCAGGATGGTAATCTGACTGCCCTTGGTCGCAATGAGACGCGCATCTTTAAACTCGGACAGCAGCCGGCTGACTGTTTCCTTGGCCGTGCCGACCAAGGCTGCCACATCTTCCCGCGATAGGGCAATACTGAACTGCGCCGCGGCGGGCTCTTCGCCAAAGGTGCGCTGCAATAGTAGCAAGGCGCCCGCCAAGCGCTCGCGCACGGGCTTATAGGCTAGGTGCATCATCCGCTCTTCGGCTTCGGCTAGCGCACCAGCCAGCAGCTGCATCAACGAATTGGCAAACTGGCGGTTGGACTGCACGAGGTGTAAGAAATCGGGCCTAGGCACAAAGCAAACCACGCAGTCGTCGAGCGCCACCGCCGAGTTGGAGTAGCAGCCGCCCAGTACGAGCGCCTGGAAGCCCAGCACGTCGCCGTGCCGCACCAGCTGCACAATTTGCTCCTTCTGATCGCTGCCAACTTTGGTTACTTTGATTTTACCCCGGTGTACGCAGTGCAGCCCTTGCGCAATAGCTCCTTCCTGGTAAATAAGCTGGCCTTTTTGATAGAATTGAGCCGACTTATTGGTTGAGACAAACTCTAGCTCCTCCAGTGGGCAGCACCCCAGCAAAGGGCCTTTGCGACTAGGGCAGTTTTGGCAAGTTGGGGCAGTAAAGCGACTCATAGCACTAACATCGTAACTAAACTACTGCTGCGAAGATACTATTGACATAAAATACAACAATCTCGCAATATGCTCCGCTTAGTGAAATAACTGCAAGTATATTGCTGAAAGTAAGCAATATAACGAGTGCTAAATAAATAAAAAAGGCTACTCCCTCCCGGGAGCAGCCTTTCCATAATGCAATTATACGTTGTTAAACTCCCAGCAGCAAACGAGTGGGATCTTCGAGTAGCTCTTTCACCCGCACCAGGAACGATACTGACTCGCGGCCGTCGATAATGCGGTGGTCATAGCTCAGAGCGAGGTACATCATCGGGCGAATCACCACTTGGCCGTTCTCGGCCACGGGGCGCTGAATGATGTTGTGCATCCCCAGGATGGCCGACTGCGGCGCGTTGATAATCGGGGTGCTCATCATGGAGCCAAATACGCCGCCGTTGGTAATGGTGAACGTGCCACCCGTCATCTGCTCGATGGTGAGCTTGTTGTCGCGGGCTAACCCGGCCAGGCGGCCAATCTCCTTCTCAATACCATCAAACGACAGCTCTTCGGCATTGCGGATGACGGGGACCACCAAACCTTTGGGCGCCGACACGGCAATGCTGATATCGCAGAAGTCGGAGTAGACGATGCTGTCGCCGTCGATTTGGGCGTTCACGGCGGGCCACTCCTTCAGCGCCACGCACACGGCACGGGTGAAGAACGACATGAAGCCGAGGCCCACCCCGTGCTTTTCCTTGAACTTGTCTTTGAATTTGTTGCGCAAGTCCATGATAGGCTGCATGTTCACCTCGTTGAAGGTAGTGAGCATGGCCGTCTCATTCTTCACCGTTACGAGGCGGCGGGCTACCGTTTTGCGCAGGTTGCTCATGCGCTCGCGGCGCTGCGTACGGTTGCCCATAGTGGGGCTACCGGCAGCGGGCACCGGGCTAGCCGGGGCAACGGGAGCCGCTGCGGCCGGGGCTGGCGCAGCAGGCTTAGCCTGGGCATTCTGGGCATCTTCTTTCGTGATGCGGCCGTCGCGGCCCGAGCCGGCTACGTCGGCAGGATTGATGCCTTTCTCACCCAAGATTTTGCTGGCGGCCGGCGACGGCACGCCCGTAGCGTAGGTACTAACGCTGCTAGCCGGCGTAGGAGCGGCAGCCGCCGGGGCACTCGGCGTCGGGGTTGCGGCAGGGGCACCGCTGCCTCCCTCGATGCGGGCAATAGTGGCGCCGATGCTGATGGTTTCGCCCTCTTGCACGGCGTGGCGCAGAGTGCCCGCGCCTTCGGCCGGCAGCTCAAACGTGGCTTTATCCGACTCCAGCTCGGCGATCACTTCGTCGCGGCTCACTTGCGCACCGTCGGGCTTCAGCCATTTGGCTACCGTCACTTCGGTGATGGACTCGCCCACGGCGGGGATTTTCATCTCGACTACGCTACCACCCGCGGCGGGGCTAGTGGCAGGTGCGCCGGGTGTAGCGGGGTCGCTGCTGGCCTGGCCAGCTGGTGTGCCACCGTAGCCCGACTGGTCACTGGCCTCTGGGTTTTGCTCGCCCTGCGCCAAGGGGTCGGCGGTGCTAGCGGCGGCCGACGCGGCCGGGCCAGTGCCAGCCAGCTCGGCGATTACGGTGCCGATCCCAATTGTTTCACCCTCTGCCACGCGGATTTTGAGGGTGCCATCGGCTTCGGCGGGTAGCTCAAACGTGGCTTTATCCGACTCTAGCTCGGCGATCACTTCGTCGCGCTTCACGGCCTCGCCGTCTTTCTTAAGCCACTTAGCAATGGTGACTTCGGTGATGGATTCGCCGACGGCGGGGATTTTGATTTCGGTGGGCATGGGCAACGGGTGGAGGGAAAGCGTCTAAATCTTACGTGGTTAGTTCAAGAAAGCTTGCGCTTCCGGGCGCAGCTTGGCGCGAAAGCGGTAGGCCATCGCTAATAAGTCGGCGCAAGTGTAGCTCGGCGCGTCGTCAGTTTCATAGCGTAGCTCTACGGCAAACTCGTTGAGCGTAGCCGCGTCAGCCAAGTCTTGCAGAGTGAACTGCGAAATGTTAGCCTGCTGAAGCGGTGGTAGCAGCTTCGTTAGATCGTGGATAAAAGGTGCGGGCAGCGACGAGGCAACCAGTACGGCTTTGGCATATTTCTCAACAGCCTGCTGGCAATGAAAGCCAATTGTTTCATATAAGTGCGGGCTAGCTTGCAATAGCGTTTCCGCGGCTTCTATATCGTGGTCGGCCTTTAGAAGCGATATCGCCACCCGTTTTTGCTCAGGAGTACTAGGCTGCATACAATAACCTGCCTTGCTGCTCGGCAATAGTTTCTACCGATTGGAAAATGCCCGCTGCTCGCTCCATCTCCGCCGGGGTGCGAATCAAAATATCCATTGCTGGAGCATCGGTACCCCATAATAGCGTGCGAATAGCAACGGCCCGCTCCGTTCGCTTAGCCTCCGCTTTCTCCTTAATAATGAGCAAATCCAGGTCGCTGTGCTCCGTCGGCTTGCCGTAGGCATACGACCCGAACAGGATTATCCGGTCGGGCGCGTAGCCTTCGACGATGTGGCGCACCACCGCCTGGATTTGCTCTTCGGTTATCATGGCTACTCTTGCTTCTTGGCCACTTCGGCCGTCTCCTTGATTTGCTCGTCGGCCACCGCTTCGCGGGGCTTGTCGAAGGCGCGGGCCACAATTTCTTTTTGCTCCTTCACGTGCACCTTGTTGTAGCCCGTGGCAGGCGAAGCCGAGGGCTTGCGCGCTACCACGTCTTCGAGGTCGCGGCGCATAAAGCGCAGCAGGTAGTTCCAGTAGCCCATGTTTTCGGGCTCTTCCTGTACCCAGTACACTTTGGCTTTGGGGTACTTAGCTAGCTCGGCATCGAGCTGCTTCTTCGGGAAGGGATGCAGCTGCTCCATCCGCACGATGGCGACGTCCTTACGATCGGACTGCTGCTGCTCGTCGAGCAGATCGTAGTACACCTTACCCGAGCACAATAGCACGCGCTTCACCTTCTTGGCATCGGCGAAGCTGTCACCCAATACTTCCTGAAAGCGGCCGCTCGTGAAATCCTCCACCGGCGATACGCACAGGGGGTTGCGCAGCATCGACTTGGGCGACATCACCACCAGCGGCTTGCGGAAATTCCAGGTGAGCTGACGGCGCAAGGCGTGGAAGAAGTTGGCGGGCGTCGTGATGTTGGCCACCACGATGTTGTTTTCGGCGGCCAGCTGCAAGAAGCGCTCGGGGCGGGCGTTGGAGTGCTCGGGGCCCTGGCCTTCGTAGCCGTGGGGCAGCAGCATCACGAGGCCGTTCATGCGCTGCCACTTGCTCTCGCTGCTCACCACAAACTGATCGATCATGGTCTGGGCCCCGTTGGCGAAGTCCCCAAACTGCGCTTCCCATACCACCAGCGCGGTGGGGTTGGCCATGCCGTAGCCAAATTCGAAGCCTAGCACGGCATATTCGCTCAGCAGCGAGTTGAAGATGCTCAGCTTTTCGTGCTCGCCACTCAGGTGGTTGAGCGAGTTGTAGGGCGCCGACGTTTCGGCGTCGTGCAGCACCGCGTGGCGGTGCGAAAACGTGCCCCGCTGCACATCCTGCCCGCTTACGCGCACGATGTGGTTTTCGGTCAGCAGCGAGCCATAGGCCAGCAGCTCGCCGGCGGCCCAGTTGAGCACGCGGGTTTCGTAAAACATTTTGCGGCGCTCCTTCAGCAGGTTATCAATCTGCTTGATGGGCCGAAAATTCTCAGGGATCGTGGTCAGAGCCTGGGCCACTCGCTCCACCGTTTCGGCCGAAATTCCTGTTTCCGGCGATTGGTCGAAGTCTTCGCTGGTGCTGCGGCGCAGGGTGCGCCACTCGTTTTCCAGCGCCTGATACTTATAAGGTAGCGGCTGCTGCTTCACCTGGTCGAGGCGGGCTTGCAGCATGTCGCGAAACTCCTTATCCATCTGGCTGGCCAGTTCGGCATCCACGTCGCCGCGCTTCACGAGCGTGGCGTTGTATACCTCGCGCGGGTTGGGATGCTTCGAGATGACGTTGTAGAGCGTGGGCTGCGTAAACTTGGGCTCGTCCGACTCGTTGTGGCCGTGGCGGCGGTAGCACACCATATCAATAAAGATATCGGCGTGAAACTGCTGGCGGTACTCGGTAGCTAGCCGCACCGCAAAAACCACGGCCTCGGGGTCGTCACCGTTGACGTGAATCACCGGCGCGTCGATGATCTTGGCCAGGTCGGTGCTGTAGATCGATGAGCGAGCGTCCTCAAAATCAGTGGTAAAGCCCACCTGATTGTTGATCACGAAGTGAATCGTGCCACCCGTCTTATAGCCTTCCAGCTGCGACATCTGCGTCACTTCGTAGCCAATGCCCTGGCCAGCCAGGGCCGCGTCGCCGTGGATGAGAATGGGCAGAATCTGGTGATAATCACCGCCGTACTGGTGCTCAATCTTGGCGCGCACGAAGCCTTCCACTACTGGGTTTACCGCTTCGAGGTGCGAGGGGTTGGGCGCCAGCTTCAGGTTAACTTTCTCACCCGAAGTCGCGGTTACTTCCGACGAGTAGCCCATGTGGTACTTCACATCGCCGTCGCCCATGGTGAGGTCGGGCGTGGCCGTGCCTTCAAACTCCGAGAAAATCTGCTCATAGGTCTTGCCCATGATGTTGGCCAGCACGTTGAGACGGCCGCGGTGAGCCATCCCAATCATCACTTCCTTCACGCCTAGCTCGGCCCCCCGGTTGATGATGGCATCAAGCGCTGGAATGGTCGTCTCCCCACCTTCCAGCGAGAAGCGCTTTTGGCCCAAGAACTTGGTGTGCAAAAAGTTCTCAAATACTACCGCCTCGTTCAGTTTCTTCAGAATGCGCTTCTTGTATTCTTTATCGGGGTTAAAAGCCAGCGCATCGTGCTCGGTTTTTTGCTGAAACCACTCCAGCACTTTGGGGTCGCGGATGTAAGTGTATTCGAAGCCCACCGTGCCCGCGTAAATGCTAGTAAGCGCCGCCACAATCTCGCGCAGCGTGGCGCTGGCCCCCAAGCCCAGATCTTGCCCCTGGCGAAATGCCGTGTCGAGGTCGCCGTCACTCAGCCCAAAGTCGCTCAGATTCAGGCGCTCCCGGCGGTCTTTGCGCTCGCGCACCGGGTTGGTTTTGGCGCGCAAGTGGCCCCGGCTCCGAAATGCCTGAATGAGGTTGCGAACGGCCGTTTCCTTGTCGCTGGCTACCGCACCCTGGGCCAAGCCAGGGGCATTATTGGTAGATGCCGCCGTGTTGAGCACCCCGTAGTCATCCGGCTGCGGCACGGGGCCGGGCGCCGGGCTGGCCGCCGTTTGGGGCGCGCTGCCATTGCTAGCCGCTGTGGCGGTCCCGGTGCCGGGTAGTACCGAAGCGCCTTCGGGAAACTGCTGCGAAAAATCGAACCCCTCAAAGAACTTACGCCAGCCAAAATCGACCGATTCGGGGTTTTGTCGGTACGCCTCATAAAGCGTTTCGATGGCCGCCGCGTCGGCGTTGGCGATATAGGAGTAGGTATCCATGGTGGGAATTTGAGAGGCTAGTTGAAGCAGCGCAAAAGTAAAGTACCTGGCAGTAAATAGGAAACCCGTATTCGATTACGCAAATTTCCTTGGTTTTCAACCAGATAAAAAATACTCAGCAACGCTGCTATGTCTTTGGTTAAGCAATTTAGCTAAATTCAGCATAAGGCGTCTATTTCTTACCCTAAGGGCAGTTCAACCACTACGTCTCGCAAGGCTAACCCAGACGCCCCGTCAGAGCGGAGGTTTAATGTGCACTCGCCATTTGGCATTAATCTAACAATTAGTTGACTTTAACGTCAGCCAACCCACTATCCATTGGATTATAATTTATCAGGAAACCCTACTATCTTATTCATTGTTAAACACTTCCTATCAGTATTGCAGACACTCAATTACGCCTAACTCATCGGGCCAAAATGGCGAGAAATTTACCTTTTATCTTATGCAAAGTGCCCAAATAGTGGTGAACGTTATGCTAGTAGTCGCGGCACTGAGCCCCGCACGCTATCAGGCTACTGCTCATACTGGCAAGACGGTTACCGTCGCGTCTATTTCGCCTATAGGTCGCTACCGACTGCATCGTCGGGACTTGGCAAAGCCAGTGGCCGCAGTCCGCGAACTCACCTACACAGTAACTGCCACCGCCTACCAAGCCGTAGCGGCCCAAACGGACGACGATCCCTTTACAACGGCCGATAATTCGCGTATTAAGCCGCACTACAGCAGCAAGACCCGGTGGCTGGCCATCTCACAGGACCTGCTGACGCAAGGGGGCGGCAAGTTTCAATACGGTGATAAGGTGCTGGTGCGGGGTATTTCGCCGCAGCTCGACGGCATATACACCGTCCACGACACGATGAATAAGCGCCACCGCCACTGCGTGGATATCCTGACGCATCCCCGCGAGAAAATCGACCTTTTTACCAAGGATGTCCAGCTGAAGCTCGTACCCATAGCGCTTACCCGTCAGCCAGTGCGGAGCAAAGCCAGTGCTCGGCTGCGCGCTACGGCCCAAAGGGCTAGCCCCGCCCGTAAGCAGTGGCTAGCCCCCAGTAGGCATACTGACTATTTTGCCAGTGCCATCTTGTAAATACGGAACGGCTCGTGCGCCTGGCCCGCGCCTTTGTTCCAATTTGGGGTTTTGTCAAGCTCCGACACCGTGAAGTAGATGCTCTTGCCATCGGGGTCCCAGGCGAAGGTATCGGGCCACTCCAGGCGGGCTTCTTTTACCAGGCTTTCAATTTTGCCATCGGGCGTGCGACGCAAGATTTCGCCGTTTTCGAAGCCCGTCAGGTAAAGGTTGTTTTTGCTGTCGATTTCCATCCCGTCGCAGGCTGGGGCGTCGGCTAGCTTCTCAACGGCAGCGGCTACCTGGGCCGGGCTCAAGGCCGCGTTGCGCAGCACTTCCGTCTTGATGCGGTACAGCGAGTGCCCCGACAGCGCGCGGTAATAGAGGTACTGGTTGTCGGTGCTCAGCGCGATGCCATCGGCCTTAAACTGGCCGGGCTTGCCGTCGGGCTGGTAAAGAGCGTGGCCCTGGGCAGTGGTAATGAACCCTTTAACCGGCATGGTAGACGTATGGTGCACCAGCAGCGCACGCGACTTACCCGTTTTCAGATCCACTACTACCAGCGAGCCGTTGCCCGACTCCGTCAGGTAAGCATACTGGTTTTGCAGGTCGATGCGCACGTCGTTGAGGTACGACTTATGCGGGGCCACGCTCTCAGGAATGGCAATCGTTTGTAGTACCTGGCTGGTTTTGGGGTCGGTTTTGACCAGTTTGGGGCCACCGGGCACGATAAATTTGAGGCCGGGAGCAGCCGGATCTACTATCCACAGCATGCCTTGGGTATCGACGTAGCCCGCCTGAGGCGAAATCCAGTGCTTCTGGGGCTCGGTTTTCACCGAGTCGTTCCACATGCACCAGCCGGCGTCGGGGTAGGCCGAGAGCGTATTATTGGCGCCCACCAGCGCCACGGGGAAGGTGGGGTTGTAGTCCCAGCGCGGCGAGAAAGCGAATATTTTGCCACCGGGAGCCACGGCCACACCTGTTACCTGCGGCGAGTTAATTTCGGCCACAATAGTTAGCGGCGAGTTGGCCGGCGCGGGAGCAGGAACGTGGGCGGCTGTCGAGTCGGCGGGCATGGTGCCGCGGCCCTGGTTGGTGGCCGCATCGTTGCCGTTGCAGGCGCCTAGCAGCAGGCTGGCGGTAGCCACGGCGGCGGGGGCAACCCAGATTTTGGGAAGGGAAAGCGACATTGGAAGTAAAAGGAGATGAACTAAAAAACCCCGGCTCGCAGAGAACCGGGGTTTGGCATACGGGCAGCACGGGGTAGCTGTTCGGCTGCGCTTCAACCAGCCGCTTTCTGCTAATAAATTAGCGTTTCCATTTTACCAGACTAGCCATTGTAAGCCAGCACGGCGAGCTGCTCGGCGGCCGCGGCAGCGGGCTGGGGCTGGCTGGCAGCATCATACAGCAAGCTCAGGGGCTGGAAGGGGTTGCGCAAAATGACGGCTTCCGACAAGCCCCACCGGGGCCACAGGCCGGTGAGCATGTGCGCATAAGCGAGGTTGTCCCAGGGGTTGAAGATGGTGGCCGTCACGTCATCGACCAGCGCATCGAGCACCAGCTCGACGCCGGCGGGGTCGAGCGGGCCGGGGCGGCGCGGGTAGATGTCGGGCACGGCAGCCAGCAAATAGGCCGCGTAGTACGTGCGGGCCTTAAACTCAGCTACTTGCGCGGGGTGCAGCGGGCGCTGGGCATCGGCGTACACCTGGCGCATGGCCTGGCCGATAAACCCAATATCAACCAGCGTGGCGACCAGCACCGCCTGGCCGAGCTTTATGCTGAAGACCAGCGTATTCAAGTCGTCATCGTACGCAAACGCGGGCGCCTCGTACTGGTCATCCACGTCGAGCACGAAGACCGAGCCGGGCACGAAATCGGCGTAGTCGGTGGGCACGCGCAAGCCTTGCAGCAGTTGAAAAAACGCCCGAAACCGCTGGAGCAGCTGGGCATTCTCGGCCAGCGGGTACAGGGGTTTGATGAGAGGCTCCTGCTGCTGCACCAGCTCGGTGACGAAGATGCCGTAGAACATCTTGGCTAGCCACTGCCACAGGCGGGCGGGCGGCAGGGCACGCAACGCGGCCGGGCCGGCCAGGGCCGCGGCCTGCACCTCGGCCTCCAGCTCGGCAAGGCGCAGCCGCAACGCGGGGGCTAGCGGCAGGCGCAGCGCGGCGTAGGTGGTCTGGCTTTGGTCGAGCAGGTAGACGGGCCGGTCGGCCAGGCCGTAGGCCGCTTGCAGCCAGTTGGCAAATACCGGCACAGTATCGGTGGGCCCCACGGGCTCACCAGTTAGGAAGCAGCGGCCAGGGCCAAACTGCATTCCCTCGAAGGGATCGTAAAGGGTAATCATAGCGGCGCTCATAGCAGCCGCAAAGGTCGGGCAAAAGTGTGGCTGACGCGAAAGCGGCACGCCGCGCTCGCTTCCATTGAGCCAAGGCGGCTCTCGGAATACTGGGCGCAGCGTGCCGCTGGGCACGTACGGCTACCGGGGCTAGCGCGAGAGCAGGTTGCTGGCTTTGATCAGCTCGCGGCTCAGGTTGTGCAGCGCATCGGAGTAGCCATTGGCCGACTCCTCGCCGATTTTGGCAGTTTCGGCGCCGAGGCTGGCCAAAATTTCGGCTAGCTCGTGGGCTTGGGTGTCGGAAGATTCGAGGCGCTGGCGCAAGAGTTTGATTTCCTGGCAGATCTTGGCCAGGCCAGGGCGGTCGCTGGCTTCGAGTACCAGTTCCCAGCGCTCTAGCTCGTGCCGGCCGGTGGCGCCGTCGGCGTTGGGCAGGCCCTGGCCGAGCAGGTTGAGGGTATCGGTGAGCAAGGCCGTGCTTTGCTCGTCGCTGATGTGCAGGGGCACGGCAGGGGTGTGGGCGGCTTGGGGGGTCGGGGCGGTGGAGTCCATGGGCAGGGGAAAGTAGAACTCGTCTATACTTGGGGCGAGGCAAAAAAGTTAGTGGCTTGCCCCGGGCGGGCAGCCCTGGCAAAGGTTACCTTTTACCAGCCAGCCTAATTAAGCGGCAACTTTCCACTTCTCACCAAATTTTTGCCATGAATTTCGCCTTCAAAACCCTGTTTGTTGCCGCCGCTGCCCTGAGCTTCACCGCCTGCTCGACCGACAGCTCAAAGACCACTAACCCCGACGGCTCTACCACTACTACTACCGAAGTAACTACGCCGAGCGCCGAGCAAGTTGGCGATAAGATGGACGCCGCTGGTGATAAAGCCGAGGCTAAAATGGATGCTGCTGGCAATAAAATCGACGCTAAAATGGAAGAAGCCGGCGACAAAATGGACGCTGCCGGCGACCGCGCCAAGGCCAACGCCAAAGAAGCCGATGCGAAGATGGACGCCAAAATGGACGCCGCTGGCGACAAAATGGATGCCATGGGCCATGCTGCTGCCAAGTCGGCCCGCGAAACCAAGGCTAACCTGAAGGCTGCTGCCAAGAAATAAGTTATCGGGCCCTGCTGAGTAGGGCCAGCACGCTGAAATACTAGCGATAGAAACGCCGGGCTGTGCGCAGCCCGGCGTTTTTTTTGGGCGGGTGGCGTGTGCAATGGGCCCGGCGGCGGCATCCTGCCGATGGCAGGCAGGAGTGTTCGCGCCCACTCCTACCTTGCCGCCGTGTTGTTTCGCCGCCGAGCTACCATCGTTTCTACCGCTGCGCTCTCCGACCAGGAGGTGCTGGCCCGCTACCGCCTGGGAGGCGAGGTGGCCGACCTCGGCATGCTCTACGAGCGGCACTTGCCGGAAGTATTTGCGGTGTGCCGCCGCTACCTGGGCCCACCCGATGAGGATGCCCAGGATGCGGCCATGCAGCTTTTTGAGCAGCTGGTGGTGAAGCTGCGGGTGCACGCGCCCGAGCATTTTGGGGCGTGGCTCTATACCACAGCCCGCAACTATTGCCTGATGCAACTACGCGCCCGCCAGCGCGGCACCGCCAGCGGCGGCCCACTGCTCCTGCTGCCCGATGCTGCCGATGTGGAGCTAGCCGCTGCCCGCCACCTACCCGATGCCACCGCCGAAAATGAGGCCACTGCCCAGCACGAAGCCGACCTGCAAGCCTTGGAGCTAGCGCTGAGCCAGCTGCCTGGCGAGCAGCGCCGCTGCCTGGAGTTATTTTACCAGGAAGAAAAATCGTATCAGGAAATCACGGAGCTCACTGGCCTGGCCGTCAACCAAGTCAAAAGCCACCTTCAAAACGGCCGACGGATGCTCAAGCTCGTTTTGAGTAAGGAGCTAAAGATGAGGGAGTGACTTGTCTAACCGGGCCACTCGGCCGCGCGCCAGCCTAGCTTACTTAGTCATTTCCTGCCAATTCATCCTTCACTACCATGCTGCCCACCACCCCCCTACTGAACGCTACTGCCCCGGCCGGCCCGCACCTGCCCGTGGCGCTGCTGCGCCAGTATGCGGCGGGCACCCTGGCCACCGCCGCGCAGCACCGCGTAGAGGCCCACACGCTAGCCTGCCCCCGTTGCGCCGACGTGCTGGCAGGCTTGCTTCAAACACCGCCCGCTACCACCGACCAAGCCCTGGCGCAGTTGCAGCTGCGGCTGCGCCAACGGGTGCAGCAAGCCGCCCCCTCCCGGCAGATGCTCGCGCCGCGTCAGCCCCACTGGCTGGCCCTTCAGCTAGCCGCGGCGGCCGCCCTACTCCTGGGCCTGGTGGCCGGAGGCTGGTGGGCGTGGCAGCAGCGCCACCTGGGGCGCGCCCCTGCGCCGGTAGTGCTGACGGAGACCACGCGGCCTCCGGCTTCAGGAACCGATTCAGCGCAGCAGTCTACTGCTAAAGTCACTACGACCATTGGCTCAGTTGCCGCATTCCCGGCTCCGCGCCCGCAAGCGCAGCCAAACTATCGGGCGCAGGCCCGGGCCAGCCACCAGCCAGCCGCTAAGCGCTCGGCACATCCTTCGCCAGAAGGCGCAGTAGCGACGGGCACCCCACCAACCGCGGTACCCATTGCCAGCAAGGCTACCCCCGTATCGGCTACTACGACGGCAACTCGCAGCCCCGCCGATGCGGCGCGGGTGCGAGTTGCCGCGATGCCCGCAGCCGGGCCAGCCCCCGTTCCGGTGGGCGGCCCGGCCGCCCTGCACGAAAAGCTGCGCCGCGAGGCAGCCAAGTTTGTACCCGAGGCGCCTGAGCACTCCCTGTCGGGTACGGTGCAGCTGCGCGTCACCATCGGGGCCAATGGGAAGATTGAGCAGATTAAGGTACTGCGCGGCTTGCGCGCTGACTACGACGCCGAAGCCCGGCGCCTCGTGTGCGAAGGGCCGGCCTGGGTGCCGGGCAGCAGTGGCGGGCAGCGGGCAGCGCGGGTGGCAGACGTAGCCGTGCCTTTCTAAACAGCTAGCCTATAGCTTGGTACCGGCCTTGAACGTATGGTCATCCACCGATTTCAAAAACCTGACGAAGCCCGTCATGTAGGTCTGTTGGTCGTCGTACATGCTCATGTGGCTGCCTTGTGGGCAGATGAGCGACGCGCCCTGCTTGACTTGGGTGGCTATCCAGGCCATGTGGGCGGGGTCCATGGTATCGTACTTGCCACCGATGCTGAGCACCGGGATGGTGAGTTTCGGCAGGTCTTTGGTCCGGTCCCAGGTAGTAAGCTTGCCCGAAATACCAAACTCGCTGGGGCCCTGCATAGTTACGTAGAGCGACTGGTTGATTTTGCTCATGGCGCGGCGCACGGGCTCGGGGTTGGGCACAATGCGGCACAAGTGTTGGGCATAAAAATTAGGCTCCAACAAACCCATGTAGCGAGGACTGCCGAAGTCCTTTTTGGCTTCAATCTGCCGGATTTCGGCGAGCACCGCGGGCTTTAGCTGCTTGGCGAGCACCTCGTCGGCGTAGCGGCCGTAGGCGGGGCAGCTCATCATCATATTGGAGATGATGAGGCCCTTGAGGTTTTGCTGGTACTTGAAGGCGTACTCGGCCGCCAGGATGCCGCCCCAGGAGTGGCCCAGCAGGTAGAAATTAGCTTTGGTTAGGTTCAACGCCTGGCGCACCTGCTCGACTTCCTCCACGTAGCGCGGCAGGCTCCACATGCTGGTGTCGCGTGGGTTGTCGGAGTTGCCACAGCCAAGCTGGTCGTAGTAAATAAACTCGATACCTTCCTGCGGCAGAAAACTTTCCATGCACTCGAAATACTCGTGCGTGGCACCCGGCCCCCCATTGAGCAGCAGTACTTTAATCTTGGGGTTGTTACCAAAGCGCTTGGTCCAGATATTAAACTTACCCTTGGGCGTCGTAATCGGGATGACCTGGATACCACCGGTTTTGACGCCCGCTTCGGGAGCCGGGAAGTAGGTGCTGGCGGGGCTGGCTGGCGCAGTAGTAGTGACGGGCTGGCAAGCCGGCAACGCGGCGGCGAGCAGCACGAGGCTAGCGGCGCGGGCTAGGGTAAAGAATGACATGAAGCGAAGCGGCACGGATAGTCGTACCAGTGGGCCAAGCTACTACGTAACTGAAGAAGCTAAAAAATAACGTGGGTCCTGCTGATGAAGGAAGCATCTTGGTCGTCTCCTTGAACGGACCTGATAAGATGCTTCCTTATAAGATGCTTCCTTCGTCAGCAGGACCCACGATTAACGACGCGTACGCGACGGTGGAAATCGCTACGGCCTAGCCGCTGTAGCCACCACCGCTTTCGGGCTCAGTAGCGCTGCCGCCAGCTTTGTCGGGCGTGGGCAGGTCCGACTCGGTGTGAATTTCGAGGTGGCTGTAGTCGGGTACGCCGTCGCCTTGCACGGGTACGGGCGGCTCGGTGTGGGGGTCGGGAGTGGGCTGGTTCATGGCAGTAGGTAAATGAATGGGGAGTGTACGGCGCCCGGCGGCCAAAGGCTGCCTTTGGCCGGGCGGTGGGTTTCGCCCCCGCTGGCAAACGCACTTTTCTCCCCTACTTACCCCGCAGCCAGCCCGGCTACTAGAGAGTTTCAGCCCGAAGTTTTCACCAACTTTCGCAAAGCGGGCGGCCAGCCTGGTGCTTTAAATTCTTGAGATAATTGCCGAGGTTATCACTATTCAGGCATTGCCTTGCATAATCCTAGCCAGCTATGCGTAGCTTTACTGAAGCCGGCTGGCTGTACTTTCTTAGTAGTAACTAGCTAGCTGGCTCCGTTTCTTAAGGGCGGCGAGGGACATTTTTCTTTTGAAGTCTACCCTCACCCGCCCGCCCACTTACCCGCCCCACTATGCCCGCAACGCTACCGCATCGTGTTTTATTTAAGACCAATATCTCCTGTCTACCTATTGTTGAGCCTGCCCAGCCGGCTAGCTTCGGCAGTCGGCGCCCGGCCCAGCGCCCGTGCCCGGCGGCTAGGTGGCTGCTAGCCTGGCTGCTCCTGCTGCTGAGCGGGGCGGCCACGACCGCCCTCGCGCAAGCGACGCCGCCCCCGGAGTGCAGCCAGGATGAGAAGTTTATCAATAAATGGTATTTCGGCCAGCGAGCGGGGCTCGACTTCAACCAAGCCACGGATTCCATTCCGCCCACGGTGCTGACCGACGGCCAAATGGTAGCACCCGCCGGCTCCGGAGTGATGTCGGATGGCAGCGGCAACCTGCTCTTCTACAGCAACGGCGATACCGTTTGGAGCCGCAACCACAGCATCATGCCGGGCGGCACGGGCATGGGCGGCAACCGCCTCACCACCGACGGCCCCTTAGCCATTCGGCGGCCGGGCAGCCCGGCTACGGCGAGTGCGCCGACGCACTACTTTATTTTCACGCAGGATGCGCAGGGCGGCCCCAAAGGCCTGAGCTATTCGGAAATTATTATCCCCGTTGGGCAGCAAGGCGAGGTGTTGACCGCCACCAAAAACACGCCCCTCACTCTCGGCACGACCGAGAAGATGACCGGCGTGCTGCACAAGAATGGCTGCGACGTCTGGATAATCGTGCACGGCTGGGGCACAGCGACCACCGGCACCGAGAACCGCGGCGACTCTTTTCTGGCGTATCGCGTCACGCCCGCCGGCGTGCAGCCCACGCCCATCATTTCGACCATCGGGGCGCTGCACGCGCCGAGCGTGGCAGCCCAGGGCTACCGCGGCCAAATGAAGGTGTCGCCCGACGGCGAGCAGCTGGCCGTGGCCCGCTTCAGCGAAACCGCCGTGAACGACAGCAGCAGCACCGTCGAGCTATTCGCCTTCGATGCTAACACGGGCGTAGTCAGCAACCGCCGGGCTCTCGACAGCGGGGCCGGCCGCTACTACGGCGTCGAGTTTTCGCCCAGCCGCAGCTACCTCTACGCCACGGTGATGAGCCCGCCGCAGCTGCTGCAATTTGACTTGAACGCCGCCAACATCCCGGCCAGCCGGCAAGTCATTCCGCTCAAGCAAGCTACCCCGGTCAACCTCGGCTCGATGCAAGCGGCCCCCGACGGCAAGATTTACGTGGCCCGCGAAAACCAGCCCGCGCTGGGCTTTATCGCCCATCCCGACTCGCTGGGGGCCAAAGCGGCCTACGCCGACGATAGCCTACAGCTGGGCGGCCGTCTTAGCGGGCTGGGCTTGCCAAATTTCAACCAAAGCTCGCTGCTGCGAGTCGGCTTCGGCGGGCAGTCTACGGCTTGCCTGGAAATTACCTTCCAGGCCGGCTCCCCCATTCCCAACCCCGAGTCCTACGCCTGGACGTTCGGCGACCCCGCTTCGGGGGCTAATAACACCTCGGCGGTGGCCAACCCCGTGCACGTCTTCACGGCGCCCGGCGACTACACCGTTACGCTGCGCATTACTAATTTCTGCTTCTGCCGCGAAGTCCAAAGTCTGATTCACGTGCCCGGCCCGCCCACACCGGGCAGCATTGGGGCCAACCAAACGCTGTGCGCCGGCGACACGCCAGCGCCGCTCGCCAGCACTGCCCCGGCGGGTGACGGCATCGGGCAGTTCAGCTATCAGTGGCAATCATCGGCCGACAACGTCAACTGGACCGACGTTGGGGGCGCCAACGCCCCGACGTTCGCGCCGGGCGCTCTGAACACCACGACCTACTTCCGGCGGTTGGTTACCTCGGGCTTCTGCGGCCCGCGCACGCCGACGGCGGCCGTTACCATCACTGTTTTGCCTGCCTTGACGGCCGGTAGCATCGCCGCCGACCAAACCGTGTGCGCCGGCAGCGCTGTCGCGCCGCTGACGAGCAGCGCCCCGGCTACGGGTGGCACCGGCACGTTTGCCTACCAGTGGGAAGCATCGGTGGATAATGTGACCTGGACGGCCATTGCCGGCGCCACCGGCTCAACTTTCGCGCCCGGCCCGCTCACGGCTACCACTTACTTCCGGCGCCAGGTGCGCTCCGGCGCCTGCACCACTACGCCCTCCAACACCGTCACGGTAACCGTGGTGCCTGCTCTCGCGGCCGGTAGCATTGCCACTGACCAAACCCTCTGCGCCGGCGGCACACCGGACCTCCTCACCAGCGAAAACCCGGCTACGGGCGGCACAGGCACTATCGATTACCAGTGGGAAGCATCAACGGATAATGCGACCTGGACGGCCATTGGCGGAGCTACTGGGCCGACTTATGCGCCGGGCGCCTTGAACGTTACGACGTATTTCCGGCGCCGGGCGAATTCGGGCAGCGCCTGCGCCCCGGCCGTGTCCAACGTCGTGACTATCACCGTG
>Ga0160428_1000909_pt1 | contig 26671 bp, 26 predicted proteins | sample SolpanmetagenomM_FD_108198 | JGI IMG/M metagenome (GOLD analysis project Ga0160428, IMG submission 108198) | Solar panel surface microbial communities from Lawrence Berkeley National Laboratory, California, USA - M | ecosystem: Engineered > Built environment > Solar panel > Unclassified ... | reverse complement strand
GCCGAAGATTTTGATGTGGCCCGCGCCGCGCTCCTTCAGCAGGTCAAACATGTACTTGAAGTACTCGTTGTGCCCGCCCTGGTAGCTGGTAATGGCAATGGCCTGGGCATCTTCCTGAATGGCGCAGTCCACGATTTCCTGCACCGAGCGGTTGTGCCCCAGGTGAATAACCTCGGCGCCGCTGCTCTGAATGATGCGGCGCATGATATTGATAGCCGCGTCGTGCCCATCAAACAGCGCGGCGGCCGTGACGATGCGAACGTGGTTTTTGGGCTTGTAGGGGGCGGCGGGGGTGGGATGCATGGGGGAGGGAATGTAGAGCGGAGTGGCACTCCGCTTACGGCTGGGGCTAGCCAGATGCGAAATGTTTGTAACTACTCAAAGGTACGAAAAAGCCCCGGCGAGGGCGGCCGGGGCTGGGTGAGTAGTAAAGGCTAAGCGTACTCAGATTTCAGGTATTTCAGAAACTCCGGCCAGGTTCGGCCAACTACTGTCGCTGTTTCCTCGTCATGACCGATGAATGGGAGTTGAACAAAATTGCCCGTGGCTTTTTCAATAGCAAACGCTTCGCCGCTACCGTCTGAGCCAATTAGGAAATAGCCTGGGAAAAACTCGCTGGCTTCGTAATCAGCATTAAATGATACTAGTTCGTCGTCTTCGACGAGGTAAGCACCGCCGAATTGATGAATGCTTTCGGTGGCGAGCAAATAGGCTAGATAGCCCTGTGGAGGTTGAAAGCCAAGCTGGCTTATCAATTCTTCGCGATAAGGTAAGGCCATAAAGAGCTGTTTGAGAGGGCTATGCTCCGTAGGAGCCTAGGGTTACTCTGGGCTCACGGTAGTAATATACAGGCTCAAATTTATCGGCTGCACCTTCCACTGGTCTTCTGATTTATCGCGAAACACCATGCGGTGCGTGGCCGACAGCGCCGCCGGAATCGTGACGCTGTACCACTCTTGTTGTTTGACCGGGGCGCCGTCGAGCCACTCTAGCGTCACGGCGATGCGGCTTTGCGGGCCCACGTTGATGTTGTAGGGCTTGAGGTCGAGGTGCTGCCAGCTGGCGGTAGAGTCAGCTACCGTGAACTGTACGTCCTGGGTGAGGAGGCTAGCAGCCGGGTGGTCCTGGCTGTCGAGGGCGCGTACGTTGAGCCGAAAGCGCAGGTGCCGAAAGCTGCTTTGCCGGAGGTACACGTAGGCTTCCTCCACGAAGCTGTGGGGTTTAACCCCTAGGATGGCGCCCACCTCGCGGCCCAGCTTGTTAGCGGGCTCCTTATCGGCTTGTAAGTGAAAATTGTAAAACGTGAAGCCGCTGGACCCCTCGCGGCCCACGTTGCGGCGCTTCCAGGTGTCGGCGCGCACCTGCACCTCGGCCAGCGCTTGGGTCTGGGGCGTTAGCGCCAGTTCGGGCAGCTTGCCTAGGTCGGCCACCAGCAGCCGGCGCGACTGGTACCCCACGCACGAAACCACCACCGTATCGGTGGGCGCCGCGCCCACCCGCGCTGGTAAAAAGCCACCCTGGGCATCGGCCACGGTGCCCAGGGGCCGGCCCACCACGCCCACCGACGCGTAGGGAATGGGTTGCTGGCGCTGGCTATCTACCACACGCACTGCCGCAGGGGGGCGCGGCTGAGTTTGCTTGGCTAGCGCTACCCCAACTCCCAATCCGGCGGCTACCAGGCAGCCAACAAAACGACTCGTCATACTCAGAATGTAACCCGACCCCACCGTGGCGCCAGTACTCGTGCAGAGCCCCTAGGTGTTGGGCAGGGTTGCAGCGCCAGCGTTATCGCCGCCGTTGTTCCAGGGCGTATCCGGGCTTAATAGCTCATAGTCAAGGGCAACGCTAGTGGGCCTTTGATAAGCTACCGCCACAAAAAAGAGCCCCGGCAACCTGCCGGGGCTCTACAAAACTTGTGCGCAGGTGCGCTTAACCCTAGGCGGCGTCCAGCGCTTCGCGCAGGGCTTTGGCCGCCGCGGCGGGGTCTTCGGCACCATAAATAGCACCACCGGCTACGGCCACGGCCACGCCGGCTGCCTTCACGGCCGCGATGGTTTTCAGGTTGACGCCGCCCGCGATGGACACGGGCACGCCGGCGCGCTTGGCTTCGTCGATGAGAACCTGGATGGAATAGCCGGGGGCCGCCTGCTCGTCGAGGCCAGCGTGCAACTCCACGAATTCTACGCCGAGCTTGCTTACTTCCTGGGCGCGCTTCACGCGGTCCTTCACGCCGATGGTGTCTACGACCACGCCTTTGCCGTGCTCTTTGGCTGCCTTCACGGCCCCGATGACGGTGGCATCATCTACCGAGCCCAGGATGGTAACCAGGTCAGCACCGGCGCCGAAGGCCATGCCAGCTTCGAGCTCGCCGGTGTCGGCAGTTTTGAAATCGGCAAACACCAGCTTGTCGGGGTGCGCGGCCTTCATGGCCTTGATAACGGCGAGGCCTTCGCTCTTGATGAGCGGGGTGCCCAGCTCGATAATGTCCACGTAAGGAGCCACTTTGGCCGCCAGGGCCAGGGCTTCTTGGGTGCTCAGGAGGTCGATGGCAACTTGTAACTTAGCCATTGGGATGGGGGAGGGTTAGCGAGAGAAATGAAAACGGAGTAGTACTCCGGATGGGATAAATTGCTTATTCTAGGTTGGCGTGGCGCTTCCACAGCTCCTCGGCCGGGGTGCCGTCCAGGGCCCACAGGGTTTGAAAAATGGCGTCGGTGAGCAGCAGCACCGACTGCTCGAAGAGGCTGCCCGCGTACTGCTGCGAGATGGTGCCGCCGTGGTCTTGCTTTTGGGCGGCAGGCAGCACCACTACTAGCGTGGCCAGCGCCGCCAGCGGCGAGTCGGTGGTGGTCGAAATGGCCACCACCTGTGCCCCGGCCGCCTTGGCTTTTTCGGCCGCTTTCACGATGGTGCTGGTGGTGCCCGAGCCCGAGCCGGCCAGTAGCAAGTCGCCCGCCTGGATGGCGGGGGTGGTGGTTTCGCCCACCACAAATACCGTGAGGCCCAGGTGCATCAGGCGCATAGCAGCGGCCCTGAGGGCTAGCCCGGTGCGGCCTGCCCCCACAACAAAAACCCGCTTGGCGTGTTGAAGAAGCGGTAGTAGGGCCGCCACCGGGGCAAAATCTACTTGCTCGGCCAGGCGCTGGTTTTCCTGGATAACCACCTGCCACTGCTGGCGCAGGTCTTGGCTCAACTGCTCGGCATTCAACTCACTCATGGGGAACTACAACTACTTGCTGGGGCGCGCCAACCGCCCCTAACTAAGGCATTTCGGGCGGCGTTTTCACCGGCCGATACAGGCACTGCAAAAGTAGAATTGCCCTTACCCCCTAGGCTTGCACTATCCTATTAACCGCTGGCACTATCCTAGCAAATGCGCCCCGCTGGCGGCTTAGCCCCGTTAGCCTCGCTCGTATTTGCCTCGTTATTCCTCGCTTTCTATCCTACGTACGCTATGTCGCCTGCCGATTTATTACCCATTATTCCGCGCACCCCGGCCCACGAATTGACCACCCTCATCGACCACCGCCGGGTGCAAACGCTGGAGAAGTACGAGCTCAGCATTCTGGAAACGCGCGTGGCCAGCGACCAGGTGGCCCAGTCGTACAGCGACCTGGTGCTCACCAACATGCTGCGCGGCAAAAAGGTGATGCACCTGCTCGACCAGGAGGCCTTTCACTACCTGCCCGGCCACACGATGGTGGTGCCGCCCCACCTCAAGATGGTGATTGACTTCCCGGAGGCGTCGGACCAGACCCCGACCCAGTGCGTAGCTCTGGCCATCGACCGGCTCCAAGTCATCGACACGATGCACTACCTCAACGAGTTTTACCCCCGCACTGAAGGCGAGAAGTGGAGCTTCAGCTTTACGCAGCACCACTTTTATAATAACGAAGAAGTAACGGCACTCATCTACAAGCTCGTGCGCCTAGGGTTCGACAACTCCCAAAACAAGGATATCCTGGCCGATTTTACGGTGAAGGAGCTGCTGCTGCGCCTGATGCAGCTGCAAAGCCTGCACGCCACCGAAAGCAACGTGGCCGTGCTGGCCACGTCCAACCGATTTGCCCACACGCTGCAATACATAAAGGCGAATATTGCCGAAAAAATCAGCGTAGACGAGCTCAGCGCCCAGGCCTACATGAGCAAGCCCAATTTCTTTCGGGCCTTTAAGCAGGAATTTGGCTTGTCACCCATCGACTACATTATCAAGGAGCGCATGCGCCTCGCCAAGCGCTGCCTGCGCAACCCGGCGCTCAGCATCACCGAAATCTGCTTCAAGGCCGGCTTTAGCAACCTGGCGTATTTCACCCGCATGTTTCGCCAGTTCGAAGGCATGGCCCCCACCGAGTACCGGGCGCTGTGCGCAGCCGGCTAGCCGCTACCGAAAAGCCAGCGGCGCGCCCAGCGCCAGCCGCCAGGCTAGCAGCCCCAGCAGGGCCAGCCCCACCAGCCCCCAGGCCACGCGGGTCGGCTGGGGCAGCACCTCATTCTCGTTGAAAAACTCCTGGTTGCAGCCCAGCGCCAGCGGTATTAGCAGCAGGCCCATACTGGCGTAGTGCAGGCCCTCGTTGAGGCTCAGGTGCGGCAGCTTGCTCAGGCCCAGCAACAGCGAGCCGGCTAGCCACGGCAGCAAAATAGTGTAGCCAATGAGCTGGCCCCGATTGGCAAACGCCAGGGCCGTGCGCGAATCCTGCGCCAGCAAAAACGGAATGGCCGCCACAAACCCCAGCCCCAACTGCACCACCGCAAACAGCAGCCCCAGCACCGTGCTGGGCCAGGTGCCGCCCCGGCCCAGCAGCCAGTTGGGCACGTACCACGAGCCCGACTGCGTGACCGTATCGGCCAGCAGGCCGGCCAGCACGGTATTGGCGGCGTGAAAGAATAGCCACAGCCACAGTAGCTTAAGCAGACCCCGGCGGTGGCGCTGCCACTTCCAAAACACCACGAAGGCCAGTAGCCCCAGCCCGAATACCAGCGTTGGCCCCAGGCCGTACACGGCCAGCACGGTATCGTAGCGCCAGCCGCCATCGCCCAAGATGAAGCGCACCCCGCTCAGGCTCCACACGCCGGGCACGTTGGCCCGCCGGGCCATGAAAACCGTGGCCGCCTGCCCCACCAAATGCACCACTTGGTAGGCCAGCAGGTAGCAGGCCGTGGCATTGAGGAAGTGCATGATAAACTTGCCGCGCGCTGCATCGGGGGCAGCGGGTGGCACGGGGGAGGAAAGCGGCAGCAAGCAGAAAAAGGCTAGGGGTGAAGCTACCCCCAAACATACGCCTTAGCCTAAAAAGGCCGTATCTTCGTGCTGCGATAAAACCGCCCTCCGTTGAAGAATATCCGTAACTTTTGCATTATTGCCCACATCGACCACGGGAAAAGCACCCTGGCCGACCGGCTTCTCGAGTTCACGAGCACCGTGGCCAAGCGCGACATGCAGGCCCAACTGCTCGACAACATGGACCTGGAGCGCGAGCGCGGCATCACCATCAAGAGCCACGCCATCCAGATGCAGTTTCCCTACAAAGGGGAAACCTACACGCTCAACCTGATTGATACCCCCGGCCACGTCGATTTTAGCTACGAAGTAAGCCGCAGCATCGCCGCCTGCGAGGGCGCCCTGCTGATTGTGGATGCCTCGCAAGGCATTGAGGCGCAGACTATTTCTAACCTCTACCTCGCCATCGGGGCCGACCTGGAAATTATTCCGGTGCTCAATAAAATCGACCTTCCGCACGCCATGCCGGAGGAGGTAACCGACGAAATCGTGGACCTTATCGGTTGCAAGCCGGAGGATATCATCCACGCCTCGGGCAAGGCCGGTATTGGCATTGAGGACATCCTGAACGCCATTTGCGAGCGCATCCCCGCGCCGCAGGGCGACCCGGAGGCCCCGCTGCAAGCCCTCATCTTCGACTCGGTATTCAACTCGTACCGCGGTATCGAAGTCCTGTTCCGCATCAAGAACGGCACCATGAAGAAGGGCGACAAGCTCCGCTTCATGGCGACCGGCAAGGAGTACGGCGCCGACGAAATTGGTATCCTGGGCCTCAACCAGGAGCCGCGCCAGGTGATGAGCGCCGGCAACGTGGGCTACCTCATTTCGGGCATCAAGGAAGCGCGCGAGGTGAAGGTGGGCGACACCATCACGCACGTGCACAACCCCACGCCGGAGGCCATCCAGGGCTTTGCCGACGTGAAGCCGATGGTGTTCGCCGGTATCTACCCCGTCGACACCACCGAGTACGAAGAACTGCGCAGCAGCATGGAAAAGCTTCAGCTCAACGACGCCTCGCTGGTGTGGGAGCCGGAGACGTCGGTGGCGCTGGGCTTCGGGTTCCGCTGCGGCTTCCTCGGCATGCTGCACATGGAAATCGTGCAGGAGCGCCTGGAGCGCGAGTTCAACATGACGGTGATTACCACCGTGCCGAGCGTGCAGTTTCACGCCGTGGGCTCGAAGGACCAGGCGCTGGTTATCAATGCGCCTTCCGAAATGCCGGAGCCGAACCTGATTAAGCTCATCGAGGAGCCCTACATCAAGGCGCAGATTATCACGGCCGCCGAGTACGTGGGGCCGATTATCACGCTCTGCATGGAGAAGCGCGGCCTCATCAAGGGCCAGAGCTACCTGACGAGCGAGCGCGTGGAAATGAACTTCGAGCTGCCGCTGTCGGAAATCGTATTTGACTTTTTCGACAAGCTCAAGACCATCAGCCGCGGCTACGCTTCGCTCGACTACGAGCTGATTGGCTACCGCGAGTCGGACATGGTGAAGCTCGACGTGATGCTCAACGGCGAGAAGGTGGACGCCCTCTCGGCCATCGTACACCGCTCCAAGAGCTACGAGTGGGGCAAGCGCCTCTGCGAAAAGCTGCGCGAGCTGCTGCCCCGCCAGATGTTCGACATCGCCATTCAGGCCTCTATCGGTCAGAAGATTATCGCCCGCGAAACGGTGAAAGCCCTTCGCAAAAACGTAATTGCCAAGTGCTACGGCGGCGACATTAGCCGCAAGCGCAAGCTGCTCGAAAAGCAGAAAGAAGGCAAGAAGCGGATGCGCTCGGTGGGCTCGGTGGAAATTCCGCAAGAAGCGTTTCTGGCGGTGCTCAAGATTGACTGATGAAAAACGCGGCTCCGGAAGGGGCCGCGTTTTTTGTGCTGCTAAAGCTGGGCCGTCGCACCGCTGACTAGGCAGCAGTGACTGGCGGCCGAAAATCGTAAGCATTGCTGCCCTTGTTGCCCGGTAGGCAGGCTAGCAGCTGGCAGTAAACCGGAATCAAGGCGTAACTACCGTATTTTCCTAAATCATGCATCCGGCGCATGCCAACGGCCAAGCCGGGCAAGAGCATTAGTACAGTGTAGGTTAGAACGAGGAAATTGGTGCGCAGGCTGGCCTCAACAAAGGCCAGCAGGACAGAAAACAAGTAGTAGAACAGCCAGAAATTCCAGTACTCGGCCCGGCTGGCGCGTCCCTCTACGCTGGCGTATTTCCGTAAAACAGTAAAAAAGTGCTTCATTAGAAAGTGAGAAGAGCCGGTATTGCCGGCCAAGATAGGGTTCCACCTAACGTTATTGAATGCGGTCATTTTCATTCGGTTTGTATTTCCGCCTGCTGCTAGCGTGCCTGCTGCTGAGCCAGGGCGTAGCGGCGGCCCCCGCGCCGCAAAAGCCAGCTAGCATCAAGGCTAAAGCCCGCCCAACAGCGCCCGTGTTGCCTGATTCGCTGGCCCAGCGCATCGAGCGGGCCTACTTCGTGCTGAGCCGCGTGAACGGCACGGCCCGCCGCGCTACTGATACCCAAGACCTGAGCGAGGACCTGCCCACGGTGGAAGACAACCTCGAAACCATCCGCCAGAATCTCGACCAGTTTGGCAGCGTGGTCGATGTGAAGCAGCTCCAGATGTACCGGGTGCTGCTGGCCGATATGCAGGCCAAGCTCGGCGAGTGGCGCACGGCCCTGGCCAGCGGCAGCCAGCAACTCACGGCCATGCAGGCCCGCCTCGATACCCTGGCCACTGACCTGCCGCCCGCCGCGGCCCGCCTGCCCGCCACCACGGCCGTGGGCCGCGCGCTGGCCCGCCTCCAGAGCAAGCAGGACCGCGCCACCGCGCTGCTGGCCAGCCGCCGCCAGGTGGTGGCTAGCTTCCAAACCCGCGTGTCGGATGGCTACATCCAGGCGCTGGAATTGCAGGACGTGGTGCGCGAGCAGCAGTTTCGCTTCGGCCGCAGCAACAGTCAGGCCGAGTTGCCGCCACTGTGGCACCCTAGCCGCATCGTGGCCGACGAGCAGACGAGCGCCCTGGTGCGGCAGTCGTACGCCGCCCAGCGCTCGCTGGTGGGCTACTACTTCCGCGAAAACTGGGACTATTGGGCCTGGATGGCGCTGCTGGCGGCGGGCTTCTTTACGTGGGTATTTCGCAACTTCCGGGCCTTGCGCCGGGCAGCGGCCGACGACCCGGGCGCCGCGCCCGCCCCGCTAGCCCTGCCCGAGCACCGCCTGCACTACCTGCGGCCGGTGCCAGTGGCCTCGGCGCTGCTGGTGGTGTTCAGCCTCGCCCCGTTTCTCGATTTGAGCGCGCCGGCGGCTTACACCAGTCTGCTGCAACTGCTGCTGCTGGGCACGGTGTCGGTACTGGGGTGGCGCAGCTGGCCGCGGCCGCTGTTCTGGTACTGGGTGGCCATCATGGGCGCGTTCTTTGCCCTCACCTTCGCCTATGCGGTGCGCGCGCCGGGGCTAGGCGTGCGCTGGGCCGCGCTGCTACTCAACGCGGCCGCGGCCGGGCTGGGGTGGCGCTTCTGGCGCTACCTGCGCCAAAACCGGAAGCTGGCCGGCTTCGTGCAGCCCGTGGCCCTGCTCTTCGTAGCCCTGAACGTGCTGGCGGCCCTGGCCAACGCGCTGGGCCGCGTGAGCCTCGCCAAAATGCTGACCACCACGGCCATCTACGGCCTCACGCAAGTGGTGGCGCTATCGGCCTTCGTGCGGATAATAACGGAGGCATTTTTCCTCCAGATGCGGCGCAGCCGGCTAGCCGGTGGGCGCAGCCACGGCTTCAGCTACGGCAAGATTGAGAGTGGCCTGCGCAAGCTGCTCATCGGGGTGGTGGGCGTGCTCTGGCTCATGCTGTTCGCCTCCAATCTGAACTTCTACACCCTGCTGCACCGCGTGGCCGAGCAGGCACTCACCGCCCCGCACAAGCTGGGCAGCACCACGTTCACGCTGGGCAATATTCTGCTGTTCGGCGGCATCGTGTTCCTCACCATTCAGCTCCAGAAATACGTGGGCTACTTCTTCGGCGAAGCCGACGACGACTTCAACGCCGCCGATACCGACCGCAAGGGCTCCTGGATGGTGGCTATTCGGCTGGGCATCCTGGCGGTGGGGCTATTTCTGGCCACGCTGGCCTCGGGCCTGCCGGTTGATAAAATCGCCATCGTGCTCGGCGCGCTCGGCGTGGGTATCGGCCTGGGCTTGCAGAATATTATCAATAACCTCGTGTCGGGTGTCATTCTCATCTTCGAGCGGCCATTTCAGGTGGGCGACTACATTGAGGTGAACGGTAAAACGGGCCGCGTGAAGGACATCGGCATCCGGGCCAGCAAGCTCATCTCGCAGGCCGGCTCCGAGATTATCCTGCCCAACGGCGACCTGCTCTCGGGCCACGTCATCAACTGGACGCTAAGCAACAACCACATCCGCACCGAGTTGGCCCTCAGCCTCGGCCCCGAAACCGACCTCGACCAGGCCCGCCGCCTCATCAGCGAGGAGGTGCTGGCCAACCCCAACACCCTGCACAAGGTGGCCCCCGAAATCCTGCTCAACAGCGTGAACACCGCTGGCTACGACCTCAAAGTGCTGTTTTGGATAAACAACATTCGCCAGGAGCAAGCGCTGAAAAGCGAGCTGCTGGCGAGCATCTACCAACAACTTACCCAGGCTGGCATCGCCATGCGCTAGCCAGTAGCGCGGACTTTCAGTCCGCGACGGTTGCCTCAATCAGTTTTTACTCCCTTGCGGATTGAAAGTCCGCACTACTTTTCTTACTAATGTCAGACGCCCCCCATCTCATCGACGGCAAGCAAACCGCCGAAGACATCAAAGTTGAAATCGCCGCCGAGGTAGCCGCCCGCCAGGCTGCCGGCCAGAAGGTACCGCACCTCGCCGCCATCCTCGTGGACCACGACGGCGGCTCCGAAACCTACGTGCGCAACAAGGTGCTCGCCTGCGAGCGCGTAGGCTTCGGCAGCACCCTGTTGCGCTTCGAAGACGACATCACCGAGGCCGACCTACTGGCCCAGGTGGCCGCCCTCAACGAGGACGACGACATCGACGGCTTCATCGTGCAGCTGCCGCTGCCTAAGCACATCGACGCCGAAAAGGTTATCGAAGCCATCCGCCCCGAGAAGGATGTGGACGGTTTTCACCCCACCAACCTCGGCCGCATGGTGGCCGGCCTGCCCGCGCTGCTGCCCGCTACGCCCTCCGGCATCGTGGAACTGATGGCCCGCGCCGGCATCAAAACCAGCGGCAAGCACGCCGTGGTTATCGGCCGCAGCAACATTGTGGGTACGCCAGTTAGCATCTTGCTGGCTAAGAATTTAGAGACGGCCAACTGCACCGTTACTTTATGCCACTCGCGCACCAAGAACCTACCCGAAATCGTGCGTCAGGCCGACATCATCGTGGCCGCCATCGGCCGCCCCGAGTTCGTGACGGCCGACATGGTGAAGCCCGGCGCCGTAGTGATTGACGTGGGCACGACCCGTGTCACGGACGCCAACAAGAAGTCGGGCTTCAGCCTGAAGGGCGACGTCAACTTTGCCGAAGTAGCTCCGCTAGCCTCGCGCATCACGCCCGTGCCCGGCGGCGTAGGCCCCATGACCATCGCCATGCTGCTGCTGAACACCCTGCGCGCCGCCAAGGGCGAAATCTACCCGAAGAGCAAGTAGCCTCTCTATCTGTCATTGCGCGCTTACGAAGCACGCATACCCGAACCACTCGTGCTAGGGCGATTGCTTCGTAAGCGCGCAATGACAGATGAAGGCGGTTTAAGTCGTAATTTCGAGTAACCGGAACCCCCGGTTGCGCCCCGGGCGTTGACGTAAGTCGCGCCCGTTTTTTTGTTTGCTTATGTCTGCCGTTACCGATTTGCTCGCCGCGCTGCCCATCCTGCAGCCTGCTTCCGATGCTTCAATGCTTCCAGTAATGGAGCAGTTTTATACTATTCAGGGTGAAGGTTTTAATACGGGACGGGCGGCCTACTTCATTCGCCTGGGCGGCTGCGACGTGGGCTGCGTGTGGTGCGACGTGAAGGAGTCGTGGGATGCCGACGCGCACCCCCGCCAGACCGTGGCCGACCTCGTGGCGGCGGCTAGCCAGTACCCCGGTCGCAACGTCGTTATCACTGGTGGCGAGCCGCTGATGCACAACTGTCTGCCCCTTACCAAGGCCCTGCAAGCGGCTGGTTTCAAGACTTGGATTGAAACCAGCGGTGCGCACCCGCTCTCCGGCAACTGGGACTGGATATGCGTGTCGCCCAAGAAATTTAAGGCCCCGCTGCCCGACGTGCTGGCCCACGCCGACGAGCTGAAAATCATTGTTTTCAACGAAAGCGATTTCAAGTGGGCCGAGGAGCACGCTGCCCTGGTGCCCGAAACCACGCGCCTGTACCTGCAGCCCGAGTGGAGCCGCGCCGCCCGCATGACGCCTGCTCTCATCGACTACGTGAAGGCCAATCCGCGCTGGCAGGTATCGCTGCAAACCCACAAATACCTCGACATTCCGTAGCCGGCTGGACTCATATTTGTACTTCTCGGGGAACGGTTCAGCTCCTAAACCGTTAGCAAAAAGCCGGCCCCGCGTGCAGGGAGCTAACCCCGAGCCGTACATCTTATGACGCTTTCTCCGTTTTTACTGGGCTCCGGCCTGCTTATCTGTCTGGCTACCACACCGCTGCTGGCGCAGCAGGTGCCCCCGTCCATCACCGATAGCAAGGCGCGCAGCCTTTATGAAAAGGCCCAGGCGCTGTACTACAAAGACCGCCAGACCCAGCAGGCGCTGGCCGTGTGGCAGCAGCTGACCGACAAATATCCCGACTACGGCGAGCCCTACCTGCGCAAGGCGTCGCTGCTCATCACGATTGGCGACAATGCCAACGCCCTGCAAGCCTATAAGCTGGGGCTAGCCAAGCTGCCCGTCGAGCCGGCCCGCGCCGGCGACTACCTCGTGCTGGGTAAGCTGGCCGGGCAGGTAGGCGACTATGCTACCGTGCGCCAGGCCTACACCAACTACCTGGCCACCAACCCCACCAATAAAAAGCAAGTGGTGCTAGCCAAGCAGCAGCTGCAAAACTGCGATTTCGCGGCCGAGGCCATGGCGCACCCCACCGGCCCCGCGCCCGAGCTGCTGCCCGCGCCGCTCAACCAGTTTCGCGACCAGTACTTCCCGGTGCTTACAGCCGATAACAAGTCGCTTATTTTCACGGTGCAGCGCAGCCCCGAGAAACGGGGGCAGGAAAACGAGGACGTATTCATCAGCACGGTGGCGCCCGATGGTACGTTTGGGGCGCCGCAGTCCATTTCGCCCAACATCAATTCGCGCGATAACGAGGGCACGGCCACTATCTCGGGCGATGGCAATACGCTGGTGTTCACCGGCTGCGACCGGCCCGGTACCGTGGGCGGCTGCGACCTCTACATCTCGCACCGCCGGGGCAGCCAGTGGACGGCCCCGCGCAACCTGGGCCTGCTCGTCAACTCCAAAGCCTGGGATTCGCAGCCCTCGCTCTCGGCCGATGGGCGCACGCTCTACTTTTCGTCGCAACGCGGCGGCGGCGTGGGGGGCTACGACATCTACGTGAGCGTGCTCGGGGCCGATGGCACCTGGGGCCAGGCGCGCAACGTGGGGCCGCCCATCAACACGCCCGGCGATGACCTGGCACCCTTCATTCACGCCAGCGGCACCACGCTCTACTACGCCACCGATGGCCTGGTGGGCCTGGGCAGCAGCGACATCTTCCGGGCCGAGCTCGACGACAAGGGCCAGTGGGGCCAGCCGCGCAACCTGGGCTACCCCTTCAATACCTTCGCCAACGAGGCCTCGCTCTACATCTCCTCCGACAACCGGCGCGCCTACTACACCCGCTCCGAGCCGCCCCGGCCCGGCGACCCGGCCGGCGCGCTGCCCGCCATCCGCATCTACGGCACCGAGGTGCCAGCCAGCGTGCGCGCCCGCGAAACCAGCACCTACACCCAGGGCCGCGTGTTTGATGCCATTACCAAGAAGCCGCTCAACGCGATGGTGCAGCTTTTCGACCTCACTACCAATGCCCTTACCCAGCAGGTGTACTCCGACGCCGAAAACGGCCAGTACACCGCCGTGCTCAACGAGGGCCGCGCCTACGCCATGTACGCCACGGCGCCCGGCTACCTGCTCAAGAGCCTCAGCTTCGACTACTCGGTGCCGCAGAAGTTCAACCCCCTCACGCTCGACATTTACCTTGACCCCGCCAAAAGCGGCCGGAGCGCGGTGCTCAACAACCTGTTCTTCGACTCCAACCAAGCGGTGCTCAAGCCGCGCTCGCGCACCGAACTCGACCGCCTCGTCGAGTTTCTGCGCCAGGACCCTAGCCTGCGCGTGGAGATAGCCGGCCACACCGACAACGTAGGCACGCCCACCGCCAATCTCAGCCTCTCGCAACGGCGCGCCCAGGCGGTGCTAAGCTACCTCAGCGCCCACGGGGTACCCACCACCCGCCTCCGCGCCCGCGGCTACGGCGAAACCAAGCCACTGCTGGCCAACGATTCGGAAGCCCACCGGGCTCAAAACCGCCGCATCGAGCTGCGCATCCTGTAAAATAGGGTCTTCAAGTAAAGCTTTAATACTGAGATGGCGGCCCTCGTGGCCGCCATTTTTGCTTCAAGCAAGGCTTTAAGGAAGTGAAATTATTATTGGACTTATCGGATAAAATGTAGGGCTCACCGAGGGGTGGGCTTTTTTTATGCGCTAAGGCTAGCTTTTTCTATTGCAAATAATTGATTAAAAATCAAGTGTTTGAAATTTTTAGAAAAAATGCCTCAATTAGAAAAATGCCAAAACGGTGCCGTTTCGTCCTAGTTGAAAAATGCCCGTACGTTTGGTCCAGTTCTCAGCACTCTCGATTCTCAACTACATAATCCAATCCCCATGAACCTGTCATTTTTTCATCCTCCAAACTTTTTCACTCATGTACAACCTCCTTGCTGCCGCTTATCTCACCGCTAGCCTCGCTAGCTCGCCCGTTACCAAAAAGCACCCCGGCGAAGAGTACCCTAAGGCAATACAAGTGCGGGCTACCACGCTTACCCAGGCGCTGGCCCACCGCATCCGCCTCAACGAGGGCCAGTACGTGCGCATCAAGCGCCTGCACTTGCAGTACCTCAACGAGCGCCGCGAGTTGGAACTCTCGCTGGTAGGTGCCCCGGCCGCCGAGCGCGACACGCAGCTGGCCGCCGCGCAGCTGAGCTACGAGCAGGCCCTCAGCGACCTGCTGTATCCCGACCAGCGCGTGGCGTACCAGCAACTGCGGGCCAATTTCACGGCTCACCGCCTCTAAGGCGTAATGACGTTTGGTCGCCGCCGATGTAGCACTCGTCTGCATCGGCGGCCACTGAACCAACCTCTTTCTATGAAGAAATTTGAGTACCTTCTGTTGACTACGGACAACGGAATTTTTAAAGGCATCGACTACCAGAAACTCAATAACCAGCTTACGCAACTGGGCTTTCAGGGCTGGGAGGTCGTGTCTACCGTCGCCGTGTCGAACACGCAGGGACAAACGGCTAACCTGCTCACTACCCTCAAGCGCGAAATAGGGTAGGAGGCAGCGCGTGGCCCCCACGCAAAAGCCCCGGCACCGATGTGGTGCCGGGGCTTTTGCGTGGGGGCTAGGTAGCCCAGGCCGCTAAGTTAGTAGCTGACCGAAAACGTACCGTTGGTCACGGTAATGCTCCTTACGTTGCGGTTATCGTACCCATTGAAGCCAAACGTGCCGGTGATAGTACGCTTGGCCAGGTCGTGGGCCGTTACGGTGAGCGTGCCTTGTGGGCCACTCACGACCGTGCTGTAAGAATTGGTGGTGGCCCCGCCTGCGGTGCGTAGGTAAGACCCCAGGCCCGCGCCCGTCACGGCGCCCAACGTATACTGGCCCACGCCCGCGTAGGGGGTGTAGAGCTGCACGGTTTCGGCAGTAGTGCCGCTCTGGTAAATAGCGGTCAGCGACAGGGAGGTGGGAGTACCATTGTAAAAATTGATGCTGCCCGTGGTGGTGGCGCTGGTTGCCGTGGTGGTAGCGCCGGTGGCCGTAATGGTACTGGTCCAGCCGGCAGTACCCTGCGAGGTGTAGGGCACGGAGGTATTCGCCTTGTCAACCTGGATGGTGCCTAGCGCCGTGTTGGTCTTGGCCGTAATCGTGACGTTGCGCGGGCTAGGGGCATTGTAAGCAGACAGGGTAGAGAACTTTACCACGTAGTTACCTGGCTCTAGCCTGGTTATTTTCATATAGCCAGTGGCATCCGGTTGGCCGCTAGCCACCGAATTTGGACTGCCTTGCGCCGAGAGTGACACAAGCGAGATGCCATCCGCTGGCGAAAATGTAGCATCCAACGAACCGCTAAGGTCTTCGGGGACTACAGTTTCCTCCTTTTTTTTGCAGGAAAGAGCGGAGAAGAGTAGTAAGCTAGCTACTAATAAAGAAGAACTTCTTGCGCGTAAATAGTGGAGCATAAACCCTAGTAAAATGAATGACTTTCAAATATACTAGCTAAGCCAGCTTTGCTCAAAAAGTATCTGCGGCCTACACAACGAAGACCCTGAGCCAGCCCTTCCGATGAAGGAAGCAACTGACCCAGGGTCTTCGTTGTAGCTGATTGGCCGGCTAGCTAGTTGCGGGCGTCGATGCCCACGTAGTCGCGCTCGGTGGCGCCCACGTAAATCTGGCGGGGGCGGCCAATGGGCTCCTTGTTTTCGCGCATTTCCTTCCACTGGGCAATCCAGCCGGGGAGGCGGCCCAGGGCAAACATCACCGTGAACATCTCGGTAGGAATGCCGAGCGCCTTGTAGATGATGCCCGAGTAGAAGTCCACGTTCGGGTAGAGCTTGCGCTCGATAAAGTACTGGTCGGTGAGGGCAGCTTGCTCCAGCTCCTGGGCGATTTTCAGCAGCGGGCTGTTTTCCAGGCCCAGCGCCTTCAGCACCTCGTCGGCGGCTACTTTAATGATTTTGGCGCGCGGGTCGAAGTTCTTGTACACGCGGTGGCCGAAGCCCATGAGGCGGAACGGGTCGTTCTTGTCCTTGGCCTTGGCGATGAACTTGCTGGTGTCGCCGCCGTCCTTCTCGATAGCTTCAAGCATCTCAATCACCTCCTGGTTGGCACCGCCGTGCAGGGGGCCCCACAGGGCATTGATGCCGGCCGATACCGAGCCGTAGAGGCTGGCATTGGCCGAGCCCACTAGGCGCACGGTGCTGGTCGAACAGTTCTGCTCGTGGTCGGCGTGCAGGATGAGGAGCTTGTTCAAGGCGCTCACTACCACCGGGTTGATTTCATACTTCTCGGTGGGGAAGCTGAACATCATGTACAGGAAGTTGGCGCAGTAGTCGAGGTCGTTGCGCGGGTAGTTGAGCGGGTGGCCCATCGCATTCTTGTACGTCCAGGCCGCGATGGTGCTCATCTTGGCCATGAGGCGCACAATGGTCAGGTCCAGTTGCTCGGTAGTCTGGTTAGGGTCGAGGCTCTCGGGATAGAAGCCCGTGAGCACGCAGGTAAGGCTGCTGAGAATAGCCATCGGGTGGATGGCCGAGGGGAAACCGTCGAAAATCTTGCGGATGTCCTCGTGCACCAGCGTGTGCTTGGTGATGTGGCCGGCAAACTCGTCGAGTTGGGCTTTGGTGGGCAACTCGCCGTAAATCAGCAGGTAAGCCACTTCCAGGAAGTTCGATTTTTCAGCCAGCTGCTCAATCGGGTAGCCGCGGTAGCGCAAAATGCCTTCCTCGCCGTCGAGAAACGTGATGGCGCTTTTGGTGGCGCCGGTGTTTTTGTAGCCCGAATCGAGGGTTACGTAACCCGTTTGGTCGCGCAGCTTGCCAATGTCAAAGGCCTTTTCTTGCTCGGTGCCCTCAAAAATGGGCAGGCTAATGGACTGGCCGCCCGGTAGGTTAAGTTCAGCAGTTTCTGCCATTGGTTGGGTAGGATAGGGGATTGAGGTAGCAGCCTATTGAGGGCGCGAAGCTACGGCCCAGGCCGTAAGCCCGAAAGCTTTTAGCCGGTATGCGCTAGCTGTAGTACAGCCCAAACCCGGCGGAGGTTTCGCTAAGTGCCAGAGTTTGGCGCACAAAGCCCACTGGGAACGTTTGCGGCGATTATGCGGCGGGGCAATTATTTGCCAATGCAGAACTGGGTGAAGATGCTCGTAAGCAGGTCATCGGAGGAAATCTCGCCCGTTATCGACCCTAGCGCGCCCAGCGCGTGGCGCAGGTCGGCGGCCAGCAGCTCGGTGCCCCGCCCCTCGGCTAGCCCCTGCTCCACGGCCGCGAGGTAGCCCAGCGCCTCTTCGAGGGCGCGGGCGTGGCGCACGTTCGTGACGATGGTCGTGGTGCCGGTGGTGGCCAGCCCCGCGCCGCGCACCTGGGCCAGCAGGGCGGTTTGCAGCTCGTCGAGCCCTTGGCGCTGGCCGGCGGCGATGCGGATGGTTGCGGGTTGTTGGGTGCTGATACCTGGTTGCGTGGGGGCAAGCAGGTCAGCTTTGTTGCCCACCACGAGTACGGGCAAATTGGGTAGGCTAGCGGTAAGCTCAGCTACGTCGGCCTGTACCTCAGCGGGCGTCAGTTCGGTGAGGTCGAAGAGGTAGAGCAGCAGCGCGGCCTGGCCGATGCGCTCGCGGGTGCGGCGCACGCCGATGGCCTCCACCTCGTCGGCGGGGTTGTCGCGCAGGCCGGCCGTGTCCACGAAGCGGAAGCGCAGGCCGTCGATACTGACTTCGTCCTCGATAAAATCGCGCGTCGTGCCCGGAATGGCCGACACGATGGCCCGCTCCTCGCGCAGCAAGGCGTTGAGCAAGGTCGATTTGCCAGCGTTGGGCCGGCCGGCAATCACGGTCGTAATGCCATTCTTGATGACATTGCCCAGCTCGAACGAGCGCAGCAGCCCGCGCACCACATCCTGCACCTGGGTTAGCAGGCGGGCCAGCCCCGTGCGGTCGGCAAACTCCACGTCTTCTTCGCCGAAGTCCAGTTCCAGCTCCAGCAGCGCGGCAAACTGTACGAGCTGGGCGCGCAGGCCGCGCAGCTCGTCCGAGAAGCCGCCACGCAGCTGGTTCAGTGCCACCTGGTGGCTCAGGGCCGAGTCGGCGGCGATGAGGTCGGCCACGGCCTCGGCCTGGGCCAAGTCGAGGGCGCCGTTGAGGAAGGCGCGCTTGGTAAACTCGCCGGCCTCGGCCAGCCGGGCGCCCTGGCGCAGCAGCGCGGCCAGTACCTGGCGCACGATGAAATCGGAGCCGTGGCCCGAAATCTCTACCACATCCTCGCGGGTGTAGGAGCGTGGCGCGCGGTAGAGGGCCACCACTACTTCGTCCAGCAGCTCGCCGCTGGCCGGCTCGCGCAGCGCGCCGTAGTGCAGGGTGTGGCCGGGCTGGCTGGCCAGGTTTTTCTTCGAAAAAAGGGCCTGCGTGATGCCCACGGCATCGGGACCCGAGAGGCGCACCACCGCCAGCGCCCCTGCGCCGGGCGGCGTGGAGAGGGCCACGATGGTATCGGAAAGCGCGAAAGGTGTCATCAGGCAGTAAACAAATTGCGCCCCACTTCGGCCGAGATAACGACCGGCTGCGCGTCGTTGATGGTTACTTCCAACGAGTTATCAAACTCTAATTTGCCCAGTACCCGCACCTGGGCCCCCAGCGGCAGGCCCATTTTGTCGAGGTATTGCAGGAAGGGCGCGGAGGTGTCGCGCACGGCGGCTAGCGTGCCGCACTCGCCCACGGCCAGGTCGGTGAGCAGGCGGTGGGCCGGGCGGCGCACGGCGCCGTCCTCGGCCGGAATGGGGTCGCCGTGGGGGTCGAGGGTCGGAAAGTTCAGAAACGCATCGAGCCGGCGCATGAGCAGCGGCGACTGCACGTGCTCCAGCTCTTCGGCCACCTCGTGCACCTCGTCCCAGTTAAAGCCCAATTGCTGCACCAAGAAAACCTCCCACAGCCGGTGCTTGCGCACCGTGAGCAGGGCCAGCCGGCGGCCCTCGGCCGTGAGGCGCACGCCGCGGTACTTCTCGTATTCGAGCAACTCCTTCTCGGCCAGCCGCCGTAGCATGTCCGTGACCGAGGCGGCGCGGGTGCTCAGCACCGCCGCAATGCGGTTGGTGCTCACATCCTGCCCCGGCTCAGCCTCGGCTAGCTTGTAAATGGTTTTAAGGTAGTTTTCCTCGGTGTGGCTGGGCATAGCTTAATCTTGTCATGCTGACGAAGGAAGCATCTCGCTCGCATAACATATACTGCCCGAGCGAGATGCTTCCTTCGTCAGCATGACGAACGTGTTTTTACCATTTAATCAGCGCCGAGGCCCAGGTGAAGCCCGAGCCGAAGGCGGCCAGGCACACGAGGTCGCCGCGCTTGACGCGGCCTTCCTGCACGGCCTCGCTGAGGGCGATGGGAATGCTGGCGGCCGTGGTGTTGCCGTAGCGCTGAATGTTGCTGAACACCTTGTCGTCCGAGAGGCCCATTTTCTGCTGCACGTACTGCGTGATGCGCAGGTTGGCCTGGTGCGGAATGAGCAGGTCGATGTCCTGGGGCTGGTGGCCGTTCTGGTCGAGGGCTTCCTTGATAACCTGCGGAAAGCGCACCACGGCGTGCTTGAACACGTTCTGGCCGTTCATGTAGGGGTACATGCCCTCGCGGTTTTCGGCCACGTAGTTGGTGCGGTCGTCGCGGTTCGAGCCGGGCTCCTTCACAATCAACTCCTCGGCAAACTCGCCCTGCGCGTGCAGGTGGGTGCTCAGGATGCCGTTGCTTTCGGTGCGGGCCGGGCGCAGCACTACGGCGCCCGCGCCGTCGCCAAAAATGACCGATACGGCCCGGCCGCGGGTGCTCTTGTCGAGGCCCGAGGAATGGATTTCGGAGCCTACGACGAGCACGTTGTCGTACATGCCGGTGCGGATGAACTGGTCGGCTACCGAGAGCGCGTAGATGAAGCCCGAGCACTGGTTGCGCACGTCAAGGGCGGGGCAGTTATTGGTCATGCCCAGCTCGCGCTGCATGAGTACGCCCGAGCCGGGGAAGAAGTAATCGGGTGAGAGCGTGGCAAATACGATGAGCTGCACCTCGTCGGGGGCTAGCCCGGCCATCTCCAGGGCGCGCCGCGCCGCCTCGGCGCCCATGCCGGCGGTGGTGTCTTTGCCTTCCTCAAACCAGCGCCGCTCCTGGATGCCCGTGCGCTCCTGAATCCAGGCGTCGGTGGTTTCCATGAGCTGTTCGAGGTCGGCGTTCTTGACAACGCGGCTGGGGACGTAGTGGCCGACGCCGGCAATTTCGGCACGGCGCAGGGTGGTAGGAGAGGCCATAGAAGTAGAAGCGTAAAAGTGGGTGGGAAGGGCGGGGCGGCCGCGAGAAAAGTAACCGCTTATCAGCCGGTAAGTACGTGAAATTTACCTGAACCAGGCTAGCCTATTCCCACCCGGCTACGCGAAAGGGGCCGCAAAGGTCGGGCCTAGCCCCAGGCTTTCCAGCAAAAGCCCTAATTTTTTGCCTTCGCTAGCCCACAGCACCTCGCCCGGCAGGCCGGCGCGGTAGAAGCCGCCGGCTGGGTTTTGGGCGCGGGCGCGCAGTTCGGCCAGTAGGCCAGCCGCCGTGGCGGGCAGCTGCGCGGGGCTGAAGTCGCCGCTCAGGCCCGCGTCTTGCTCAAAGATTAAAGCCTCCCAAAGCGGATTTTTTGGGATAAGTACCGGCAGGCCGTGGGCCAGGTATTCGAATAGCTTGGTGGGCTGGCAGCGCCAGGTGCTGGGGTGCGGCTCGTACAAAGCCAGCCCCAGGTGGCTGCGCGATATTTCGGCTACGATGGCCGCGTGGGGCACGGCTGTGGCACCTCCAATTAACTCAATCGGCAACCCCTGCGCCTGCCAGTGCGCCAGCTCAGCTAGTAGCTCGGGCCGCTGGCAAAAGCCAATAACACTGAGCTGCGCGCCGCCTAGCCAGCCGGCGTGTAGCGCCTCGGCTAAACCTACGGCTGCCCGCAGGCCGTTTAGCTCCGAAATGGTGCCCGAATACAGCAGGCGCAACGGCTCATTGGGCGCGGGCAAGGGGCGCGGGGCCGTGGGTAGCTGCTCATTAGGTGCGGGTTGGTATTTATTTTCGAGTACCACCACGCGGTTAGGGGGCATCAAGCGCAGAAACGGTAGCTCGGCCGCGTAGCTCGCCTCGGCCAGCGTGAGCGCGGCGGCGCGGCGGGCAGCCAGCCCCTCCACCCAGCGCAGGCCGCTGGCTAGCCAGCGCTGCACCAAGCCCCGGTACACACCCTGGGTCGAAACGTTGAGGGCGTAGTTTTCGCGGATGTCGTAGATGAACTGCCGTTGTCGCCCTAGCACCCGCCACAGCAGCGTGAGCGGCAGCAGCTCGGGCGCGTGCACCACTACAAGTGTCGGCCGCAGCTGCCCCAGCAGGCGCCAGTAGCGCGCCTGCGCCGTCAGCCGCCCCAGGCTCAGCCGGCTGCCTCCAAAGATGGCGTGTTGGCTGATGCCGGCCAGCAGGGGGCTGGCCGCTGCGCCAGCCCGCCCGGCCACCGCCACCCGCGCCCCCAGCGTGGCCAGGGTGCAGGCGAATTTGCCCAGCATCCGGGTGTCATCGACGGGCTTGAGGACGGAGGCGAGGAGAATCAAGGCGGAAAAAGGCGGCGGGTGCAGCTGGCTAGCCCAACCTTATCCCAAAGATGGTAGTTTTGCCCTCATTCTCCGTTAAACCACGTTTTGCCATGACTACCGAAGACCATCACAGCCCCGTACTCGACCGCTTTGCCGCCCAGGAGGCCATTGAAGCGGCCTGGGAAGACCGCACCCTGCTCGACCAGCCCGAAACCCAGACTGCCATCGAGCACGTCATCGAAGACCTCGACAAGGGCAAGCTGCGCGTGGCCGAGCCGCCCACCGCAGAAGGCGGCCAGTGGACCATCAACGAGTGGGTGAAAAAGGCCGTTATCCTCTACTTCCCCATCCGCCAGATGGAAACGATGGAAGTCGGCCCCTTCGAGTTTCACGACAAGATGGCCCTCAAAACCGACTATGCCGGCCAGAAAGTGCGTGTGGTGCCGCCCGCCGTAGCCCGCTACGGCGCCTACCTCGCCCCCGGCGTCATCCTGATGCCGAGCTACACCAACATCGGCGCCTACGTGGGCGAGGGCACGATGGTGGACACCTGGGCTACCGTGGGCAGCTGCGCCCAGGTGGGCAAAGGCGTGCACCTGAGCGGCGGCGTGGGCCTCGGCGGCGTGCTGGAGCCCGTGCAAGCCCAGCCCGTCATCATCGAAGACGGTGCCTTCATCGGCTCGCGCTGCATCTTGGTAGAAGGCTGCCGCATCGGCAAGGAAGCCGTTATTGGCGCCGGCGTGACCATCACGGGTAGCACCAAAATCATCGACGTTACCGGCGACGAGCCCAAGGAGTACCGTGGCTACGTGCCGCCGCGCTCGGTCGTCATTCCCGGCTCCATTCCCAAAGCCTTCCCGGCCGGCGAGTATCAGGTGCCCTGCGCCCTCATCATCGGCCAGCGCAAGCCCAGCACCGATTTGAAAACCTCGCTCAATGATGCGCTACGTGACTTCGGGGTATCGGTGTAAGTCTTTCGCTGACCGGTAATGAAAGTGCCACCTGTGCCTATTCGCCCCAAGCGTAGCGGCTGGTGGTATGTTGGCGTGGTCGTTGCCGGGGCCTGTGGATTGTTAGTGCTATGCTTAGTGGCGTTTATAACAACTAAATTCACTGGGCCCAAGCCGTATTCTATCGTAGTCTCGGCCGACGACCATACGTATCTGCAAGCTGTAACCGCACGTTGCTACCGCGATGTGTGGGCTGATGATTGTTCAGTGACAGTTGTAGACTATGTGCGCGATAATGGCTGGTTTCAGCCTGCACAGCGAATACGCTTGTTTGAATGCCAAAGTGTAAAGCCCGAAGAAGTCCGCTTCCGCCAGCTAGCCCGCGCTGGAAAACAGCAGGTGGAAATACTAAGGTGTGCGCGGTCATTGACGTCACCGTGCGACCCGGCATATAGTAGCGTGCTATTCACCTTCGCTATACCAGAAAGTTTTGACGAATTTGCCAAGTACGGATTTACAATTCCGTTTTGCAGTTAGCACACAAAAAAGGCCCGTTAATTAGCGGGCCTTTTTTGGATAAGGGGCAATAATTACGCCGCTACCGATTTCAATTTCTCGCCAAACAGCGCTTTCACTTTATCCACTTTGGGTTTAGCCACAAACTGGCAATAAGGCTCGTGGCCGTGCTGATTATAATAATTCTGGTGGTAATTCTCGGCCGGGTAAAACTCGGGCGCGGCCGTTATTTCCGTTACCACGGGGTTTGGGAAGGCGTGGCCGTCGTTGAGCTTCTTTTTATATTCTTCGGCTAGCTGCTTCTGCTCGTCGTTGTGGTAGTAAATAACCGAGCGGTACTGCGTACCCGTGTCGGCACCCTGGCGGTTAAGGGTGGTCGGGTCGTGGGTTTTCCAGAAAATTTCCAGTAGCTCCTTGTAGCTAATAACGGCCGGGTCGAAGGTGATGTCAATCACCTCGGCGTGGCCCGTCATACCGCTGCATACTTCCTTATAAGTAGGGTTTTTGTTGCGGCCTCCGGCGTAGCCGGAAACTACTTTCTCAACTCCTTTGAGATTTTGAAAAACGGCCTCGACGCACCAAAAGCAGCCGGCCCCAAACAATGCATGTTCCATAATCGCAGATTTAACGGATTTAACTGATTGCGCAGATACGCTTGCTGACGCAAGCTGACTATGCGGCTAGCCTAAGGCAGATTTATTCTATAGCCTTTAAGCTGCCTGAATAACGCGAAAACGGTGCTTATCGTTCTGCTTTCAGCGTTGCCCACAGGCTACATCCACGTAGTCAGCTTGCGTTAGCAAGCGTATCCGCGCAATCCGTTAAATCCGTTAAATCTGCGGTCTGAAATGGGGAGCTACTACCAGGTCTTTCGAGCCGGCGGTGTATTGGTAGAAGCCTTCGCCCGACTTGACCCCCAGCCGGCCGGCCATCACCATGTTCACCAGCAACGGGCAGGGCGCGTATTTGGGGTTGCCGAGGCCCTCGTGCAGCACCCGCAGGATGGCCAGGCACACGTCGAGGCCAATGAAGTCGGCCAGTTGCAGCGGGCCCATCGGGTGGGCCATACCCAGCTTCATCACGGTGTCGATTTCCTCCACGCCGGCCACGCCCTCAAAGAGGCTGATAATGGCCTCGTTAATCATGGGCATCAGGATGCGGTTGGCCACGAAGCCGGGGTAGTCGTTGACCTCGGTGGGCGTTTTGCCGAGCCGGCACGACAGGTCCATTACGCGCTGCGTCACCTCGTCGGAAGTGGTGTAGCCGCGAATGACCTCCACCAGCTTCATCACCGGCACGGGGTTCATGAAGTGCATTCCAATTACCTGGCTGGGGCGCTTGGTCACGGCCGCAATCTTGGTAATCGAAATCGACGACGTGTTGCTGGCCAGGATGGCGCCGGCCGGCGCGTGCTGGTCGAGGTCGCGGAAAATCTGGAGCTTGAGGTCCACGTTTTCGGTGGCGGCTTCTAATACCAGTTCGGCGTTGGCCACGCCCTCGGCCAGGCTCGTGAAGGTGCGCAGGCGGCCCAGCGTGCCGGCTTTGTCTTCTTCGCTGAGGGTAGCCTTGGCTACCTGGCGGTCAAGGTTTTTGGTGATGGTGGCCACACCCCGGTCGAGGGCGGCTTGGTTGATGTCAATCAGGGCGACGGCAAAGCCGTGCTGGGCAAAAACGTGGGCAATACCATTGCCCATCGTGCCCGAGCCAATAACGGCAACGTTCATTGGGTGGGAGGAAAAAGGGATATAAGAAAGCGGCCGGCCCGGGGCCCTACCGCCAAACAAAGCTACTGGCTAACGCCCGTTAGGCTGGCCCGCCAAAAAAAAGTGGCTCAACTTCATCCTTTTTTGAGCCGCGCCGTACAAACCCCGCAAGCCCAATCAGCCTGCACACCTTCTCACCTTCATTCTTTCTCTTTTTCACTCATGGGTAACCTGCTGTATATCATCGCCGTCATCCTCATCCTCATCTGGGCCCTGGGCTTCTTTGGCATCCTGGGCCCTGGCATCGCCGGCAACAGCCTGATTCACATTCTGTTGGTAATTGCCATCATCGCCATTCTGCTGCGCGTTATCAGCGGCCGCAACCCGGTGTAGCTTCGCTAAGCGCTTTTAAATAAAAAAAGCCCTCACTGCCGATGCAGTGAGGGCTTTTTAGTTGCCCAGCGGCCGGGCTAGCGGCCGATGTTGAACAGAAAATTGAAGCGAATAACCGGGTTGGGGTAAATGCTATTGTAGTTATCCTGAAAGTTGTAGAGCAGCACAATATCAGCTGCCGCGCGGGTACCAAGCTGCGAGCGGTAGCCGATGCCCGCCAGCGGCGTTTGCATGGTGCGCGTCACGGTGCCCTGGTACTGGTTGTACTGGTCTACGAGCAGAAACTGCGCCTTGGTCGATTCGTACTCGGCGTGCACGAAAAAATTGTCGATGACCATGAACTGCGCAAACACCTTCGCCCCAAAGCTGCTGGTACTCACGCTGGTGCTGGCACCGTTGCCATAGCCCTGGCTCTGGCCGTAGTAATTGTAGGCGTAGGTGATACCGGGGCCAATGGCCAGGCGGTCGGTCACGCGGTAACCCAGCGCCGGCGAAATGCTGAAATTGAAGTTGCTGTAGCCGTAGTACGAGCTGTAGCCCAGGCCGATACCGGAGTAGATAAACAGCTTGGTGTATTGCTCGGCGTGCTGCTGGGCGGCTTTGCGCTCCTGCTCACGGCCGGGCAGCTCCAGGCCCGAGGGACTATCCTGGCTAGGGGCGGGTAGGGCGGCGGGAGTAGGCTGGGTGGCCGGCGCGGGCGCCGTCTGCCCCGGGGTGTACACCGGGATGGTAGGCGCCACGTTGGTGGTATCCACGGCCGGGCGGGTGGGGGCAGGGCGCGGGGTGGTGCCGGGCGGGGCGGTATTCAGCACTGGCTTTTGCTGGGCCAGGCTGCGGCCGGGGGCTAGCAGGGCCACGGCCCCCAGCAAAAAAGGAACGAGCAGACGTTTCATGGAGGGAAATTAGCGGAGCAGCAAATAGATAAAATGAAGAAGCCCGGTTTACTAGACGAAACCCCCGGAAACGCCTGCTTAATTCCTGATTTTAAGCCAGCTGGTACATTTTCTGGCGCTGGGCTTTCAGCGTCTCGTCGGCCAGGTATTCTTCGTAGTTCATGCGGCGGTCGATGATGCCGTCGGGCGTGAGTTCGATAATGCGGTTGGCCACCGTGTCGATGAACTGCAAGTCGTGCGAGGCGAAGATGAGCGAGCCCGAAAATTCCTTCAGGCCGTTGTTCAAAGCCTGAATGCTTTCGAGGTCCAGGTGGTTCGTGGGGTCGTCGAGCACCAGCACGTTGCCGCTT
>Ga0160428_1000907_pt1 | contig 26846 bp, 33 predicted proteins | sample SolpanmetagenomM_FD_108198 | JGI IMG/M metagenome (GOLD analysis project Ga0160428, IMG submission 108198) | Solar panel surface microbial communities from Lawrence Berkeley National Laboratory, California, USA - M | ecosystem: Engineered > Built environment > Solar panel > Unclassified ... | reverse complement strand
GGTCGCGATGCTCGCCGGAATCGCTACTTCAACATCAGGGTTTGGCGTCGAAGTCATGCTCTTTGGGGGCCTTGGCGTGGCGGCCGTGGTCATCTGGCCAAGACTGCAAAGCTACCGGAGCGCGGTTGCCGTGCAATGCGCAGGCGCGGTTGCGTTTGCGGTGTATTTTGCTCTCAGTGGCGCATCGACCGCATCAGCATCCTGCATTCTGGCTATCGTTCAGCTTTTGACGGCTTCTCTCGTTCGGGACCGGCGTGTTGTGCTCGGAGTGTGTGCCGTAACACTATCATGCTTGGCCCTGATCGCCGCCTGGACATGGAGCGGCCTTCCAACTGTGTTGGCGAGCGTCGGATGCATGGTGAGCACGTTAGCTCGCATGCAGAACTCGACCCATCGAATGAAAATTTGGTTCCTTGTGGCCGCACCATTCTGGCTCGCGCATAATGTGTTGACCGTCAGCCTGTTCGCGTTGGTGGTGGATGCGGTGTCGATAACAAGCAACGGGTCGAGCATCGCTCGATCGCGGGTGGTTGCGGGCGACATTGCTTTTGTGGGGACGCCCTTCTTCGTTCGGGAAATGGGCAGGATTGCTGAAGAGTTTTGGCAGGCGGCTAGAATGTGCGTGTCATCATCCTATTCGCCGCGTTTGTCTGCGTTTTAGAAAAGTGGGCGAACCCATTCCCGTTTTGGCGGGTGGTTCCAATTGAAGAACCGGACGATCAGCTACAGCGATGACTCAATGGGTAGAACGGACTGTGATCTGCAGGACCTACTCCGCTAGACGCTCGATAATCGGGCAATCCGGTCGATCGTCGCCGTGACAGGCCTGGGCAAGAACGGTTAGTGAGCGGCGCATCTCTTCGAGCGCATGAACTTTGCGCCCCAACTCGGCCGCGCGCGCTTCCGCGAGAGCCTTCACGTCAGCGCTGGACCGGCCCCGATCCGACCAGAGCCCGAGAAGCGACCGGATCTCCTCAACCGGAAAGCCCAGGTCACGCGCGTTCGCGATGAACCGGAGCCGGTGAACGTCGGCGTCGGAATAGTCGCGGTAGGTCCCGCGCCGGCGCGGCGCGGGTACCAGATCGATCTTTTCATAATGGCGGATCATGCGCTGGGAGACGCCGCTTGCGTCCGACGCCGCCCCGATGTTTACAGCTTTATCGCGTTAAGCCGCAACGCGTTCAGGACCACGGTAAAGGACGAAAGCGCCATCGCCGCACCTGCCAACATCGGCGAGAGCAGAATGCCCGCGACCGGGTAGAGCACCCCGGCCGCGACCGGCACGCCGATCCCGTTGAACAGGAAGGAGAAGAACAGGTTCTGGCGAATGTTTCGCATCGTTGCGCGGGCGAGCTTGCGCGCGCGTACGATCGCCGAAAGGTCGCCGCGCGTGAGCGTCATGCCCGCGCTTTCGATCGCCACGTCCGTGCCGGTCCCCATCGCCAGACCAACATCCGCAGCGGCGAGCGCCGGGGCGTCGTTGATCCCATCGCCCGCCATGGCGACCTTTGCGCCGCTAGCCTTCAGCTCGCCGATGATACGCGCCTTGTCTTCCGGTCGAAGATCGGCGTGAACGTCGTCAAGACCACCGACGGCGCGAGCGACTGCATCTGCTGTACCGCGATTGTCGCCGGTAAGCATGACGACCCGCAGCCCTTCCGCGCGGAGCGCCGCGATGGCGTCACGCGCAGAAGCGCGTACCGGATCGGCGACCGCAAGCAGACCCGCTAGCGTGCCGTCGATCGCGACCAAGATGACGCCCGCGCCTTCGGAACGATGACGATCCGCTGCTGCATCGAGTGGCGCTGAATCAGCCCCGACCCGTTTCATCTGCGCCGCGTTGCCGATCACCACCCTGCGGCGATCGACCATGGCACTGACACCGAGCCCCGTCTGCGATTCGAAGTCCGTGACGTCGTCAATTGGCAGCCCGCGCCCTTTAGCACCGTTGAGGATGCCGTGTGCCAAGGGATGTTCGGATTGAGCTTCAACGGACGCGACAAGCGCCAGCATGTCGTTCTCGTCAAATCCGCTCACGGTCTCGATCCCGACCAACGTCGGCTTGCCCTCGGTGAGCGTACCGGTTTTGTCGATGACGAGCGTATCGACCTTTTCCAAGGCCTGTAGCGCTTCTGCGTTCTTTACCAGCACGCCGGCGTGCGCGCCCCGCCCCGTGCCGACCATGATCGACATGGGGGTAGCGAGCCCGAGCGCACACGGACAGGCGATGACCAGCACAGCGATGGCATTCAGGATGGCATGGCCCATCCGCGGTTCTGGACCGATCAGCGACCAGGTAATGAACGTCGCAATCGAGATGAGCACAACGAGCGGCACGAACCAGCCCGACACCCGGTCGGCTACCGCCTGAATCGGCGCGCGGCTGCGCTGCGCTTCGGCAACCATGCGGACGATGCGCGCGAGCATCGTGTCCGAGCCAACCGCGCGGGCTTCCATGACCAGGCTGCCCGTGCCGTTGACGGTGCCTCCGGTGACGGCCGCCTCGACCTCTTTCAAGACAGGCGCGGGCTCGCCGGTAAGCATGGATTCATCGACCGACGAGCGGCCCTCGACCACCACGCCATCCACCGGGATCGCCTCCCCGGGGCGAACCCGCAGACGATCGCCCGCAGCGACTTCGGCCAAGCCGACTTCTTCCTCGGAGCCATCCGCTCGCAACCGACGTGCGGTTTTAGGGGCAAGATCCATGAGCGCACGGATCGCGCGACCTGTTGCGGCCCGGGCACGCAATTCTAGAACCTGACCCAGCAACACCAACGTCACCACGACGCCAGCCGCCTCGTAATACACCGGGACCATGCCGCCTTGCATGCGAAAGGTCGCAGGAAAGATGCCCGGTACGATTGTTGCGACCAGGCTGTAGAGGAAAGCCGCACCAACGCCGATCGCGATCAAGGTGAACATATTGAGGTGGCGAGTGCGTACCGATGTCCACCCGCGCTCGAAAAACGGCCAGCCCGCCCACAGCACGATCGGCGCGGTCAGCGCGAGTTGGACCCATGGCGAGGCTGCCGGCCCAACAAGGTGCAGCCCGGACATTTCGGCGAACATTGAGACCACGAGCAGTGGAATGGTGAGCGCGCTCGCCACCCACAGCCGGCGCGTGAAATCGACCAGCTCAGGATTTGGCGCATCGTCGAGAGATGGTTCTTCCGGTTCGAGCGCCATGCCGCAGAGCGGGCAGGTTCCCGGCCCTTCCTGCCGGATTTGTGGATGCATGGGGCACGTCCATATCGCGCCCGGCGTCGCTACCGGCTCGGGCTTCGGCTTGTCGCCTAAATAGCCATCGGGATTGGCAACGAACTTGGTCCGGCATCCCGCGCTACAGAAATGATAGCGATGGCCGGCATGCTCGGCATGATGCGCCGTCTTTGCCGGATCGACCGTCATCCCGCAAACCGGATCGATCACCGTCACCGCCGCGTTACTGTCCTTAGCGCCTGAGCAGCAGCCTCCGGCCTCGGCTTGAGGATGGTCGTGCTCGACTTTTGCGGGAGCGACCAAACCGCCTCCATAACAAGACGATGGCTTGGCGGTCGCTTCAAGGGCAGGTTTCGAGCAGCCGCAGCCCTTTGCGGATTCAGATTCAGCTTGAGGGTCGGTCATCGCGTGAAACTCCTTCGACCCGAAAGCATGTAGGGTCTGACATCATGTCAGGGTCAAGCCCCCTCCAATCGCGATGCGTTCGCGTCCGAGCCATATCTTTAGATACGCGCGGTGAGCGCCTTGCCCTTACAGGTGCAGGGCTCTTTCGCGGCAAAACCGGCTCGGTCCGCGCGAACAGCGGTTCAAGCGCACCAACGAACGCAAGCTACACAGCCGGGAATTACGACTATCTTGAGGACGAACCTTTTGCGTCTCGAAAGACCCGGCGAAGCTGCCAACGGGTCAGCGCGCCTTCGACGAGATAATTTCCGACGAGATACGACGGGGTACCTCGCACGCCCAACATGAACATCGTGGAGGCGTTGCGCGCCAGAAGCGCGTCGATCTCGGCACTGTGAAGACTGAGATCCATCTGAAGCCGTGACCAATTGGCACCGGCTGTAATCGCCGCCTGCTTCAGGTCCGCGTTGTCCAGATCGCCTGGCGCTGTCATCAAGGCGTCGTGAATCTGCAAGAATTTTCCTTGCCACTGAGCGGCGATCGCGGTTCGTGCGGCGACGATCGATCGGGGGCCAAAGATCGGACGATGGCGGAACACAATGACGGTCCGCCCGTCTTCCTTTACCGCTTCCAACAAATCAGCGTCGGAACGGCGACAGGCCGGGCAGCGATAATCGGTGAAGATAACGACCGTGAGACCCGCCCCAGCGGGCCCCACGCGTGGAGCAATCGCATCGTGTTGTGCGTCCTTCACAACTTGCGAATTCGTGATTTCCACGCCAACCGGGGCAATTGCCTGGAGTATGAAGCTGATAAGAATGCCGATCGCCACGGCGACAGCAAGGCCCGCCCATCCTCCCAACTGGACTTTAACGGGCGATCGAGCGGTGTGTCGGGTCAACGGGCTATGTCGCGCGTGATGGTCGCATCGTCAGCAGGCTTTTGGAGCATCACCAAGATTGCGGGCACGATTGTAATGGCGTCATCTACTCCCACGCTTAGACATCCGCCCTCCCGACTCATTTCATGGTCGCGGACGACCAGTGAATGTGGACGATCTTCCAAGCTGTGCCGTCTCGTCGAAGGATCATGGTTTCGGTCGAGACGCTATTGATAGGCCGCCCTTTATAGGCGCCTTTCGTCGTCGACTCGGTCGCAATCCAGGCAAAATTGTTCTCCGCCTGGCCGGAACGCCGCGTCACGGCCCGAATGGTGGCTTTGGAGAATGCCGCATCGGCCGGGAGATGATGCGCGGCATACACCGCCTTGCTCTGCTCGACGGCGCCGCTCTCGTAAATCAGCACGTCTTCGGCGAGCAACGCCGCCGCAGTCGCAGTCTTCCCCAGGTGAAGCGCCTGATGGAAGGCATCGACAATTGCCGCCGCTTCGCCTGCCGTAGGCGACAGTACGGCCATGTTAGATGCTACCGCTGTCGGCGCCTGAGCGATTGCGGGTCCAGCAATTACGGCGGCAGCTAAGACGGGATAGAGTGACAAAATATTCCGCCGCATCAAATTTCCCCCATCGGTTTGACTTTTTTTCGCGTTGAACAAACACCGGCCGAGCCGACGGTGTTTCGTCCCTTCTTAACTGGGTACGCAGGCGACGCCAGAATCCCTTAAAGCCGGCGCTCTTTTCGGCTTTGACGATACCCGAATGTGATCACGTCCTGTCGAGCAGGCGAACCAAACTCGACGAACGTATCCATGCAGCTTAGGTCGGTTTCTTACCCCACGACCGGGGGCGGGAATAATGGGGCGACATGGCTGCGCAGATCGACACATTCTCCTCCAGCGGGGATCACGACAGTCTGGTTCGTCGCCTGATTGGCCGCTGGCGCGAAGACCCTGGAGCGACGTATCGAAGCTGGTTTCTGTGGGACGAGCGGTTGAAGAACTTCCGCTCGATCCGACGCGGGATTGGTCAAGTCGTCGGCGAGATTGAGCGGGGTTCGTTCGGCGTCGCCTATCGCGGTTCTTCGCTCGAAACCGTCGTCCATTCCGTCGCCGAGCAGCGGCAAATCTTCAAGGGTGCGGACCACGCCTTTCTATGGAAGCCAAAGCTCCGCATCCCGGACATTTACGAGAGTCCCGAAAATCAGCGCGCGTTCGGCCGCTTGCTCGACGCATGTTCATGTTGCGATACGGCCGAGGAAATTATTGGCCACATCCACGCGATCGATCGATTGAAGATCAAGGGGCTCGGGCCGGCTGTCGCGAACCTGCTCTACTTCCTTCACCCGACGCTCGTACCGCCCTTCAACACCGCAATCGTCAAGGGGTATAACGCGCTGACCGGCGCGAACGTGAAGCTGGGAAGCTGGGAACATTTCCTGGCGATGCGGACCGGCGTCCTAGACTTAAACGATCGGCACCGCGACCTTCTATCGAACGACCTCGGCGCGATCGGCGGTTTGCTGTTCGACATTGGCTCTGACCGCTACCCGGCCCCTCCCCTCGACGGTAACGGCGCGGCACTCGTGAGCTGGGGAGACCGGCTCGAAGCAGCGCGGGAGGAAGCGCGCACGCTCAGTAAAGCGGCGCTCCGCGAAGGCGAGAACGATCGCACCCATACCGAAATCCAGGCTTGGCTTCGCGATTTAGGGTTGGCGCTTGGATATGACGTGTGGATCGCCTCGAACGATCGCAGCCGGCCCTTCAACGGGTCGCCGTTGGGCGCCGGCTGTCTTGAGCGTCTGCCCAACTCGATCTCGATTTCAAAAGGAGCGGACTCAATCCGCCTGATCGACGTGCTGTGGCTGGAAAAAGCCGGTGATCACGTTGCCGCTGCATTTGAGGTCGAACATTCGACGTCGATCTATTCGGGCATCGTCCGAATGCTCGACCTGGCGCTCAGCGGCAGCGACCTTCACGCGACCGCGGGGCTGTTCCTTGTCGCACCTGATGCCCGTGAGGCGGACGTTCGTGCGCAGTTGCAGCGGCCCGCGTTCAGCCGTGTCGCCGACCTCGACATTTCCTACCTGCCCTACAGCGAGTTGGAAAAGAATCGCGAGGCCATCGCCCGGTTCGGATCGGGTCTGAAAGCGATCAAGGCCGTATCCAGCAAGCTTGCCTGAAGCGTTCGGCGCAAGGGTTAGCGCCAGAAGCCGCGTATCCTCTAGTAGAGGAGAACTGCCGTGCCGATGTCATCCCCTGCTTCCTGGCTCGATCCCCTGCTGGTCGCGTGGTTCGCCCTTACTGCGCTCTCTGTCGCCTATGTTGCGTGGGATGCATTCACCCGGAATCCTGAGCTGAAGATCATGAAGTGGGGGTGGCTACTGGTGACGCTCTATGGCGGCCCGCTGTTTGCTGCCGCCTACGTGCTATCGTGTCAGAAGCCGGCAAACGTTAGTCACGAGGACTTTGTTCGTCCGCTTTGGAAGCAGGCTCTCGGGTCTTCGATCCACTGCATGGCCGGCGACGCAACTGGCGTCATTTTCGCAGCGGTGTTGAGTCTCTCCCTGAGCCTTCCGATGTGGCAGGACGTCATCACCGAATATGTGTTCGGGTTCGGGTTCGGCCTGCTCATTTTCCAGGCGTTGTTCATGCGTGACATGGCGGGCGGTTCTTATTGGGGCGCCCTTCGCATGTCGTTCATCCCTGAATGGCTGTCGATGAACGCCGTCATGGCTGGCATGATTCCCACGATGGTCATTCTGATGAACCGCGACATGGCGTCGATGCACGCAACCTCGTTGCGCTTCTGGGGCGTCATGCAACTGGCGACGATGGTCGGCTTTGCGGTCGCCTACCCCGTCAATCTGTGGTTGGTCGGTGTTCGGCTAAAGCATGGCATGGGTACTGTACGTGCGCTGGGCGAAGGCGGCCATCCGATTGCTGCGGAAGCGCAGCCAGCACCGATGGCAGGCATGGCGCATGGTTCGACGGGGGGAATGGCAGCAATGGAGAGCATGAGCAGCATGAGCAGCATGGTCGCCACGCCCCCGCAGATCGTCGCGATGACGGTTTTGACGCTGCTCGCGCTCGGCGCAGGGATCATCGTCGCAACGTTGTTCGGCCGATGGGTGATGTGAAGCGTGCAAAACGCGATATTGCCGGAAGCCCGAGCAAGATCCGAGCAAGCGCTGTCGAGAATAACGACGAGTTGCCCCGCTGTATAAATCAAAGCAGCAAGGTGCGCAGCTGCCTTTCCTGCACTGTCCGTCAGACGGAGGTTGAGCGGCCACCGTCAATGTGTCCGTTAACTCTGGACCGGCGACGGAAATTCGGACAGAAATGCAAATCGATGGGAAAACGGACACACCGGAGCCGCGAATGGCGCTGATTGGCTATGCTCGCATCTCGACCGCCGACCAGAAGCTGGCGCTCCAGCATGACGCACTGAACGCGGCCGCATGTGAGCGCATCTTTGACGATCATGCGTCTGGTGCAAAGGCCGATAGACCGGGCCTAGCTGAAGCACTTGCCTATCTCCGGGCGGGGGATACGCTGGTTGTCTGGAAGCTTGATCGGCTTGGTCGGTCGATGAGCCACCTGATCGAAAATGTCGGAGCCCTCGCTCTGCGCGGCGTAGGTTTCCGGTCGCTGACCGAGCAGATCGACACCACCACATCAGGCGGGATGCTGGTGTTCAATATCTTCGGCTCGCTCGCCCAGTTCGAGCGCGACTTGATCCGTGAACGTACCAATGCTGGGCTGAAGGCGGCGCGCGAGCGGGGAAGTCTTGGCGGACGACGCCCCGTCATTACGCCCGACAAGCTGAGAAAAGCACGCGGCCTTATCGCAGCAGGGCTGACCGTCCGCGAAGCCGCGACACGCCTGAAGGTCGGCAAAACCGCTCTCTACAAGGCGCTTGAAAGCACGGTAGCAAAGTAAGATCTGGCGTCCGATCTTCGTTTTGCCGCTCGTGCGCGCAAGGTCACTTACGAGACCGATTCTATGGGCTTCCTCCAACATTGAAAGATATTGGCAAGGGATATTCGAGAGTCGCGCGTATCTATCAGCAGGCGGGGGTTCACACGGAGATAGAGTGATGCATCAGATCGATCCCGACATGAAGGCCTGCATGGACGCTTGCCACGAATGCCATGTGACCTGTCTTCACATGGCGATGAACCACTGCCTCGAGATGGGCGGCCAGCACGCCGCTCCGGAGCACATGAAGATCATGGCCGACTGCGCACAGATTTGCGCCGTCGCGATCGACTTCATGGCGCGCAAGTCGGCGCATCACCAGCACATCTGCCGCGAGTGCGCCGAGATCTGCCGGGCTTGCGCCGCGAGCTGCGAAGCTCTCGACGGCATGGAGGATTGCGCTGCCGCGTGCCGTAAGTGCGCCGACGCCTGCGACAAGATTGCGGCATGACCGCGGTCGATTAACTTAAAGACCTAGAGTTTATACATACAACGGAGGTAAGCGTCGTCGAGATTGACGGGCATTTGCCTCCAAAATGTTGTGGCCGACCGGCAAGTTAGCAAGCGGTGATAATGAACATTATCATATGTAAGACGGAGTGTGAATTCTAGTCGAAGCAAGGGGCAGATCTGAGATACGCCACGGCTCGATCGAGACCGCTCAGTCGCGACCGGTGCGGCTCTTCTGCGATCGACCATTTTACGGGTAAGCACGGTCGCAATCTTTTTCATGTGCGCAGATAATTAGATTTGTGCCAGAGAGTAGAGCGTGTTCGGCAATCCATAGCTTTGATTGGGTAATATGGCTAGTAACCCATTTCTGTCTAGATCGCGATTACGACATGAAGTCTCTAATGAATCCGGAATAATGCGTTAAACTGACATACTCATTATATCTTTGTAGGCTGACAGCAACTTGTTACGTACTTGCAACGTTGCCTCGAAGCCGATTGACGCAGCTTGCCGGGCGAGCATAACTTTTACGATGTCGGTGGTTTCCCCTCGCTCATAGGCTACTGTTAAGGCTCCAGCCTTTGCGCCAGTTTCATTTACCTTCTGCACTTGCGCAATGATGGTCGATGCGAAACTGTCTTGCTGTGCCGCGTTACTGGCCACCACGCCAGAAGCACCATTCACGCTACGGACAGCGTTTGACTTGTCGCTGTGCAAGACGTTGTTCATAGCTGCCTCGAACGTGGAACCGGCAACGCGGGCCGTATTGGCTACCCCGGTTGGACTGGCCACCACGTTCCGAAGCGCGGCATTCCGACCTAAAACGGCGCTTCGCATTGCCATGACATCACTGATCGAAATATTGCTCACAGCCTTCTCCTGCGTAGCTGATACGCCAGATAAGGTTACAAGGCAGTTAACGCCGCTTAATGTCTGTTATCAAATCTTGAATATTCAATCCGTGCCCAGGTATTAACCCTTAGCCCGCTGCTCAGCAGACGCGATACCCATGGCCACGGTTATAATTTTGGCTATAGCCGCGATTATAAGAGTGTTCTCGCTCACAGAAAGTCGTTTTTCACAAGTAGTGGCGTTACCCGCTAAATCTCACAGAGTGGCTGAGATGATTTGAACAGCTCGGCGCGGTTTCTAAGTGTTTCGGCGGCCAGTTTCATGCTGCTACGAGCAGCGGTCGGTTGAAGGAGACATGATCTGCCTGGCGAGGCATATGACAACAACGCAATTCAGCGCAAGGGTGCTGTGTCCAACATTCCCCCGAAGCGAACAGGCGCTGAAAAGCTGGTTCACGCGCACGGTCTACAAGGGACTAAACGCCGTCGAGCGGACGTCCTGCCGCCTCAAAGGTTATAGCCGCATCGTCACTGGCGACAACAAGCTCTCCATCAGTTTTTTAGCGCGTCTACTTTCTGGCTGCCGTGACCTGTTGGTTATGAGTTTCGACCCCAGCCTGAACAAAGACTGCAAGTTGTCCTCAGCGCTGGTTCAAACAACAGAGCTCATATCCTGTGAGTGAACACAGGAGGTTAGTATGCGTAGATTGTCCATTGCAGCCATAGGAATTCTATCGGCGTTGGCTTTTGCAGCACCTGCAACGGCGCAGAATTACGGTTGGCAAAGCCACCATGATCAGCAACACGATCGGCTTGACCAGCGGCACGACGACGTTCACGATAACCTTGGCGAGGAACATGCCGAAGCTCACGAGCAGGGCTTGTCCACTGGGAGCACCACCAGCTACATGATCAGCTTCAAGCGCAGCATGACTATGCCGATTATAGTGTAAACCGTCAGCATCAACGCGAGCATCACCGTAGCGATAGGCGTCGCAGCTACGACAATCGAGGGTACTACCCCCAGTACGGTTACTGAACAGCAGCCGAGATGAACCCTAGATTCCCGCCGCCCGCTCTAGGGTGACGGGAATTGGCTATCCGTGATGGGCGTACAAGCGCTGCCCGCCTGGACCAAACGCCACCACGTTGAATGCCTGAGTCTTAGCCCCCGGCACTTCCATTCCAGGCGAACCGAGCGGCATTCCCGCGACTGCAAGGCCCATGACCCCTTTAGGATGCTGGGCCAAGAGGCGCTTCATGTCGGCGATCGGAACATGTCCCTCGAATGCAACACCGTCGATAATAGCGGTATGGCAGGACGAGAGCGCAGCCGGTACGCCGACACGGCGCTGAAAAGCGGCTCGATTAGCATCGTCCACGATCTGCACATTACGACCGAACTGCTGACGCACTTGGGCCGCCCATTTCTCGCAACAGCCGCAACCCGGATCGCGATGCATGGTGATGTCGGCCGCGGCGGATGCAACCGCTGGGATGGTCAGTAGCAAAGCGGTGACGACGCCAGGAATACCGTATTTCATTGTATCATCTCCGAATAGTAAACCCCGCCCTGCCAGGGGAACAGGGTTCGGCAGGGCGGGGGCAGCGCCTTCTCTACTGGGGGCGCTTGCCGTGCTTGCTGAGCCACGCCTGTAGCTCGGCAATGTCTTTTCCTTGCTTGGCGATGTCCATCTGCGCCATGCGCTTCGTATCGGCGTCGCTTGCATCGCGCACCGCGACGCGCGACATGGCAATGGCACCCCGATGATGCTCGATCATCTTGCGCGTCCACATTTCGGACGCGTCCCCCTGCTTGGCCGCCATCATCTTCATGTTCATGTCCATCTCGGCCTGGCCATAAGGATTTCCAGCCATCATCTTGGACATATCCTCTTGGCTCATGCCGCCCATCTGACCGTGTTCCATGCCTTGCATACCGTGCATGCTGCCGCCCTGCTGTGCGAGTGCAGGCGTTGCAATTAGGGTTAAAATTGCGAAAGTCGATGCGAGACGCATTATCAATCTCCTTGGGTTTTGAAGTGTATACGCGAACGAGGTATCTACCCCTCGTCAGGACTGTAAAACGCACGAGACGCCGACTGAATCTCAAACTTTATTTGCAAGGGCTAAGCCATCGTGCTGCGTGATATAGGCGTCGAAAAATACTAGATGAGCGCTAGTCTAGTTCACAAACGCTCAAACACAATCTCCGCCCATGTTCGACCTAGCCGACATTATTTCATGTTCGGCATATCTTTCATCATCTCGTTGTGGTCGGCAGGGGCACTCGCCACCAGTGCTTTGTACTGCTCGGGTGTCATTCCGGGGAGCTTGCGAACAAACGCGACCATATCCCAGATCAAGGGATCGGGATGCGTTTTACCCCATGCCGGCATGGCGCTGAGTTTGACCCCGTGCTTAATGATCCAGAATTGCTGCGCGGGGGTGAGGCCCTGACTAAGCGCGAGCACGGGAGCCTGCGGGTAAAGACCTTGGCTCATCTCTGACTTTTCGACGCCGGGACCTAAATGGCATCCCGAACACATTTCGGTGTAGAGGCCGGCACCGACTGCGATCCGCTTTGCGGATGCAAGGTCAGCGGGGGGCATGATGCCTCGGGCATGGGCTTGAATCGATCGATCGCGAAGGCGCTCCAATACCGAATAGACGGCAGGGGTATGTGGCTCGTCTGCCGCGATGTTATAGATGCCAAGGTAGATGAACGCGGCTGCGCCCAACCCTAAAATGATCGCCAGCGCGCCTACGAACGGCAGGCTAGGCAGGTGCCGCTTCCATCCGATGCGATCCATGCTCACTGCTCCTGCTGGCTTATCGGTCGTCAAAACCAAATTCTCACGCCCGCCACGAAGCTTGTGGTGGACGGGTCTTTGCCCTCGGCGCGTGTGAAGTCTGCGGTGCGCCCGGTCTGCGCGACGTAGGAGACGCCGACATAGGGCGCGAACTGCCGCCTGAGTTCATAGCGGAGGCGAAGCCCAACCTCGGCGTCCGTAAGGCCGGCACCAAGGCGATTTTCAGGCACGTCCTGGGCGGCCAAATTGAGCTCTACGCGCGGCTGTAGGATGAGCCGCTGCGTGATGCGCTGGTCGTAATAGCCCTCAAGACGCCCGAGAAGATCGCCCTTGGTCGATAGGAACAATGCCCCTTCGACCTCGAACATATAGGGGGACAAGCCCTCGAACCCGACCGTCGCGTAGGTCCGGTTTGGAGAAGGCTGGAAATCATGGCGAACGCCGGCCTGTAGATTGAAATAGGGTCCGACCGCCCGGCTGTAGAGTGCCTGCACCTCAGCGCTCTCGACACCCTCGCGGAACCCGCCTTCACCTTCGCTTTTCAGCCAAACGCGATTGATATCACCGCCAAACCAAGCTTCCCCATCCCAACGATACCCGTCGCGACCCTGGCGTGCCTGATATTCGGCAAGATTGAAAAGCACCTGGGAAAAGGGTTTCCCGCCGGAGTCGACCATCATGTCGTGCCGCGCCTTCGCCATGTCGGCCGGCGCGAACTGGCGATCTGCATAATGATCCATAGGCGGAGCGGGAGCCGGTGCGTTTCCAGCGGCTAGAGCGGTGCCGGTCTGCTGCATTCCGGGCATCGTCATGCCCGGCATTCCCGACATGCCTTGCATGTCCTGGCTACCAGGCTGACCGGCCGGCATGTTCATACCGGGCATCGACTGCATACCCGCCATCGGCTGCTGCGCGCCCTGAGCGGCCGGTTGGCCGTTCGCGGGCATCTGCATCCCCGGCATGGATTGCATGTCCTGCTGCGGGCCCTGCGCCGGCTGTGGGCTACTCGCGGACATATCCATCCCTGGCATAGTGGAATGGTCCATGCCCTTCATCCCCGCCATCGGCGCGGCCGAACGCTTCGTAGGTATTTTGCGCCTGACAGATGGCTTCGCTTTAGCTGGCCGCTTGGCCTTGGCCGCTGGTTTGGCGGCAGGCTTGTTCTTGGCAGGCATCGACATGCCCGGCATGTTCATGCCCTGCATCGATTGCGACGCGACCGGGGCCGTGATGGCCAGCATGGCCGTGGCCACGAGCATGGAAGCAAGGCGCGTCATGCGGCGTCTCCACGCGGACGGACGCTCACCGTCCGCATCATCCCGGCGTGCATGTGATAGAGAAGGTGACAGTGAAATGCCCAGTCGCCGACGGCATCAGCGGTGAAATCCCACGTTACCTTGCCCCCTGGCTGAACGATGACGGTGTGCTTGCGCGGCGCGTGATCGCCGTGGCCCGTTACCAGCTCGAAAAAGTGGCCGTGAATATGGATCGGGTGCCCCATCATACTGTCGTTGATGAGGTTGATCCGCACCCGCTCGCCTTCGATGAAAGGGATGGGCTCCATCATGTCGGACATCTTCACACCGTCGAACGACCACATGAAGCGCTCCATGTTGCCGGTCAGATGAATGTCGAGACTGCGTTCGGGCGCGCGCACGTCGGGGTTGGGCGTCAAGGCCATCAAATCCCGATAGACGAGCACCTTGTGCCCGACATTTTCCAAGCCCTGGCCGGGCTCGCCGGTACGGTCCATCGGCATCGGCGAAATCGTCTGAACGCCCGGTCCTTTCTTGACCTGGGGCGCTTTCGAAAAGTCGCGCATTTTCATGGAACCCATGTCCATCGCGCCCGCGCCGCCCTGCTGGCCGCCCATTGCGCCATGGTCCATGCCAGCCATCCCGCCTGCACTCATGGCGGCGTGATCCATACCCGGCATCGCGCTACCGCCTGTCGTCATCCCGCTCATCGCCATCGCGCCTGCTGCCATGCCGACACCGGGCGTCGTGAGCTTGGCAGACGGGTTCTTCTCAGAGGTGGAATCGGCTCCGCGCATTTTCGACATGTCACCGCCGGACATGTCCATGCCCTCCATGCCGCCCATCGCCGACATATCCATGCCCATGTCTTTCATGGTCGCGAGCGGGCGTGGTCGAAGTGCCGGCACCTCGGCCGCCATACCGGCGCGCGGCGCAAGCGTTGCCCGCGCCAGGCCCGATCGATCGATCGCCTCGCCGACTAGCGAGTAGGCTCGATCATCGCTCGGTGTGACGATCGCGTCATAGGTTTCGGCGACGCCGATTTGAAACTCATCTACCTCGACGGGCATGACATTCTGCCCGTCCGCCTGGACGATCGTGAGCTTCAAACCCGGGATGCGGACATTGAAGGTCGTCATCGATGATGCATTGATGACGCGCAGCCGCACGCGCTGGCCGGGGGTGAATAGCGCGGTCCAGTTGTCGCGCGGGCCATGCCCGTTGACGAGGTAGGTGTAGGCGGGGCCGGTCGCGTCGGAAATGTCGGTCGGGTCCATCCGCATCTTGCCCCAATCGATGCGGTCCTTGAGCCGCTGATCCTTGCCCGACAGCAAGCCGGCAAGCGTCTGGCGCTGGTAATTGAAGTGGCCCGGATCGACCTTCATATCGCGATAGATGGCCTCGGGGCTGAGCTGGCTGTGATCGGAAAGCACGATGACGTGCTCGCGATCGGACTGCACCGGGTCGGTGCTGGCTGGGTCGATCACGATCGGGCCATAATGGCCTAGCTGCTCCTGAAGACCCGAATGGCTGTGATACCAATAGGTGCCGTTCTGCTTGATCGGGAACTCGTAGAGGAAGCTCGACCGCGCTTTGATACCGGGGAAGGAGATACCCGGCACGCCGTCGAACTGCGGGGGAACGAGTAGCCCATGCCAGTGTATCGAGCTGTCTTCGTCAAGATTGTTGATGACGTGAAGCCGCACGTTCTGCCCCTCGCGCAACCGGATCAAAGGCGCGGGCACGGTGCCGTTGATACCGATCGCCTTAGATACTCGGCCGTCGATCATCATCGTCTGACGGGCGATCCGGAGCGTTATGTCGTTGCCGGTGACGGTTGGCAGGGGCGTCGTAAGCCCGGCGGAATTGGTCTGCGCCCATGCCGGCATGTAAGCCGACAATGCGAGCCCACCTCCCGCCAGGGCGGCCCCGCGTAGCATCTGGCGGCGGTCGATTATGCGGCTCATACGATCCTCAAGGCTCTCGAACGGGACTATCCCTCAAGCCTTGATACGCGGTGCGCCGCGCTACCCCTCAACGTCCGCCCAATCTCTCCAACAACTTCGCGCGCGCGCGATAGAGGCGAGTTTCGACGGCCTTCTCGCTAATCGACAGGATCGCGGCCGTCTCTGCCTGGCTGAGCCCTTCGATTGTCCGCAACACCAAAGATTCTCTCAACGCCGTAGGAAGATCAGCGATGGCCTTCGTCACGTGGTCTAGCTCCTGACGATCGCTGGCAATATCATCGGCCGACACCTGATGGTCAGCCACGGCCTCCGCCTCGGGGCCGATCGCCGTCGCGAAAGACAGGAAGCGCCGAACGGTTCGCTTTCGACCCCAATCCCGGCATTTGTTGATCGCGATGGTTGATAGCCATGCCCGCATCGACCGGCTGCCATCGTAGCGAGGCATCGCCTGATGCGCAGCGACGAACGTTTCCTGCATCAAATCCAGCGCCTCGTCAGCATCGCCAACGTTAGCTCGGACCATCCGAAAAATCGACTGACGATGACGGCGCATGATCTCGGCGAAAGCGGCTTCCCGACCCGCAATGCTGAGCGTCGCCAACTCCTCCTCGGATAGTATTGTCCAGTCGAGGCTCACCGCGTGTCGTCGGTGAGCGCCTTCACCACGGCCTGGTCAAACTGCCCCGTCTGGTTCGGCCGGAGAAGCTGTCGCATAGCGAATATGTGCGCGAGCGTGGCCTTCTGTAGCTCGCCCATCACGGCATGGCTTTGATCGACTGCGGCCGCGACGCGCGGCCCGTTGCCGTGCTCGGCCTCGATCGCCTCGGCTAGCCGCGCATTATCGGCTCTCAACTCAAGTTCGTATGCGCGGCGTTGGACCGCAAACCGCTGCTCCAACACCTGGAGGCGCGCCTGTTGATTGGCATCTAGCGCAAGTTCGTGATGCAGCACCTCATGCAACTCGGTGCCGGGAGGTTTGGTCGCCGGAAGAAGCATCCGACCCGAAAACACCCCCACGATCGCGGCGATGAAGCAGGCGACCAAACAAAGCGCTAGTCGGAAACGGCCGCTCATGGCTCGCCGAGGAGCAAGGTAGAGGGCGCAAGCGGGGACACCGGCCCAAGCGGCGACAGCGGCGACATAGCGCTCGCCTGCCTGGCAGGCACGCCAGCGCTCAGAATGCCCATGACGAGCGCTACGGCAATCGTCGTTGCACCGAGGCCCATGCCGGCGCTTGCCATCGGCCGCGCCGCGATGCGCGCGAGCACCCTGGCTTCCATTCCATCGAAACCTGCCGGCACTGGTGCGGCAGCGAGCTTGGTCAACATTGCGTCGAGGTCGTTCATGTCGTTCACTCCACCTCTCTAGCATAGGTTACGCGAGCGACGCTCCTACCCCTCAACCCCGCGATCTGAGGGGTAGTCGGTCTGAGTGCGTAATGAGGGGAAGGATCACCAAACGAAAGATCGATCACAATGCGCCGCCTTTTTGTTCTGACTGCCGCTACCGCTCTCGTCGCATCTGCCGGTGCCGCCAATGCTCACCCCAAACTGCTGTCCGCTAACCCGGCCGCGAATGCGACCGTGGCGAAGCCCGCACGCGTAGAGCTTCAATTCAGCGAAAAGCTGATGCCAGCTTTCTCCAAGGCCGATCTCATCATGGCAGCGATGCCCGGAATGGCAGCGATGAAAATGCCAAGCACCGCGACGCTCGCGGCTGATGGCCGCACCCTGGTCATCACGCCCAAAGGGAGATTGTCGGCCGGTCGATACACTGTCGATTGGCATGTCGTTTCGACGGACACGCACAAAGTCGCTGGGAGCTATGCCTTCGCGGTAAAGTAAGACGATGGGTGATTGGTCGCTGATCGGCGTCCGCTTTGCGCTCTACCTGACGCTAGCGGCACTTTTCGGCCTTTCCGCATTTAGCCTTTATGGCCTGCGGGCACGCGAGCGCGGCGACGCGCTCGCGCTACGCGTATGGCTTGTTGGCAGCGCTGCTCTAAGTCTGTTCCTTTCGTCCGCCTGGGCTGTGTTGATGGCCTCTTCGATGGCCGGATCACCACTCTGGCCGATTGATCAGGAGGCCGTTGCTAGTCTGTTAACGGGCTCTGCTATCGGTGCCGCTTGGAAGATCCGCATGGTCGCACTCGTTCTTGCGGCGCTTGCGGCGATCGTTGCCGCCGGTCGCGGCGTCTGGTTGGGTAGCGTGGCGCTGTGTTCTGCCGTCGCGCTGGGGACGCTGGCGTGGACCGGGCACGGAGCAATGGACGAAGCCGGGATCGGCTGGGTCCATCTTGTCGCCGATATTTTCCATCTAATCGCCTCGGGTGTCTGGGTAGGTGCGCTGCTCGGGCTGATTCTTTTGGTCTCCAAGCCGGCGGCTCAAGTCGATGCGGCGCATCTAGGCCTGACGCACCGTGCGCTCCATGGGTTTGGCGCGATCGGGACGGCCATCGTTGGCACGATCGTCTTTACAGGTCTGATCAACGGCTGGATGTTGATCGGCATCGGCAACATCGCCACTCTTCCGACGACGCTTTATGGTCAGCTCCTGATTGCCAAGCTAGCGTTGTTTGTTGCGATGCTGGGGCTAGCTTCGCTTAATCGCTTTCGCCTGACGCCGGCCTTTGAAGCTTCGATTGTCGGCGACGATCATACGCACGCACTGGGTGCCCTGCGCGCCAGTCTCATGGTGGAGACGGCTAGTATCGTTGCGATCCTGGGGCTGGTCGCGTGGTTGGGTACACTCGCCCCGCCAGCATCGGCGATGTGATGGCCGCCGGGGAAGCCATCGCTTCTCCCGGACGGCCGGATCTTCACGCCTGATGGATCAATCCGTCCTTCTCGACGAAGCAGGTAGGATGCTGATCGTGATGGGCCTGATTGGCGTCGTGCTGCTTGTGCCGATGATGATTGTCGGGCTGATCATCAGTATGATTCAGGCAGCAACCTCAATCAACGAACAGTCGATCAGCTTTGTTGTCTAATTGATTCTCGCATTGTTCTTCCTTTTTCCCGTTCGCCAATGGTTGTCTTCGAGGTCATCGGACAGCTGCGGCAGCTTTTCGTCCGAGCCTTCATGATCGCGGCCGAGCGGAATAGGTGGACGTCTCTGAGTCCCAAACGAGGTTTGACCCTCTACAAAGCTGACGAGATCGTCCGGGGCATGGCTGATCGGGATGAGGATCGCTGGGTTTAGGCCCAGCGGAACTCCGTCTCGTTCAGCCAAAGCGAATGGAGTAATGCTGCGAGCTTCCGCGCGACGGCCGTTCTGGCACGCCTAGCGCCCTTTGCTTCGGCCATTTTCCTGCCCCACGCCTGAAGGGCGAATGGTCGCTTGACCTGGGTCAGCGCGACGTTGGCCGCTTCGTACAGCGCCTTGCGCAACATGGGATCTCCCGCCTTGGAGATATGTCCGCTGACATCGCGTTCTCCCGATTGACTGCGTCGGGGCACAAGCCCTGCATAGGCGCCGACATCGTCGCTTCGGGCAAAACGGCGTGGATCTTCGATGGTCGAGGTGTAGGTGAGCGCGGTGATCGGTCCAACCCCAGGAACGCTCATCAACCGGGCGCAGACCTGATCCGCTTTTGCCCGGTCGTTGAGCAGGCGATTGTATGCGCGCAGCTGCTCCTCAATGGCTTCCATGGATGCAATGAGCGGAGCAAACAGGGCTCTCAAATCCGGGCGCTGGGCATAGAAAGCAGCCAGGCGTTCGGCACGCCGGCCCGGTGTTCTGGCGGTGCCCATGCGCAGGCCGAACAGCTTCAGGAGCCCACGCAGCTGATTGGCCATGGATGTCCGCGCGGTGATGAGCTGGGCGCGGATACGCAGGGCTGCCCTGTCGATATGCGTGGCCGACGCCTTCATGTGGACGCGTTTGTACCAGCCGGTGCGCGCCAGCTGGGCAAGCCCTTCCGCGTCGTGGACATCGCTCTTGTTCACGCGTGCAGAAAGGACGCCCTTCGCGTGCCGCGCGCAGATACATTCTATCGCGACACCACGCTCGACCAGCCCATGATACAGGAACGTCGATAGCGTTCCGGTTTCCAGCACCACGCGCACCAGATCGGTGCAATGCTTGTTGAGCCATTTGGCCAGAACATCGGGATCGCTCGCGACAACATCGCGCCGCAATACCTTGCCGTCGACATCGACCACGCAGATATGCGTCGTCTTGTCACTCACATCCAATCCTGCATAAATCGACATCGGTCATCCTCCTGCATTGAAGCGCCAAGGCGACTTCGTAACATGCCACGAGGGTGGCTAAATCAATTACGCGGTGTCCCAAAGCTGATCGCGCTGGGAGTTTGCCTATTGATATTCGGGAGCGCCGCAATTGAGCTACTGACGGGATTCACCATCGAACTCTTTGGAGTCATCGCAAACATTCGGCGCTGGTGATCCGGCTCGAGCGACTGCCCCCTGTTGGTGCGGCTGCATGAGAAGGGTGCAAGCGCCACGAAATGCCGTGCCACCACAATCTTGAGGAGTATCTGACCGCCTATCTCGACGGGTGCGAGCTACGCGGCCAAGCCAAGGGGCCGCTATTCCGGACGATCGGGCGCGGGACCAAGCGATTGAGCGATACCCCCCTGCCCCAGGCTAATGCGTTTCAGATGGTCCGTCGGCGCGCCGTTGCGGCCGAGATCGCGACGGCGATCGGCAACCATTCGTTCCGTGCGACCGGGATCACCGCCTATTTGAAAAACGGCGGCACGCTAGAGCGGGCCGCGACGATGGCGAACCATGCATCCACCCGGACCACACAGCTCTACGATCGTAGGCCCGACGACGTGACACTGGACGAGGTGGAGCGGGTATTGATTTGATTTGTTGACACCTGCACTTTATATGGTGCATTGCACTTTATAAGGAACAGATGAGTACGAACCCGCCGCACCGAATCGAGCTGGTATTTTATCAGACCGACGCCGGCAATGTGCCGGTCAGAGACTGGTTGCTCGGGCTTGCGGAGGTCAATCGCCGCGAGATCGGGCAGGACTTACAACGTGTTCAATTTCGATGGCCGGTAGGTATGCCGTTGGTACGGCCGATGGGAAAGGGACTGTTCGAGGTTCGCACGTCGTTACCAGACGGCACGATCGCGCGGGTCATGTTCTGCTTCCAGGCTGGCGAGCTGTATGCGCTCCACGGCTTTATCAAGAAGGCGAACAAGACGCCGGCATCTGATTTGGAACTCGCGCGCAAGCGCCAGAAGGAGGTCGAAAATGGCTGACAACAAACACCGGGGGCCGACCCTCGACAGCTTTTTAGAACAAGAAGGCGTCCTTGGCGAGTTTCAGGCTAGAGCGATTAAGGAGGTTATTGCTTGGCAGCTCGCCGATGCAATGAAGGAGCGCAAGCTCAGCAAGAACCGCCTCGCCACGATGATGCACACCAGCCGCACCCAAGTCGATCGCGTGCTTGATCCCAAGGACGGCAATGTGACCATCGAGACGCTGCAACGAGCCGCGGCGGTCGTCGGCCGTCGCGTCCAGCTCGAACTCGTTTAGCTGGCGACCAGCAATAAAGTTTGGCACCTGCCGGTACGCGGCACCGACGCTCTCAGTCTCTTCGCTCTCCAAGCCCGCTAGCGATCGCCGCCCTGTCGGGTTCCGACCGTAAGCGAGGCCTGAAGGCCGCCTTGCAGGATGCTTGGCCGACGGGCTGATTGCCGCTCTTTGAGCGGAGCATCGATGTCAGACGAGATCATAGAGCCAGCGGGCGAACGGGCGAGCAGTCATACGAGTGGTCGTATGAGCGGTCGGATCCAGATCGTCGGGCGCGTTTCAGGTCGGCGGCACTGGACCGTCGAGCAGAAGCTGGCGATCCTACGCGATGCATTCGGGCCCGAGGGTTCGGTCCGCGCGGCGGTCGAGCGCCACGAGGTCGGCAGCGGCGCGATCTATACCTGGCGCCGGCAAGCGATATCGGGCGCGCTGACCGGGGTGACTATGCCGTCCCAGCCCAGCTTCGCCGAGGTCCAGATCGCCGAACCGGCAGCGACGTTGCCGGCGCCAACTGTCGCCCAGCCTGGCCTGGGTCGGATCAGGATCGAGCTGCCGACCGGCGTGCGCCTTACTGTTGATGCGTCGGTCGATGCCGACGCGCTATCGCGGGTAATCGGCGTCCTGGCGCAATGATCCCGCTTCCCCCTTTGACGCGGATATTCCTGGCATGCGGCGCAACCGATATGCGCAAGGGGTTCGACGGATTGGCGGTGCTGGTGCAGCAGGCGTTGCAGCAGAGCCCGCATTCCGGCGCACTGTTCGCGTTCCGCGGCAAGCGCGGCGATCTCGTCAAGCTGCTCTGGTACGATGGCCAGGGATTATGCCTGTTCTCCAAACGGATGGACCGGGGGCGGTTCGTCTGGCCGTCGACCGCGACCGGCTCGGTTGTCATGACCGCGGCCCAGCTTTCGATGCTCCTCGAAGGGATTGACTGGCGACGTCCGAAACGCACTTTCGTGCCGTCTCTGGCGGGCTAAAAATCCCCGGATTCAGGCGGTTTTTCTGGCTCGAAGACGCCCGATCTGCTATGTAATCGCGGTGTCGGACGCAGGCTTTCCCCTCCCTGACAAAGACGCTCGCATCGCCGAGCTCGAAGCCGCATTGGCGTCGGCTCGCGCCGATATTTCCGCGCGAGACATCCTCATCGACACGCTGCGCGTACAGCTCGCGCGCCTCAGGCGGATGCAGTTCGGTACCTCCTCGGAGAAGCTGACCCACGAGATCGCGCAACTGGAGCTGGCGCTCGAAGAGCTCGAGGCCGAGGCAGTCGTGGCCAGCATACAGCGCGCCGATCCCGTCAGCGCGGAGCGACCGACGCCCATCCGCGCGCTCCCGGCACACCTGCCGCGCGAGGAGCAGTGGATCGAGCCCGAGCACGGCTGCTGCACCTGTCCCGATTGCGGCGGGGCCTTGCGCCCGTTGGGCCAGGACAGCGACGAGATGCTCGACGCTGTGCCCGTCCAGTGGCGCGTCGTGCGCACCATCCGCCCCAAGTATAGCTGCCGCTCCTGCGACAAGGTCGTGCAGGCCGCCGCGCCGGTGAAGGCGATCGCGCGCGGCAAGGCAACGTTCGCAACGCTGGCCCATGTCGTCGTCGCCAAGTTCGATCATCATCTGCCGCTCTACCGCCAGGCAGAGATGATGGCGGCCCAAGGGATCGAGCTGGATCGCTCGACGCTTGCCGGCTGGGCGGGCCAGGCATCGGCGCTGCTCGACCCGATCGTCAGCCGCATCCGCGAGGTCGGGCTCAGCGCTGCCAAGATCCACACCGACGACACGCCCGTGCCGATGCTCGACCCGGGCCGCGGCAAGACCGCGACCGGCAGGCTATGGGCCTATGTCGTCGATGACCGCGGCTTCGGTGCCACCAGTCCGCCGCTGGTCTGGTATCACTTCACCCAGGATCGCACCGGTGCCCATCCACGAGCCCAGCTTGGCCGCTTCACCGGCTTCCTGCAGGCTGACGGCTATGCCGGCTACGACCAGCTCTACGCCACCAACCGCATCACCGAGGTCGCATGCTGGGCGCATTTCCGGCGCAAGATCTTCGACATCCACACCACCAGCCCGACGCCGCTCACCACCGACCTGCTGAGCCGGATCGGCAGCCTCTATAAAATCGAGGATGAGATCCGCGGGACCCCACCAGATGTCCGACGAAGAACCCGGCTAGAGCGCGCAGCGCCAGTGATCGAGGCGCTTCGCATCGCCCTCGACGACGTGCTGCGACGCCTTTCACCCAAGTCCGAGGTCGCCAAGGCCATCGCCTATGGCCGCAAGCGCTGGACCGCGCTCACACGGTTCATCGACGACGGCCGCCTCGAGATCGACAACAATATCGCAGAGCGCGCCATGCGTAGCATCGCGATCGGCCGGAAGAACTGGCTGTTCGCCGGATCGAAGGCCGGCGGCGAGCGCGCCGCCGCGATCTATACCGTCATAGAGACCTGCAAGCTCAACAGTGTCGAGCCGCAGGCCTACATTGCCGACGTCATCGCGAAGATCGCCAGCGACTGGCCCGCATCGCGTTGGGATGAGCTCATGCCCTGGAATTGGCGCCGGGCAAACGAGCAACCCATCGCCGAAGCAGCATAGGCCGCGGCCTTCAGACCACGCTTACTTCCGACCGGCTAGCGGGGCAAGGATCTCCACGCGGATCGCCCCCTCACCCGCCCCATTGACCTAAGCGTCTAGATCGTCCACACGTGAGCGTGTTCACACGTCCACGTGTTCAGGGGTGCACATGAAGGTCATTTCCGTCATTAGCCAGAAGGGTGGCGCGGGCAAGACGACCTTGGCGATCCACCTAGCCGCGGCTGGCGCGGGCGCGAGACTTACCGTGTTGATCCTAGACACCGACCCACAGGCGACGGCGAGCCACTGGAGCGAGTGGCGCGGATCGTCAGACCTGGAGGTGGTCGATTGCGCCTCCCCTTCCCTCTTGCCTCGCAAACTCCAGCAGGCGGCCGAACTTGGTGCCGACCTGGTGGTGATCGACACGCCGCCCCATGCCGATATCATGGCGCGGGAGGCCTGCAAGGTAGCGGACTTGGTGCTGATTCCCTGCCGCCCACAAGCGTTCGATCTGAAAGCCGTCGAGATGACTGCGGAGCTAGTGCAGGCGACCGGCAAACCCGCGTTTGTCATTTTCATGGGTGGTCCTCAGCGCGCGCCGACAACCTACCGGGATGCCCGCGAGCTGATCGAAGGAGGCGATGGTGTCTCTGGCATGGGCGTGGAGGTCGCGCCCGTCATGCTCACCCAGCGAGCTATCTACCATCACAGTACGGCGCAGGGGAAAACCGCAATCGAACTGGAACCCGAGGGCAAGGCGGCGGAAGAGGTTGCGGCACTATGGGTGTGGATAAACGAACAGGTGAACGTGTTCACACGTTCACCTGTAAGCAGGAGAAAGCGGGGCGCGGCGTGAGCAAGTTCGGCGCGATGAAACAGCAGCGGGCGGAGAAGGTGAGCGCGATCGCCGACAGCCCGGACCCGACGACTGCGCCGCCTACCGCCCGCCCCCAGGCTCGGCAGGGAAAGAAGGCAGTGAGCGCCTATTTTAGCCCAGAGGTCAGTCGTGGTTTGAATATGTTAGCGGCCGAGCAGGGAACGACGTTGCAGGCCCTCCTTGGTGAAGCCATTGACCTACTCATGCGCCAGCACGGCAAGCATCCGTTCGGCGAACGATAGCTGTCCACGTGTGAATGTGTGAATGTGTGAATGTGTGAATGTGTGAACATAAAGATTAGGAGCTTGGGGGTGGCAAGATCGACGAACGCCAGGAAACCTACTGGCACTCCTGCAGAGGTTGAAGAGCCGATGCTGCCGATTGAAGCGCCGCGTCGCCAGCGGAATCGTATCGGAAAGAAGTCGATCGCCGGCCGATTTGATCCGGCGGTTGCCCGAGCGTTCGCGATCCTGGCCGTCAAGGAGGACAGCACGATCGAGGCGATGCTGACCGAAGCCGTTCTCGACATTCTCCAAAAGTACAATCAGCCCATTGAGAGGTGAACAGGTTCGCGTGTGGATGTGTGAACACGTGAACATTCCACCTATTGCGCCAGCATTATAGAGCGCACTTCCCAACAGCATAGGAATCTGACACGCTCGGTGTCGGCGGACTTGTTCGCCGATTCGTCGTGGCGATCGTAGCGGGTGGCACCGCTAGGGCCGAAACGACGAAAGCCCGGCTTGGCGGCCGGGCTCTCGGAAAGTCTGATTTGCGGGGAAGAGGCCCGCGTTCTGTCGCAAGAACAAGCCTCCCGCAGATCAGGCGAGAAGTCAACTCGAAAACGTCGTTTTCGAGGACGGGAGAGCTATGTCCATGAGGGACTGCCGCCAGCAGCCGGGCCAACCGATCGACGGGAGGTTCCCATGCAAACTGTGTTCGAGGCCTTGGGAGGGGCGACAAAAGGGCGACGGCCGGGTCGTCAGACCGGCCAGCGGGTCCATCGCTACAGCCGCACCGAGGAGGGCCGGGAAGGGAGGTTCTGGCAACCGTTCAATCCCAAGAATGTCGCTCGCTTCATGCAGGCGGCCGAGAAATATGACCGGCTGAAACGGCTTGCCCACCGGCGCGCGCGCAACAACCGCGAGAACGGAGCAATCGGCCATGTCGGGCTTGAGGTGTTGCGCGAGCTGCTACGCCTGATCGACTACAAGACCGGCAGGCTCGACCCGGCCATCGCGACGCTGGCGCTTCGCATCGGCCGCTCGATCGCGGCCGTGGCGGACGCGCTCAAACGGCTCAAGGAGCATGGCTTCCTTGATTGGCTCCGCCGCTATGTGCCGACCGGCAATGCGGGGCTGCGTGGGCCGCAGGTCAAGCAGACCTCGAACGCCTATCGGCTAATACTTCCCGCCCAAGTGGAACGCGGCATGACCGTGCCGCTTCCCGAGGATGACACCGATCGGCGCAAGGCCGTAATTGAGGAGGGCAGGGCGATGATCGTTAGGCTTCCGCTCGACGAGCAGCCCGCGCAACTTATCGAGGATCCCGGCCTAGCTGCGATCCTTGCCCGTCTCGGACGAGGAATCATGGACCAAGAACGTGATTCAGAGAGGCAGAATGAATCCAGCCAGAGTTAGAAATATACAACCGGAATTAGCCTACCGGCTAATGAGTACTTAGTTTCGTGCCGCCTACGGCGTCACAAGGGCGGCCTGCTGGCCGCTGGCTTAGCGAAAGGTAGAAAACGAGGTGACGGCGAAATAGCGCCCTTGCGCCGCTTAAGAGCACCGTGAGGGCAGGGAAGGGCTTCCGACATAGTTACTGCTGCCAATCGCGGCCAACGTCGCCAGCAGGACATAAATGGCGCCGGATCGAACAGGGGGTCACAACACGAGCAGAACCGCTTGCTGCTGTGGACCGGTCTCGGCGGCTTGGTGCTGGGGGTGTTGCTCTACGCGATCGTGGCGGGGCCGATTGTACGGCTGATGCCGTCGAGCTGGTTATGGCCCGAGCGGATGGCGGCGCGCTCGCTC
>Ga0160428_1000904_pt1 | contig 26931 bp, 30 predicted proteins | sample SolpanmetagenomM_FD_108198 | JGI IMG/M metagenome (GOLD analysis project Ga0160428, IMG submission 108198) | Solar panel surface microbial communities from Lawrence Berkeley National Laboratory, California, USA - M | ecosystem: Engineered > Built environment > Solar panel > Unclassified ... | reverse complement strand
GCCGGACACAAATCGCGGAGCAGGATCATGAGCACGCCGATGTCGATGTTGGCGCCTTCGAGGGCAACGCTGTGGGTGGCGGGGAGGTGGACGAGGGTGAGGATACAGAGGAGGTGGAAGGCACGTTCTTCGTCGTTGTGGAGGAAGAGGAGGAGCGTGCCGGCGAGGAAGTTGAGAGATTGGCAGTAGCCGATTTTCGGGTTGTGGACTGCGAAAGCACGAAGGACGTTGCGGAGGGAACGGATGCTGGGGGTGTCGGGGCCGAGGAGGTGGGAGGATGGGTTGGCTGGGGTGGTAATATCCGTAGCTGTTGCAGGGCGGCTGACGGTGCTGGGGTTGGGAGCGATGGAGTCGGGTTTGAAGTGGATGTTGTCCGGGTAGGTGCGGTGGAGGTCGCGTTCGATGTGTTCGCGGTCGTTTTCGCTGAGTTGGTCGGTGGAAGCGCGTTTGAGAAGGATGTCGTAGACGCCTGCTTGTTTACTTAGGATTGCTGGTCCACCAGCATACCAGAACCAGGCTGCACCTCGCCATTCAGGTGGGATTCCTTTGCGAATGTAACGCTTGACTTTGTCAGATCGAGGTGGAAAGCGTGTCGGGTTGGTGGTGGGGAGATTGTGGTGCTTCATCAAGGTTATCCACTTCTTTCGCCGCCTTTCGAGATATTTTGTATATGTCACATTCCAAGCATCGTATTGGGCGATTGTAATGTCTCTGCTTTGCTTCTTGAAGCCATATATGTCGCGAGGTACACTGATCAATGCTTTTAATCTGTCTTCTACTGGTGGTGTATGATCAATGTGACCTGCTGCAACGTGACTCGAAGCCTGGGTCTGTGGCTGAGGCACACTTATACTACCAGTATGTGCTTTGGCGTATGGTATGGTTATCGCTGAGGGTGGTGTAAACGATCTCTCACTAGATATACCAGGGGCACCAGGTGCTTCTTCAACTGCTGGCCGTTGTTCTTGAGTAGATTCCAACCCTTCTCCTCCTTGTTCCTCAATAAAATCATCTGCATACATATCTATAGCATCTTCAGCAGACATTTCCTCTTCTTTAATCAGAGGCCAATTATTCGGCACGAACTCGCTCGCCGTACTTGCTTCCGTCCAGACGCTGCTGCGCTCGGTTTCGCTCCATTCCAATGCTGAAGATTCATTTGTCATAGCAGAACGGATGCTGGCCCTTAGAGAATCTGCTCCGCCATCTTTCCAGAAAGTCGACTTGCGTGTGGAATATAGGCTCTGTCCCGCGCCCACCACCCGACTCACCTCTGGGGTCTGTGGACTTGGTGGATAGTTGGCTGCGGTTTGCTTGTAGGCGTCTTTGATAGCTTTGTAGTCTGGTATGGACGTTGCGGCTCGTAGAATTGTGTTGCGCCCAGCTTGCTTAGAGGTCCTATTCTCGGAGAAAGATCTTGATCTGCCTCTGAGTAGAGGACTTGGTGTCTGGATAGTGAACTTTGGTGATGGATGCTGCTTTAGGGGAGGTGTATAGACTGTACTAGGCAAGATGGTGCCAGCATTCTCCTCTAAGCCATGTATTGCACGTTCTTTTGTTGCTACACCTGGAAGGCCGTCTTTAATTCGACGCGGTGGTGTTCGTCTAGGATTGATTTGGCCATTCCGCAGGGCCTCGGAGGATGCTTTGCGGAGAGGTAGATATGGCTTTGGTGAGGAGGTTGTGGTTGTAAAATCAGTATCTGTGCTGGCGTGATGACCAGATCGAGGTGTCGAGACGAGAATTGGTGTGGGAGGACTTGCGGGTGAGGACGTCAAGCTCGTTCTCGAGCTGAGCAGAGCCATTGAGCGTGCGAGCGAGGCCAAGGTTTAGAAAGACGCCGTAGCGTGAATAAAGTACTAGGTTGGCTTTGCCTCCTCTGAGCCGAGGTAAGCTAGCTGACGATTGAGTACTAGACGCTCAAGTATGCCAGCATACTTGGTGATAGATGGTAAGGAGGATCAAGGTGTATGTAATGGTCGATGATGTGCAAAGCAATTCAAACTCGTCGTGTTAGAAACGTGCTCCGTTTTTGCTAGGAAAGTGACGCAGGGTATTTATCCTTCACTTCAGCGAGTGCTGGCAACGACCTGAAGAGTTCTGAAGGGCAAGAAGTAAGAATTTCGTTACGACAGTCAATATGTCAATGTGCTAGTATACAGCCTGACGGACTGAAGGACTGAGTAAACAAGTATGACAACATTGTGGGGTAGAAGGCAATGTGAGACACGGGCAAGAGACAAGAGCAGTTTAAGACGTGATATTGTCTAGAGACTACTTCCAGTCATTATGACGGTCATTATAAAACAAATTCCTGTTTCTGCTACTCGAAGCGCATAGTAGCGTCTTAATGCAACAGCATAACCACTTCCCTTTGTTCCATGAACTCCATGCTTTCTTATGCTCTGCCTGTATTCCTATAACGCCATGCTTATAAACAGTATACCCACCATATCATGCCCAGCCCATTCTAACACCGACACAACATCCATCATCACTTCTTCTGAGCATATCTCTTCACCCAATCCTTAACATTCTTCTCAAACTCCTTCCGATTGTTCTTGTACTGATCCGCGATAGACATCTCAATAGCATCATCCGTGTCCGGCTCTATCAACAATTGCTGAATCAACCTCAATACCGCAGAGACCTTGTTTGGTGGTTTCCATTCATCCGGTCTCAGCATGCCTAAACACATTGAACCTTTGTCATCGTTGCTGACATTGGGATGGTAGATTTTCGTTGCAAAGTTGACGACGGGAGGCTTGAATGGGTATTCGGTTGGGAAGTTGAGGTTGATCTTGAAGTGGCCGCCCTGAGAGAGTCGTTAGCGTAAGTTGACAGGAGATAGTGAGATAGTGGTGGTCGGGATTGTCTTACGTAATATATGGATTGTGGTGGTGCTTCAAGAGAGACCTCCCACTTGTGAATGGATGATTCGTTGACTAAGGATATCGTCATGCCTGGAGGAGGAGATGTGGTACATTCTGCCAGTTCCTAGAGAGAAAGTCAAATGCTGCATGAGCATGTTGCTCACAGGAGTGAAAACTGACCTTGGTCAACCTCCTATTGCTGCTTGCCATGATGGTGGTGTTGGTGCTTGACGATGACCTTTTTTTTCAACGGAGACTGACAGTGGCAGATGCCCAAGATGTTGAAAAAAGGAGTCTGGGTGCAGAGTTGATGTGAAGGTACTTGTGAAGTTGTGATGGTGTTTCAAGTTTCAGATGTCAAAATTGGAGGGGTAGTCACAGTCCAGATGCTTAGCCCCGCTCATGTAAGAACGTCATCAAACAAACAAAAACCATTTCTCATAAAATCAGTAGAGACATGATGTGAATAACTTCTCGCTTTATCATTGCAGAGCGCATGAGTCTACTCGAGAGCATCGAAGACCTTTAATGACTTTTGAGTGCAGTCGACAATGACCTGTCTGAAACCTGCCTGGGTGAATCTTCGTCCCAAGCGCATCACAGATGATCAGGTACCTTACTTGAACTCGAATTTGCCTGGCATATAACCAAGTATGCATCTTACGAGGATAACAACGAGAAGTCGAGGATTGATTCTTCGATTCAGTCATAGCTCTTCGCTAACGAGCCATCTTGCAGCTGTCCCTAAGTTATTCTTCTCCTCGTATTCGGTCGGATCAGCCATGTTGCTAGTGTTGCGAGTATCTTCGACGAAACAGAATAATATAGGCAAGAAGATCAATCACCCTTTCTTATGACAGCCTCCTCACCGAAGCAATCGAACCTAAAGCTCACCACCTACACAACAACACCTTTCAATCCATATCCCTCACACCAATCGATTAAGTTTCACCTTCGTCTGATCACTACTTCTCTCCGTTTAGCCTCTACGTTTCAGCTTTTCGACGGCGGCGTAGATCAATACAGCGATCAAATGTTTCACCTTGATCACTGGGTTCTCCGAGTCTTTTGCGACAGTTGGGACTTGAACATCGGATGAAACGCAACGATCGAAATGAAACTCCCGCGAGAAAAAACCAAGTATCAATGTACCTTTCTCCTGATCTGCGGCTCGCTTTTTTAGCGCTCGGCAATCATTACGTTATGTGGTGACAAATTTCACCAAAGGCTTCACCATTACACAGCAATAGTTTGTTGTTCGGCTTTGAAGCCGTATTGCAAAATCTAGAAGAGTTCTCCAGGAGAAGATCTGAGATTTTGATGAAATGATTAGTATGTTCTTTCGAAACCTTCTGAAACCTAGTGCGCTTGGCAGTTTGCAGATCATGCCCGGACACACGACACGGTCGGTAACAAGGCCGGCAAGGGACTAAGAGTAACGTAAGGGAAAAGGACAGCAAAGGCTAATGGAATCACCTCGGACTATCACCGCCAGAAAAAACGAGCAAGGACCCGCTTACAATTGCGACGACCCTTTAAACGTTCATCCTGCTGGGCTTATTATTGCAGTGGGTTTCTTATGACATACCGCTAATTTATTTTACCTAGCTCTTGCGCAACAAGCTTGGTTATGATGGTTTTGGCTGGCCGAGACCACCACTTTTAGAAAGAGGGCGCACGACCGTCATTCAAGGGGCTGGCCAGGCTATGTTTCCCGGCTCTTGGGCAATGCTTAGAGGAAAGCACATACCGATGCCGAGATGTGATTTCAGACGAACAAGGATGTAATTTGCAGCCTTCGGAGTGAAAAGCCTCGACTTTCTGTTGCGGGTAAGCACAAAGGCATTGGAGTACTTTATTGATTTGTGATACTTGGCATTAATAAATCTCGATGCCACTGTTCATCGCGTTGGGAGGCTTACTCTGCATATGCATGGGGCATTAGTCTCCTTTGTGCCGATGGTGGCACACGACACAGCTGTATCATATATGCAGGCTGGGTGTCGCTTTTTGCACACTCTATTCTGAATGTCATCGGTGTGGTGGCCTCCAAGTCTCGTCTCCTTTGCTAGGCTAGGAAGCGAAGCCGAGGCGCTAGAAGAGAGAGTAAATATCAAACGTAATGGCAGCTGTGTTCTGATTGGTCACTGAGGTTCCCTTATCTTTTCGCTTAAGGGCAAGGCCATGGCCACATGTCAGGCCCTGCAGATCCCGCCAACGGCCGTCGTCAGAGCTCGACCCGCCCAGGAAAATCCAAAAGTCAGTCCTCTGTCGCAAGGAAGATGGAGGAGGAAAAGTATTGTCGCAAAGCCAGGCGCATGAGCTTAGCATTCTTCAGCCGTATAGGCGATCCAAGTGAGCTTCACATACAACATTGCCATGATACAGTCTATTGTGCGACGGTGGAATAGCAGACTGGTTCTTGGACGAAGCAGCACAGCAGGTGAGCACGAGTCGGGTGGGTGCGCGACTAATACGGAAAGCTAACGAGCTGGTGGGCCCGCGCCTCACACTCGAGGTTCAAGCCCACTTATCCAGACGAGTCGCAAGCCTCTCAAATCAAATACGCCCAGTCTGCCCACCATTGAAAGAAGAAGTCTCGCGTGCTCGTTTGCTTCATCTAACTTGAAAAGATACTACTAAGCTCGTTTGTGTATACCAAAGTAACAGTCTTCCATCTCGTGCGCTGTACTTTGCATCCTCTGCCCCAGATCTTCCAAGGAATTCCTGTCATACCTTACCGTCCAGACGCCTTCTTATCTATACTCCAAGATCAACCATTCAGAAGCAGCCTTTGCGACAGCCTCATCATCCTCCACTCCCTTGCCCGTTTGCTTCCATCAGGTACATTGGACCACGTTGCCTGCAATCCGACACTCCCGGCATATACATTCACTTTTGAGCGACTTTCTGTGAATGTCTATAAGATATCTAGGAGCAGCAGCGATTACTACAAGAAGGCCATAATCATCCCCACTACAGACAACAACAACACATCATCATTCAACACATATCTCATCCACAATGACAACAACCTCTTACATACCCCAACCACATTCCCTCAGCAACCTCTGCGACCCCTCCTACTTCCTCAGCAGCCACCACCAAACACCTCAAACATCCACCTCAACCTCTCCCACCACCACCTCACCCACCTCTCCCCGCACCTCCAGCGCCTCCCCAGAATGCCGCTTCGTCCACACCCGCCACGAACAAATCCGCAAACCCAGAAAAGCAGGCTACATCCCAGCTGTGCTGCGGCCCACAGAATACCACGCCAAATGCGGCATCAAAGTCAATACTTCTGCTTCCAGCACGAGTTTGTCGCAATCTAGATCTGCAGCGACGTCGGGCACAGTCACGCCAAGTACATCCTATGTAAACAAGAATGGGACCAGTGGTATGATGGGTGCTGCTATGAACATGGGCATGACGACACCACCGCTCAGTGCAGGAACTTCTTTTGACTCGAAACATGATTCGGCGATTGGGGGGGATGAGACGCCCTTCGCTGCAACGACGGGAGGAAGAGTCGTGTTTGATGAGGAATACTTCAAGGCGAATGTTAATCGTGTTGTTACTGATGAGTGGAATGAGATGGTTATGGAGTGTGAGGTTACTGGGATGCCTACTAGAGATCATTGGAAGGTTAGTTTTTTGATTTTCCTTTTTCTTGTGCTTTGGTCTTTTCTTTTCTTTTCTTTCGTGTGCATCTGGGTTGGAAAAGATGGAAATGAGGATGGGATGGTATGGCAGCTTCCACGAGGCAGACTTAGCTCTGAGCAACGATACCACCTCAAAATTCCAACAACAAGCAACAACGACATTCAGACAAGGATATCTGGACGTCACCGTACTGAGCTCGAACACATCTGTGATTGTACACAAGACCTCGCCCCAAACAATTACTCGGCCACAACCAACCCTATATACTCCCACCCAACCCATGTCACCATTTTCGCCAAGATGTCGCAAGAGAATCACGTGCTTAGCTTCACCACTAACATCCCCCTCTCACAGCCCGACTCCTCCTCCCCCACCTGCGACGACCCCTCCTGCACCCTCCCCTCCTTCACCTTCCTAACCCGCCGCCACCACTGCCGCCGCTGCGGCCACATCTTCTGCTCCAAACACCTCGCCTACCTCACCCCTCTGGACCATCAAGCGCGTTTCCATCCTAAAGGCGTCGAAGTCCCGACGTGTCGGTGCTGTTGGCAGGATTTTGGCGCGTGGAGTTTGGCGAGGAAGCATAGAGCTAGTGCTGGGAGTGAGGGGAGTGGAAGTGGGAGTGGGGTCAGCACGCCGACGATGGTGGGCGGTGTGAATGTTAGGGGAGGGGCAGGCGGTGGCGAGAGGAAGGAGAGTGTGATGGTTGTAGGGAGTGTGAGGGGGGATTCGAATTGGAGTACTTTCTGAGCGCTTGCGAGCGCCGTCTTGTTTGAGTTTGATGAGGGAGGGAGGGATATGAACGCCTATGAATTGACGACGTACATGATACAATGTACACATAACAGACCACACAGGGATAGACGGACAAACCAAGAGCAACAGCAAGGATTTCAGCCAGGGATGTGTGTACGATAAGGTAGCTATGTGGTAGACGGATGGGGGCTAATGGGATGAGAGATATATGTAGAGATCTGTTTGAGTATAGTTTCGTGGCAATATGCATTTCTTTTTACTGCTAGTAAAACTACTTTGAGCGTGATGCTCCACTTATCGTCACGCTTAGCGCCATCGTTACGTTAGTCATCGATCAAGCTCTACTGTGAATCAATGTAACGGAGAGTGGTTTAGTGATGGGTTAAGTTATGGTAGCACCAGATAGAATAGTAGTATAGCCAATTATGCTACAGATATAGGCACGGTGTAAGGAATTACGTATCACTGTGCGAGCGGCGAAGACATAGCGGATTTGGGTCATGATATCCTTGAAACATCGAGGACAAAGAAAAGGTTGCTCTCGTTATATATATGCTTATGTTGTAGTACTTTAGTACTAGTAGCACACCAATACTGAAATTAGATATAGTAGAAGCGTGCTATGAAGGAAGTTCGGGAAAAAGGCCAAGGCCAACCTTTGAACGAACCTTCGAAGGAGATTGGCAGTGGATTCTCTATCTTTCTGCTGCTTCACAGCCTTGACTATGTTAGATTTTGTTTTCTCTACTTAGCAGTCCTTCTTTTCATACAATCATGTTATCCACCGCTTTCTAATGCTGTTTCGAGTTCGAGCTATACTGTGCTATGTTTCTTACTGACATATGGGCAATTCCAGCTGGTAGTGCGAGCACTGAGATGCGGAGTCTTGATCTTTGCTTGGCTTCGCAACAATGACAATAGCTTACTCTTGATACTGACTGAGCTCTGTCCTCTCCCTTTGTGTTCTTCCCATGCTCTGACATGATAGGTGGGTATCGTACAGTAAGCTGCATAGTCAAATAGGCACACGCATGAGGCGTATGTGTGTGTTATTGAAAGGAGTTCCTCTGACCACCCCCAATCATGCGAACGGTCCTTTTGCTCATCGTTTATTACAGTGAGTACTTCACCAGTATCTTTCTTCTAGTTCCATCAGTGCTGACACCTGACGAGCCAAAATTGCAAGCCTGAGGCCCTTCTCTGCTTTTTCATGCTTTCACTTCCGCAACACTGGAAAGCTTTCGATTTTGAAGGTCTGGCGATCAAAGCGATAGAAAGTGCTTACACTCCCCACCATATCGCCTTCGCTCACGCTGCCTGGAAATTCTCCAAGCTTCTCAAATCGATCGTTCTCGAAGTTTTCAACTTTGACGTCGAAAAGGTGACCACCGATCTGATCAGCATAACGATTCTTTTGCTGGAAGAAGTCGAAATTCTCTTTGATATCACTCTTCGTGGCATACAGCACGTCCACGAATCTCCATGGATGTATGCATACACCAATTGCCTTTGGGAAAGCCTTCATGATGTTCTTGACCGTTTCGTCTGGCAAGATTTGTTTTGAGTCGATGTCGTCGCAGACGACAAAGTCGCAACATATGCTTACTTGGTAGTCTGGTTGTTGAATAGTACGTTTCGGAAAGATGCAGACGGGATAGTTTGCGATGCTTGTTGGAATCCGTATCTGCGAAGAGGAGGGAAAGTGGTAGCTGTCATATGAACTAGCCACAGCTTATCTGTAAACGAGAATTCGACGTTGATGAAGCACATAAGCTCAGGTAGATTGTTGCCAATGATTCTCACTTGCTGTTTGATGACATGATTATCAGCATCCAGATTCTCTTTCATTGCCAGAAGTTGCGCGTGATGAACAGGGATATTCTTGTCCAGTTCGTCTGAGGAAAGGGTTGCTAGTGATATTGGAGGTTTCGTGATGCCCAGCTTGTCGATTATGCATCTTAGAAGGTCTTTCCTGGGACTATTGAACATGATCCCTTCCCGGAGAAGGCCCCATTAGTAAGACATTGCGATCAATCCTGCGCTCTTTTATGTAGGCCTGACTATGGGATATTCCTAGGAGGCCGAAGATTACCACTTCCGAGCAATTTGAACGATTGAGTCTGGGGCGATGATACTCCACGAGGATATCGTGCACGGCAGGTGTTATGCTTCTTGAGTCAGTAGAACTGACTATAGACGTGTAAGTTGACTTGGCTGGATAAGAGCAGTGCGTTCAAGCAGTAATAATTCACAAACAATCAGCGAGCATCGGTTACTCAAATAGTGCCGGAAGAACTTCTTCATACTTATGAGCGTGATTTCGTTTCACAAAACCCAAAAGGTGTTCCTTGGCTGGTGGAAGCGCTGCAAGATGGATACACTCGAAGCAGACAATCACGACACTACTATGACAAGGATTGAGACTCAGATTGATATTTTGTGATTCAAGCTGAACACTTGTTTTGTCTTACTCTTTCAAAAGTCTTCCTTCAGGCTTGAGCTAGAGCTGCGAAGTAATCTAATGCGGTGACGAGAAGCGCATATTCCCAGGAGTTGGATTGATGAGCACAAGATAGAATGTAAAGGTAGCGTGACTATACAATCCAGAAAAGTCGCCACCTACGCGCCTTCCACATTCGGGCAGATTCATCGACCTCCGAAATGATAAGAGCACCCACATGGCTGTCTCGAAACACTGTCTTCTTATCTCGTCGCGATGGTGTCATCTGAGCCTCTGTGTCGGGCGAAAAGAGTCTTCAAACTGGCAGTATTCAACACGATTCCTTGATAGGGTGTTGTGACATACTCTAGACCTTACTCTCTGTCTTATCATGATCGATCTTGACCAAACCTTTGTCCATCAGACGCCTACTCACAGCCACACCATCAAATGGACGCGCCTGGGTAGTCCTGATTCACCACCTGTTGTCTTCATTCACGGTACACCATGGAGCTGCATTGAGTGGCAAACTCTAGCCGCGAGTCTAACTTCGCGATACTGCGTCTATCTATACGACCATCCCGGCTTTGGCAAATCACCCCTCCCCAACGCATTAGTGATCTTAATAATGATAGCAATACTATGGTTGACCTCGATCCTTCTCTTGTGTTACGAGCTGAAGCAAGCGCCGCACTGTTCCGCAAGTGGGATTTCTCAGAGCCGCCCGCAGTATTTGCTCACGACAATGGTGGTTTAGTATCTCTGCGTTTACTGCTGCATCACAATATACAGTTTGCCAGTCTTTGCCTCATTGATGTCGTGGCACTGAGCAGAACCGAAGACATTCCACTCTTCAAGCTTGTCGCAGGGAATGAGCAAGTCTTTTCAGCCATTCCACCACATCTTATTGAAGGCTTCGTACACAGCTATATCAAAACTGCCGCGTTCAAGCCTTTGGCTCCGGAGGATGAAGAGGCATTATGTAAGCCATGGCTCTCCACGGGTAGTCAAGGGCCGAAGAGGTTCTTGCAAGAAATGGTGCAAGCGCATTATCGGGATGTCAGCGATGTAGAGAAAGAGTATGGTCGTGCAGGTAAGTTGGTACCTATTAAAGTGGTATGGGGTAAGGACGACTTCTGGATCCCTGCTACGACAGCCGGTAAGCTGGCAACGGCTCTAGGTGCAGAAGAGGTGGTCTTGATTGAAGAGGCGGGACATTTGATACAGTACGATCAGCCGAGTAGGCTTGCTGTAGAGGTGTCTTTGTGGCTTGAGAAAAACAAGGCTTGAGCAATAGCGCAAAAAGGCTTGGTTATACAAGAGCAAAGGTTGTGAGACATGGTGAAAGAAGACACGTTTTACAAGCTATCAACTCTTTGCATAACAACGATAAGCCCTCAACACATTGAGGGTTCTATCAGTTATAATTCTTGTATTGTGACAAGGCTCGAGAGGAGAACCGGGGACACGCATAGAAGCTCACAATAAAGGTCGCATCAGAGTTCTGTTTCAGAGCGCTTAATTTCCTTTTTCACTAATATTGTCTCAGGCGCTTAACAATAGAATCCTTGATTTCTTTGTCGCTGTGGCGGCTAACCATACGCGAGCTCTTCTTGCCGTGTTACTCTGAAGCACAGCCTCGATCGCGTTTGGATCGCTGTTTGTTTTGCTTGTTTCAGATGACACGCTATTGATGCGTTTGTTGTGTTTGTCCCAAAAGAGCCTTATGAAGGTCTGATTGCCCACTCTCTCTTTCTTTCTCTTCACCTGCATCTCTTTCGACTTCATCACACTCTTTCATCTTGCTGAACGCATTCTTTTCTGCATCACCTTTGTAACGCCACACTGTGCTTCCCATTATCACACTCATTTGACTTCCTCTTTTCGCCTCGCCGCAGGTCAAACTTCTCTCTGCCAAACGTCATGAAGCCCTCCGGCCCTGTCGCATTGCTTCTTTCGGCTTCTTTGCCTCTTGCTGCTGGACAGCTTGCGTCGCAGAGGTAAGTACGTCGCGAAACGAACCCTCTGTCGCGACGAAACTGACTATAGTCTCGCAGTCGCTCGATTCCAGCCTACCAGGACCCTTCCCTTCCTTTTCAAACCTCGACCATGATGCTCTCTGCTATTGTAACCTGGATCAACAGCACTTTTACGACTCCTGATTCCCAACTTCATAGCTCTAGCCTTAAGTTGAGCACTGTCGAAACGCCTTCGACTGCCATCGCCGCTTCTTTCGGCTCGAGTGCGCATGGCGTGCCGCCCGCATACACCTCATCTGCGCATGGTGTGCCTCCAGCATACAGCTTCAGCAGATCACGCGCGTTCACCACTTCAGCAACTTCGGGCTTATCTTCCGTCTCACCTGTCACATCGACTGCGACAATCGCCGCGCCAGTCTCCACGTCTACTTCGTACGTCAATTCGTCCTCGGCCATGGTCAGCCCACAGACCTCGTCCACGATTGCGCCCGGCAGCTCATCTTCTGCATCACAAAAGAACATAACAGAGATTACTACGGTCTATACCACTTGGTGCCCTCTGACAACGACAGTAAGCAGCAATGGTACAAGGTCTTTGAGCACATACTCCTCACTCTCAACTGTGACCTCTGTCCTCTCGACTTCATCCGTCTTAACACTGTCCAGCTCGAGTTTCTTGAGCTCCAGCACACCTCTGGCCAGCTCGACGTCATCAAGGAGCAGCTTTTTCGTTCTCCGCAACAGCTCATCTTTACCAATGACAAGCGTGATCCCGACCTCGACAATTGTGTCGCCTCAAAACAGCACTTCGTCCGTACCTGCATCGTTTACGACGGCGATTTTGTTTTCTACCATTGTTGAGACTATCACAAAGTGTCCTGCTTCGGTCACCGATTGTCCATTAACAATGCAGAGCACGTTTACCACCACTCGCGTCAAAACAGCAACGACTATTGTCCCGTATTCAAGCAGCACCACATCTGTGTACTCCAATGCCACGACCTCGCTGCCAGCAATGACGACGACTTCTACGGTCGTCTCACCTCTCAACAGCAGCTCGTCAACGCCCGGCTCCTTCACTACATCGACAATGATTTCGACACTTGTCGAGACGATCACAAGATGCCCTTCTTTCGTCAGCGACTGTCCTTTGACAGCCAAGAGTACCTTTACTGTCACTCGAGTCACAACAGCGACAACTGTAGTCCCATGCTCGGAGATCTTAAGCAGCTCGTCTCTCACAGTCCTCTCTTCATCCTCCACTGCGTCTTCAGCTGCATCGTCCTCATCGACGTTCGTTGTTGTGTCGACGTCAAGCCAGAGCACTGGTCCGAGCACAACCAGCTCCTCTTCAACCACAAGCGTTTTGTTCACCTCGTTACCGTTTAATAGGTCTAGTACTACACTTGTATCTCCAGTCACAAGTCCGACTCCTTCATTGACAACTTCAACTATCGTCTCAACAATTACGGACGTCATCATCAGATGTCCTGAGTCGGTGTCGAACTGTCCTTTGAAGAGTACCTTCACGACCATGCGGCAAGTCACGATTACCACTATTACTCCCTGCTCGGAGACGACGCAGAAAGCTTCGAGCAGTATGTCCAGCAGTACGTCCTATAGTATGTCCAGCATGAGCAGCTCAAGTTCTAGCTCAAGCCTCAGTACTTCTTCGGTTGCCAGCACTATCTACATCATAACCACATCATCAATGATAACTGGAGTGCAGCTCAGCCCTGGTAACACCACAGTCGTGTCGCCAGTTACCAGCTCGTTGTCGACTTCTCAGCTCCCAAGCACTTCAAGCTCGCCCACGACCACCACGTCTCAAGCGCCTTTCACCACTTCGACGATCGTCTCCACCGTCACAGAAACGCAATGGAAGTGCCCAACGTCAATGAGCCTCTGTCCCTTGACAGCTCGTAGCACGATTATCACAACGCGCGAGGTTACCTTCACCACCATTGTGCCTTGTTCTCAGACTACGGATATCTCAATCTCGAGCATCTCGTCAATGCCAAGCTCTCTTCCTTCGCTCCTTAGCTTCACGCCAACGACTTCGCCGCTCGTGGTTAGCAAACAGCAGATTACAATAGTATCTCCCACCGTCTACACCACCAGCAGTTTGCCTGTTGTATCTACCTCCTCCCTGCTTCCAGGCTCATCAGAGACCGTGTACACTACCAAGGTCCTGACAATCACGACGTCTACTTGTCCGATCGTTTACTCGACCTATACGAGCAGCTCGTCTACGATCGCCTCGCCTGTGACGCTGATGCAAATAATCACGTTCACAACTACCACGAAGTGTCCCGTTGAGATTTCTTCAGAGGTATCGCCAACCACAATCAGCACCAACAGCCAGGGTCAAGGTACAACGAAAACGGACACTGTTCAATTGACTACTACTCTGACTCAGCCTTGCTCGCTGTGTACTGCAAAGACGAGCACAAGCCCTGCTTCTACCACCATCGAGCTCACAAGCTCAAATACCCCATCAGTCAGCTATGTAACTTCAACTACAACGCTCTCGCCTGTGCCTACTGGTTATAGCTTCACCAGCACCGTTGAAACGGATACACCAATGTTGTCCTCAAGTACTTCCACGACCTTGATTTTACCTATTAGCTCGAGCTCGATTCCTCACCATACCTCGATTGTCACAGTTACAGCTTATAGCACGACTACTGTCCATCGCTCTTCAGCCGTTTCTTTAGTCTCAAGCTTGACGTCTATTGTGGTTTCTTCCATTGTCACCTCAACGAGCATCAGCGTACCAATTTCTACCTCATCGTCATTGCTCTCATCTGCGAGTTCAGCTTTAAGCTCTTCTGCTACTTCATCCTTGAGTAGCAGCACCTGGACCTCTACCTCGTCTTCTTCACAATCCATACCGAGCCCACCAAGCTACTCGCTGCAGTTATCTCTGACTCTGCCTACCGCTTCGCTCTCCACTATGAGCTCAACACAGACCTCCACAACTTCTACGATGGTTGTGCCAATGTCAAGCACCAGTGTTTCAATCGCAACAAGCACAAGTATCTCTGTAATCCTCCCTACAAGTGTCTCCGTACAATTCCCCACGTCCTCGACTACGAGCGCAGCCACTAGCGAAGCAACAACCATCCAGTCATCAACTTCTTTCGTCACTCAGACAATTCTTACAACCACAACTCTGCCTCCTGGCACGGCTTCTCTTTCCACTTCGCCTAATCCAGGGACAACCATCACTCTCACCACAAGTCCCATCTCAGTCTCGTCATCAATCGTCTCCTCTCCACTTCCGACGCCAGCATGTGCGCAAACCTGCTTCAACCTCACCGCCTCACCTTCCTCCTCAAATTCAACAGCTCAACTCTACCAGTTGCCTGACGGTCAATTCCGCTTCGACACTTCACAGACGTCAGCATCCAACGCTTCAACCCTCTGCTTCAACCCAAGCACTCACTACCTCACCGATGCCAATGCTACAACTACAAACCGTGTCTGTCTAAGCGAGCCAGGAAACACACAACTTCAATGCGACCTCAACGTCAACAGCACTACTTTTGGTACTTACGGATCAAGCTTCTCCTTGAACGACGAACTCAAGAAGTTGCAATGGAACAACAGCACGATATTCTTTGCTTGTCCAATCGATGCTAGCAAGGAAGTGTGGAATGTCTACACTACATCTATTGATGCTGCATGTGCTGAGATTGTGCTTGGTATTGAGGCTGCAGAGTTTTGTCCTACTGTTGTTGCTACGACTGCTGGTGTGTCTTCTAAGACGACTTTGACGCTTACTGTGCCACCTGGTCGTGCTACTGCTTCTACCGCCACTGGAAGTGCGAGCGCAAGTGCGAGCAGTTTGGTGCCAGGCAGCGCTGCTGTCAGCTTGAGAGATGGAACGATTCATGGCTCGAGCCTTGTGGCCTCGGCTTTGGCAGTCATGCTAATCAGTGCGTTGGTCTTCTGAGCAAGATACAGTTTTGAGAAGGGCTGGACCCTCTCACTTAATGAATTTCATAAGGAGAAATAGAAAAGTTTGAGAGAAAATAGAGACAGATTGACAGAGACGAGCCTTGAATAAGAGCGATGGAGTCATTTGGCTCTTTCCATTGAGGAGAGGAGAATGGTTGTTTAGTTTCATGTTCTCTGTGTTTTCCGGTGAATAAGGATAGACCTTGCCGGCTCTAAATAGAGTATCTGTCGCGGCATTGTAGGATAGCCTAAATACACATACACGTTCACACTGCTTATTTGTTTCAAGTGCTAATGCCAGGACATTCATCTTGCTGATTATTATGTAGATTAGCTGGTTTCAAATGGGTTTCAGCAGCGCAAGGAGGAAACTTTGTCGCCACATTACGTCACTGATTCCTGCCGCTATTCGGCCTTTATCTGAGCCTCACGAGATCTTAGTGCAAGTCACATCAATGTTCGAAAGATTGTACAAGTATACAGCTTGCAATACCATCCATGCTTGGTTGCAGTCCTCGTCTTTCGGCCTTGTGCTGTCATCATGGCAGATCACTCTACTCCGAAATAGGCTAATATTGCATTCAACCCCGCTATGCTACCAAGCACATCGCACCCCTCTTTTCCTCCACCTCTGAAGGGCGGAGGCGGGAAAGTAGAGCTCTCTGCTTTGTCAAAAATCAAGCAGACAGTGCCACGTATCCAAACCTCTTGATCCTTCCACCAAACTTCATCCCAGCTTTCTTGACTTCTTTCCTTTGTCAATCTACTGTAGCAAGACTGTGATACAAAATACCTACCGCGCAATACCAGAAAGATCTCTTATCCATTACCATACAGACACCTTATCCAACGCAACAATCATGTCTTCTTCTTCTTCTTCTTCATCCACCCCAATCACCGAAGTCGTGATTTTTCCACTCAAGTCAGGCCAAAACAAGATCCACGATGCCGGCTCGCAAGAAGGTGGCGTTGTCAAGGAAGCATTGACCAAAGTGCGAGCCCAAGAAGGGTGCGAGAATGTGTTTTATGGGATTGAGAGGGAGAATGAGGATACGATGTGGTGGTTTGTGGAGTGGAAGAGTCTTGAATACCATAAGAAATTCGGGCAGGCTGCGTATGTCTTATGCTTTCTTTTTCGTTTTACCTTCTATTAGAAAGAAAGAGCACATCATTATTGTCCCGTATGGACTCCGCTCAGCCTGATCTTTACTGCGGTGGTGCTCAGTCGTGCGGATTGACCATGATCATGCCCAACTTCAGCACCACCACTACCACTCTCCCAAACCGTCTCCCGCCCCAGAAAGAGAAAAACGCCCACTCACCCGCCCACGCAGCGAACACGCCCCCTTCCTAACCTCCCTCTCCACCATCCTCTCCGGTCGACCCACCGTCTACGACGCAACCATAACCCCGCACCCCTCCACCTCCATTCTCTCCGGCGCTCCCCTAACCGAAATCGTCCATTTCTTCGTCGACCCCTCTGCCGCCGACTCCGCCAAATCAAACTCCAACCTTACTGAATTCATGAAAGTCATGACCTCTGTCGACTGCAACCAGGATCCTGCGCACTTTACCGGTCACGGCGGCGGCTGGACAGTGCAGAGTGTGGATAAGCAGAGTATTGCGAGAGAGAAGGAGGGGAAAGAAGGGCAGATGCTGAAGGCGTATGTGTGTTTGGCGGGTTGGGGGAGTTATGAGGATCATATGAAGAGTTCGGGGACGAAGGAGGTTAGTGAAGCCATGCCCTTGCTTTTTGGGCTGGAGGGGGCGAGCGGGATTTGTGCTGTGCACGTTAAGTTTCGCTTGTTTGAGGGGTAGAGGGCGCGTCTTGTTGCAGGAAGGTTGGTTGTGGGTGCTTTCTCTTTTGCTCCCTCGCCTTCTTCTTTCTCTGCGAAATGCTAGGTGCGACCGTTCCGGTATGGAAAATGTAGTAGAATCTAAATGGAAAAGATACAACTAGGTATGACTTATTGTTGCCTCTCGTTTGGACTGAAACCTCGAGAGGGTTCTAGCTTACGTGCTCTGCTCGCTTGCTTCGTAGAGAATCTCGTCCAGCCATGTATACGTACATCAAACTCAGCCCAGAGGGAGAAAAGGAAGAGCCTCCTACAAGTCAGCAATCCTCCTTATGTTCCTCCATCCACCCCTACCTGAAGTTGTCACGGTACCTCCCGCTGAGAGGATAATGTGCTACATAGAGAGACGACGTGGAAGGAGACCTCCGGTCACTTGATTGAGACTATGCAGTGGCAGAACGTGGTACGAAAGGATTAGCATAGTAAAGATAACATAGCATGTTGTGAACAGCATCGAACTCCGTCTTCACCTGATTGACGATGAAGTATTTGCCACTTCGTCCCGGACGTGCGTGTCTTGAAATCTGAATAAGATGATATTCTACCAACAAATTCATGTCTATTCGCAAATGTTAAAAGACAACAAGGGACGAAATCATACATAAAAAGAAGATAAGTACAAAGCGCGCCATTCAAAATGCACTAGCACATCAGACAAACTTTCGGAACACCATCACCAGGATATTGACCTTTTCCGTTCCAGACCAGCTGAGGCACAATCTGTCGATATCAAGCAACGACCATCATCCGTTCATCCCGCCAATGTCGTATCCTCAGCGGCGAAGGTATACACGATCCTCTAATCATCGAGACAGGCTTCGTATAGTACTGCACTGGCGGGGGCTGTGGTGGTAGCGGCGAATTTCGCATCCTCGGTTTCGTCTCATACCTCACTTGCGGTGCCGGCAGCTGCTCACCAGAACACAATCCCATGGTGGGCCGTTCCGGTCTCCGGGGTTGACACGCGCTTTGGCCCTCCCTTCTGCCAGACTTGGCTTGGCCTTCTTTGACGAGCACCCTCATTTCCCATCCGATCCTGCCACTCACGCCCATCATCCAGCTTGCTTGCTCACTGCCGAATGCTCGCATGAATCCTTCGATCACTTCTAGTCGTGGGCTGCGTTTCTTTGCTTGCATTATGTCTTCGGGGAGGCGTGCGAACAAGATGCTTCGAAGGCCGATTAGTGCGGTTGCTGATGTGGCGACTGTGCGGAGAAGGCAGGCAGCGCACGTCTTGTTTTTCCTGCTGTGTGGTGTTTGGTCGTTGTCTGGAAATGTGGACGGATTGGGTTGTCGTTTGTAGAGATAGGTAAACTCGTCTGCTGGGAGGATCAATGCCATGACGTCTTCGGCTGCACGCACATAGCGTAACGCGACTTCGCTTAGGCGTGGGTAGCCTTTGTCAACGGATTTCCTGTCGAGGTTTTCGCCGATCAGACCGCCGCGCTTTTGTAATGCTTCCAGGTCTGGTAACTCGGCACTGGAACTGTCATTACCGATGCGTGCGAGCACTTCAGGTAGGAAGTCTTCGATCTCACCTTCAATTGCATCCAGTACGTCGCTGACGACTTGTGCATTCAGATGGCTGTGGGAGTGACAGAGGTGAGATGCTGGTGGTAATGCTCGAGTAGCGCCCATTTTGTGGAGAAGATTGATCGTGGCGGCTTGTGGGAGGTGTGTTGGGTTCAGGAGCGTTGGTGGCAGTGGTGGAGGTAAGGACGAGCGCAGTGGTCGGAGTGGAGAAAGATGCTGAGTTAACATGGTTATGTCGACTGCAGAAAGAGCGTTGGAGGAGAGTGGATGGGCGATAGGATAAAGTGTGCGAAGACCATATGAGGAGAGGCTGTTGTGTTGGAGTGGTGGAAGAGGCGGTGATGGTGGGAGAGCGATACCGTGCTGGATGTTGCGGTGTGACATCTTGCGAAGTAGTCCTGCTACTTCCTGTTTCTCGAGGGTTGATTGTCAGTGGCGGGTGTTTCTTGAGGTGCCGGGGCTGAAATATGCTTCGAAAACAGAGTCAAAATATATATGCATACTAATGCAGTATACGGGAGGATGCAGAAAAAGGCGGAAAGGTGGAGCATGATGACTTGCATCTGATCTTTGCACAATATACAAGACAGCCATTGTGCATGTTTACCACATATCTGCTACTGTGCACAATGCCTTTGTGTTTAGAACAAAGAGATGAGAAGTTTGAGACATGTCTGGAGCCACATTCAGCGCAACGCAGTCAACATAAGAGACCAAATAGGCGCACCATGTACACGGAGGTAAGTGTCAAGAGAAGGTCTCTCATGAAATCCCGAATGATGATAGAGATGCTCAGCTGGCTTGTGAAGACACGAGCTCCGAAAGTCCAGAAATCATGGAGACTAGCTCCGAATGAATTCGGTAACATCGTCGCGAGGCACACAGATTCCATAGCTCTTTCTGAAACAGAGATAGGGACAAGGGAGACAAAGGCTATTACCGGTGCAACACTGTCGAGACATGTTACAGATCATCTTCCTAGGTGCCAAGCATTATGTATCTCTCATTCTCACTACCCAGCTACAATTTTGGTGGCTGACCGTCTTTGGGACAAGGGCACGAGGCAGAATGACACTGTCCGAACCATTCTTGTCGTGTTGTGTCGTCGTTTTTGTTGTTGATGTTGATGTTGCTGTTGTTGATGTCAAAAAATACCTAAATATCACGTGACCTTCCGCCACCCGCCGATAACGGCTATACTAGGTGGGTAAGGACAACATTTCTAGCTAGAGCTGAATCAATATCGACACTTCTCTCGTCTGGCACAGGTAGATAACATATATCATAATTATCATTTATCAATCGTCATACATCAGCTGAATACCTTCTTCCTGTTATAGAATCGGCGGTTGTGATACTGCAAAAGAAGAGACGACCACTTGAAGCTTGAGTGATTTACCTGGTTGTGCAACTTGTGCATTCTCAAAATATCCCAAGTTCAAGATTAAAGACTAAAACTTGCTCATTTGTTCCCCGGACGAACGCTTGCTCTCTATAGATCATCCTTCAATAAGCGCACCTCCTACACACTGGGCTTTCCTGTGATTTCCTTCCAACAATTTCGTAGCTACTATGGCTTCAAACCCAGCGCCAAACCCAGCTGCGATGTCTTCTAATTCAGCAGAGACGTTGTCCGTTCCAGCAGTACATGTATTTCCTATGAAAACAGAAACAGTGATTCCGCCCCAAGAAGCAATGGCTCTAGAATTGGCAGCGACGGCTTCCAACCCAGCACCCGTTACCGATGCACGACCTCAAGCATACAAGCTGCACGCTTGGAAATACAACGCAAACTCTCGCGATTTTCACCTTTATCCGACATTGCGTACGCTAGGAGCGAAGGAAGTCTTAATCAAGACCACGCATTCCGGTTTGTGTTACACTGACGTGCACGCGAAGGAGAAAGGATGTGGTCTGGGACACGAAGGCGTGGGCATTATTGAGAGACTTGGCGGTGCTGTGACAAGTCTAGTTGTTGGACAGAGAGTCGGATGGGGGTACGTGTTATGGTCCTCTCCTCCGTTCCCATCTTGCTATCGGGTCGAAACTATGCTAACTTGTGGATATTTTAGATGGCTACATAGCGTATGAGTCTTCTCAGCACTCTGCAATGCTACTGCCACTAACATGAAAACTTATAGTCTTGTGGTAACTGCCAGTCATGCGTAGACGGCTATCGTCAGTACTGCGCTTCCGCCCGTGGTTTCGCCTATTCAGACCAGGATCAAGGCGCTTTCGGGGACTACCGTATCATCCTGGCCGAGTTGTAAGCAAATATCATGTACACGAATGCAAAATTACCTAGACTATTCCTGACACTATCACAGCGTCTATGCCATCCCCGCTTCCATCCCTTCAGCCCACGCGGCCCCTCTAATGTGTGCCGGCGCCTCCGTCTACGAAGCTCTCAACGCTGCCAACGTGAAACCCAGCGATCGCGTCGGTGTCTACGGCGTCGGTGGCCTCGGCAGTATGGCCATCCAATTCTCCAAGGCAATGGGGTGTGGCGTCACAGCCATCTCCTCCGGCAGCGATGGCGCAACCTCCTTGACGAAAATGAACAATGCCTTCGAGCTCGGTGCCGACGAGTTTCGTCTCGCTGAAGACCCACTCCCATGGGCGAACACCGAATTCAGCATCAACACCAGCAAGGGTAATGGCAAAATGATCAACGTCCTCCTCATCACCTCGAACGTTCTCCCCGAATGGCGGAGCTTATTGCCCATCCTCGCCCGTCGCGCTACCATCGTCCTCATGACGATTCAAGACAAGCCATTAGCCATTCCCTACATGTCTTTCATCCTGCCAGGCCACAGACTCATTGCGTCAACGGAAGCGTCGCGCCGCAACCACATCGACATGTTGGTGTTTGTAGAAAAGAACAAGATCGTGCCCAGGATCGAGGAGTTTTCGATGTCGAAGGAGGGCATAGCAGCTGCGTTTAAGAAGCTGGAGGCTGGCAAGATGAGGTATAGAGGTGTTTTGGTTGTGCCGGTGCCAGCGAGGAAACATTCGAGAGAGGAGGAGGAGAATGCGTATCCGTATGTGCAGACTTGTAATTGCAAGGGACATCAGCATTTGAGTAAGAAATGATTGGGGATTCTGTCGGACATGTTGAAGGCAAGATGCGATAAACAATGACAAAGATATGTTGTGAGTGGTGCTGATATCGAACAAAGGTGCTCTAGGTACAAGAAAGTCTTACCATCTCCTTTAACCTTGAAATTAGATGAGGTCTTGTCATAGAAGATGTAAATGAATAAGAATTATGTGTGCAGAGTGCTGAACAAGTTTTGTAAAACTATAAGTTATCAATGAAAATACACATCCCACAAAGGAGACGGTTAAGATATTATTCAAGAAACAATGGCATCGAAGAAAATCTTTGCTGATGTGAGCCCTCTCTCGGATCTTGCTTCCGCCTACAAAGGCACATTGAGGTCGCTCTAATAAGTCGACGAGTTGTCTAAAATTATACATAGTCTAGCGTTCATATTTGATCCACTTTACATCTATTTCGTACGTGTTCTGCCTCTACGCCTGTGCGCTTGCATTTCCTCCCTGCAGCAATAAGACTATACTACCCAACTGCCTTCTCACATCCTCCTTTTCCACATCATGCGTATCCTCCACCTCCCCCCAGAACTCAGTCTGCCACGTCACTTCCAACGAACACGCCTCAGCTGCCTCTTCAATTCCAAACTTCTCTCCAGCACCCTTTCCCTCTCCGATCCTGCCTACGCCTTTAACCTCGGGACTCCACTCAACCACCATCCTAGAAGCCACCAGCAAACTCTTGCTCGCAAGAATACCCCTCTCCAACGCCGCAAGCTCAAACGCAGGTAGTCCCTCCAACCAACTCCGTATCACATTCGTTGTCTGCTCTGGCTGTGGTGTAGGCATGATGCTGTTCTCCTCCAGTACTGGGTTGATCTCCACACCAGGCCAGACGTGCGTCGTCAAATATGCAATAATTGGTGTCGCCGTCTCTCTTTGTACGTCTCGTAAAGCCTTCCTGCCTGTGACACCCGTCGCGACTTTGCCTTCGGACGGATTGCCTTCTGCTGGTGACCAGCAGAGCAGTGTGTCTGTGGAGAGATAGCGCATTGCCATTCTAGAAATGGACTCGCGAATGGTGGTAACATTGGCGGCATCTTCTGAAGCGATGTCGAGAGCTCGTGACGTCAAAGAGGTGAGAGGGATGTAGTGTTGTTTCAATGCCTGCTGTGCCGAAACTAGGAGGTCCCATTCTAGCGCAATTGCCGTGGCGAGCGAGGGTTTCGTGGTAGGTATGGTAAGGACGTTCTTCGATGCTGTACGGACCGGCCGACTGTCGAGAAGGACTTGATAGCCTTCCGGTGTTGCTTTGACTGAGACGTTCTTCCAGAAGCGTTTGGAGAGTATACTGGGTGCTTCTCCTTTGATACCGGGCTTTTGCTTGTTGGGTGATCTATCTAGCACTGCAGCAGTTTTCATTCGTTCGTACTGTGCCTTCTTCCGTGCTAGAGCGTCATCGGCGGATGGAGGAGCGGGTTGTGGTGGTTGTGGAGGAGGGCCGGGTGCTGCGGGATGGGCGAGAGGAGTTGCGCTGTGAGTTGTTGATGAGGAGATGAAGCGTGGCTGGAGGCGCGTGCAGGAGTGGCTGAGGGAGACCAAGGGCCTGCTGGTGCGGACTGCTGCCTTCATGGTGTATATATGTGATGTGATTGTGATGCTAGAGTATGTTAATGTTGATGTTAATGAGAGGCAAATGTAAATGCTGCTTCTTTCACATGCAAATGAATCGTCCATTGGGAGGGATCGTCTTCCGCCGCGAATGCTTATCGATAAACAGTAACTGGAAGATCGGCACAGCAGCCGCATTGGCAGTCGCGATCTCGACACGTCGTTGTTTTGTAGCTCCATTGTGCGCTGGCCAACCTGCCCCCTCTCTCCTCACGTTCAACCCTTGCTTCAGCAACCTACAGTCACTTGTCCTTTCTCACCAAAGCACTACCGCCAATATGCGTGCTTTCTCTCGCTTCCTCCTATTTTGCGCCGTCTCATACCCCATCTTGATCTTCCTTACCAACTCAATTGCACCGTACTGCTTCCGCTTCGTGCCCTCGAAGCTTCAGGAATTGAGCAAGAAGGCTATTGCTGAGCACCCCAATGATACCAAAGCTCTTTTCAGGTCTCTTGTAAAGGATCTTCAGGTCGAGTACCCTGGTATTGTGGCTGATTATGATGAGAACACCTGGGTCTTCAATGTAGAGTCTTACTGGTCTCTATGATTTGTGCGCCTGCTAATTCCAAATAGGTTGCTGGTGGATCTACGGTATGTTTGTTGCTGTATCGTTTTTGTCGAGTTTTGTCAAAATTTCAGCATGACATCTGCTCGACAGAAGTTGAGATGGATGTATGGACTAATATATTGATGCCCAGGGTGCTATGATGATCCTTCACGCCTCCATCACCGAGTACTTGATCATTTTCGGTTCTGCTGCTGGTACTGAAGGCCACTCTGGCGCTCATTTGGCGTGCGTATATACCTTTCAAGTTGTCATGTCTTGCTTGATACTGACCAGAATAGTGATGACTATTTCACCATCCTTGCTGGTAGACAGACCGCTGGTTTCCTCGGTGAGACCGAGCCAAGAGTACGTTGTAATTTCAGCTATTCCATATTAAGTAAATACTCACGCGACCACAGGTTTTCTTCCCTGGTGACCAACACCACCACCCTCGCTTCAACACCGCCCACTACACTCTCGACAACAGCACTTGGGCTCTTGAGTGTGCTCAGGGTATCATCCCTGCCATGTTCCCCTTCGGTCTCATCCAGATGCCAATGACCCTCGATGTCGACTCTATGTGGAAGACCTTGTGGTACACCGGCAAGAGCACCGTCATGAACTTGCTCCGTGGCAAGATCTAAGCGGACTGTGTTTCTTACATGCTTTGTGTTGAATCGAGATTTTGCAGCAATTGGTTGTATTGATCAGTGTGAGGTGGAGATTAGATGCTTTTCATGTATAAACAAATGGGTTGTTTTGTTACAGCTTACAAAAGACTTGGGAGTCTCGGATGTGCTACATAGCGTGTGGCGTACGGCATGAGAGAGGGCACTTTGGAATGAATTGGAGACGATTGCATACATTCAACATGGAGGGCACGAGGACATTTAAAACAGGACATATATTGTGGAAGTAGGTAATATCTGCTTAATAATTATCCAGTTTTGATAACGATCTGTGTGTCCGACTGGGCCGATCACTAATCATCACCCTGATATGTATGAACAATTTTTGGCACTCAATATGACTCGAACTGAAATCTCTAGGCTCTATGTGCTGGTTGACGCGATATCTCTACAATCTCTGCGTTCGGGCACCATCATGAGATTCGAGCCATTCGTAATAACGAGGCAGTTGCGGACAAATGCACACAGCCAAAGCCTACATTCGGATGAGCTACTGTAGCCAGCTGTGAAAGTGTGCCTATGATTTGGCTACAAGGAGGAATAGTTCGCGCGAGTACATGTCGCGAATGACATGGTCAGTTCAGAGAAAAATATGTGAAAATCGCTCATTGGCAACCCGGAATCTTAGTGTGAGCCCTGCTTTACCTCAATCTAAAGCGAAAATAAAACCAGCACGAGATTCAAGGTAAATCTTAGGATAACAGAGCGATAATGTGCCGCAGGTCTAACCAGAATGGGCTCTTCTGAGCTTGGGCTCCTCTGTGGCTACTGGCTGTGATTACTGGCTGTGAGCGAAAAAATGCCTCATCTTTCGGAGCGGCATTTTACATCCAGCTTCCTCTTATGAGCTCTCCCAAAACATAATAGCGCTTCTTGGGCGAAGCGGCTGTGCATGTTGGGATGACTCTCGTGTCGTCTCTAGCTTAGCTTCAAAGCCCTAGTGTGCTTGTGCTGCTCCACTCGCGCTCTAAAAATCACTCATACACTGGGATGTGGTATACATAGCTTTGTTTCCTCATCTTTTCTGATGACCAAAAAACCAACATTTCCGTGAAACAGTGCTCCTTCACGATATCAACCATGACTGCAACAGACAAGTCCCCTCGCATCACATATGCGCCGGATATTGAGGCTTGTCCTCGTGCTGAGAACAGTGCCCCTTACAGACCTGGATCGATGGACTCACGCATCTTGCGTCGTCGCTCGATGTCGAAACAGAGTCGTAAGAGTATTGACCCTTCGATAGCTCTTCCACCTGTTTTCAAAACACTGTATGCAAGCTATTGGCAATTTTGGCATTCGTCAATTTGCTGATTAGAAGTCCTTTAGCTCCTTCGGCATTGACGAGCAACAAAAGACGAAGACGAAGACAGAAACCAAGTCAAAGTCTATTAGTAAGGATAAGAAGGCTGAAATAGGTAAGTTGGCCACATATCACAACCGTAACTATATGCTAATATCAACAGAATTCAACGACCTCGAATATCACAAGATCTCCGCCGAAGATATCTACTCCCGCTTCTCAAGTTCTCCATCCCGAGGTCTTTCTTCAGAACAGGTCGCGCGCAAGATTACAGAGTTTGGACTCAATGCACCGTCACCGCCACCTTCGCAATGGTTCAAGAAGACTGCTGGCTATCTTTTTGGGGGCTTTGGAGCTATCCTCTTCATCGCATGTATCTTGGTCTTCATTGCCTGGAAACCTCTTGGTCAGCCTCCTGCAGTGGCTAATCTTGCGCTTGAAATCGTCCTTGCTCTTGTCTGGCTGATCCAGGCAGCCTTCTCATTCTGGCAGGGTTAGTCACAACTTGTTCCGCACAAATAAGAGCAAGTGTTTGATCTGATGCTATGTATAGATTTCTCTGCATCTCGCGTCATGGCCTCCATCAGTGGCATGTTGCCT